>Ga0265338_10010780_pt1 | contig 10658 bp, 7 predicted proteins | sample 42126metaG_FD_193579 | JGI IMG/M metagenome (GOLD analysis project Ga0265338, IMG submission 193579) | Rhizosphere microbial communities from Carex aquatilis grown in University of Washington, Seatle, WA, United States - 4-21-26 metaG | ecosystem: Host-associated > Plants > Roots > Rhizosphere >... | reverse complement strand
TGCCCGCGGCATCCAGCACAGCCTGCAATTGACGGCCTACCACTGCGGGAGTGGTGCCGGCCTCGCGTTCGGCCAGGGTCTCGCCCACGCAGAGGATCGGGGTGAGTCCCGCCTTCTGCGCCGCCATGAATTTGCGCGCTACCATGGCATCGCTCTCGCCATACAGGGCGCGACGTTCCGAGTGCCCCACGATCACGTAGCGGCAGTCGAAGTCATTGAGCATGGAACCCGACACTTCGCCGGTGAAGGCGCCGTTGTCCTCGGCGCAGAGGTCCTGGGCGCCCAGGGCCACGCCGCTACCCTTCAGCGCCCGGGCCACGTCGGCCAGGTATACGAACGGGGGGCACAGCAGCACCTCGGCGGAAGCGCGTTCGGGGGATGCCTGCAACACGGCATCTGCCAGCTTCACCGCGCTGTCGCGGTTGCCGTTCATCTTCCAGTTGCCGGCCACCAGGGCTTGGCGCATGTGGATACCCCTGAAGAAGCGAGGCCCGGAGGGCCTCAGCGCGCGCGCACTTTACTGGCGCGGGGACCGGAAATCAAATGCCGACGGGGACTTAGATGCCGGCGGCGGCCCGTACGGCGGCGGCGATATCCTCGGCCAGGGCGTTCACCGCCTGGGCCTCCTCCCCCTCCACCATCACCCGCACCACGGGCTCGGTGCCGGAGGCCCTGAGCAGCACCCGGCCCCGGCCATCCAGTTTCTTCTCCACGGAGCTGACAGCGGCCCGCACCCCAGCAGTCTGCAGGTCCACTTTGGAAGAGGTCTTCACGTTCACCAGCACCTGGGGGTACTTCTTCACCGGCGCCCGGGCGTCCGCCAGGGTCTGGCCGGAGATGTGCAAGGCCTGCAACACTTGCAGCGCTGCCACGATGCCATCGCCGGTGGTGACCCGGTCCAGGCACACGATGTGGCCCGAGTTCTCGCCGCCCAGGATACCGTGCTGCTCTTCCAACATGGCGAGCACGTAGCGATCACCCACCGCAGCGCGGCGGAACGGGACGCCTTGCTTCGTGAGGGCTTGCTCCAAGCCTAGGTTGCTCATGAGCGTGCCCACCACAGGCCCCTTGAGTGCGCCCTCGGCCTTGCGGGACATGGCGATGATGTACAACAGCTCGTCGCCGTCCACCAGTTCACCCTTGTGATCCACCATCATCAGGCGGTCACCATCGCCGTCGAAGGCGATGCCGAAGTCCGCGCCGAGTTCCAGCACCTTCGCGCGCAGACCTTCCGGGTGGGTGGAACCGCAACCCTCGTTGATGTTGTGGCCGTTGGGGCTCACACCGATGCAGGTGAGCTTGGCACCCAAGTCCTCGAACACTCCCGGCGCCGCCTTATAGGTCGCGCCATGGGCACAATCCAGGACCACCTTCATGCCCGCGAGCTTCAAGCCGTAGGGCACGGTGGACTTGCAGAACTCCACATAGCGGGCCGCCGCGTCGGCGATGCGCTTGGCATTGCCGAGTTCCACCGACTCCACCGTCCGGAAGGGCCGGTCCAGTTCCTCTTCGATGCGCTCTTCCACCTCATCAGGCAGCTTGCGGCCGTCGGCGGAGAAGAACTTGATGCCGTTGTCGTAATACGGGTTGTGGGAGGCGCTGATGACGATGCCGGCATTGGCGCCGAGGCTACGCGTCAGATACGCGATGGCCGGCGTGGGCATGGGACCCAACAGGCGCGTGTTCACGCCGGCAGCGGAGAGCCCTGCTTCCAGCGCTGACTCGAACATGTAACCGGAGATGCGGGTGTCCTTGCCCACCAGCACGGTGCTCTCGCCGCTGCGGGCCAGCACGCGGCCGGCGGCGGCGCCCAGGCGCAGCACGAACTGCGCATTCATATGCTCGCTGCCCACGCGCCCACGCACGCCATCGGTACCGAAATATCTTCTTGTCATGGAAGAGATTCTAACATTCAGCCTCGTACCGCTGACGCGATCTTCAGGGCTTCTATCGTCGGGGCGACGTCGTGTACGCGCACGATGGATGCGCCATTCTGCACCGCGATCATCGCTGCCGCCACGCTGCCCTGCAGACGCTCTTCCATGGGCTTGCCTCCCAACAGAGTCCCGATCATGGACTTGCGGGACAGACCCACCAATATCGGATAACCGAGAGCAGCCAGTTCCGGCAGGCGCCGCAGCAACGCGAGATTATGTCCAAGGTCCTTGCCGAAGCCGAAGCCCGGGTCCAGCACGATCCGGTCGCGGGGCAGGCCGGCGGCGATGGCCGCGCCCGCCCGATCCTCCAGGAACGCCTTCACTTCCATCGTCACGTCGCCGTAGTGCGGGTTCTCCTGCATGGTGCGCGGCTCACCCTGCATGTGCATGAGGCAGAGCGCCGCGCCGCAGCCGGCGGCCGTTTCCAGCGCGCCGGGCCGGCGCAGTGCGTAGACGTCGTTGATCATGACGGCGCCGGCAGCCACCGCCGCGCGCATCACTTCCGGCTTGCTGGTGTCGATGGAGACGGGCACGTCGAGACGGGCGTGGACGCGTTCGATGAGCGGCAGCACCCTCTCCAGCTCTTCCTGGAGGGACACATCGGCGGCGCCGGGACGGGTGGACTCGCCGCCCACGTCCACGATGTCGGCACCCTCCTTCACCATCTTCTCTATCTGGACGAAAGCCGCATCGAAACCCGTGAACCGGCCGCCGTCGGAGAAGGAATCCGGCGTGCGGTTCAGCACGCCCATCACGCGGGGCTGCACGAGGTCCAGGGTCTTGGCACCGAGCCTGAGCTGCATGGGCGATCCACAAAAGGAAGGGCCGGGATCCTCGCGGATACCGGCCCTCATTCTATAAGGCTTATGTGCCTCAGTGCTGGTTGGCGGGTGTCAGGCCGCTGCCATCCGGCTCGGGCTCCGGCGCGATCACCTTGGCCTTGGCCGGGCTGGGTGTGCCACCGCTGTGGTCGGCGTCGCTCCAGCCGTCCGGCGGACGCGGCTCACGGCCGGCCATGATGTCGTCGATCTGCCCTGCATCGATGGTCTCGTACTTCATGAGCGCGGCAGCCATGGTGTGCAGCTTCGGCAGGTTCTCCTGCAGCACGCTGCGGGTACGCTGGTAGTTGCGGTCGATCACACTGCGCACTTCCTCGTCGATGATGCGCTGGGTATCGCCGGCGATGTTCTTGTGACGGGTCACGGAATGTCCCAGGAACACCTCGCCGTCTTCCTCATCATAAGATAGCGGCCCGAGCTTGTCCGACAAGCCCCACTTGGTGACCATGTTGCGGGCGATCTGGGTGGCACGTTCGATGTCGTTGGAAGCGCCGGTGGTGACCGACTCCGCGCCGAAGATCAGTTCCTCGGCCACGCGTCCGCCGTACAGGCTGGAGAGCTGGCTCTCGAGGCGGCGCTTGCTGTAGCTGTAGCGGTCGTCCTCCGGCAGGAACATGGTGACGCCGAGGGCGCGGCCACGCGGGATGATGCTGACTTTGTAGACCGGATCATGATCCGGCACCATGCGGCCCACGATGGCGTGGCCCGACTCGTGGTAAGCGGTGAGTTTCTTCTCGTCCTCGCCCATGACCATGGAGCGGCGCTCGGCACCCATCATGAGCTTGTCCTTGGCCTTCTCGAACTCCTCCATGCTCACGGTGCGGCGGTTGGCGCGTGCCGCGAAGAGTGCCGCCTCGTTGACGAGGTTGGCCAGGTCGGCGCCGGAGAAGCCAGGCGTGCCGCGCGCGATGATGGCGGGCTTCACGTCGTCTCCCACCGGCACCTTGCGCATGTGTACTTTCAGGATCTGTTCGCGGCCGCGCACGTCCGGCAGCGGTACCACCACCTGGCGGTCGAAGCGGCCCGGGCGCAACAGCGCCGGGTCCAGCACGTCCGGACGGTTGGTGGCGGCGATGACGATCACGCCCTCGCTGCCCTCGAAGCCGTCCATCTCCACCAGCAACTGGTTGAGGGTCTGCTCACGCTCGTCGTGACCGCCGCCCAGGCCCGCGCCGCGATGGCGTCCGACCGCGTCGATCTCGTCGATGAAGATGATGCACGGCGCATGCTTCTTGGCCTGCTCGAACATGTCGCGCACGCGCGAGGCGCCCACGCCCACGAACATCTCCACGAAGTCGGAACCGGAGATACTGAAGAACGGCACCTTGGCCTCGCCGGCGATGGCCTTGGCGAGCAGGGTCTTGCCGGTGCCCGGCGAACCCACCATCAGCACGCCGCGCGGGATACGCCCGCCCAGCTTCTGGAACTTGCCGGGGTCGCGCAGGAACTCGACCAGTTCCGCGACCTCTTCCTTCGCTTCCTCGACGCCGGCCACGTCGCTGAAGGTGATCTTCACCTGGTCCTCGCCCAGCATGCGGGCGCGGCTCTTGCCGAAGGACATGGCGCCGCGGCCGCCGCCGCCCTGCATCTGGCGCATCATGTAGAACCAGAACACCAGCATGATCACCAGCGGGATGCCCGCGTACACCAGCGCCTGCAGCAACCAGGAGGGCTGCTCGGGCGGCTTGGCGTCGATCTGCACGCTCGGGTCGTCCTTGCGCAACTCATCCACCAGCGGCGCGAAGTCCAGCACCGGGCTGTAGGTGCTGAAGTTGCCGCCGTCGTTGTAGCTGCCGGTGATGGCGAGACCGTCGAAACTGACGGACTTGATGTTGCCCTTCTCCACCGTGGTGAGGAAGTCGGAATAGGTGACGGCCTTGGTCTTGGCGGAGCTGGGACCGAAGCTGTTCAGCACCAGCAACACCACCAGCACGATGACGACCCAGACCAGCAGGTTTCGCGCGAAATCGTTCAATGCATTTACCTCTTAAGGAGCATCGGAACTACATAAGCAGCCGTCCCGATATACACAGTCTAGCGCCGGTAGTTTCTCGCCAGCAAATACACCTCTGGGCTGCGGGCACGGGAGGACTTCGGTTTACGGGCGGTAACTTCGTGGAAATCAGCCCTTAATGCCTTCAGGTACTCCTGGAAACCCTGGCCTTGGAACACTTTGACCAGGAAACTCCCACCGTGGCGCAGGTCCTGACGGACGAATTCCAGGGCCAACTCCGCCAGATCCATGGCTCGGGCTTGGTCCACATCGCCCACCCCACTCATGTTGGGGGCGATATCGGACATAACAAGGTCCGCTTTGGTGCCCTGCAGGCCGGCCCGCAGGGCCTGTAACACTTCGTCACTGGTGAAGTCACCCTGGATGAACTCCACGCCTTCCAGGCCGGGCATGGGCAGTATGTCCAGCGCGATGATGCGGCCCTGACCCTTCAGGGTCTTGGCGGCGAACTGGCTCCAGCCGCCCGGCGCCGCGCCCAAGTCCACGATGGTCATGTTCGGCTTGATGAGGCGGTCACGCTGCTGGATCTCCTCCAGCTTGAATACCGCCCGCGAACGCGCACCGGTCTGATGCGCCTTCTTAACGTAGGTGTCCTTGAAATGCTCCGCCAGCCAGCGGGAACTGCTCTTGCTACGCTTAGGCATAGGTACCCGCTGTTACAATGCGCGCCATGGAAATGAACGAGCGACAGAAGAAATACCTGCGCGGCCTGGCCCACAAGCTGGAGCCCAAGGCCCGCAGCGGCAACCCCGGCCTCACCCAGAACCTCATCAAGGAAGTGGAGGCGCAGTTGCTCTTCCACGAACTCATCAAGGTGAAAGTAGCGGCAGAGGACCGTGAGGAGCGCGACCGCCTCATCGAGCGCCTATGCGCCGCCACCAAGGCCACCTTGGTGCAGAGGGTCGGGAACATGGCAGTGCTGTACAAGAAGAACACCAAGAAGCCGAAGATTGAATTGCCTAAGTGACGACGACCGCCGTCACTCGTATTTGACCTCTACTATCTCGAACTGCTTCTCGCCTGCCGGCGTGCGGATGGTGGCCACGTCCCCCGCTTCCTTGCCGATGAGCCCACGCGCGATGGGCGAGTTGATGGAGATGCGGTGGGCCTTGATGTCCGCCTCGTCCTCGCCGACGATCTGGTAGGTCACCTCGTCACCGTTGTTCTCATCCGAGAGCAGCACTGTCGCCCCGAAGATCACCTTGCCGTTGGCGTTCATCTGGGTGACGTCGATGATCTCGGCATTCCCCAGCTTGCCCTCGATGTCCTGGATGCGTCCCTCGATGAAGCCCTGCTGCTCACGCGCGGCATGGTACTCGGCGTTCTCCTTGAGGTCGCCGTGGGCACGCGCCTCGGCGATGGCCTGGATGACCTTCGGCCGGTCCACGCCCTTCAGGCGCTTGAGTTCCTCGCGCAGGCTCTCAGCGCCGCGCACGGTCAGAGGCACCTTGCTCACGCCACCCACTCCTTATGCAGATCCTGCAGCTTATTCACGCCCGCCTCGTCCAGATGGTCCAGCGCGATCACCGTGGCCTTGGCGGCCGCGATGGTCGTGTAATACGTCACCTTGTGCGACACCGCCTCGCGGCGGATGGAGAAGGACTCCATGATGGCCTGCTTGCCCTCGGTGGTGTTCACGATCAACGACAGTTCGTCGTTCTTGATCATGTCCACCACGTGGGGCCGGCCCTCACGCACCTTGTTCACGCCCTCGCACTCCACGCCCGCGGCACGCAGCGACGCAGCCGTGCCGTGGGTCGCCACCAGGGTGAAGCCGCGCTCACGCAGTGCACGCGCCAGGTTCACCGCCGCCGGCTTGTCCTGCTCGCGCACCGAGATCAGCGCCTTGCCGCCCCTGGGTATGATGATACCCGCAGCGAACTGGGCTTTGGCATAGGCCTCGCCGAAGGTGAGGCCGGCGCCCATCACCTCACCCGTGGACTTCATCTCCGGCCCCAGGATGGGGTCGGCGCCGCGGAACTTGATGAAGGGGAACACCGGCACCTTGACCGCGAAGTAACGCGGTATCGGGAAGGCCCGGATGCCCTGGGCCTTCAGGCTCTTGCCGGCCATGCAGCGTGCCGCCACCTTGGCCAGCGGCATCCCGACCGCCTTCGACACGAAGGGCGCGGTGCGGGAAGCACGCGGGTTCACTTCCAGGATGAACACCTTGTCCTTCTGGATGGCGAACTGGATGTTCATCAGGCCGATGACCTGCAAGGCCTTCGCCAGCTGTACCACCTGCTTGCGGATCTCCGCCTGTAATTCCTCGCTGAGACTGTTGGGCGGCAGCGAGCAACTGGAATCACCCGAGTGCACGCCCGCCTGCTCCACGTGTTCCATGATGCCGGCGATCATGACCTGCTCGCCGTCCGAGATCGCATCCACGTCCACCTCGATGGCGTCCTCCAGGAAGCGATCCATCAGCACCGGCGAGTCGTTGGAGACCTTCACCGCGTTGCGGATATAGCCGCGCAGGTCGTCCTCGCTGAACACCACTTCCATGGCGCGGCCACCCAGCACGTAGCTGGGCCGCACCATCAGGGGGAAGCCCACTTCGCTGGAGAGCCGTACCGCTTCTTCTTCGTTGCGGGCGGTGCGGGCCGGGGGCTGGCGCAGCTTGAGCTTGTCCACGAGCTTGGAGAACCGCTCCCGGTCCTCGGCGAGGTCGATGGAATCCGGCGTGGTGCCGATGATGGGCGCACCGGCCGCTTCCAGGGCGCGGGCCAGTTTCAGCGGCGTCTGGCCGCCGAACTGCACGATCACACCCTTGGGTTTCTCGAGATCGATGATCTCCATCACGTCCTCGAACGTGAGGGGCTCGAAGTAGAGCCGGTCCGAGGTGTCGTAATCCGTGGACACTGTCTCAGGATTGCAGTTGACCATGATGGTCTCGAAGCCGTCCTGCTTCAGGGCCAGGGCTGCGTGCACGCAGCAGTAATCAAACTCGATGCCCTGGCCGATGCGGTTGGGACCGCCGCCCAGCACCATGATCTTGTCGCGCTGGGAGGGTGCCGCCTCGCACTCATCGTCGTAGGTGGAGTACATATAGGCGGTGGTGGAAGCGAACTCCGCGGCGCAGGAATCCACGCGCTTATAGACCGGTCGCACCTTGTGCTTCACCCGCAGGGCGCGCACCTCGGCTTCCGTGGTCTTGAGCAGCTTGGCCATGCGACTGTCGGAGAAGCCCTTGCGCTTGATCGCGCGCAGGCGCGCCGCATCCAGCGCCTTCATGCCGCCGGCGGCGATGACCTTCTCTTCCTTCAACAAGTCCTCAATCTGGGCCAGGAACCAGGGATCGATATGCGAGAGCGCATTGATCTCCTGCAGCGTGAGGCCGGCACGGAAGGCGTCCCCCACGTACCAGATGCGGTCGGGCCCGGCGGCGCGCAACTCGTGGCGCAGCGTGTCCATGGCGCCGGGCGCCTTGAAGTCGTGGATCTTCTCGTTGAAGCCGTCGGTGCCAGTCTCCAGGCCGCGCAACGCCTTGTGCAGGGACTCCTGGAAAGTGCGGCCCATGGCCATCACCTCACCCACCGACTTCATCTGGGTGGAGAGGCGCGGTTCCGCCTGGGGGAACTTCTCGAAGGTGAAGCGCGGCACCTTGGTGACCACGTAGTCGATGGCCGGCTCGAAGGAGGCCGGTGTGGCGCCGCCGGTGATCTCGTTCTTGAGTTCGTCCAACGTGTAGCCGATCGCCAGTTTCGCTGCCACTTTAGCGATCGGGAACCCAGTGGCCTTGGAAGCCAGGGCCGAGGAACGCGACACCCGCGGGTTCATCTCGATCACCACCATGCGCCCGTCTGCGGGGTTGATGGCGAACTGCACGTTGGAACCGCCCGTCTCCACGCCGATCTTGCGCAGCACCGCTATCGAAGCGTTGCGCATGATCTGGTATTCCTTGTCGGTCAGCGTCTGGGCCGGCGCCACAGTGATGGAGTCGCCGGTGTGCACGCCCATCGGATCCAGGTTCTCGATGGAGCAGACGATGATGCAGTTGTCCTTCTTGTCGCGCACCACTTCCATCTCGAACTCCTTCCAACCCAGCACCGACTCCTCGATGAGGAGTTCGTTGGTGGGCGAGAGGTCGAGGCCGAGTTCGCAGATCTCCACGAACTCATCGCGGTTGTAGGCGATGCCGCCGCCGGAGCCGCCCATGGTGAAGGATGGCCGGATGATGGTGGGGAAACCGATCTCCGCCTGCACCGCCAGGGCTTCGTCCATGTTGTGGGCCAGGCCCGCGCGCGGCGTGGCCAGGCCGATGTCGCGCATGGCGCGGCGGAAGCGGTCCCGGTCCTCGGCCATGTCGATGGCCTCGCGGGAGGCGCCGATCATCTCCACCTCGAACTTGGCCAGCACGCCTTCACGCACCAGGTCGAGAGCGCAGTTGAGCGCCGTCTGGCCGCCCATGGTGGGCAGGAGCACGTCCGGCCGCTCCTTCTCGATGATGCGTGCCAGGGTGGTCCAGTGGATAGGCTCTATATATATGGCGTCCGCCATCTCGGGGTCGGTCATGATGGTGGCGGGGTTGGAATTCACCAGCACCACCCGGTAGCCCTCCTCCCGCAAGGCCTTGCAGGCCTGGGCGCCGGAATAGTCGAACTCGCAGGCCTGACCGATCACGATGGGCCCGGCGCCGATGATCATCACGCTCTTTATGTCTGTGCGCTTGGGCATGCTCGACTCCAGTCTTAATCTTGGCGCGCAAAAGCCGGGACGGCCGAATGTTCCATGCCGCCTCGGTCTCCATACATCTAAATGACCTTCAGCCCGCGGCAGCGGCCTTAGGTTGGCCCGTGCGCGCCTGCATGGCACGCACGAAGCGCTCGAACAAGGGCTTCACGTCATGGGGGCCCGGACTCGCCTCGGGATGCCCCTGGAAACTGAAAGCTTCGCAGTCGGTGCGCTCCACGCCCTGCAGCGTGCCGTCGAACAACGAGCGATGGGTGGGGCGCAGGTTGGCGGGCAGCGTGGCCTCATCCACCGCGAAACCGTGGTTCTGGCTGGAGATCATCACCCGGCCCGTATCCAGGTCGATGACCGGATGGTTCGCACCGTGATGGCCGAACTTCATCTTGATGGTCTTGGCGCCGCTGGCGAGGCCGAGCAGCTGATGCCCCAGGCAGATGCCGAACACCGGGATGCCGGTGGTCAGGAACTCGCGGATGGCGGTGATGGCGTAGTCGCAGGGCTCAGGATCGCCGGGGCCGTTGGCCAGGAAGATGCCGTCCGGCTTGAGGCCCAAGGCTTCCTTGGCGGGCATCTGGGCCGGTACCACCGTCACGCGGCAGCCGTGGTCCACCAGGATGCGCAGGATGTTGTGTTTCACGCCAAAATCGTAGGCCACCACGTGGAAGCGGCCGCCGCTCACAGTGGGACTCTTGTCCGTCTCCAGCTGCCAGCTACCCTGGTCGAATGGGTAGGCCGAGGGGGTGCTCACCACCTTGGCGAGATCCATGCCCTTCAGGCCCGGGAACGCCTTGGCTTGGCGGAGGGCCTCAGCTTCATCCACCTTCTCGCCAGCCATGATGCAGCCGTTCTGGGCACCCCTGGTGCGCAAGAGACGCGTCAGCTTGCGGGTATCGATGCCGGCGATGGCGGTGATCTTCTCGCGGCGCAGGTACGCGTCGAGAGTCTCTTTGGAGCGCCAGCTGCTCATGGCCAGGGGCAGGTCGCGGATGATGAGACCCGCGGCCATCACATGCGCGGATTCGCGGTCAGCGTCGTTGACGCCGGTGTTGCCGATGTGGGGATAGGTGAGCGTGACGAGCTGGCGGGAGTAGGAGGGGTCGGTCAGTATCTCCTGGTACCCGGTCATGGCGGTGTTGAACACCACCTCACCGGCCGTGGAACCCGCCGCAATGGAAA
>Ga0265338_10010779_pt1 | contig 10658 bp, 10 predicted proteins | sample 42126metaG_FD_193579 | JGI IMG/M metagenome (GOLD analysis project Ga0265338, IMG submission 193579) | Rhizosphere microbial communities from Carex aquatilis grown in University of Washington, Seatle, WA, United States - 4-21-26 metaG | ecosystem: Host-associated > Plants > Roots > Rhizosphere... | reverse complement strand
CGCCGCCGCGTTTCAAACGGTAATTGACCTTTAGGATGATGTAACGGCCGCGTTCTCCGCCATGGCCGTCACGGTTAAAGATGCTGGAGCGGTATCGGAATCCACACGCGGGTTTGGGGAGGACAGCGATGCGGTTGTCTTTCGTATCGAGGACACGAACGGACTCGATGGTGTCGGCTACCTCCTGCCCGTAAGCGCCGACATTTTGCACGGGTGTGCCACCGACGCTGCCGGGGATCCCGCTCAGGCATTCGATTCCAGCGCAGTTTTGAGTGACGGCGTGCTCCACAAAGTCGTCCCAGTGCTGTCCCGCGCCGACGGAGAAGAGCACGGCATCGCGGGAACTTTCGCTGGTGAGGCCGCCGATTGCGATCTGCAGGACCAGGCCGGGCCAGCCGGAGTCGGCGATGACCAGGTTGCTGCCTCCACCGAGCACGAAGAGGGGGAACTGGCGGGTCTTGGCAAACTCGACTGCCTCGCGTACGTCGTCCTCGCGCTGGGCTTGGGCGAAGTAGCGGGCGGCTCCTCCAACCTGCAACGTCGTCAGCGGCGCGAGTGGGATGTTCTCCTGAATCGTCATTTTCTAAGCGGCACGGGCTCGGGCCTCAAGCCGAGGTTCGCGAGGGACCGATGTATCGCGAGTCGAAGCTCCACTCTGGAGCATCTCATGTCCTATATCGCCGGGCATATTAGAATAGAGCTACTTTCTTGAACAGGTGAGGAGCAAAAAACGATGTTTCCAGAAATTATGGTGATCCCGATGCGCGAAGAGTTGACGCGGCTGGGAATTGAAGAACTGAAAACGGCCGCCGATGTAGACCGCGCAGTGACGGGATATCCGGGAACGACCATGGTGGTGGTGAACTCGGTGTGTGGATGCGCGGCCGGGAGGATGCGTCCGGCGGTGCGGCTGGCGCTGCAGAATTCGAAGATTCCGACGAACATTGTGAGTGTGTTCGCGGGGCAGGATATGGAAGCTACGGAGCGCGCCCGCTCATACTTCACGGGATATCCGCCTTCTTCGCCTTCGATCGCTATTTTGCGCGACGGAAAAATCGTCTACATGATGCCGCGCAGCGACATCGAACGGCGCGAGGCGCCGGCGATTGCCGCTGATCTCAAGACGGCGTTCGAGCAATTCTGCGCGACACCAGCAGCGCAGTAGTCTCCGGAAAAAGTCAGGGATTACGGGGGATGCGGCGTTCAGACGTCCAAAATGGGCGTCCGGCTGTCATCGAGAACCTGTCGTCACTGTAAGTACGCCCAAACCCAGTATGCAGAGGTCATTCGAGCGCGAGATTCTGGACGGAAACGACGTTCCGGAAGAACTGGTCGCTCGCGCCTACTGTGAGTTGACCACGATTCATCGACTGCTCGGGAATACTCGCTACCTGATCGGCGCTTTACGCCGTGATCCGCAGCCGGTGCGGCGCGTGTTGGACGTTGGATGTGGGCGGGGCGAGATCCTCAAGGTAGTGACCCGAGCGCTGGGAGTAGAGGGGGCGGGCGCCGATCTTTCCCCCGGCGACGCAACTTCGGCCGAGATTGTGAAAGCCGACGCGGTACGCGACCTGTTACCACGCGTGGATGTCGCCTATTCGGTGTTTGTCGCCCATCATCTTTCGGATGTCGAGTTAATCGAGATGATCCGGAATGTCGGGCGTTCGTGCCGAAGATTCATTCTGATGGATGTGGTTCGGGCGCGGATTCCGCTAGTGCTGTTCCGCACATTTGTCGCGCCATTTGTGTCGCCGATCACGGCAGCCGATGGACAGACGTCGATTCGCAGGGCCTACACACCTCGGGAGTTGGGCGCGCTGGTGGAGCGTGCGCTGGCCGGTACGGATGCCCAGTTCCGGCACGTCGTCGCAGCTTGCGGTCTTCGACAAGTTGTCGACATCACCTACGCAGCTCGCTAGAACCGGAACAGGTACGACCCCTTAATAAAGAGACTTCTGCGGTCATTGAGCAACGGGCCTCCCGGAGCGTGGAGGAGTTCTCCGTTGATATCGACGCCGAGGGGCAACGTGAGGTTTTCGAGATTGCTGTTGTAGCCCACATAAATCGCGGTGCTGGGGTGTACCAGATAGGTGATCAGGAAATCGGCGTTGAAATTCTTGGTGGTCTGGACGGCGGTGAAATACGGGTTCGCGAGTACCGTGTTGTATTCGCCGATGAAGCGGAAGGAAAGTTCCTTGGTGAACTGGTAATTCCACTTGGTCCGGAGGATGTGATTGTTCATGCCGCCGAACGAGCCTTGGCTGCCGTGCAGGCGGAAAAGTATGTAGGTATTGTCGATCTTCAGGGCCCGGCTGGGCCGGACTGTGACCGTGGCGTTCGCGCTGGTGCGACGCGCTAAAAATGGAGTGATGGGAAACTGCGGGAGAACCGGGACATCGGGGGCGTCGTAGTTGACGCGGGTTCCAAAGCGATAGTCGATGTGCAACGCCACTTTGCGGAGATAGTTGGTGTCGAGCGTCAAATCGACGGTATGGCGAATGTATTTCTGGATGTCAGCCAGGGTGGAGAAGTCCTGCGGCCGGAGGCGTTCCATTTCCTGGGCGTAGAGAGCGGTCAGGAATGTCTGGCCAATCAGTTCCATGCGCAGAGAAGGGAAGTATCCCGAATTGATGTGGTTGCCTTCGTGATCGTAGGTCTGGTAGGTCTCGAACATCGGGCCCCACGAAATCAGGTGCTTGCCTTCTGGGCGGAAGGTGTACTGCACGCGCTGATAGAGATTGCGGATGTCCTGCTGGGGATCAAAGCCGGTGAGTGTGCGGAAATTGGGGCTGCGATCGTCATAGGATAGAAAGTAATGGAGCTTCAAGCCGTCGCGCTGCAACACCACCGCGGCGGCATTTCCGGATTGATACCCCCCCGTTGTATTGAACTGGTTGAAAGTGAAGTCGGCTGGGTTGACGGTGGCGCTGAATATGCCCTGGGCCGTGAGCGCCCAGTTGTCATTCAGCTTGAAGCGGCCATCCACACTGGCCACGCGGTTATAGAAGCCGTTGACCTCGCGGTCAGCGTAGAGAACACCAATCGAAGACTGGCTGCCAATGTCGCGATTCACCCGGGCGACAGAAAAAAGAGCGTGCTGGTTGAACAAGGGGTTGTTGGGCGAAACTTCTTCTCCCGGCGACTCGGTATCGGCGACCAGCAGTCCCACCGCCCACGGTCCGTCCTTGCCGGTCATGCGGACGCCCCATTTGGGATCGGCAATGCGGCGCGTGAAGACGAGGTTGATGGGTGTTTGAAAATAATTGGAATTTTCCTGGAAGAACGGGCGCGTTTCGGGAAAGAAAACTTCAAAGCGCTGGTTGACGGTGACTTGCGGCTGATCACTCTCGATCTGGCTGAAGTCAGGGTTGGCGGTTGCGTCGATGACGAACTTGTCCTTGAGTACGAGTTTGGCGTCGAGTCCGGCTTGTCCGAAGAATGTTCGTTGCGAGTACGCGGGTGCGGAGGGGTTGGCGAGGTTGATCTCTTTGAATGAACGGCCGATGGCGTAGGGAATGAGTTGGATATTCCTGCCGGGTGAGATCTTCTCCATTCCGGTGGCCTGACCGGTTTGATTCAACCGGCCCAGGATCCGGCTGGAATATTGCGGCCAGAATGCTTGCTCGTTCTTGCGCGGGAGTTCTCGAGCCAGCAGGACACCCCAGGTTTGAGGGTCACTCGAGGCGAAGCGGAGGCTGCGAAACGGAATTTCCATCCATACGACGTACCCGCGGTCGGTGACACGGCCCGCGGAATTCCAGACGGTGTCGAACGACATATCAAAGTTTGTTTCCGGGTCCGGGCCTTCTGTCCAAATGGCGTCCGCCTGTACACCCAGCGGGTTCACGAAAAACGCATAGGCGCGACGGTGGTCATTGAATGTGTCGAGCATGAGTTCGACGAAATCATCATCGAAAACGTCTTCCCGTCGAGATAGCCGGGCTCGCACCTGTCCCGGATCACTGTCGAAACAGACAAAGATCGCATAGAGATTTTTAGCGTCGTAAGCCAGGTAGGTTTCTGTCCGTTCCGTGGCGGGTGCCCCATCGGTCGGGATACGTTGCCGGAAGTGTTCCGCCTTCGCCATCCGTCCCCGCCACGCGGCAGATGGTTCCATGGTCAGGAAATCTTCCAAGTGAGGTGCTGTTTCTACGCGGGGGATGTGCAGGGTGGCAAATTCCGGGGTCTGAGCCAGAAGCGGAATACCAAGCCCGACGCAGACCAGGAAGAGCAAGAGCCAGCGTTGATGGAGGAATGGAGTGAGCACCCGAACTGTTTTTAGACGGCTGACTGCACTGAGGGTGAGCAATGGTTCGAAGCGCTAAACCTTCGTGAAGTGCGGGTGATTGCGAACGGGCCGGGTCCAAGGAAAGGACATTTCATCACAACTCTTGGTAAGCGCCATCACAGCCATAACCGGCTGAACGGGTTGATTATAGCCATAAGCTGATGGTTCTGTCCGGCCTCTTTGCCGGCGGCGGGAGCCCGCACGGAATCGCAAAGGGCAATCTCGCAAACCCGCGGAGTATGCTTATGACTGAACCCCGTTTCGTTCGGGAGACAAGCCGCGATTCGTCCGATCCGCTTACCCTGCAAGAGAAAGAAGTCCTTGAGCGTGCCGTTGCCAAGATCATTGGGTTAGGACAACAGGTCGGCGTGAGCGCGGATGAAATGATCAATCTGCTGCAATCCGGATTGACGGTACGAGAATTATTGGAATACCTGCTGAGCCGGACGGGTGACGTCGCCTGACGGGGCGGCGAGAGCTCAGAACCAGGAAGGAGACTGCAATGCGACGCAAACTCAGTGGTGGGATCGTGATCCTGCTGTTCAGCCTGTTGGCTGCGGGGCAGCAAGCCGACAACAAAGGCACAACGGCGAAGGTCGACCCGGTTTCAGGCAAGCAACTCTACAGTTCCTACTGCGCTCTGTGCCATGGCGCGGATGGGAAAGGTGGCGGACCATTTTCCCCACAACTTAAGGTGTGGCCGCCAGATTTGACGCAACTCGCGAAAAAGAACCATGGCGTCTACCCGGAGATGCGCGTGGCAGAGTCGATTGATGGGGAGTTTGGCAAGCCGTCTCACGGCACGGCCGAGATGCCAATCTGGGGTCCGGTGTTCCGTTCCATGGCTCACGGACGCAAAGACAGCGCGCAGGTTCGTATCAATAGCCTGGTCAAGTACATCGAATCGATTCAGGATAAATAAACCGGACTCGGGGTGAGCGCCAAAGGCTTGAGATTAAGAGCGTTTGCGGTACTGGCTGCGATTGGGTAATCTCTAGCGATGCAAAATTGCCGCAGCATCTCTGGAACGATCGCTGTCGTGGGGCCCTGTGCATCGTTCCCATTCGGACATCTGGCAAGCGCGACGATCACTCTTATTTGGATATCCGTTTTATTGATCGCGTTCGGCCCGGTGGTTCCCGCGTTCGCCCAAGAAAGTCCTAAACCGGCGGGGCAGACTGACACTCCGTCAGCTGGTCAAGCGCCGAATTCTCCCACAAAGATTCCCGGTACTGGTCTCTACAATCTTCTGCAAGCGAAATCCCTGGTTTTTCCCGACATTGCTGAAAGCACGGAGCCTCTATCGTCAGGGCAAAAGTTTCAGTTGTTCGTGGACAACAGCATTTCGCTGCACACCATCACGTGGGCAGCGCTGGGTTCCGCCGTCGGTCAAGCTGACAACTCACCCACTGGCTTCGGACAAGGGTGGGATGCCTATGGCAAGCGATTCGGTTCCTCGATGGCGCGGCAGGCCTCCAGCGAATTCTTTGGGACATTTGTGCTAGCGTCGGCATTGCATGAGGATCCCAGGTTTTTCCCGGAAGTAAACCCGTCCTTCGGCCGCGCCGTGAAGTATTCGGTGCAGCGTTTGTTCGTCACGAGAAACGACGCGGGGCACGACGTTGCGAATATTTCAGGATTACTGGGACCGGCGATGGGAGAGGGTCTGGCAAATGTGTACTGGCCGGACCGGAACCGCACGGTGGGGGACACGTTCATGCGTTACGGGCTTGACCTGGCCACGAGAGCAGCCGGGAACATGCTCCGCGAGTACTGGCCTGTTCTCTACGGGAAAATGCGTCATTCGCAACCGAGCCCAGGGCACTGAGACAAAAAGGGCACGCTTATCCACCCGGCGCGCGCATCTAAACGGAAAGCGCCGGCTGCAGGGCATTTTTCTGCAGGATCATCCACTTCAGAAACAGGAGACCAGAGATTGCAGAACCGGATTTCGTTTTTGCTCGTATTCTGCGTGTTTTGTGTTGCAACCGCTTCGGCACAATTCGAGGGACAGTCCAATTTCTCGCGTTTCAACTTTAATGCGGGCGGAGGTTGGGGGGCCGGGCGAGGTGACGTCGGCAGTTTCGTTGGAACCTCGTATCAAGGAGTGGCGGGCGCCGGCATGAATTTCAGCCGCATGTTTGGCTTCAACGCTGAATACATGTATTACGGACTTGGTATCCGGCAGAGCGTCAGCGAAACCCAGTCCTTGAACAATACGAGTGGATCCTTGAATGCAGTTACCCTGAACGGGATTGTGAATGCGCCGCTGCACAGCCGATGGGGCGCGTATGGGATTTTTGGTGTCGGGTTCTATCGCCGGAGTGTTTCGTCGAGTACCGGGCCTCTGGCAACCGGATCTCTCTGTCAGCCTTCATGGGTCTGGTGGGACGTTGCCTGTTCCGGGATCCCGCCAGTTACGTTGCCGGGCCAGACGTTGGGCACATTGTCCAAGGATGCGGGAGGTTTCAACTTTGGCGGAGGACTCACCTACCGTCTGAACCACCTTCACCATGCGAAAATTTATTTCGAGGGGCGTTATCACCGCGCCTACACCAGTGACGTCGAGACAGCCGTAATGCCGTTCACGTTCGGATTGCGATGGTGAAGAGTCAGCTAGTCAACTTGTTCGGATCGCAATCCTAACTCTCCAGCGCAGACGCGACAGTGGCGTCAATATCTCCAGAAGCAAGTACTGTCGATATCGATTACGAACGGGATTTGACTTTCCGCAAGCGTGGGTTAACCTATCTCAAGATGTGGGGATTGTTGCGAATTCGTGACACGCGCCGGCCAATGTGGCAACGCGCGGTCGTGTTGCTGGCGATCTTTGCGTTGACAGTCAGTGTCGCGACCCGCGTTTTTCATTGCATAGAAGTTGCACATGTCAGCGTCCATACCGATCCGTCGCAAGGAATGCGCCAGCATCTGGCGGCGGACGCTTTTGTATTAGTCGCTCCGAACGCGCGCTTCGCTGTCATGTTATTGCCGGTTATGGCGCCGCACGCGCCGCCGGTAGAACCACAAATCCGGACCGTTGAATTTGACGAATCGCTTTACAATCGTCCCCCGCCTAGCCTTTCTCTCCTGTAGCAAATCACAAAATAATCACTAGCTTCTGAGCGCAAGGGGCGCATTCGTTTGTTGAATTGCGTGAGTGCCGCGCTGGAAGCCCAGTTCCGGGGGGAAGTCCCCGAGGAGGGATTTATGGGCAAGCTTCAAGTTGTTATTGCAGTGGTCGTTGTGTCGCTCGCGGTGCTCAGCGCCTCCGCGAAACCGACTCAATCGAATCAGTATTTGCAAGGGACTGTCTTGCGGGTGGACCGGCACGAAGCGGCGCAGCGGATCGCGGGTGAAAATCCGAGTGATGCGCCGTTGGCAGATCCTGCGGTATTCGCCTATGACATTGCGGTCCACGTGGACTGCGGTACTTACGTTGGGCGGTACCAGTCCTGGTATGACTACATTCCTTCCGTGTTCAAAGCCAACCAGACGATCCAGTTGAGACTGCATCGAAGTGTGATGTATGTGAACGTTCCAAATGAGAAAGAAGTTGAGCTTAATATTGTGAGCAAACATCTGGAGCGCGGTTCGTGCAAAACCGACCGATAGTGTCAGTGGCTTGAACCGCAGTGCCAATTTGCCGTCGCTGAATTGTTCCGCGAGTTAGATTGTGGGGTCACGATTCGATCGAGTTTGTTTTGCTCGGGAATCGTGGCCCTTTTTCCTTGGAACACTTGGATGTCCGCTTCCTTCGCTTAAAACCTACGTGTGAATTACGAGTCGCCAACATCGCGCGACATCGTTCCATCCCAAATCCGGTTTCACGGGATATTCAACGAACGTTCATCAGTTATTAACAATGCGGGCCTTAGGATCAACCTTCGCACAAGTAAAACCGGACTTTGCGGAAGCCTTTGGTGGGTTGTGCCAAGTTGTCTAATTTCTGTTGAGGAGATAAAAATGAGGCGAGTTTTGGCTTTGGCGCTGTCAATGGCGCTGGCGGGCAGCCTATATGCTGCAGAGCCCCCGCAAGATGCGTCCAGTAGTGCGGCGAAGACCACAAAAAAAGCGCTTCCTAAGAAGCCTGTATCGAATGTTTCGAGCCAGTTGATGGAACTGAAGCAGGCGATGGAGGCACAACAACAGCAGCTCCAGGCGTTGAGCCAGCAGATTCAGAGCCGGGACCAGCACATCCAGCAACTGGAACAGAGGCTGGACCAAAGCCAGGCGGCTGCCGTTCAGGCGCAGGCAAAGGCGGACGCCGCTGCTTCGCAAACGGCTGAGGAGTCGCAGACAGTCAGTGCGCTTAAGGGCGATGTGACGGACTTGAAGTCGAATGCGACGAACGTGGCCCTGACTCTTCAGGAGACACAGAAGTCCGTGCGCGAACAACTCGATAGCCCGATGGCGATTCACTTCAAGGGCATCACCATTACGCCAGGTGGTTTCCTGGCGGCAGAATCGGTGTATCGTAATCGGTCCTTGGGCGCCGATATCAATACTCCCTTCAACAGCGTGCAGTTTCCGGGAAGCGGTCAGAATGCGGTTTCCGAGTTCTTCGCATCTGGACGTCAATCGCGGGTCTCGCTGCTGGCCGAAGGTAAGTTGGGCGAGATGAAAATGACCGGTTACGTCGAGGCCGACTTTCTCTCCGCCGGCGTAACTTCCAATAACAACCAGAGCAACAGCTACACGCTGCGGCAGCGGCAAGCCTGGGGCCAGGCTGCCACCGCCCAATGGAGCTTTACAGGCGGCCAGATGTGGAGCCTGGTGACGGAAACCAAGAAGGGCATGGATAACCGTTCTGAAGCCCTGCCGATGACGATCGATCCGCAGTACACCGTCGGATTCAGTTGGGCACGTCAGCCTGGCTTCCGCGTGGTCAGAAATTTTGACAACCATTTCTGGCTCGGCGCCTCGCTGGAAAATCCGCAGACGACCTTTGCAGCGCGGGGCAACGCTTCCAACTTTGCCTTCGGTGGCCCCGGCAATGGCGGCGGCCTCTACAATTCCACAGCCAACTATTCGTTCAACGCGACGCCAGATTTCATCGTCAAGGCGGCGTGGGAACCCGGTTTCGGCCACTACGAAGTGTTCGGTATCCTGAGCCGGTTCCGCGATCGCGTATACCCCTGTGAAGAGCCAGCCAGTACGAGCGTCTGCAATGGCGGCGTATCTTCGGCAGCGGGTGCGTTCAATGACACCAAGACGGGCGGCGGTGTCGGCGCAAATGCGCGCATCTCTCTGTTCAATAAGCGGGTGGATCTCGGCGCCCACGCGATCACGGGCAATGGAGTCGGCCGCTACGGGACATCAGGTCTGCCGGATGCCACAGTGAATCCGGATGGCACGCTGGCTCCGCTGCGCAGCTACCAGGGTTTGGCTACTCTTGAGTGGCACATGCCCCGATTTGATCTGTACCTGAACGGTGGCGAGGAGTACGTGAAGCGCCGCTTTTCGGTCGACCCTGTGTCGGGCAAGACTGTCGGCTATGGTGCCCCCGCATTCACCACGAGCGGTTGCTACACCGAAACATTGCCGGGTTCGGGTACTGGCTTTGGATTCGGCGGGCTCGCGAATTGCAATGCCGATACCCAGAGCATCATCGAGGGAACCATTGGCTTCTGGGTGAAAGTACACCAGGGTCCAAAGGGAAGACTGCAGTTCGGTCCGCAGTATTCCTACGTATCGCGCAACGCCTGGAGTGGAACGTTCGCGACTTCACCGTCGGTGACGTACTCTGCGCCACACGGAATCGAGAACATGTTCATGACCTCGTTCCGCTATTACTTCCCGTAGACACCGGCTCTCGCTCCCGAAATTCGTTGTTTGGATTTCGGGAGCGGGAGCATTCTTCTTGCTAAGTACAATGCTTCCGGCGTGATACAACCCGCGGTGGCGTTCAGGACGTCATAACAGTAGAGAGTGCCCTGTTACCGGCGTGATCTGCTGTGGCCGCGCTCGTAAGGTATAATCCCGCAAGTTGTCGTGGGAAACTCAATTCCAGATGGACATGAATAGAAATCGCTGCCAGGGCTCTCCATTCGTCTCTGCATGCCGGGTAACGCTTGTCCTGCTGGCAATTTTTTGTCTTACGATCAGCCTTGCCACTCGTTACTCCTTCGCTGGTTCTGATACCCGGGACGTCAAAACAATCAGGACCGACTCACCGGATGCCAAGAGACAGCACCTGTTGGGCGATGGCATCCACTGGACGGCTCCGAGCGCAATATTCACGCTATTTCAGCCGAGACGAGCTTCCGTTCCCGTCGTGTCAGCGGTTTTTCTACCTACGAACCTTTCCTCTGAGAGCTGGCTTTACAACCGACCTCCTCCCGTCTGCTGACCTTTCTCTTTCGAACCTGAG
>Ga0265338_10010777_pt1 | contig 10659 bp, 7 predicted proteins | sample 42126metaG_FD_193579 | JGI IMG/M metagenome (GOLD analysis project Ga0265338, IMG submission 193579) | Rhizosphere microbial communities from Carex aquatilis grown in University of Washington, Seatle, WA, United States - 4-21-26 metaG | ecosystem: Host-associated > Plants > Roots > Rhizosphere >... | reverse complement strand
AAATCCGCCAAACGGGCGCGGGCATGAAGCACTCTAGCAAAGCCGCAGTTAAGCCTACCGATTTAACGCCCATTGAGGCGGCGGCGGAGATGGCGAAGCTCGCTTGGGAAATCCGGCGTCACGACAAGCTCTATCACCAGAAGGACACGCCGGAGATTTCGGACGCCGCTTATGATGCATTGCGCGCGCGCTATAAGGCACTCCATCATGAATTTCCGCATCTCGCGCCGAAAGATGATCCCGAAAAGAAGGTCGGCGCCGCGCCCGCCGCCGGTTTCGGTAAGATCGCGCATGCGGTCCCTATGCTTTCTCTCGGGAACGCCTTTTCTGCTGATGACGTCGAGGATTTTATCAAGAGCATTCGCCGTTTTTTGAAGCTCGACGAGAATGAGAAAATAGCCTTCGTCGCCGAACCCAAGATCGACGGGCTTTCGGCCTCGCTGCGCTACGAGAAAGGCGAGCTGGTTCAGGCCGCGACGCGCGGTGATGGAACAGTTGGCGAAAACATCACCGCCAACGTCCGCACCATCAAGAGCGTACCGCACAGGCTCCACGCCCCCTTCCCCGCTATCGCCGAAATCCGTGGCGAGATTTATCTCGACCGCGACGATTTTATGAAACTCAATGAAGCGCGCGAGAAGGAAGGCGAGCCCCTCTTTGCCAATCCGCGCAACGCGGCAGCCGGTAGCGTCCGCCAGTTGGACCAATCGATCACGGCATCGCGGCCGCTCAAATTTATTGGTTACGCCTTCGGCGAAATCGACGGTGACAAGTCCGAGACGCAGCAGGATATCCGAAAGCAGATCAAGCATTGGGGCTTTACGCTCAACGAGCCATCCGGGCTCTGCAACAGCGCTAAAGAACTCATCGCCTATCACGCCGATATGGAAGCGAAGCGCCACAAGCTTCCCTTCGACATTGACGGCGTCGTTTACAAGATCAATCGTCTCGATTGGCAGGAGCGGCTTGGCTTTGTTAGCCGCGCGCCACGCTGGGCCATCGCCCATAAATTCGCGCCAGAAAAGGCCGAAACGCGGCTCAAGGAGATCATTATTCAAGTCGGCCGCACGGGCGCGCTGACGCCGGTCGCCATGCTGGAACCGGTGACGGTTGGCGGCGTGGTGGTAAGCCGTGCGACCTTACACAATCAGGACGAAATCGAGCGCAAGGACGTGCGCGAGGGCGATGCAGTCTATCTGCAGCGCGCAGGCGACGTCATTCCACAAATCACCGGCGTCGATCTCAAGCAGCGTCTAAGAAATTCCAGACCTTTCAAGTTTCCCGATCATTGCCCGGAATGTGGTTCCCTTGCCGTGCGTGAGGAAGGCATGGCCGTGACGCGCTGCACCGGCGGTCTGATTTGTCCAGCGCAGGCAGTCGAGCGCTTGCGCCATTTTGCCAGTCGCAACGCCTTCAACATCGAAGGCTTTGGTGACGAGCGTATTCATGAATTATGGGAAGACAAGCTCCTGCATGCGCCTGCCGATATTTTCCGCCTGCATAAACACAAAAAGGCGCTTGAAGAACGTGAACGCTGGGGTGAGAAATCCGTGGAAAAGCTTCTCGCCGCTATCGAGGCGCGACGCACAATCCCGCTCGACCGCTTCATCTACGCGCTCGGCATCCGACAGGTCGGCGATGCCACTGCCAAACTGCTAGCGAAGCATTACAAAAGTCTCGCCGCCTGGCGCACAGCGATGCTGGAGGCGCGCAAGGAGGATTCCGTGGCGCTGGCAGACCTCAACAATATCGAACAGATCGGCCCGCTGGTAGCAGCCGACATCGTCGCCTTCTTCGCCGAAAAGCATAATCGCGATGCGCTCGACGACCTCGCAAAGGAACTCACGGTCGAGGATTACAAGCTGGTCACGACCGGGCGCGGCTCGAAATTCGCTGGCAAGACGATCGTCTTCACCGGCACGCTGACTTCAATGAGCCGCCCCGAAGCCAAGGCGAAAGCGGAATCTCTCGGCGCCAACGTCGCGGGATCAATTTCTAAAAAAACCGATTATCTCGTAGTCGGCACAGATGCCGGCAGCAAGGCCGACAAGGCCCGCGAACTCGGCGTCAAAACGCTGAGCGAGGAGGAGTGGTTGGAGATGATAGAGTAATAACAAACTAGCTTAATAGTACATTTACAGAAAGCAAAAACACGTGTAGTGTTCAGCCATTCGATAGAATTTTGAGCATGTATAATGAAAGAAAATGTATCTCCAAAACTCAGGCGATTTTCCGCCGACATCGCCTACAGAGAATACTTCTTCGTAGCGGACGAGCCTAGTTCTTTGATCGGAACCGCTCTCGGAGCCGCCATTTTGACTGCCATGGCGCCTATGGTGATACCTATGGCGGCACCTGCGGCTGCGATGAGCGTTTTATTTGGAATGGCGGCTGGCGCATTAACGGGCGGTTATATTTCTCATAGGAAAGGAAACAAACCAAACCGGATTTTTTGGGGGGCCATTTTTGGACTGGCAGCGGGCGCCGTCACGGGAGCTGTCCTGCCGGGGCTTGTCACCGGGAACGTAATAGCTGCAGCAATAGCAGGAGCGGCGGCGTTAGCAGGATGTGCCGCTGGCTTCAATCTTGGGACGATAGGCGGCGCGTTTCTGGCCGGTGGGGCAAGCTGGCTTATTACTTATGCTTTCGCTCCGCGCCGTTCGGAAATTCTCTATAACCGTTCCAAAGAACATGGGACACTGGATAAAAGATATCAATAATACCGCTATAAAAAGCAGAACTAGTGCAACCAAATTCAACTTGTGAAATATGCCGGGTGATATAAATTCACAGTTCATATTGTAATCATTAGAAGGCACGAAATTGAGCGACACCGATAGCAAAATACAAAGAAAATATAACTGGGCGTACGCTGCCGGCATCGTGACCGGAATAGCGGGTTATGCCGCGCTGGCTTTTTTGGCTGTGACGTATCCCCACTTCGTTCTTTTTACTCGAGATGTAACCAATCTGCAGGTACTTGTGATTCCATTTATGGTGGGAGTTATAGTCGCCGCCGGCTTGATGCGCTGGATCGACAATGCGGAGGAAGCGCGCGCCATGCGCAGCGCAGGGAGTCCGGATAGACTTCGCGTTAGTGACAAACAACCCTAAGACGGCTCGCTTGATGCACCATAAAAGCCGCTCGTTTTAACGTGTAACGTGCAAACAACCTTACCACGAGCGCCGCGAGATAAATTGCAGGTTGCCGAAAATTTGGCGGTTGCCGGGTTGACTGCACTCAACCTTGCGAACGCCTTCCTTGCGGCAGGATCAAATGATCCCTGCAAGCGCCCAGACTGCCATTTAGCGACAAGCCGAGGCTGTCGTCTTTCTGCGTTGTTGTCATAAAGTTCGGCCCGATCAACTTGCGAAGCGACCGCCATAAACTGTCCCGGCATTTCCCGGCACGTATGCAAAAACTCCGGGAAATGAACTTCTCTATAGAGTCCAAGACACGCGGCAACATCGGCTTGATCGCTGATTGGACACTCCTCAATGAACGCCTGCAATCTCCTGCGTAAAGCGATTTCAGGATCAACCCACAGGCCTTCGACCACGACATCTCGTCCGGCCGCACGGCTTGCTGCCGCTACCTGCGAAATCCAATCGGACGCTGGAAAAGAAGGGTAATCCACAACGATAGTGGGAACTCGCTGCGTTAGCGCTTTTCCGAGCTCGTCAAAAAATTTGATCCGCGCTAGGCGCACAGTTTCATTGAGCAGCGCCCGCATATCATGATCGCTGTCCGTCGGCATTGTGTCTGCCAACTTTTCACGAATCTCGCAGCCGATATCATGCCAGGAAATATGGGTAGCATCCCGACGCGATTTATATTTTTGCTCAACATGGGTCGATTTGCCGGAAGCAATCGAGCCAAGCACAATATGGGTTGTCAGCGTCGGCATAAAATTCTCTTTGAAATTGATTTGCGATATTCGGCAATGCACTCAATAATGCAGGGTGCTTTTATACCTCAAGAAAGCGTCACACCGTCGAATTTTGTTCGACTTGCATTATAATATAAGCTAAATTTCGGTTTCAAGGCAACTTTGTTGCTTATCTAGCGAGCGGAAATATCATGCCCACGCCCAGCACCGACGCCAACCGCGTCATCATTTTTGACACCACTTTGCGCGACGGCGAGCAATCGCCCGGTGCGGCGATGAACCTCGACGAGAAGCTACGCATCGCAAAAATGCTCGAAGAGCTCGGCGTCGATGTGATGGAAGCCGGGTTTCCGATTGCCTCCAAAGGTGATTTCGAGGCCGTGCATGAGATCGCCAAGACGATCAAGAATTCCGGCGTCTGCGGCCTTGCGCGCGCGCATGCAGCCGACATCGAACGCGCCGGCGAGGCGCTGAAGCCTTCCGCACGCGGACGCATCCATGTTTTTATTTCCACGTCGCCGTTGCACATGAAGCACAAGCTCAATATGAGCCCGGAGAAAGTCCTGCAGGCGGCGATAGATGGCGTCACGCTGGCCCGAAAATTATGCGGCGAAGTCGAATGGAGCGCCGAGGACGGCACCCGCACCGAGCATGATTTTCTCTGTCGCTGTGTGGAAGCGGCGATTAAGGCGGGCGCGCAGACGATCAATATTCCCGATACCGTCGGCTACACCACGCCACAGGAATATGCCGAGCTCATCAAGATGTTGATCAACCGCGTACCAAACATCGATAAGGCCGTACTCTCCACGCACTGCCATAACGATCTCGGCCTTGCGGTAGCCAACTCCCTTGCCGGCGTCATCAATGGTGCACGGCAGATCGAATGCACTATCAACGGCCTCGGCGAGCGCGCTGGCAACGCGGCGCTTGAGGAAATCGTCATGGCGCTGAAGGTGCGGCAGGATTTGATGCCCTTCACCACTGGCATCAAGACTGAAGCGATCACCCGCGCCTCGCATCTCGTCTCCTCCATCACCGGCTTCGTGGTGCAACCTAACAAGGCCATCGTCGGCGCCAACGCCTTCGCCCATGAAAGTGGCGTCCATCAGGACGGCATGATCAAGAACCGCCAGACCTACGAGATCATGACGCCGCAATCGGTGGGTCTCGCCAAAACCTCGCTTAAGCTCGGCAAGCTTTCGGGCCGCAATGCCTTCCGCAGCAAGCTGCAGGAATTAGGCTATGAGCTCGGCGACAACGCGCTGACGGAGGCCTTCAACCGCTTCAAGGATTTAGCTGATCGCAAGAAGGAAGTTTTCGACGAGGACATCATGGCCCTCGTTGACGATGAGGTCGCCGCCGCCAACGACCGCGTCCGCTTCGTCTCGTTCGAATTGTATGCAAGCTCCAAAGGACCGCAGCGCGCGACCATGGAAATCTCGATCGACGGCAAGACGCACTCGGCCACGGCAAGCGGCAACGGCCCGGTCGATGCGCTTTTCAACGCGATCAAAGAACTGATCCCACATAGCGGAACGCTGCAGCTTTATCAGGTGAACGCCGTGACCGAAGGCACTGATGCGCAGGCCGAAGTGACGGTACGCCTTGAGGAAGGCGGCCGCACGGTGATCGGCCAGGCGGCCGATCCGGATACGCTCGTTTCCTCCGCGCGTGCTTATATCCACGCACTTAACAAGCTCGCCGTGAAGCGCCTCAAAACCGCACCGCCAGAAGCGGCAGCCGCGGCGCGCTAGCCCGCACCACCACAGGCCTTAACCCTCCGGTAATATCCGGTGTTTTAACTTGTGTTCCGCCTCGCGAGCGGCCAGTTTCTCACAGGGCTTCTCCCGATTCCCGCATCCGCCGTTTCAGGACATCAATGGTACTTGGTGGCGAACAACTTCAAGCCGATAAATTGGCCGCGCAGGCGCTCGAACGCCTCAAGCGCGACGGGCTCGCGCCGCTGCCGGAAAATTATGCCATTTTCTTCCATTATTTCGCCGGCACCAACGCCAGCCTCAAGATGGCGATGGATGTGCTGCTGAGCCAGAATAACGCCCTCAACCAGCAGCAATGCACCGAGCTTTATCAGGCCCATCTCGGCGTCGAGGCCGAGCACCGCGCGCTTAAGGAAACCAATACCGCGATCGAGGCCGAAATCGCCAAGGTCATGGGCGTAATCGATACCGCCTCGGCCGGCACCACCAAGTTCGGCCAAACCCTCGATACCATCTCCGGCAAACTGACACCGACCGCGCCGATCGAGCAGATCAGGGAAGCCGTTGCCAAGGTAGCATCCGAAAGCCGCGCCATGGCCAAGCAAAACGAAAAGCTGCAGAGCCAGCTGGCCGAAACCACGCACCAGCTCACCGAGATGCGCACCAATCTCGATGCCGTGCACCGGGAATCGCAGATTGATCCCTTGACCGAGGTCGGCAATCGCAAGTTTTTCACCACCGAGCTTAACCGCACCATGCGCGAGGCCGCCGAAGCCGGAACACCGCTGACGCTGCTCGTCGCCGACATCGACCATTTCAAGAAATTCAACGACAGCTACGGCCATCTCATCGGCGATCAAGTGCTGCGGCTCGTGGCGCGGACGCTGGTCGAGAATCTCAAGGGCCGCGACGTAATCGCGCGCTACGGCGGCGAGGAATTCGTCATCCTCCTGCCACAAACAAAAGTTGCCGACGCTGAACGAGTGGCGAATCTCTTGCGCGCCAGCCTCGCCACCAAGCAGATCCGCCGCCGTAGCACCAACGAGACGCTCGGCACCGTCACCGTCTCGGTGGGTGCCGCCGAATATTGCCCTGGCGAAGATGCCGAAAACCTCATCGCTCGCGCCGACGCCGGGCTTTATAAAGCAAAGGACGCCGGCCGCAACCGCGTCGTCATCGAGCCACTCACGGCCGAGCAAGCCGCGGCGCTCCGGGCGAAGGTTGGAAGCTAAAAATAAGCAACGGGAACGCCGTTCATGGAAACCGTCATCACCAAATCCGAAGGCTGGCTGGTTTTTCTGGTATTCGCCGTCTGCATGGTCGGCCTAGTCTGGCTCGCGACGCGCTCGCCCAAGAACAAAGACGATCATCTGGTGGCGGGGCGGAAAGTCGGCACATTGCTCGGTGCTTTTTCCATCGCCGTGAGCTGGATCTGGGCGCCCGCCGTCTTCATCTGCTCACAAAAATCATATCAGCAGGGCATGGCCGGGATTTTCTGGTTCACGCTGCCCAATATCGTCTGCTTCTTCACCTTCGCGCCGGTCGCGCTGCGCATCCGCAAACTGATGCCGGAAGGTTATTCGTTGCCGGATTTCATTTGGCGCCGCTATAAGGGCGACCGCCGCGCACATCTGATGTTTACGACGATCATCCTGACCTACGATCTCGGCGCGATCGTCAGTAATGCTTTGGCCGGCGGCACTCTGATGCATGCACTTTCCGGCATCGATCTTCATGCGGCCATTCTCGCCATGAGCCTGGTCGCGGCTTCCTATGCCGTGTGGCGCGCGATGCCGGCCTCCATCGTCACCGATTTCATCCAGATGTCGGTCATCTTGCTGATCGCATTCCTTTTGGTGCCGTGGAGCGTGAGCGAGGCAGGCGGCTGGCATGCGGTGACGAGCGGATTTGCGGGCGTCGCGGGATCGACCAACGTCTTCGATCCCTGGATCGCCTATTCCTTCGGTATCCCAGCGACCATTGGCCTGCTATCGGGGCCGATCGCCGATCAGATGTTCTATCAACGCGTGATGTCAGCGAAATATAAGCTCGTTGTTCGCACTTTCGTGGTCGGCGGACTGGTGTTCGGCGTTGTGCCGATCGTGCTTTCGATCCTCGGCTTTGTCGCCGCTGGCCCTGCGATGCACGGTATTGCAATCAGCGATCCGCAGATGGTCAGCGTTTCAGTTGTACAGCATTTCCTGCCGCGCTGGACTTTGTTCCTGTTCGCGCTGATGGTTTTATGCGCCCTGTGCTCAACGCTCGATTCCGCCTATATCGCACTCGGCTCGGTCTGGTCGATCGACATCTTCCGCCGCTACCGCAAACCCAAGGCGAGCGATCAGGAAATCATCCGCACCTCGAAAAAAGCCATGCTGGGCTTTATTATCGCCGGCACGGCGATTGCGATGTGGCCCAATCTCAAAATCCTCTGGGTCTTTCTGATCGGCGGGACGCTGGGGTCTTCGGTTTTGGTGCCGACCGTGCTCTCCGTGTTTTGGAAGCGCCTCACCGCGCGGGGCGCGTTCTGGGCGGCGTTTCTATCCTTCATCATCGGCCTGCCGGCCTCGATTTACGCCAATCTCCACGACAACCCGCATATCCTCGTGGCCGCGTCGCTTTCCAGCGTCATCATCGGCCTGATCATTTGCGTGGCCGACGGGCTTGGAAACAAAAAAGAGATATTCGATTATAATAAGTTCTGATCCCCGGCCCGGCCTGTTATATTACGGTCGATGGAAAATGCCCTTCTTGCTTCCGATGAGCCCGCCTACTGGCGCGATCTGAACCCTGCCCAGCGCGCGGCCGTGACCGCAATGGACGGGCCGGTTCTGGTTTTGGCAGGCGCCGGCACCGGCAAGACGCGGGTTCTCACCGCACGGCTCGTGCATCTGCTGGCGACGGGTAAGGCACAGCCAGGACAAATCCTCGCTGTTACTTTCACCAACAAGGCCGCGGGCGAAATCCGCGAGCGTGTCGGCGCTATGCTCGGCCGCTCGGTGGAAGGCTGGTTTCTTGGCACCTTCCATTCGCTGGCGGCGCGGTTGCTGCGCCCGCATGCCGAGCGCGTTGGGCTCAAGCCTAATTTCACCATCCTCGGCGATGACGATCAGATACGCCTAATCAAGCAACTTCTGGAAGCCGAGAATATCGACGACAAGAAATCACCCGCACGCGCGGTGTTGGCTGTCATCAGCCGCTGGAAGGATCGCGGCCTCTTGCCCGACGACGTGAAAAGCGAGAAAGGCTCACTTGCGGGCGGCAAGCTGCCGCGGCTTTACACGCTTTATCAGGAGCGTCTCAAGGAACTTAACGCCTGCGATTTTGGCGATCTGATGCTGCATCATCTGACGCTGCTCAAAACCAACCCGGACATTCTCGCGAGCCTGCACGAGCGCTTTCGCTACATCCTGGTCGACGAATATCAGGATACCAACGTCGTGCAATATCTCTGGTTGCGCCTCTTAGCGCAGGCCAACCGCAATATTTGCGTCGTCGGCGACGAGGATCAGTCGATCTATGGCTGGCGAGGTGCGGAGATCGGCAACATCCTGCGTTTCGAAGAGGATTTTCCTGGCGCGCAGGTGATCCGGCTTGAACAGAATTACCGCTCGACCGGCAATATCCTCGGGGCCGCCGCCCACCTCATCGCCAAGAACGAGATGCGTCTCGGCAAGACGCTCTGGACTTCCGCCGAGCCCGGCGAAAAAGTACATATCCGCACGCTGTGGGACGGGGAAGAGGAAGCACGCTGGGTCGCTGACGAGATCGAGGTGTTGCAGCGCGCCAAAATGACGCTGGATGAAATGGCGGTCATGGTGCGCGCGGGCTTTCAGACCCGCCAGTTCGAAGAGCGTTTTATCCAGCTCGGCATCCCCTATCGTGTCCTTGTCGGCGCGCGGTTTTACGAGCGTCAGGAAATCCGCGACGCGCTCGCCTATATGCGCCTGCTCGCATCAATGGAAGACGATCTTGCCTTCGAGCGCATTGTGAACGCGCCCAAGCGTGGCGTCGGCCCCGCCGCGATCCAGCAGTTGCACGGCTACGCGCGTGCCACGCAGATTTCCATGGCCGAAGCCGCGGCACGCCTTGCCGAAACCGACGAACTCAAGCCGAAATTGCGCGCGACGCTGCATACGCTGATGGAATGCTTCGCGCGCTGGCGCGAGCTACTCAAGACCATGCCGCATGCCGAAGTTGCGCAGATCGTGCTCGATGAATCCGGCTATACCGGCATGTGGCAGGCCGATAAATCGCCGGAAGCGCCCGGTAGGCTTGAAAACCTGAAGGAACTCGTCAGTGCGATGGCGGAGTTCGATACGCTGCCCGCCTTCCTGGAGCATGTCAGCCTCGTTTTGGAGGCCACCGAAAAGAGCGCGGGTGAACAAGTGAGCCTGATGACGCTGCACGGCGCCAAAGGCCTCGAATTCGACATCGTGTTTTTGCCTGGCTGGGAGGAGGAAATTTTTCCAAGCCGCTTGGCGCTTTCCGAAAATGGCAATCGCGGCCTCGAAGAAGAACGGCGCCTCGCCTATGTCGGCATCACGCGCGCCAAGATGCGCGCCTATATCAGCCATGTCGCCAACCGCCACCTGCACGGCAGCTGGATCAACGCCCTGCCCTCACGCTTCATCGCCGAATTGCCAGACAGGCATGTTGAACGTAAATCGTCTCTGTTCGGAACGCAGGCTTCGCCTTCTTCTTCCGGCGGATCGTGGGAAGGCACCCATCGGCGGGAGAAAGTCCCCTCGCTGTTCCAGCAAATCCGTGCCGGGCAAGGGCGAGGTATCCCGCCGCGCCTAAAGCCGATCGAGATCGAGGGTAAGGCTCACGAGATCGCGCCGCCGCACCGCGAAGGAAGACTCAATGTCGGCGACCGCGTGTTCCATGAGAAATTCGGCACCGGCACCGTGCGCCGCGTCGATCACGACAAGCTCGAAATCGCCTTCGACAAGGCGGGGCTGAAAAAAGTGATGGAAAGCTTCGTGCGAGCGGCGGAATAGTGCCGATTTCACCAAAACTCTGGCGCGTGGCTTTCGCAGCGCCTT
>Ga0265338_10010776_pt1 | contig 10659 bp, 9 predicted proteins | sample 42126metaG_FD_193579 | JGI IMG/M metagenome (GOLD analysis project Ga0265338, IMG submission 193579) | Rhizosphere microbial communities from Carex aquatilis grown in University of Washington, Seatle, WA, United States - 4-21-26 metaG | ecosystem: Host-associated > Plants > Roots > Rhizosphere >... | reverse complement strand
CATGATCTCCGCGGGCACGCGGTACGCGTGGCGGAGCTCCTCGATCGTCATCTCGACGTCGGGCAGGTACGGCTCGAGCTCCTCCCAGCGCCCGTACGTGACCGGCCCCGTCGCCTGCGCGACGTCGCCGAGCATCGTGAGCGAGCCGTCGATAGTGCGGCGCGAGACCATCATCAGCTGCATCGGCGAGAGGTCCTGCGCCTCGTCGACGATGACGTGCCCGTACGAACGGGCAGGCCCGTCGACGAGCGTGCGCGCGACGTCGAGGAGCGGCAGGTCGTGGTCGCTCCAGCGCAGGTCGGAGACGCGGCGCGGCCGGTCGCGGAGGAGCAGGCGCTGCTCGTCGCGGTCGAGCACGCCGTCCGCAGCCTCGGCGAGCACGGACGGAGAGGTGAGCAGGCGGGCGACGAGCTTCTCCGGGCGTGGCAGCGGCAGCACGCGGTCGAGGTACTTCGTGAGGAAGCCATTGCGGCGGAGGGCGCGCTCGAGGTCGTCGAAGCTCCGCAGCGCACGCGGGCCGAGCAGCTCGCCGTAGCGCTCGTAGAAGCGCCGGAGCAGCGCCATGCGGAAGCGGTCGCGCGCGGGCGCGAGAGCGACGCCCGGCTCGAGGGCCGCGTCGAGCAGCGCGCGGACGTCGCGCTCCTTCACCGAGACGAAGACGCCGTCCGCGTACAGCACGAGCTCCTCCGGCGCCGGGTGGACCGACAGCTCGACGGCGCGCTGCACGACCTCGCTCAGCCGCGGGTCGGCCTTCAGCGCGGCGACGTCCTGTGCGTCCTCGCGCCCGGTCTCGATCCCGTCTAGCAGCTCCGAGACGGCGCGCTGCTCGACCGCCTCCTCGCCGAGCGCGGGGAGCACGTGCGAGACGTAGTCCATGAACGTCGGATTCGGCCCGACGACGAGCACGCGGCGGAGCTGCTCGCGGTGCGTGAACAGCAGCCACGACGCGCGGTGGAGGCCGACCGCGGTCTTCCCGGTTCCCGGCCCGCCCTGCACGACGAGCGCACCGTCCGGCTCGGCGGTGATGAGCCGGTACTGGTCGGACTGGATCGTCGCGACGATGTCGCGCATCTGCCCCTCACGGCGCCGCTCGAGCTCCTCGAGCAGGAAGTCGGAGACGGTGACGCCCTCGACGACGGAGCCGTCGAGCGCCTCGTCGGAGATGTCGGTGAGGCGGCGGCCCTCGGTGCGGAAGCGGCGGCGCTGCGTGACGCGCTGCGGATCGCTCGGGGTGGCGGTGTAGAACGGCCGCGAGGCCGGCGCCTGCCAGTTGACGACGAGCACCTCGTGCGCGTCGTCGTGCACCCAGCGGCGGCCGACGTAGAGCGGCCGAATCGTCCCGTCGAGCGTGAGCCGGCCGAAGCAGAGGCCGCGCTCGGCGTCCTGGAACGTCTTGTGGCGGCGCTTGAGCCACGCCTCCATCGCGACGGCCGCGAACTCCGTCGCCATCCGGTTCTGGGCGCCCTCGAGCGTCGTCCGCATGCGATCGAGGCACGCGTACGCGTTGTCGACGTAGGCCTGTTCGGCTGCGAGCTCCGGGTGCGGCACGGGCTGCTCAGGCTACCCGCGTAGGATCGGCGTATGCGGCTCGGTGTCAACCTCGGCTACGCGTCTCCCGGAACCAATCCCGTCGAGCTCGTTCCGCTCGCGCAGGAGGCGGAGCGCCTCGGCTACGACTCCGTCTGGGCGGCGGAGGCGTGGGGGACGGACGCGGTCACGGTCCTCGCGTGGACCGCCGCCGTGACGAGTCGCATCAAGGTCGGCTCGGCGATCATGCAGATCCCGGGCCGCTCGCCGGCGAACACGGCGATGACGGCGGCGACGCTCGATCTCATGTCGGGCGGCCGCTTCATCCTCGGCCTCGGCACCTCCGGCCCGCAAGTGGTCGAGGGCTGGCACGGCGACGCGTGGGGCAAGCCGCTCGGGAAGACGCGCGAGTACGTCGAGATCGTGCGCGCCGCGCTGCGGCGCGAGGTGGTCGAGCACCACGGCGAGCACTACCGCATCCCGTACGACGGGCCCGGCGCGACGGGGCTCGGCAAGCCGCTCAAGATGATGCTGCGGCCGCTGCGCGCCGACATCCCGATCTACCTCGCGGCGATCGGGCCGAAGAACGTCGCGCTCGCGGCCGAGATCGCCGACGGCTGGCTGCCGATCTTCGTCGACCCGGAGCGCTTCGGCTCGGCGTTCGGCGAGAGCATCGCCGGCGCGCGGCCGGGCTTCGAGGTCGCGGCGACGGTGAACGTCCTCGTCGGCGACGACGTGCAGGCCCTGCGCGACTCGCTGAAGCCGAACCTCGCGCTCTACGTCGGCGGCATGGGCGCGAAGGGGAAGAACTTCTACAACGCGCTCATGCGCCGGTACGGGTGGGAGGAGGACGCAGAGCGCATCCAGGAGCTCTACCTCGGCGGCCGCCAGCGCGAAGCCATCCAAGCCGTCCCGGACGCGCTCGTTGACGCGGTCGCGCTCGTCGGGCCGAAGGAGCGGATCGCGGACCGTCTCGCGGCGTGGCGCGAGACGGCCGTGACGACCCTCATCGTCGGCTCACCGCAGCCCGAGGCGCTGCAGGTGATGGCCGAGCTGGTGCTCTAGCTTCAGCTGCCCTTCTGCGAGTAGACCGGCGGGAGGACGAGGTCCTTCCACGAGGACGGCATCTTCCCGATCATGTTGATCGTGTGCATGAAGTTCGCGAACCGCATCAATCCGAGCGGCTGCATCGTGAACTTGAGCCCGGAGGACGCGATCCACTGCTTGTACTGACGCCACGTCGGCACGCCGCCGGAGTCGTCCTGGAGGATGTGCGCGGCCTTCGCCGGGTTCTTGTTGATGAGGTCGATCGCCTGCGCGACGTCCTTGGAGAACGCCGCCGAGAACTGCGGATACTGGTTGTACAGCGCCGTGCTCTCCCACGCGTCGAGGAACGAGTGCGCGCCGAAGTACTGGTAGCTGCGCGCGACGACGTGCGCGCCGCGCACCTTCTCCTGCAGCTGGTACGGCGCCGACGTCAGGTGCGCGTCGATCTGCCCGGAGAGGAGCGCCTGCATGGCGATCGGGTGATCCATCGAGATGATGGTCGCATCGAGTGCATGCGCGTCGCCGAGCTTGACCTGTGCCATCTTGCGCAGCACGACGCCCTGGATCGACGTCGGCCCCGGCATCGCGATCTTCTTGCCCTTCAGATCGGCGATCGTCTTGATGTTCGGATCCTTGGCCATGAGCCAGAGATCGCCCCAGTCGAGTGGCGCGATGATCTTCGCGTCGACGCCCGAGGCCCAGCCGACGATGAGCGGGCCGACGCCGCCGGCGCCGATCTGGATATCGCCCGAGATCATCCCGGTCGTGATCGCGGCGCCGGATGCGAGCACCTTCCACGAGAACGTCGTGTTCGGGAACTGCGCCTCCAGCGTGTGCTGCGTCTTGAGGACGATCAGCGGCGCGTAGCCGATGCCCGGCTGGTAGCCGATCGTGACCTTGCTCGGCGCCGAGACGGTCGCGCGACCGCCGGCCGTCGTGCTCGCTGCAAGCGCGGCGAGGACGGCGGCGCAGAGGACGAGCAGGAGCTTGCGTTTCATTGGATGTCCCTCCGATGGGTCAGGTGTGCTTCATCCCCCAGCGGACGACCGTGATCCGCTCGGCGAGGCCGAAGACCGACTCGAACACGACGCCGAGCAGTGCGATCGTCACGAGCCCCGCGAAGATGCGGGGCGTCAGGAAGTAGAGGCGGGCGTTGTTGATGTAGTTGCCGAGGCCGCCCTTGCTGCCGGCGACGCCGAACACGAGCTCCGACGCGATGATCGTGCGCCAGCCGAACGCCCACGCGGTCTTGAGGCCGGTGACGGCATGCGGCAGCGCCGCCGGGATGAGCACGTCGGTCACGACGCGCAGCCGCGACAGGCCGATGTTCCGGCCGACGGCGACGATCGTCGGGCTCACCGTCCGGAAGCCCATGCTGAGGTTGATCGCGATCGGCCAGACGGTCGCGAACGCCACGGTGAAGAGGATCGCGCCCGTGTCGATGCCGAACCAAAGCATCGCGAGCGGCAGGACGACGACGCCCGGGAGCGGGTTGAAGATCGACGTCAGGAGCTCGAGCAGGTCGGTGCCGAGCGTCGAGAGCGCCGCGAGCACGGTGAAGCCGAGCGCGACGCCGAGGCCGACGCCGAACGCCTCGAGGAGGATCCGCAGCGTCGTCCACGTCGGGCCGGCGAGGGAGCCGTCTGCCCAGCCGGCGCCGAATGCGTGCAGCGTCTGCCACGGCGAGGCGAACAGGAGATGGTTGATGTGGCTCAGCGAGACGTACGCCTCCCAGACGCCGAAGAGCAGGACGAGGAGGGTCCCCTTGCGCAGCCACGCGGGGAGCCGGGCCCAGCCCAGCGGCAGGCGCGCCGGCGGCGCGGCGCTAGCGGGCAGCGCGGACATCGTCCATCAGCTCCTCCCGGTCGACCGCGAGCAGGCCCCGCAGCCGGCCGCGCATCGCCGAGTACTCCGGTGTCGCGGGGCCGCCGAGCTCACGCACGTCGACGATCTCGAGCACGCGCGACGGCGGCGGCGAGAAGACGACGACGCGGTCGCCGAGCACGAGCGCCTCTTCGATGGAGTGCGTGACGAAGAGGAGCGTCACGCCCGTCTCGGCGACGATGCGGTTCAGCTCCGCCTGGAGCCGCTGCCGCGTGATCGCGTCGAGCGAGCCGAACGGCTCGTCCATGAGCAGGATGCGCGGCTCGAGCGCAAGCGCCCGCGCGATCGCGACGCGTTGCTTCATGCCGCCGGAGAGCTCGTACGGATAGCGCTCGGCCGAGCCGCCGAGGTGCGTCAGCTCGAGGAACGTGCGCGCGCGCTCGGCAGCCTCACGACGGCCGTAGCCGTTGACGCGCAGCGGGTACGCGACGTTGCCGAGCACCGTCCGCCACGGCAGCAGCTGGTCGAACTCCTGGAAGACGACGGCGCGGTCCGGCCCTGGGCGCAGCGACGCGGCGCCGTCGAGGTCGATCGAGCCCGCGAGCGGCTCGACGAATCCGGCGACGGCGCGGAGGAGCGTCGACTTGCCGCAGCCCGACGGGCCGATGACGATGAGCTTCTCGCGGGCGGCGACGTCGAAGGTCGCGCTCTCGACCGCGACGTGCACGCCGTCGGTGGTGGGATAGCCGAGCCGGACGCGGTCGAGGCGAAGGAGGGTGGACGCGCTCGCGCGTGCGAAAGGGAGTCGGTCCATGGTCGTGGAGGCCACCGATCCCTAGTCCTAACTTATGCCTCCCATAAGGACATCGGGGGAAGCACGGAGGTAAAACACCCCCAAGGCATCGCTTGCGATGCCGACAAAAAGGCCGGATCGGCTTTGCCGATTCGGCCGTATAAATGCCTAGTCCCCGTGAACCCGAGGGCCCACAGGGACTTGGCGAAAGGGAATCTGCCAGGTCCCCGGGGCCGTGTCAAGCGAGAACCGTCTGCCCGTACTCGCAGGCCCATTTCGGACGCCTGACGGGCCGACCCGGCTCGCGTATCGTCGGCGGGGTGTGGGAGCTCGACAGCAAGGCGGCGCCGGAGGACGTCGACGCGCGGGAGATCGAGGTCACGCTCTCGCTGTCCGGCCCGCGCTACGTCTCCCCCGATCTCGAGTTCGCCGTCTGGTCGGCGACGCGCGGTGAGCGGAGCGACGGCGAGGACCTGACCCTCACCGGCCCGCTCGGCCACGCGGCGGCGGGCGACCAGCTCGTCTGCGCGGGCGCGTTCTCGGAGCACAAGCGCTACGGCTGGCAGTTCACGGTCGAGACGTTCCGCTCGGCGCTGCCGCGGTCAGCGGAGGGCGTCGTACGCTGGCTCACGACGCGCGTTCCCGGCATCGGCCCGGTCTTCGCCCACGCGATCGTCGCCCACTTCGGCGCCGACGAGGTCTTCGCCGAGCTCGACCGCAACCCGGAGCGCCTCCGCGAGGTCCGCACGCGCAGCGGCCGGAAGATCTCGCAGAAGAGCATCGAGCGCGCGATCGACGCCTGGCGCGAGGTGGCGACGATCAGGGAGGTCGAGACCTTCCTGTTCTCGCACGGCATCAGCGCCGGGCTGGCCGGGAGGCTCGTGCGGACGTTCGGCGACGAGGTGGTCGCCGTCCTCGAGCACGACCCGTACCGGCTCATCGAGCTCCCGGGCGTCGGCTTCACGATCGCCGACCGCATCGCGCGGTCGCTCGGCGTCGAGCCCGACGCACCGCAGCGCCTCCGGGCCGGGCTGCGGTTCGTCCTCGAGGGCGCGGAGGCGGACGGGAACACGTTCCTGCCGCTCGCGGAGCTGTGGCCGCGCGCGGGCAAGCTCCTCGAGGTCGCGGATGTCGAGCCGATCGAGTCGGCGGTGCGCGCGCTCGCCGCCGAGCAGGAGGTCGTGGTCGAGGACGACCGCATCTACCGCACCGAGCTGTGGGAGATGGAGCGCCGCCTGGCCCGCGTGCTCGCGCGCCGCGCCGCCGCCGAGCCGGACGAGCTGTTCGCGGCCGAGTCGCGGCCGGAGGCGTTGGTGTCGGAGGAGCAGTGGGCGGTCGTCGAGCTCGTCCGCACGCGGTCGCTCGTGCTCCTCACCGGGCTGCCGGGCGCCGGCAAGACGCATACGCAGCGCGTGCTCGTCGACGTCGCGCGGCGCGCCCGCCGGCGCGTGCTCCTCTGCGCGCCGACGGGGAAGGCGGCGCGGCGCATGCGCGACCTCACCGGGCACGAGGCGATGACCATCCATCGCGCGCTCGGCTACTCGCCGCTCGAGGGCTTCCAGCGCGACGAGGACGACCCGCTCTCGAGGAACTACGACCTCGTGATCGTCGACGAGGCGTCGATGCTCTCGCTCGAGCTTGCCGACGCGTTCTTCCGCGCCGCCGGCGACTGCCACGTCCTCCTCGTCGGCGACACGGATCAGCTGCCGCCGATCGGCGCCGGCCGCGTCCTCGCCGATCTCGTCGACTCCGCGGCGGCCCCGCGCGTTCACCTGACCGCGATCTACCGGCAGGCTGCGCGGTCGCTCATCGTGCGCAGCGCGCGCCGGATCAACGCCGGCGAGCTGCCGTTCCTCTCGCCCGACGACGCGCGCGCGTCGCTCGGCGCGGACGTCGAGCTCGACGAGGACTTCTTCTTCGTCGCGAAGCAGGAGCAGGAGGCGATGCGCGACGCCGTGCTCGAGCTCGTGTGCGAGCGCATCCCGTCGCACTACGGCCTCGATCCGCGCACCGACGTGATGACGCTCGTGCCGATGCGCCGCGGCGCCGTCGGACTCACTGCGCTCAACGAGGAGCTCGAGCGCCGCCTGAACCCGGGCGAGGCTCCCGTCGTCCTCGCGCGCGCGGGGATCCGCGTCGGCTCGCGCATCGTGCAGACGAAGAACGACTACACGCCCGACCGCGAGGTGATGAACGGCGAGGTCGCGTTCGTCACCGCGTGGGACGAGGAGGAGCAAGAGGCGAGGCTCTCGCTCGACGACGGCGAGCGCGAGCTCGTCGTGCCGGCGTCCGCGCTCGAGACGTACATCCTCGCGTGGGCGCTGACGGTGCACCGCGCGCAGGGCTCGCAGTTCCCCGCCGTCGTCGCACCGTGGTCGACGGCGTACACGGTGATGCTCTCGCGGCCGCTCCTCTACACCGCGGTGACGCGCGCGGAGAAGCTGTGCGTGCTCGTCGGCGAGCGCCGCGCGCTGTCGATGGCGGTCGGGCGGGCGGAAGGCCGCCGCCGGCACTCCGCGCTCGCGGAGCGCATCGTCGAGCTCAGCTGAGCCAGTCGCCGATCGGCGGCGACGCGTCGAGGCCGGCGAGACTCCCGCCGAGCATCTCCTCGGCGGCGGAGGCCATCGCGGCGACCGCGACCCACGTGAGCCGGCCGCCGACGCTGATGCGCTGCGCGCCGGCGCCGACGATCTCGGCGACGGAGAGCTTCGGCACGGCGAGCACGTTCACCGGCTTGCCGACGGCATCGCAGACGGCGCGGATCTCCTCCGTCGTGCGCAGGCCGGGCGCGTACAGGCAGTCGGCGCCGGCGCGCTCGTACGCCTGCAGCCGCGCGATCGTGTCGTCGAGGTCGGGGTTGCCGCGAATGTGGTTCTCGGCCCGCGCCGTGAGCAGGAACGGGGAAGCCGAGCGAATGCGCGACCTCGGCTGTGGCGGCGACGCGCTCCGCAGCCTGCTCGCACGACAGCATCGTCCCCGAGCGCTCCCAGTCCTCGATCGAGCCGCCGACCGCGCCGGCCTCGGCCATGCGGCGGATCGCCGTCAGCGCGTCGCCGTGCCCGTCCTCGAGGTCGACGGACACGGGCAGATCGGTCGCCTCCGTCAACGCGGCGACGTGCGCGGCGAGCTCGTCGAGGCTCGCGCCACCGTCGAGCCGGCCGAGCGTGAACGCGAAGCCGGAGCTCGTCGTCGCGAGCGCCTTGAACCCGAGCGCCTCGAGCACGCGCGCCGAGCCGGCGTCCCAGGGGTTCGGGATGAGGAACGGCTCGCCCGCGTGCAGCGCCGCGAACGCCTCGGCCTTCTCGAGCTGCGTCGCCACCTGGGGCGAGCGTAACTAGCAGGGGCCGGGCTGCGCCTGGCCGCCGGGGCCGGTCTCGTGCTCTGTGCCCGCCTGGAGGCAGTAGGAGCTCGCGTCCGAGCGGACGAGGACGACGCCCGTGCCGGGCGGAAGCACCGCGCCGGCGTACGTGCCGTTCTGGGCAAAGAAGCCCTGCATCGCCGTGTCGGCCCCCTGGAAGTTCGTCGCCGCGACGTTGACCTGCGCCTGCGTGATCGCCTGCTGGACGGGCGGCGAGGTCGGGCCGTTCGACTTCGCGTTGGTCGCGTAGAGGTAGCCGCCGACGGCGAGCGCGATCAGGAGCATGGGGAGGCCGACGAGGCGCGTCATGTGCCGCTATATCGGCCGCTGCGCGGGAGGCCTGAAGAGCCGGCTGGTAGTTGCCTGTTAGGGGCGGCTCTTCGCGTGTCCGGCGATACCGCCGATGAGGCACGCCAGGCCGATCACAAGCCAGGGAATCGGGTTGAGGTGTTGGTCGCAGCCGCTTGCCGTGGCTGTGTGCCAGCAGGTCGTCCCCGGTCCGTGCCGCTGTGCGTAAGCGACGTAAAGCAGGACGATTCCGACTCCGGGAAGGAGACCGAATGCCGAGCGGCGGATCGACGGTCGCGAGGCCATGGCTATGGCGATCACTGCCACTGGAAGAGAGAGGATCGGGCCGAGGGAGACGGCCGCCAGAGCAGCACCGACGCCGACGACGACCCACGCCCAGAACCAGGTAGATCTCATATCAATCGATGACGCGGTACACCTGGAACACCTCGGCGTACTCGCGGTTCACGTTGATCCCGTGCGTGCGCGCGACGTTCCACACGTACTCGGGGTTCGCGTAGCGGCGATGCTGCTGCGACGCGTACTTCTCGAGCGCGGCGACCTTGCGCTCGATGTGCTTCTTCTCGAGCGCGACGTACCACTGGTACGCGAAGTCGAAGTTGTTCCACGGGATCTCGTAGCCGAGGATCGTCGTGCGCTTGAACGCGCGCAGGCCCTCCTGCGCGACCGTCTGGTGGTCCTGGTGGATGTCGTGGAGGCTCGGTTGGAAGACGACGTCGGGCTTCCACTCCTCCCACAGCGCGACGAGCTGCTCGAGGATCTCCTGCCGCCGCTCGGGGAACGTGCGCACGTCGAAGTCGTGCACGTCGAGCCGCTCCGGCGGGATGCCGAGCTCGGTCGTCGCCTCGCGCACCTCGCGCGCGAGCGTGTCGGGCGGAAAGCCCTCGGGCAGTGAGCGGGTCGCGATCGAGAACGCGACGTACCGCACCTCGCAGCCGGCGTCGACGAGGCGCGCCATCGTGCCGCCGCAGCCGAACTCGCCGTCGTCGGTGTGCGGGGCGAGGACGAGCGCGCGCTTCCAGCTCTCGATCACGCGGGCACCGCCTCGCGCTCCTCGGCCCGCCGCTCCGCCGGCGCCGCCTGCGCCACCGGGGGGACGGCGAGCGCGACGAAGCCGAGCAGGAGCCACGTCGTCGGATCCTCGAAGAAGTCGTTGTAGAAGAGCGAATGCACGAGGATCGCGGCAAGGCCGAGCCCGGCCGACAGGGCGACGATCCGCCGCCGCCCGTCGTACGCGTCTCGCCCGAGCCCGGCGAGGAGCCAGGCGAACAGCGCCAGGCCGACGACGCCGGTCTCCGCCGCCACCGTCACGGGCGTGTCGTGGGACGCCGCTGTGCTGAGGTTCTTCTTCCCGTGCAGCCTCGTCACGCGCCTAGCGTACGCGTGCTTGAAGCCGCCGACGCCGACACCGCGCACCGGATGGGCCGCGGCGATGCGGATCCCGTTGGCGACGAGGCTGTACCGGCCGCTCGAGGCGCTGTTCAGCCCGCTCGTCGTGTGGTGCTGGATCGACCGGCGCACGGCCGGCTGCGCGACCGCGACGCCGGCGAGCACGGCCACCGCGAGGCCGATCGCCACAAGCGACTTCCACCGCCACGCGACGACGCTCACGCCGATGACCGCCACGACCAACGCGGCGAAGCTCGACTGCGAGAACGAGATGAGGAGGCCGAGCCAGGCGATCACGAGCACGACCGCGGCTCCCCACGCGAGCCGCAGGGAGCGGCTCGCCGCGATGATGACCACGCTCGGCACCATCGCCACGACGAGGAACCGTCCGTACACGGACGGATCCCAGAAG
>Ga0265338_10010774_pt1 | contig 10662 bp, 2 predicted proteins | sample 42126metaG_FD_193579 | JGI IMG/M metagenome (GOLD analysis project Ga0265338, IMG submission 193579) | Rhizosphere microbial communities from Carex aquatilis grown in University of Washington, Seatle, WA, United States - 4-21-26 metaG | ecosystem: Host-associated > Plants > Roots > Rhizosphere >... | reverse complement strand
CATATCTCGCTCGTTGGCCCGGACCTCGCGGGAAATCCATTGGCCAACGCCGTCACCTTCGCCCCGCCGCTGGTCAAAATCAGCGGGCATTGGTGCAGCCTTGGCCGCATTTTGTCCTCGACGGCCGCCGGCAGCGGACTGGAAGTCGTCCAGCAGCTTTCAACGACGAGCGTCGTGGCCCGGTTGACTTTCGCGGCGGAAGGCGTGATGCGCTACGAAGTGGTGAATTGGGGCGGCTTGCCGGTGGCGGAAACCGCCGTGGCCGCCGCTTCTGACACGACTGAACATTTCTATGGGTTCGGCGAAAAGTTCAACGATCTCGATCAGGCTGGAAAACGGGTACGCATCCTGACCTTCGACAAAGCGGGCGATAAACAGGATAGTTCCTACAAGGTCGCGCCGTGGTTCATCAGCACGCGCGGATACGGTTTCCATCTCGATTCGTCGACCGAAAGCCGGTTTGACATGCGAGCGGCGCGTCCGGACCGGTATGTCGTCGAAAATTTGTTCCCGTCGTTGAAGTTCAACGTCGTCTATGGCCCAAAGCTCACCGATGTTTTATCGCGTTACACCGGCTATACCGGTCGACCGCCGACTCCGCCGACCTGGGTGTTTGCACCGTGGCTGTCGTCGGACATCTGGCGCAACGGCGGCGAAGTTCGCTACGTCGTCACGAAATACCGGCAACTCGGGATTCCCGGCTCGGTCTTCGTCTTCGATTCGCCGTGGGAAACGGCCTACAACGATTTCCACTGGAACATGACGCAGTTTGGCGCGGACGGGATTTACGAGGGGACCCATTACGCGGGATTCGGTTCCATCGGGGACATGATGACGTTTCTGCGTACGAACGGCTTCAAGGTTGTCTGCTGGCTGACGCCGTTCATCAACACGGATTCGACGGGCCACGGCGAGGTTGCGGGACAAAACCTCGGCCCGTCGTCAAATTATGCCGAGGCCGCGGCGAACCATTACCTCGTGCGTGCCTCCGTCGGCGGCCGGCCGCTCGTCGCAAACTGGTGGAAAGGTGCGGGCAGCCCGATTGATTTTACAAATCCAAAAGCCCGGCGGTGGCTGACGGCGCAATTGAGCAATCTCGTCGCGCAAAGCGGCGGAGTCATCGGCGGCTTCAAGTCTGATGACGGTGAAAGCGGCAGTGGCGATGGCAATACTTACATTCCTACGAACGCGATTTATGACGACGGGCGCACGGGGGTTGAAATGCGGAACGGGTACGCGCCGGTGTATGAGCGGACGGTTTGGAGCGTGCTGGGAACAAATGGTATTTTGTGGGCGCGCAGCGGATTCACCGGTTCACAGGCCTATCCTGCTGGCTGGGCGGGTGACAATCAGCCGAATTTCGGCGCAAACGGCCTGGCGGGCGTGGTGGTCGCCGGCCAATCGGCGGCGATGAGCGGTTTCGCAATTTGGGGCAGTGATATTGGCGGCTATCAGGACGGCGCGCACATCTGGAGTTCGTCGCCGGCGAATCTATTTGAACGCTGGACGCAATTCGGCGCGCTGTCCCCCATCATGCAAATACACCGGCAGATCCGGCTCAACCGGCAGTATCCCTGGAGCTTTGGCGACGAGGGCACGTCCAATTATCTTTTTTACGCGCAACTGCACACCGCGCTGTTTCCGTATCTTTACACCTGCGCGCAACAATGCAGCATCAGCGGCCTCCCGATTATCCGCCCGCTGGTTTTAATGTACCCGGCTGACACTAACACCTACGGCATCCAGCACACTTACCTTTTGGGAGATGACCTGCTGACCGCCGTCATCGTCACAAACCTGGCCACGACGCGGACGGTTTATCTGCCGGCGGGCAACTGGTACGACTTTTTCACGCAACAAAGATTTTCCGGTGGTCGGAACATCACCTGGTCAAATGCGGACCAGACCCGGATGCCGCTGTTCGCGCGCGAAGGCGCAATCATCCCGATGATTTCGACCAACGTGCTTTCGCTGTGCGACGCCACATATGTCGAAAATTCAAACCTCACGACGTGGGACGGTTCGCTGCAATTTCTGGTTTATCCAACGACGAATTCCAGTTTCACGGTCTATGACGGAACCCGTTTGCAATGCCAGACCAAGGACGCGACGACTACGCTGTCGCTGTCGTCCGGACCGCGGCAGGTCTTGCTGAAAGTTTTTGCCGCCCCGCCAATCGAGGTTGAACGTGATAGCGTGTCGTTGACACAATTCAAAGACGCGACCGATTTCGCACAGACAACGCAGGGCTGGTTTTATGACGGAAAGTTTGCCCAGGTGAAATTCAATCACGAGGGCGGTTCCAGCCGGGTTGTTCTTCAGGGCAACAGTTTCACACGGTAGAAACGTTGCGACGCCCCCACCGGCAGCGCATCGGTATAACTCAGAATGAGTTGCAGCGGCCCGGCAAAATTCGACGCGCCGGGCATATCATTCCACCCGTTGCCCAACGAGCTGGCACAGACAACTTGATAACCATGTCCCGGCATGGAAGCCCAGCTCAGAGCGACGCCGGCCGGCAACATCTGCGCGCTTAACAGCTTGAACCCGCGCGCGGGATCCAGCAGATCGAACGTTCCGTTGCCCCGCGAATCGCGTAAAGCGACAACGGGAATGACCAAAAATTCGTTGCTCTCAATATTGGGACCGAAACCGGCGGGACACTGGGCGACAAGCGAACTGCCATCAGCCGTGGCGTAAGCCGCCGCACAGAGGTAAAGGTTCGTCGGCATATATCCGAAGGCCTGCACCAAATCCAGCGTGCCTTCCATCGCACCTGAGGTTGTCGAAGCTTTGACACAAGGCCAGTTCGTTTGCACGCCGTTCGCATACCAACTGATGTACGTGTTCTGGCTTTCGCTGGTAAGACACGGCTTGGTCGTGGCGACCGCGACGTGGCCGGATTTGGCCCACGGTGCGGGCGCGCTGGCGCCTGGCAACAATTGATCGGAAACGAAAATGAAATAATCGTTCGGCCCGCTCGTTCCAGGCGAACCGGTGGCCACGTAAAGCGTCGTGCCGCGCAACGCGGCGTAAAGCACCAGGCTGTTGGAAGCCAGCCAATAACCCGGATAATCAAACGCGCCGTCCAGTGCAAACGGTGGAACGTTTGTCGGCGCGGCGGCCAGCGTATTTGTGCAAATCGTCCCGCTGGGCGTCGAGAAACCGGCGCTGTTCGATGCCACAATGGAATAACAATGATAGCTGTTCGCCAGGAGTCCAGTGTCGGAGTAACTCGTGCTGGCGGTAGTCGCGATGGGCGAATCATCGCGATCCACGACGTAATCGGCGGCGCCCGATGCCGTCGACCAGTTCAAATTGATCTGGTTCGTCTGCGCCGGTGTCGCGGAAAGATTTTGCGGTTGCGACGGCGGTTGCGAACCGCCGCCGGCGCTCACGGTGAAATTCCAGTTCGCGCCGCCATTGTTGTCCCAGGTGCCGGAGCCGTTGTTAAAGACGCAGTTCAATTGCGCCGCTGAATCGGGAACCGCAACGGTGTATTCCCACCCGTTCGACGTCCCGCCTTGCGGGATCATAGGCGCATCCGGTGAAACGACGGGATTCCAGTTGTTCCAACCGAGGTGAAGGTAAATCTGGCTGGCAGACGAAAGATTTCTACCGGTGGCCGCGTATTGGATGGTCACAGCATTCCCGGCAACCGGCGGATTTGGCGAAACCGACACGACCGAGCCGCCACCGCCGCCACCGCCCGTGCCCGAACCCGCGCCGACCCAAACATGCTGGATGGGCGATTTAAAGGTATTGCCGCGGGCATCCGTCGCGCTGACATAATAATCCACGAAGGTATTCGAAACGCCGGTGACCCTGGCATAATAATAATCGGCGATGTATTGCGGTGTTGCGCTGCTGACCGGCGACGTGACGCGCCGGGTCATGGAGTTGGTCTGCCAGGCGCCCGTCAGCGCCCCGTCGGCGTAGATTTTGAACTGGTCGCTCGCCGGCGGATTGGTGCCGTCGTTTCGGACCAGCAGGCTGACGTTGGTAATGCCGGAAACGTCGTAGGCATATGTCCAAATCCAAAAATCCGTATTGGTGGCAACGGTCACCTTGTAGCCGTATTGCACGCCGAAGTTGGTGCCGCCGGGGTTCCACGGCGACCGTTGCGGCAGGAACACCGTCGGCGACGTCGTGTCAGCAGACGGATTAGCCGCAAGAATGGAATCGACGTTCCGGCAGGCATTTGACTGGGCAACCGTGGATCGTTCGCACTCGTCACCGTTGCAGCCGTAATAAACGAAACCGCTGTCAAGGCTCCCCAGATAATAATGCCAGCCGAGTTCGACGGCGTTCGGGCTGGTGGAAAAACTTCCCGGATCGCGCACCTGGTCCACGCGCGGTGTGATTCCGGAAATCTGCTGCGCGGTCTTGACGCGATTTTCCGTGGCAATGATGACGCGCCAATCGTCTGCTTTGTCGCTGACGCCGATGCTCGGGTCAACCACGTTGTTCCCGCTGCCATCGGCATAGCTCGGCGGCCAGTTCCAGTTGATGAAACTCGGCGAGCCGAAATCACCGTCGGCAAACACCCAGCCGCCATCCTCGACGTGAACGATGTCATTCGTAGCCGGTGGGAAATCAGAAATGAACTGCTCAATGGTCGTCGGTTCGTAACCGTCGGAAGCGGCGGTACTGGCCATCTGCGACACCCATTGGTTGTAATAGGAATAGCCACCGCTCCAGGCGTTGTCGCCGTCGTGCGCGCACAGCACCAGCGACGGGTGGGTGGGGTTATTGTGCGCGGCGATGGGTGAAATCATGCCGAGGTCCCACGTGCCATAGCTGTCGCGCCAACTCAAAGCCTGATCGGCAGGCACCACCATGATCGTGCTGGCGACGCCGGTGTTCGGGTCCACGTAACGTGCATAATGCACTTGAAACCCGAACGGCATGACCTGCGTGGGGGCGCAGCCGCGTTCGATGGATACACGCTGATAATTGCCCGTACCCTGCGCCGGGTCAATCTGGTCGGCCGGGTTCGGAATGTCGCAATTCTCACCGCCGCTGCCTAGCACGAGCGGAAAATCCGCGCACGAACGGGCGAGATGATTGTTGGCGACGACGCTCCAGGCAATGCCCAGCTTGTTCAGAACGGGAATGATATGTTCCGAAAAACAAGTTTCCGCCGGGAAATAGCCCCGACTTGGAGTCGGGACACTATTGGTGCCCCAGAAAATCTGCATTTGCCGCTGCTGAATCTCCAATTCCATCTGGAGCGTCTCATCGCTGATGAGGGGCGCGATGGCGTGATGGTAGGTGAAGTTCACCAGGTCCAACCGGGGTTTGCCGCTGCTGGTCGTCCAGGAACGCGCGGTCTGAAAACCATTACTCCAACCGCTGCCATAACCGAGCTGGCCGGCGGCGGCGAGGCTTTTGATATTTTCCATGAGCGCGCCGGAATAATTCACCTGCGCGCCGGCGTTGGGGTAACTGCGCAAACCGCCAAGAACCGAGCCGATTTCACCTTGATAGACATTAACGCGGTCCGCTTCGCCGAAAATGGTGTTCAAGACCTCCGGCGTCGGATGCGGCCGGCCGGCGTTCTGTTGCTGGATGGTGTCCCACGCATTTTCATAATGGTCCACGCCGTAATTGCGCCGGTCAGGCCAGTAGATCGGCTGGTGCAGGTGCCAGAGCCAGGTCGTATGGACACTGGTATTGGGGTCGGCCAGCGCGGAGATTGCGGGAAGTAAAAAGCAAAGGCCAAGGCGGGCGACACAACTGAAAGGCTTCATTATCAAGTGTTAAAATACGATGAAATGGCAATTTAGCCACCGCACAAAAATGCGGGACGAGGGCGTTTGCGGAAAAGATGTAACCGCCGACGTCAGTCGGCGCATATCGAATAGTTGACCAGATTTGCGCCCTGATTGGTATTGGCAGTCCGCTGGTCGCGTTGAGTCTTGGTTCACGCGGTATCCTTCCAGGCACGCACAGGGACAAGAGCAAAGACAAGTCAGCTAAATAATGCGTAACACCGCGCTGAGTCTAGCGGGACACTGCCCTCACTTTTCTGAGTCTCCTTTGTGAAGTGCACAATCCCGCAATAGTTTTGTTTCCAGTTCCCAACGCAAATTTTTTTTGCCATCCTCAGCAGGAAATGCAGCGGTCCGTTTTCCATTCGCGGCTGGTCAAGCGCATCGCTCCCGGGCTCCGACGGGTTTGCGGCGTGGGCGTTCTGGCCATGGCGATTCAGGGAAATGCATCCGACCTCTCCATGGTGAAGTTTGCCCCGCCCAGCAGTTGGGTGAAACCCCATTCTTTCAATCAACCATCCTCGACGGGTCTCCTCGACTCCAGCGCCGATCGGCATTGGCTGCTGCTGGAACACCAAATCAACGCCGTTACCAACGAAACCTTCGTCCATTCCGTCCGGCAGGTTCTCACAACGGCCGGCGTTCAAAACAGCGCCACCCTGACGATCGATTTTAATCCGAGTTGCGAATCCTTGACCTGGCACTGGGCACGCATCTGGCGCGGCACGGAGCATTGGGATCGTCTCGATACCAACAATATCAAAATCGTGCAACAGGAACGGGACCTGGACCAGTCCCTGCTGGAGGGCGATGAAACGGTCGTTCTGGTTTTGGACGATGTTCGTGTCGGCGACATTATTGATTACGCCTATTCGATCAAGGGCGCGAATCCTGTTTTCGGCGGGCATTTTTCCTGCGCCATTCCGGTGCAGTTGGAGCAACCCGTTGACCGATTGCTAACGCGGGTAATATGGCCGGGTCAGAGACAACTTTATGCCAAAACGCAGGGATGCTTCGTTGAACCGAAGGTGGTGGTCGGGAAAGGAGCCACTGAATACATCTGGGATTTGACGCAGTTGCCCGGTTTTCCCCTCGAAGACTCCCTGCCCGCATGGTGCGAACCCGAACCGTGGGTGCAGTTGACCGATTTCAAAACCTGGGCGGAAGTGAATCAATGGGCATTAGCGCTGTTCCGGGTCACTTCACCGTTTTCGCCCGAACTGTCCCGGAAAATCGAGGAATGGAAGCAAATCTCCAGCCGCGAATGGCAAATTCTGACGGTCTTGCGGTTCGTCCAGGACGACGTGCGTTATTTCGGAATTGAAATCGGGGCCAGCGCCGAAAAACCGGCCGATCCCTCGGCAGTGTTCTCGCGACGCTTTGGTGATTGCAAAGACAAGTCGCTGTTGTTCGTTACGATTCTTCGCGCGCTGGGGATTGAAGCGTATCCGGTTCTGGTGAACGCCACGGTGAGGCGCGCGATTGAGAGCTGGCGCCCTTCGGCCAGCGCCTTTGACCATTGCATCGCCGTTGTTCGATTCGACGGCCAGACGTACTGGCTTGATCCGACCATGAATTATCGGCGCGGACCGCTGGCGGCACATTATCTGCCTGACTACGGATGTGGCCTCACGATTTCTCCCCAAACGATGGGATTGGCCGTAATCCCGCAAACGACCGGTTTGCCTCAAACGACCACGACGGAATACTTCCGGATACAGGGAAAAATGCAATCGGCCGAACTGAAAGTGGTTACCATCGCCGAAGGCCGCGATGCCGACCGTTTGCGGGAACTTTTTGGAACAACAAAACGCAGCGACATCGAAAAGGACTACACGCATTTCTATTCCGGTGTGTACCCGGGAATCAAGATGTCGTCGCCAGTTATCTTTGAGGACCACGAACAGCAGGATCGAGTTCAAATCACTGAATTGTATTCAATGGATAAGGTGTGGACCGGGCCGGACAAAGACGGAAAGTATCGCTGCGAATTTTATCCGGCTACCATCGCCGCCTTGCTGAAAAGGCCTGTGGACACCGAGCGAAAGCTGCCCCTGGGAATCAGTTTTCCGCAACACCAAATTTTGCGCACGGAAGTAACCCTGCCGGCGGCATGGCCTTTCGATGCCGATCAGAAAACCATTTCTGATCCCGCATTTACCTTCCGAAAAGATTTGCGGTGTACGGGCAACCAGCTCGTAGTGGAATATGAATACCAGTCCCTGGCCGATTCGGTTTCCCTGGATCAAGTCGGTCAATACCTTCAGCGACTGGATCAGAGTTCGCAATCATTGGGCTGTACCGTGACCTGGCAGTAATTTCTTTCGCCTTTTCTTAAAACCTTAATACGGTTGACCGCACAAAAATGTGGTAGAAATAAAGGGAAAGATAGCCGATATTTTTATGCCACCGCAAAGACTGTAGCCATTTTATGAAACGCACCGGCGGGGTGGTTTGTAGTTTACCCGATGTACAATTTAAACATGTCTTGTCGTGCCAGTGACAAAAAAGCTTGTGAAGGCCCCCTTACCCAACCGCCGATGAAGGCGCAATTTTATCATTCGGCAATTTCATTAAAGCGATTTCTCCACCGCGCGGTCGGAGTTGCGTTGCTGGCGGGTTTGTCGGCACTGGCCGTCAACCAAGTCCGCGCCGAGGGAATGCTGGAGTTGTTCCAAACGCCGTGGTCCGAGATTACTCAAAGGATGCCGGAGATTGCCGAGGCCGGCTACGACAGTCTCTGGCTGCCCAACCCGGCCAAGGGCAACAGCGGCGGTTTTTCGGTCGGCTACGACCAGTTTGATCCGTTTGATCTGGGCAGCACCAACCAGCAGGGAACGATTGCCACCATGTACGGAACCCAGGACCAGCTGATTCAGATGGTGCAGACGGCGCATCGGTTCGGCATCCGCGTCTATTTCGACAACATCATGAATCACCGGTCCAGCACGGTGACCGGCTACCCCGGCTCGGGTACCCCGACGAATTATTATCCGGGACTGATTCCGCAGGACTTCCATCTGCAAGTCGTCTCCGGCGGATATAAAAACTGGCCATCCATCGGCGATCCCTACTGGTGCACGACTTCGGTGGTGGAGGACCAGCCTTTGTTGGGCCTGTCGGACCTGGCGCAGGAACCGGGGACGAACAATTTCAATTTTGGCTCGGCCGTCGGCAACACAACTCCCAAGCCGGTTTTCATCCGGTTCCCGGGCCGGGCGGATTTGTATATGGACACCAATGGCCCTTTGTTGGGTGCGGGGTCGGGCACCGGCTGGCCATCGCCGCCGAACGGCTATGGGCCGTTGAACGGATGGCGTCCCTTCGACGGTCATGGCCAGCCAGTGCCGGAAGATGTGTCAACCTATCTTTGCCGCGCGGTAGCGTGGACGCTTTACACAACCAAGTGCGACGGTTTCCGGCTGGATGCGGTGAAGCACGCGCCGGTGAATTTCTTCGGCAACGAAACCGGCCAGACGGATGACCCGTCCTTCGGCGGCTATGCCGGTGCGATCCAGGCCATGTATGATTATGTTCACGGCTATGGCAGCAACGACGTCACCAACGGCTATATTGAGACGGATGGCAGTCGCAACAGCCTGTTCAACACCGAGGTGCCGCGCAACGACGCGATGCTCTTCGGCGAATACGAACCGTCAGCGCTGGTTGCCGGCGAGGACTTTAATGATTATCTCCAGTCGGGGATGCGCCTGTGCAACTTTCCGCTTTTCAGCCAGTTCAATAACGCCATCAACAATTACGGGGGCAGTCCGGGACTTTACAGCATGGACGGCCGCGATTACATCCCCCCGGGGGGCAATTGCGACTCCAACGGCAATTTCAGCGAGGCCCAGGCCGTGAATATGCCGCAAACGCAGGACAACGGCACGTGCTGCCCGGCGAATGAAACGCTGGAGAATTCTTATTTCTTCATGCACGAAGGGCTGCCCATGGTTTATTCCGATGGTTATAACCACAATTTAGCCAGCCTCACCAACGGCAGCACGCCGATTGTTTCCTACGCCAATTTTCTCGGCGAATTCAGCGACAACTCCATGCCGGACACGATGTACACGCACAACCAACTGTCACGCGGTGGCACGCGTTCGCACTGGAGCGACCAGAACATCATCGCCTTCGAGCGCTACGATTACCGCGACGTAAATCCGCCTTCGCAATACGGGAATGCTTTTACCAATCCGGCGGCCACGGTGGTGTTCTACGCCATGAATGACAAGGGTGGCAGTTCCGGCGATATCGCCTTTGATGACGGCGTCAGCCGGACGAGCGACGGTTATTATCTGGTCGTGACCAACACCGCCAATGGGTTAAACACCGCAGACGTTTCCATTCTCAATTCGCGCGGCTGTGGACTGATCGTCGGTTTTCCGCCGGGCACGCTTCTGACTCAATTATCCAGTTCCGGCGATGTCGCGGGTGGCAATCGCGCCTTCCACCGGTTGCTGGTCCATGGTGCCACCAACAGTCTCAGTGCAGCCCAGGCAACGGCCAATGACCCGAACCCGGTGAATCGCTTGATTTATGTCAACACGGCTCCGCCGGCGGGCAGCGGCGCCATCGAACTGGTGGTTCCGAGCGACGCCTGGGTGATGTATGGCGAACAATGGCCGGAACCCAGTCGCGCCAACCCCGCTACCAACGCCATCATTTTCCGCCAGCGCGGGGTTCAGGTGCCGAACATCACGGTCAATCGCACAGACGGCATCAACGGCGATCCCAACTATGATCCGATGTTCCCCTTCAAAATGCGCGGCAGTGTCGATCCCTACACCGGCCAGCCGGTCGTCGCTGCGGGCGAAGGCAACGTCTCCAATCTCACCTACGCCATTAACATCCCCGTGGTGACCAACGCGTCGTTCGATATCCT
>Ga0265338_10010773_pt1 | contig 10663 bp, 8 predicted proteins | sample 42126metaG_FD_193579 | JGI IMG/M metagenome (GOLD analysis project Ga0265338, IMG submission 193579) | Rhizosphere microbial communities from Carex aquatilis grown in University of Washington, Seatle, WA, United States - 4-21-26 metaG | ecosystem: Host-associated > Plants > Roots > Rhizosphere >... | reverse complement strand
CGTGTCTCGTTGCCGATAGCGCTCCCGGGGCCGACCTTGCCGCTCTCGGCGAGCACCGACGCGCGCTCGATCGCGAGCAACGGATTGTCAGCGCTGGTCGCGAGCGCTTTGTCGAGCACGCTGATCGCGTCGTCCCATTCGTTGCGCGTCGCGAGCGCACGGGCAACCGCGACCGCGTAGAGCGGACGCTTGTCTTTGTCGAGCGCTGCGCGTAGCGAGGTGAGCGCGCCCGCGAGATCGCCGTCGGCGGCCGACGCCACGCCGACCAAGTACAATGCGGCGGCATCTTGCGGAGCTTCGGTTTGTGCCGCGTCGGCCGCAACCTTGGCGGTCTTGATGTCGTTCTCGGACAGCGCGACAAACGCAGACGCGACGTCACCGTCGAGGCCGCCCCGCCCTGCTAGCTCGCTCGCCGCGGTCTTCGCTTCAGCCGCGCCGTCGCCAAACGCATACGCGATCGTCGCGCGAGCTCGAGCAAGCGCCGCGCGGTTCTCGATCGTCGGCGATGCCGCGACGATGCCAGCGAGACTGTTGCGCGCCTGGACCCATCCGGCCCACGTGTCTGTGTGCGCGAGCTCGGCCGCATGATCGCGCGCACTCGCGATGTCGCGCTTGAGCCGGACCGACCGAATCTGGAAACCTGCGACGACGCCACCGCCGATCACGACAGCGCCGACGAACAGCCACAGCACGATCGACGCGGTCGACCGCGGCTTGCGCGCCGGCTTCGGCTCTTTGGCGGGCTTGTCGCGATCGGGGCTGGGCAGCGCGGCGACTTGACCGCTGTCGTTCGGCGTCTCCGCGAGCAGCGAGAGCAGCGCCGGGTCGAGCGCGTCGGGCTTTGCGGTCGGTTCTTGCGACGCGGCGACCGAGCGCGCGTTCGGCGCCAGCACCGTCTTCTGCGCCCACGGTTGCGCGCCCGCCTGCGGCGGCATCGGTTGCGCCGGCGCGAGCTCGGTCGGACGCAGCGCTGCGTTGCCGGGCGGTGCCAGCGCGGTCAGCGGCAATGGCGGCGCCGGCGCTTGCGGCGGGAACGGCGGCGCAGCCGACGGATACATCGGCGCCGAGTGCGGCGGCGGAAAGCCTCCGTGCGGTTGCGGCGGCGGCGGCAGCGACGCGATCGTCGGCATCGAGGCCGCGACCTGGTTGCGCGAGGGCGGGATGATCGGCTGCAGCGGCGACGGCCCCGGCATCGGCAGCGTCGATGGCGGTGGTAAGTGCGGCTGCGGCGGCATCGAAGGTGGCTTCGTGCGCGGCTCGCCGAGCGGCCCCGCGGGCATTCCGACCGCGTTGCGCGCTGTCGTCACCGGCCCCGGCGGCGGCTTCACGCCGGGCGCCGAGCCGAGCATCGTCTGGCGCATGAACTTCTGGCGATCGTTGGTCTCGTCGATGTCCGCGCTGTCGCCGCGATCGCCGCTGCGGGCCTGCCCGGCAGGGGCAGCGCCGCCGAAGGGCGGTGCGGTTAGATCGAGCCCGGCCGACTTGGCCACCGGCTTCTTGGCCGCGACCTTCGGCGCCGCAGGACCGGACCTGCCCTTGGCGACCGGCGGCGCGGCGACGTCGCCAAAGTCTTGGTCGTCGACCTCGATGCCTTCCATATCGGGATCGACTTCGACCGTGCCCGACTTGTCGCCGATCTCGAGCTCCTCCGGGGGCGGCGTTTGGTCCTTGCCCTTGGGCTTGCCCTTGCTCTTGGTCGTCGGCTTGGTCTTGAGTGAGGTCGCGCCGGTGAAGCTGTCCTCGTCCCCGGGCCCGCCGTGCTGTGGGTAGTTCACCGTCTTGCCTTCGCTGATCGGCGCCGGCGCTCGCATCTGCGCGGCCGGCATGCTCGCGCTGCCCTTGCCGCTACCACCGCGCTGCGCTTCGGCGAACAGCTCGTTCAGCTTGGTGTCGGCCGGTGCGACCTGACGCGCGCGTTGCAGCGTCTCGAGCGCCGCGGCGTAGTCGCCCTTGCGCAGTAACGCCTCGCCCTTGAGCAGCTGTGCCGGCACCGATGTCGGATCGATCTCGATCGCGACTCGAGTCTCGGCGAGCACTTCGTCGTAGCGCTTGAGCGCGAGCAGCGCCGACGCGAGCACGACGCGGCCATCGACCGTCGCGGGCTGACCGAGCAAGCCCAGGCGGCAGACCTTGACGGCCTCCTGATACTGCCCGGCGACGACCAGCGCCTGGCCGCGGCTGACGAAGTCGCTCTGCGCCACCTGGCCGGAATTCTACCGCGTTTTCCGAGCAGACCGCACGATCCGGCCGAGCGCCGGGGCCTATTCGCCCTGGCGGGCGGGCGCGTCGGTTTCGGCGTGCTGGCCGGCGGTCTTGTCGGGTGCCGCGTCTTTAGACTTCGGCGCGTCCTTGGCGTCCTTGTCGTCTTTATCCAACGGATCCTTCATCATCGGCTCGGGCAGCCCGGGCATCTCGGCGCCGCGCAGGCGCGCTTCGTCGACCATGAACCAGGACTTGCCGTGCTTCTCCCAGGTCTGAACCGCCTGGGTCTCGTGCACCGTGCCTTCGGATTCCTTGTACCAGCTGAGCTTGACCTGGACCTTGGCCTCGCGATCGCCGTGGGGGTCGACCTTGACGATATCGGCCTGCGTGATCTTGAGATCATGCGCGCGCTGATCCCACTCGTCGACCGCGGCGGCGCGCTCCTTGGCCGGCAAGTGATTCGCGGCGACCGCGAACTTCTCCCAGACTAGATCCTCGTGATAGAGCCGGACGGTTTCGTCGAGCGTGTCCGACGTCATCGGCGAAGCGCCGCACGCGGCGGCAAGAACGAGAGCGAGAGCTAGCGACTTCGTCATGCGGCTTCACCTCCAGGTGCGCGTTTGCGGCGCACGGCTTTGATCGCGTCGAGATCGCGCTTATCGAGCTCGCGGCTCGCGACCAACAAGACCAGGAACGTGCCGGCGATCAGCGCGGCGGCGACTAGCGTCATCAACTTGCCGTGCAACGGCAACACGCGGCCGACGACGTAGGCGATCGCCGCGGCGCCCGCGATCCGAACGACGCTGAGCAACGGCAGCGTGGCGCCGAACGCGCGCCGCAGTTGCCAGCCCGAGATCAGCGCTCCGACCGCCATCGCGGCCGACGTCACCGACGCGACGACGAGCAACAGGTCGGCGGAGCCGGCGTACATCGTGATCGCGATGTAGTTGCCGACGATCGCGAGCGCGAGCGTGATCGCGGCGGAGGCGATCGCCGGGCGCGATTGACCGGCGCCGTTGAGGATCGTGCCGGCGATCGCGAACATCGCGAACGCGACGTTGCCGAGGGCGAGCACGCCGAGCGCCGGTCCACCGATCGCGGCGAAGTCGGCTTGGTAGAGCACGCCCATCACGTCCGCTGGCTTCGCGATCATCACGACCGCGATCGCCATCGCGAACATCAGCGAATAGCGCAGCGTCACTTCGATGTACTTCTTGGTCGTGTCTTTCTCGTCGGTGAACGTCGAGCGCGACACCAGCGGGAACACGACGAACGTCGCCGCGATGATCGCCTGATACGACACCCGCGCGAGGTTCTGGACCGCGGAGTAGTAGGCGACCTGAACGTCGCCGAGCGTGCTCGGCTCGGCGTGGTATCCGGTCGCGCCCGGCGCCCACGGCAGGACGTGCGCGATCGCGGCCGACATCGCGTCGGCATGTGCGGCGAAGTGCTGGGTCGTCAGCCTGCCAAGCAAGATCGTGTCGACGAACATCAGGCCGTTGAACAGCAGCAAGTAGATCGCGACGCCGCCGAAGAACTTCGCCATCGGCGCGACCGGTAGGCGCTCGCCGCCGGTGCGCGGCAAGCCGACCCACAAGATCGACACCGAGAACACGAGCAAGCTCGCCGCGACCCAGCCGCTGATCACGCCGACGACGCCGAGGCCCGCCATCGCCGTGCCCAGCAAGCCGATCACGCGCAGCGTCGCCGACGTGATGTCGAGCCCGGCCTGCTTGTGGAACGCGTGGGTGCCGTTCGCGGTGCCGATGAACACCGCGTAGAACGAGTAGATGCCGAGGATGCAACCGGCAAGCATCAGCGGCGCGGTCTTGCTCGCGTCTTCGAGCACGTAGCGCGCGACGAGCGGCCCGGCCGCGATGAACGCGATCGCGATCGGCAGGCCGATGCGGACGTGCATGCGCAGACCGGCCGCTTGGACCAGCCGCGCCTTATCCGGCTCTTGCGCGGAGTAGCGCGAGACCGACTGGATCGTGCCGGTGACCGCGACGTTGTTGAACCACGAGACGATGTAGTTGACGAGCGAGAACCGGCCGAACTCGGCGCGGCTCAAGATGTTGGGCAACTTGAACGTCACCGCCATGCCGGCGAACAAGAAGTAGAACTTCGCAAACGCGATGTAGAGGACACCGCGGCCGGCGGTCGCCTTGCCCTGCTTCGCTTCGCTGTTCGCCTCGTCAGGCATCCGGTGGGTAACTAGCGCGTATCACGCGCGATCCTACCGGGCCACAAAACTACTTCGCTAAGTGCTTCTCGAACAGCGGGGCGATGCAGGTCACGTACTCGCCGCAGTCGGTCTTGGCCAGGCATGCGGCGGCGGCTTCGGCCTCGCCCGGCAGCGGCGCGTTCGCGCTGCACGTGCTCGCGATCGACGCGTCGGTCGAGTCGTTTGCCCATTCAGCCTTGGCCTGCGCGATCACGCCGTTGCGATCGGCCTTGACCGCATCGGCGATGCCGGCGGGATGGTCGAGCTTCGCGCGCAGATCGACGAGCATCGGGATGTACTGATCGGTGCATGCGCGGGCGCGCACGAACACGTCCGTACACGGCTGCGCCGGCGCGGTCGATGCGGCGACCGGTTTTTGCGACGGCGTGGCCTGCGCGTCCTGCGAAGCGCAACCGGGGATCGACGACAACACGAGAGCCGCGAGGGTGAGAGCGCGAAGCATAGTGACTCCTTGAGGTGAGAGAAAGCTCAGGTCTGCGGCATGCGGCGGACGCCGACCGCGACGAGAATCCACGAGACCGCAGCGATCGAGCCGGCGAGGATCGCCGGGGTTAATGACTCGGCGAGGCCAGCCAAGAAGGTCTGCGCGAGCTGCGGCGGCGCATCGTCGCGCGTGACGAACGCGCAGACCGTGGCGATGTCAGACGCGATGCCGGACAGCGCCGCGAACGTCAGCGCGACGGTGAGCGCGCGGATCAGAGACAGACCGCGCGGGTCCGCGTTGCGAGCGAACTTGACGCTGGTGAACAGCATCGGAATGCCGATCGCGAGCAACAAGAACATCACGTAGCCGCCGGCGAGGAAGAACCGAATCATGAAAGACACAACGCGCCCGTTCGCCCGGCGTGACAAGAAAAGTTGTGTCACAGGCCGTATGGGTGTGCGTTGACGCTGCGTGGACGACGCGGCTGCAGCCGAAGCCAACTGGGTCGCGGGCTTGCGCCGTGGCGATCCAGGCGCGTTCGACTCGGTGTTCGCCGCCTATCGCCGGCGGCTGTTCGGCTATCTCGTGCGGATGGCGAGGCGGCGAGACGTCGCCGAAGATCTGCTTCAAGATACCTTCGTGCAGCTCGCGCAGCATGCGACCCGGCTCTCCGCCGATACGAAGCTCGGCGCATGGCTATTCACGGTCGCGCACCGCAAGTTCGTGAGCTGGACCCGCGCGCAGCAAGTGCGCGCCCAGCTCGCCGGTGATCTGCCGACCGGCGCACAACCCGCGACTAGCGAGCGCTCACCGGTCGAAGCGATCGCCGACTCCGAGGTGCAGCTCGCGCTCGAACGCGCGTTCGCGGCGCTATCGCCGACCTACCGCGAGGTCGCGCTGCTCGTCGGCGTCGAAGGGTTACAACCGGCGGAGGTAGCCGTGATCCTCGGTCTGCGGCCGGACGCGGTTCGGCAACGACTCGCGCGCGCTCGTGCCGAGCTTGCGCAGGCTCTCGGCGAGCACGCACCCGCGGCGTGGAGGTCAGCATGAGCACGCCTGACAACGGCAACGACAAGGACGCCGCCGGTCTCGCCGACGCCGCCCGGCAACTGCCCGCGATCGATCTCGATGCAACGACCGCCGAGCGGATGGCGCATCGCGTACGCCAAGACCTCGGGAGACGACCATCGCCAAAGCGGTTCGTCGAGCCGATCGTCGTCGCGATCGTCGCGGCGAGCGCGATCGTGTGGGCGGTGTACGAGGTCGTGCAGCGGCTGTCATAACGGCAGTCAGTTCGCGCTGCCAACTGAGGCGTGACGCCGTAGTAGAGTCCACCGCCTCGATGTCGCGCGCGCTCCTGGTAGTCGCCTTGGTCGCGCATGGCGCTGCCTCGGCGTCGGCGAGCTGCCCGGCGTTGTTGCCTAAGACGCTGCCGATCGCGCGCGGCTCGGTCGTGGTCGACGGTTTGCTCGACGACGCGACGTGGGCGGATGCGTGCTTCGCCGAGGACTTCGAGCAGAAGCAGCCGACGTTCGGCGCCAAACCGACTCATCCGATCAAGATCGCGCTCGCGGTAGACGCGACCACGTTGTACGTCGGCGCGCGGATGTGGGCCGGAAGCGCGGCCGAGATCGATGACGCGCTGACCTCGCGCGACGACACGCGACAAGCCGAGCGGTTGATCGTGTCGATCGATCCGTCGAACACCAAGCGGCTGGCCTATAGCTTCGCGGTCACCGCGCGCGGCGTGCGCGCCGACTGGATCCACCTCGACGACAACTCGTACCAGCGCGACATGTCGTGGAACCCGGTGTGGGTCGCGCAGGCACGGATCCTGCCAGATGGCTGGTCGGTCGAGATGGCGATTCCGCTGTCGCAACTTCGCTTGCCGCGGACGCCGGCCCAGAGCTGGGGTATCAACTTCGATTGGTACATCCCGCACCTCAGCGAGGACGTGTTCTGGCGCCCGGTGCCGCCGGATCAGACCGCATGGGCGAGCTACTTCGGCGCGTTGACCGACCTGCCGCCGATCCGACCGAACCTCGCACTCGAGCTCATGCCGTACGTCGCGAGCCAACTCGCGATCGCCGAGTCGCCGACCGATCGCCTCGCCCACCGACTCGCCGCCGGGTTCGAGGCCGGCATGGATCTCAAGCTGCGACCGCTGCCCGGGCTCACCGTCACCGGCACGATCAACCCCGACTTCGGTCAGGTCGATGCCGATCCGGAATTCGTCAACCTCACCGCCTACGAGGTGCGCCTGCCGGAGCGGCGGCCATTCTTCGTGGAGAACAACTCGTTGTTCGCCAACGCCGGCGGCAACTACTTCTACAGCCGGCGGATCGGCGGGTTGCCGCGCGGCGGCACCGAGCTGCCGGTCGCCGACGATCTCGCGGTCCCCCAGCAGGAGCGCATCCTCGGCGCGCTCGCGTCCGGCGGCTACATCGCGCCGCAGACGCAGATCGCGGTGATGAGCGCGGTCACCGATCGCACGAGCGCCGACGCGATCATCGACGGCGCGCACACCACCGCGGTGGTCTCGCCGCTGACCTCGTTCTCGGCCGCGCGGATCGAGCAGCAGGTCGGCGTGTCGGTGCTCGGCGCGACCGGGACGCTGGTCGAGCGCGCGCTCGGCGGCACCCAGCTCGATCAGCTGCTGCCTTCGTCCGCCGGCGTGATCGGGGCCGACGCGCGGCTGCGCACGAGCGATCGGATGTACGAGCTGCGCCCGTACGCGGGGCTCACCGGCGTGTGGGGCACGGCAAACGCGATCACGCTGGTCGAAGAGGACTCCGCGCACTACTTCCAGCGCCCCGACGAATCACACGTCCATCTCGATCTCGACGCGCACCACTTCTACGGCTGGCATGCCGGCATGACCGGCGCGAAGCGCTCGGGCACGTGGCTCGCCACGACGTACCTGAACCTCGAATCCCCAGGGTTCGAGCTCAACGACCTCGGCACGCTTGCGAGCGCCGATGACATCGACGCCGGCGCCCAAGTCACGCGCCAGGACGAGACCCCGGGCGACTACTTGTTCGACTGGGATGTCTCGGCCGGCGTCAATCAGTCGTGGAACTTCGGCGGACTGCGCAAGCCGCTCGATATCAACCTCAACGGCGGCGCCGAGCTGGTCAGCTTCTACGACTTCTCGGCGAACCTCGACATCTACACGCCGGGTTACTCCGACGAGCTGACGCGTGGGGGCCCGCGCATGTACGTCGGTCCGGCCGGCGCGCTGACGCTGCGCGCTTCGACACCGTATGGCCGCTCGAAGCAGCTGTACACGCGCGTCGAGCTCGACGTCAGCCCGACGCTGCAGCAAGGCGTGATCGCGACCGCCGGGTTCAACTGGCGGGCGCTGCCCCAGCTGCGCCTCGATATCGCGCCGACCGTGACCGACATCGACAACCATCGCCAGTACGTCGACGTGGTCGCCGATCCCGACGAGTACGCGACGTTCGGCAACCGCTACTTGTTCGGCCACCTGCACCGCGAGGAGGCGTCGCTCGTGTTGCGCGCGACGTGGTCGCTCTCGCCCGACTTGGTCTTCACGCTGTACGCGCAGCCGTTCGTGTCGGTCGGCAGCTACGACGAGATCGGTGAGCTCACCGCGGCCGGCAGCTCGACCGTGCGGTGGTATCCGATGACGACGCGGCTGTACGGGCTGCGGTTCATCGACGACAACGGCGCGCGGTTCTCGGTCGCGGAGCCGGACTACACCGTCGCCTCGGTGCGGTCGACCGCGGTGCTGCGCTGGGAGTTTCGTCCGGGCTCGACGCTGTACCTGGTGTGGCAGCAGTCGCGCGGCGGCACCGACCAAGAGCTGCCGACGCCGTTCGCGCACGCGAGCAGCGAGATCGTGACGCAGCCCGCGATCCATACGCTCGCGGTCAAGCTGTCATACTGGTTCGGCTAGTCGCTAGTCGCCGCCGAGCTCGGCGTAAGGCGGCCGCGCTACCACGGCGATGCCGAGCGGGCCGTGCAGCCCGGTCTGCGGGCCCTTGATCGTGACGACCGGCCCGATCGAGAGGTTGGGCTCGAATCCGGCCGTGTAGATCATGTAGATCGCGTTCGCGTCGTGATCGGCGACGTAGATCACCTCGAACGGGACGGTCTCGATCGCGATCGCGCTCGGGTTCATCAGCGGCAAGTCTGGCGATGGGGGAAACGTCGCGACCGGCTTTCCGGGCGTCGTAGCGTATTGGTCGTAGAGCAAGATTCCCGCGGTCGAATCGGCGGCTGCGACCATCTCTACGTCGGCGGCCGCTGCTTGGATGGTGTGCGCGGTCGGCGTGAACGAAGAGCTCGGCGCGACGTTGCCGGCCGTAACGGTGTCGTAGAACCCGACGTCGCCACCCGCGCCGTTCACCACGACGATGCCCTGGCCAAGGCTCGCGATGCCGACCGGCTCGGTCAGCGCTGTCTTGGCGCCGATGAGCTCGGTCGCGGGTTGGCTACCGACGAAATGAAACACGCCGGTGTCGCCGCTGCCTGTCGGGCTACACGTCGGACAGGTCGCGACGAACAGATCGTTGTTGTAGTCGAACGCGAGCGCTTCCGGCGAGCCCATCCCGGTCGCGGTGATCGTGTTGGCCGGCGCGACCTCACCCGCCGCGTACGGCGGATAGACCGTCACCGTCCCCGCCTTGCGATTCGCGACGAAGATATTGCCGGTGTAATCGAACGCGATGCCGGCCGGGGTCGACAGCCCGGTCACCGTGCCGCCGATCGTGCGAATCGGAGCGGCATCCCCCACCGCGTCAGAGTCGTAGACCGTCACGCTGTCATCGTCGTTGGTGACATAGATCCCATACGCGGGTCCACCGCCGCCGCCACCGCCGCCGCCGCCGCCTCCGCCGCCACCCCCGCCATCGCCGCGATGCAGCGAGCCACTACCGCAGGCGACCAGGACGACCAAGCTGCACCAGGCGATCTTCATTCCCGCTGTGAATTGCAAGCGGAAGCCCAGTCGCAGCAGGGCCCTGACCGCCGCGCCCTGGCGACAGCCGCGACGCCGGTGTCGCGAAAATCAGGTTCAACGGCAACTCGCGACTCACGCGCGCGGCTTCGTGACGACGAGGTGCGCTTCTTTGTCTTTGTCGACGTAGCCGAACCGGAACGGCAGCTTGCGCCGAGGTTGGTCGCGCCATAGCGCGATAAACGCATCGTCGTGCCGCGTCTCCTGCTCGTTCGCGAGGAACGCGCCGTGATAGTAGCCGTAGGTCTCCTGCACCATCCCCGCCTCGGACGCATACGCGGGCGGGATGCCGGTGGAGTCCGACAACATCCACGCGAGGTGGTCGAGCATGTAGCCGCGGATCAGCGAGAAGTCGGAGTGCCACAGCATGTAGCTGCCGCCCTTGGTCAGCATCGTGACCTTGCCCTTCTTCTCGAGATGACGGATCAGCTGCGGATGCTTCTGCATGTACTCGTCGCCGAGGTTCCACGCGATGTGGCGATGGACGCGCACCGCGGTCTCGCCGATCTTGCGGTACTGGATCTCGACGTTCGCGAACGCGGTCGAGAAGCTCGGCGACTGCCAATCGTGCTTGAGCCCGTGGGTGTGGTGCTCGTGCGCTTGCTTGTCGAGCGTGTCGATCTCGGCCTGCTCGAGGTAATGGATGTCGCCGACCTCGTCGAGCGTGAAGTAACGCATCGACAGCGGCTCGTAACCGCCGGCGACGAGCCCGAGCAGGAACGAGCTGACCTGGCCGGGCAGATCGTTGCGCTGCTGCGCCGACAAGTTGAGGCTCGTGTTCGAGCCGACCGAGATCAAACCGCCGATTTCA
>Ga0265338_10010772_pt1 | contig 10663 bp, 12 predicted proteins | sample 42126metaG_FD_193579 | JGI IMG/M metagenome (GOLD analysis project Ga0265338, IMG submission 193579) | Rhizosphere microbial communities from Carex aquatilis grown in University of Washington, Seatle, WA, United States - 4-21-26 metaG | ecosystem: Host-associated > Plants > Roots > Rhizosphere... | reverse complement strand
CCAGCGCCTCTGGAAGCAGCTCGCCGCGGCGGGCAGCCAGAGCGTGGCGCGCGCCGGCACGTACGGCCGCACTTGGCCGGCCGAGAGCCTCTCGAGCATCGCTTCGGGCGGCTCCTCCAGGTAGCGCGCGAAGGCCGGCCCGGGATCGGCTTCGGCGGTGCCGCCGCAGGACGGGAAGTAGGCGCGCATGGGACACTTCGGGTCGCCCAAGGCGTCATAGTGGACGGCCGCCAGGAAAAGCGTCCACGCTTCGGTCCAAGCGCCGAACGTCCGCCGGGCCCACGCCTTGCGGGCCGCCTTCCACCACGTCGGCTCGCCGCTCGACAGCGAGGCGCGCAGATGGCGGATCAGCCCCTGGCTGACCGGGAGGCCTTCGAGCGCCGGGACGGCGCGCTCGAGCTGGGATAGGAACTGCTCGCGCGTCAGCCGGGCGTCCGACGACACGGCGCGCTAGTGGCTGCGCTCTTCGGGCGAGATCAGGCCCATCTCGATGCCCTTGACGACGGCCTCGGTCCGGTTGCTGACCTCGAGCTTCTGGAAGATGGCGTTGAGATGGTTCTTGATGGTCTTCACCGAGCAGTCCATCTTCGCGGCGATCTCCTTGTTGGAGAGGCCGCTGCCGAGGAAGACCAGCGCCCGGATCTCGGTCTTGGTCAGGGCGACCGGCGAGGTGGACCCGCCGTTGCTCATCTGCCGCAGGCCCGCGATCAGCTTGCCCATCACCTGCTGCGGGATCATGACGCCGTCGTTGGCGAAGGCCTTGAGCGCGTTGACGAGCTCGGTGGCCGGGAGCATCTTCGAGAGATAGCCGTTGGCGCCGGCCTGGATGGACTCCATGACGTGCGCCTCGTCCTCGAAGCTGGAGAGGATCAGGACGTTGGTGCTCGGGCACTCCTTGCGGATGACGCGCGTGGCCGCCACGCCGTCGAGATGCGGGAGCTTGATGTCCATGAGGATCACGTCGGGCTTGAGCTTCTTCGCCAGCCGGACGACCTCGTTGCCGTCGGCGGCCTCGCCGACCACCTCGACGATGCGCTCGTTCTCCAGGAGGTCCTTGATGCCCTCGCGAAACAGGGTCTGGTCATCCGCGATCAGGACCCGCACTTTCTTCTTCGATGCCATCATTCCTCCTCGAGAGTGAGCCGTCTAGAAATCGTCGAGCGACTGAAGCTTAGCGGAGTAACCAAAAGTTGTCAAGACTTTTTAGGCCTTTTGGCCTAGTCTTTACCCCTATTTAACCGTTGCGGGCACGGGAGCGGCGGCGTACGGGATCGTGAAGACGAAGGTGGCGCCGTGGCCGAGGCCCTGGCTCTCCACCCAGAGGCGCCCCTTGTGCGCCTCGACGATCTCCTTGGCGATCGACAGGCCAAGCCCGAGGCGTCCGCCGCCGGCCTGGCCCTTCCCTTGATAGAAGGAGCGGAAGATCTTGGCGACCTCCTCCGGAGCGATGCCCTCGCCCGAGTCGCGCACGGCGAACTGGACCTCGCCCCTGTCGCCGCCGGCCGCGCGCGAGACGACGACGGTGATGCCCCCGCCGCGCGTGGTGTGCCGGATGGCGTTCTCGAGCAGGTTGTGCAGGACCTGCGTGATGCGGCGCTTGTCCGCCACCACCGGCGGCAGATTGGGCTCCACTTGCCCGGTCAGAGAGATGCCCCGCGCCTGGGCGCGCGCCTGCGGCCCGGAGAGCACCTCCTCGAGGATCTGGCCCGGAGAGAAGGTGGACGGCTCCAGGCGGAACTTCCCCTGCTCGATCGAGGCCCAGTCCACGAGGTCCTCGATGAGCCGCGAGATCTGGGCGATGCCGTTGGAGATGTAGGCCATGCGCTTCTTCTGCTCGTCGTTGGGCTGCAGCGTCTGGCAGAGCATCTCGAAGCTCACCTGCAGGGTCATGAGCGAGTTCGACAGATCGTGCGAGGACATCGACATGAACTTCGACTTCATCTCGCTGAGATTGGAGAGCTGCTCGTTGGCGCGGCGCAGGTGCTCGACGAGCGCCTTGTTCTCCTGGATCAGGCGCAGCCGCTCGGCCGCGCGCTGGATCGAGTGCTTGAGCTTGTCGAAGTCGACCGGCTTGCTCAGGAAGTCCGCCACCGACTCGCGGATGGCCTTGACGGCCGTGTCCAACGAGGCGTGCGCCGTGAGCATCAGGATCTGGCTGTCCGTGTTGATGCCGCGGATCTGCTTGATGACCTCGATGCCCGTGGCGTCGGTGAGGTTGTAGTCCATCAGGATCACGTCGAAGAAATCGCGCCGCACCGCCGCCATGGCCTCGGCGCCGCTGGCCGCCTGCGTGATGTCGTATCCCTCCATCTCGAGGTTGTCCGCGAGGGAGTCGCGGATGTGGGCGTCGTCGTCGACGATCAGAACCTTGCCTTTGCTCATCTGTGCTGGAGTGTAGCGGGGTCTAGGCGGGATGTCAACGGCGTCGCCTCAGCGCACGACGAGGCCCTGCGCCACGGGCAGGTACAGCTTGAAGGTGGTCCCTTGACCCACGACGCTCTCGACGTCGACGCGGCCGCGGTGGCGGTCGATGACCTTGCGCACGACGGCCAAGCCGAGGCCGGTGCCGCGCGCCTTCGTCGTGAAGAACGGGGCGAAGATCTTGTCGAGCACGTCGGCCGGGATGCCCGAGCCGGTGTCGCCGATCTCGAGGCAGACGGTGCCGTCCGGCTGCATGGCGGTCCTGATCTTCACCGTGCCCTTCTGGGGCATGACCTCGATGCCGTTGCCGATGAGGTTGCGCACCGCCTGCTGCATCTCGGTGACGTCGATGTCGACGGCGGGGTTGGCCGGATCGAGCTGCTTGTCGACGGCGATGTGCGGCGGGAAGGGATAGACGGAGAGCACTTCCTCGAGCCAGCTGTTGAGGAACACGCGCTCGGGCTTGAGCTCGCGCTGGCGCGAGTAGGTCAGGATCTCGTTGATGATGCCGTTGGCCTGCTGGATCTCCGACTCGATGATCTTGATGTGCTTGGCGATCTTGGGATCGGGCTCCGCGCTCTGGCCGAGCTTGGTCTTGATGAAGTAGATCGAGTTGTTGATGACAGCGAGCGGGTTTCTGATCTCGTGGCCGACGACGGAGGCCATCTGTCCGATCGCCGCGAGGCGCTCCTTCTTGATGAGCTCGTCCTGCGCCGCCTTCAGCTCGCGCGTGCGCGCGTCGACGCGCTTCTCCAGGAACTTCGTGAACTTCTCGAGCTCCTGCTTGGCGTGGATGAGCTCCCCCGTCTTCTCCTTGAGCGACTCGCTCATCGTGAGGAAGGTCTGCCCCAGGTCTCCGATCTCGTCGTTGGTGGTGACGAGCTCATTCTCCGGCAGCTCCTCGAACTGGCCCTTGCCGAGGCGGTCGGCCGCCTCGCGCAGGAGGCGGATCGGCTGCGTGATGTGGCCGGCCACGGCGAGCGACAGCAGGATCGTGAAGAGCACCACCCAAACGAGCACGCGCAGGATCTGCTCCTTCATCTCCGTCGCCGTCTGATAGGCGGTCTCCACGGGCTGCTGCACGTACACGACCCAGCCGGCGTCCTTGACGTCGGCGTAGGCGCCGAGCAGCTTGCTGCCGTCGGACAGCTGCATCTCGCCGCCGCCCTTCTCGTTGGACTGCGTGGTGATGATCTTCAGGATGTCGTCGGAGAGGTGGGCGTCCGGCTTGTAGACCTCCTTGAGGTCGGAATGAGCGATGAGGAACCCGTCGGAGGAGACGACGGCCGCGGCGCTGCGTCCCGCCGGCGGGAACTCCATGCTGAGCATCGTGGACAGGCCGTTCAAGCTCACCTTCGCGGCCAGCACGCCGACGGGCTTGGGCGGCTGCTGCTTTTGGTCGACGATGGCGGTGGCGATCGTCACCGCCGGATACAGGCCCTGGAAGCGCTCGAGCTTGCCCATGTACTGGCCGCGCGACATCGCCGTCGTGAAGAAATCCTCCTGGTCGACCTTGCGCATCTCGGGATTGGGCCCGAGGAAGCGGCCGGTGCGCAGCGTCTCCACGCCCTGCGCGTTGACGACGGAGATCTCGAGCACGGCCAGGTGCACCTGCATGATGCGGCTCAAGTACTGCTGCTGCTTGGCCGCGTTCATGCCGACGAAGTCGTCGAGGCCGGCCGTCTCGGAGAGGACGTTGCGGAAGGTCGCGATGTACTTGTAGACCGTGTCGGCGAAGCCCACGGCGAGCGACTCCTGCATCGCCAGCGTCTCCTTGCGCAGCGACGCCTGCGAGATGTTGACGAGGTGGTAGCCGACGACGCCCATCGGGGCAAGCGAGATCAGCAAGAACCAAAAGAGGATCTTGTAAGCGAGCTTGCCGCGACGAGCCATGGGCGCCACGCCTAGCCTCCGTCTCCGGAAGCCGGCCGGCGCCCCTCTACTTTATAAGCCGGTGCCATAGGGGCGACCGGAAGTTTAGCAGCGCGTCCCGGAAAGGTGTTACGGAAGTATTGCAGGCAGACGAGTAAACAATGGGGTTGAACCCGCTTGTTTACTCGTTTTAGGCCGGGTTGGCGGCGCGGCGCGTCAGCAGCTGCTTGATGCGGACGGAGAGCTCGGCCAAGTCGAAGGGCTTGGTCATGTACTCGTCGGCGCCGAGCTCGAAGCCCTGCTTCTTCTCCTCGGCGGAGAGGAAGCGTCCCGTCATCATGATGAGGATCGTCTTTTTCGAGCGCTTGCGCAGCTCTTGGCAGATCTGAAAGCCGGAGGAGTCCGGCAGCTGGATGTCCATGATGACGACGTCCGGGTCCACCTTCTTGGCCGTGTCGATGCCGGTCTGCGCCGTGCCCGCCTGATGGCACTCGAAGCCGTCGAGCTCGAGCACCTCGGCGAGGCTCTCGCGGAGGTGGGCGTCGTCGTCGATGACCAGAAGCTTCGGGAGCTTGCCTTGGGACATGGGGTTACCTCCGGATATCGGCGCCGGGCGGGACGAGCTTGTAGCCGACGCAAGGGATCGTGGTGATGAAGCGGGCGGCCGGGCCCAGCTTCTCGCGCAAGCGCCGCACGTGCACGTCGACGGTGCGCGGCGAGCCGAAATAGTTGTAGCCCCAGACGCGCTCGATGAGGTAAGGGCGGCTCAAGACGCGGTTGGAGGAGCTCAGGAAAACGTAGAGCAGGTCGAGCTCCTTGCTGGTGAGCGGAACCTTCTTGCCCGAGACGTGGAGCGTGTAGCTCGTCAAGTTGAGCTCGATCTCCCCCAGCTTCATGATCTCTTCGCCGGCATTGGTCTGGGTGCGGCGCAGCACGGCCTTGATGCGGGCCACGCACTCGGCCACGTCCCAGTTGAGCGAGAGGCACTCGTCGGCCCCGGCCTGGAAAAAGGCCAAGCGCAGCGACACCTTGTCGCTGGCGAAGGCGCCGGCGGGAGCGCCGCCCGCGGCCGGCTTGTGGTTGTTGGCGTCGAAGCGCCTCATCGTGTCCGCCGTCTTCTGGCCGAAGAGGGCGTACGCGGACTTGGGCTTCTCGGGGAAAGCGGGCGCCTCGCCGTGCTCGACGAGAGCGATGATCGGCAGCTGCTTCGACGGGCCCTTGGCGCGGAGGTTCTTGACCAGATTGAGCCCCTCCTCGTCCATGAGGCGCTGCCCGACGAGGAGCAGATCGCAGCCGCGGTTGGCGAGCAGGCCCATGACCTCCTTGCCCTTCTGCGCCACGGTCACCGACATGCCGGCGGCCGTCAGCGCCTCCATGATGGAGCCGGCGCGATTAGGATCGCGCGAGGCGTAGACGACGTTGATGCGCATTAGGCCGAGGTCTCCTCGTCCTCGGCCGCGTCGAGCTCGAGGCGGATGCCGCTCAAGCCGACGGTGCCGGCGAAGAGGTTATAAAGGACAGCGACGACGAGGACGAGGGCGTCCATCAGCACCATGTAGAAGGCGCCGAACGCTCCGGCCGCGCTCCAGCGCAGCAGCGGGCTGAGCGTCGCCGCGTTGAGGTCGGGCTGGAGCGTGAAGCGGATGATGCCGCCGAGGATGCCGAGGGTCAGGAAGAGAGCCGAAAGCGCCGGACGCGTGGCCGCGAGGATCGCCAGCCCGGCGATGACGGCGCCGAGACCGCCCAAGATGCCGCGCTGCGTGAGGAAGCCCACGGCGCCGAGGATGCCGCCGATCGCCACGCCCGTCGGGATCATGGGGTGGGTATGCCAGAACGGATCGATCCTCTTGAGTTGGTAGCTCATCCAATCTCTCCTTAATATAAGCGGCTGGCGAAAGATTAACACAAGTGACGCGGCGTTGCAAGTCTATTGACGGAAACGTGCATTTTGGGCCCTTAAAGACATTGCAACGTCCGTATGACGTCGTTATAATTGATGCCACATGATCGAGGTGGCGACCGAAGAGGAGCGGCCGGACCCCTCTTTTTTTCTGCACAATCTGCGCAACTACGTCGGCTCGCTCATCAGCAGCACCGAGCGGCTGAAGGCGGACCGCTCCGACGAGCGCGCGCTCCAATTGATCACCAAGGCCGCTAATCTCGCCCTACGCGACCTTCAGGCTTTCACCGATCTGATGCGGCCGCTCGACCTGAAGACGCAAGGTCTGGTCCTCACCGCTTGGCTGCGCGAGACCGTCGAGGCGCACGAGGCGAATAAGAAACTCACGGTGGAGTGGGATCCGGCGTCGCAGGACCTCGTCTCGCACGCCGACCCGCTGCGGCTCGCCGAAGCCGTGGGCTGCATCCTGGCCAACAGCCTCGAGGCCATGCCCGAAGGAGGCGCCGTCTCGATCGGCGTCACGCCGAGCCCGGAAGGCTGGTCCTGCATCCGCATCGAGGACCGCGGCGGACCCATGCTGCGGGACGTGACGCTCGAGATGATCGGCTGCCCGTTTTTCACGCTCAAGCCCAACCGCCTGGGGCTCGGCCTCAGCCGCGCGCGCCACATCGTGCACGAGCACGGCGGCCGCATGGAGATCGGCCGCTCCCCGGTGGGCGGGTTGAAGATCGAGTTTTTTCTGCCGCCGGCCAGTCCGGTATAGCCTTTTAAGACGCAAAGGAGGGATCCGTGGGTCTAGGAAGCTTGTTGGGTCTGGGGAAGCGAACGCGTCCGCTCGTCTTGCACATCGACGACTCGCCGCTGCTCGTCGAGACGACGAAGGCCATGCTCGTCTCCATCGGCTGCGACGTGATCTCGGCCCTCAGCGGCGAGGCCGGTCTCGAGCTCGCCAAGAAGAACCATCCGGACCTGGTCCTCGTCGACGCGATGATGCCCGGCATGGACGGCTACACGACCACTCGCGCGCTCAAGTCGGACGCGGCGACCGCGGACATCCCGGTCGTGATGCTCACGGGCAACGATCAGGTCAAGAGCGTCGACCTCTCGCACAGCGCCGGGGCGGACGGCTACATCGTCAAGCCGATCCAGGTGGATCGCCTCTCGCAGAAGCTCAAGCCGTTCCTCTGGAAGGAGAACGCCTAATGGCCGCCAGCGCCGGCGGCGCGACGGGCCAGCAGCTGGGGCAGTGGGTGATCTTCACCCTCGGCCCGGAGGAGTACGCGGTCAAGGCGACGCAGGTCCAGGAGATCGCGCGCCTCTCCACGTTCACGCACGTGCCGGGCATGCCGTCCTTCATCAAGGGCGTCATCAACCTGCGCGGCAAGATCGTTCCGATCCTCGACTTGAAGAGCCGCTTCCGCATCGAGGAAGCCAAGAACAACGAGGCCTCGACGAGGATCATCATCTCCGTCGTCGGCGAGCAGCTGATCGGGCTGGTGGTCGACGCCGTCAGCGGCGTCGTCCGCATCCCGGCTTCGCAGATCGATCCGATCCCGGCCACGCTTCCGAAAGTCGACGCGGAGTACCTCGTCGGCGTCGGCAAGCTCCAGGATCGCCTCGTGGTGCTGCTCAATCTCGACCGCATGCTGACCGACTTCGAGAAGGGTCTGCTGCGGGAAGTGAAGGTCGAACCGAGCGCCAACGCGTGAGCCGATGTCGCAGGAGCTGACCGACATCCGGAACTTGCTGCGCCCGCACGGCTTCGACTTGTCCGCGTATACCGATGCCTTCTTGCAGCGCCGCGTCTTGATCCGCATGCGCAAGCATCAAATGACGTCCCTGGCGGACTACGCCGCGCTGCTCACGCGCGACGGCGCGGAGCGCCGCGAGCTCACGCATCTGCTGACCGTCACGGTCACGGAGTTCTTCCGCGACGACACCTTCAGCGACACGGTGTTCGATCCCCTCTTCGCCAAGATCCTCGCGCGCGTCGGCGCCAAGCCGATCAACGCCTGGAGCGCGGGCTGCGCCACCGGCCAAGAGCCTTACTCCCTCGCTTTCCTGCTGGACACGTATCTGACGGCGCGCGGCCGCAAGGGCGCGTTCGTGATCCACGCCACGGACATCAGCGAGCAGAACCTGCGAGCCGCCTCGGAGGCGCTCTATCCGAAGAGCGTCGTCCAGATGATGCCGGCCCGCTACCAGCGCTATTTCGAGGACAAGGACGGCCAGAGCCGCGTCGTCGCGGACATCCGCAGCCGCATCCAGTTCCAGCGGCACGATCTGTGCGACAAGCCGCCGTTCGCCGGCCTCGACCTGATCCTCTGCCGCAACGTGATGATCTATCTGACGCCGGCGGCGAAGAACGACATCCTCAAGCGCTTCCACGCCAGCCTGGCGCCCGGCGGGTTCCTCGTCCTGGGAGCCTCCGAGATCATTCTGGAGCCGACGCTGTTCAAGGCGCTCGACACGCGCCATAAGCTGTACCAAAGGATCTAGGAGAACCACATGGCCGACAAGAAACCGCGGGTGCTGGTCGTCGACGACTCGGACTATTCCAGGCACGTCCTGTGCAAGGTCCTGCAGGACAACGGCATGGAGGTGGTCGGCTCGACGCCGGACTGGCAGGAGGCGCTCGCCGTATACGAGAAGACCAAGCCCGACGTCGTGACCTTCGATCTGATCATGCCCAACGGCGGCGGCGTCGAGGGCATCAAGGAGCTGCTGCTGCGCGACCCGAAAGCCCGGGTCATCGTGATCAGCGCCGTGCGCACCGGCCCGGAGATGGAAGCGGCCAAGAGCCTCGGCATCGCCGCCTTCGTCGCCAAGCCGGTCAAATGGGACGAGCTGGGCCCCGCCATCGCCAACGCCACGAAGTGACGATCAAGAAAAGCTCCGTCCTCATCATCGACGACTCGCGCTTCATGCAGGAAGTGCTCGGGCAGGCGCTGCGCTCCATGCCCGAGGTGCAGGTCGTCGGCATCGCCAGCTCGGGCAAAGAGGCCATCGCGATGGCCCGCAACTTGCGTCCGGACATCGCCACCCTCGACATCATCCTGCCCGACCTCGACGGCCTCGAGGTGCTGGCCAATTTGAAGCAGTACGGCACGCGGGTGCTCGTGCTCAGCGACATCGCCCAGCCCGAGAGCACGGTGGCGATGCAGGCGCTCGACGCCGGCGCCGTCGATTGCCTGGCCAAGCCGGCGACCGGCCAGCGCGGCGCCTCGCGCTTTCGCGAGATCCTCATCGAGCGCATGCGCCAGATCGTCGCCATCGAGCCCGAGAAGCTGCAGCACCTGACCGCGAAGTCGACGACGCCCCCGCCGGCCCGCTTGGCGCGCTCGGTCGTCGTCATCGGCTCCTCCGCCGGCGGGCCGCTGCTGCTGCGGGAGATCATCCCCCGCCTGCCCGCCAGCCTCAAGGCGGCGGTGCTCGTCGTCCAGCATCTTCCCGAGCCTTTCACGCGCCAGCTCTCCACTCAGCTCGCCGCGGCTTCCGAGATCCGCGTGCGTCCCGCGCAGTTCGGCGACGCCCTCATCGAGGGGACCGTGCTCGTCGCCCCCGGCGACGAGGTCCTCAAGGTGGAATGGCTGGGAGGCGGCTGGGGCTGCGTCACGTTCTCGAAGGTCGGACAGACGCCTCACGGGGTCAAGCCGTGGATCGACGCGGCCATGGCCACGGCGGCCCTGCTGTACGGCAAACGCACGGTCGGCGTCCTTCTCAGCGGCATGGGACGCGACGGCGTCGAAGGACTCAAGCAGATCAAGAAGGCGGGCGGACTCACGATGGCCCAGGACGAGGAAACGAGCCTGGTCTACGGGATGCCGAAGGCGGCCATGGAAGCGGGCGCCGCGGATCAGGTGCTTCCCATCGATCGCATCGCCGGCGCCATCGCCGACGCCGTGCGATCTCTAGGAGATAAATAATGACCGACATGTCGCAGTTCCGCGACCTGTTCCTTGGCGAGGCGGAGGACCTCCTCGGCAAGATGGAGCGAGGCTTGGTGACGCTCGAGCAGAACCCGAAGGACGCCGAGGTGCTGCGGGAGTTCTTCCGCTACGCGCATACGCTCAAGGGCAACTCGGCGACGATGGATTTCCAGCGCATCACGGAGCTGGCGCACGGCGTCGAGGACAGGCTCGAGCCTCTGAGCCATTCCTCGGTCGGAGCCAACCGCGAGGTGATCACGGCGCTGCTCGCCTGCTTGGACGCCCTGCGCGCCCTGCTGCGCGAGATCCGCGAGAACACGACTATCGACGTCGATATCGCCGGCTGCCTCAACCGCCTGGACGCCGCCCTCAAGGGCGGAGGCGAGGGAGGCACGCCCGCCGCCGGCGGGCCCGCGCCCGCTCCGGCTGGCCCCGCCGCCCCGACCACCCCGGCCCCGTCCTCGACGGCGCCGGAGGCCTCCGGCCCGTCCGCCGGCGAGACGCCCAAGGCGTCCGCCGGCGGCGGGACGGAGGCGGTGTC
>Ga0265338_10010770_pt1 | contig 10666 bp, 24 predicted proteins | sample 42126metaG_FD_193579 | JGI IMG/M metagenome (GOLD analysis project Ga0265338, IMG submission 193579) | Rhizosphere microbial communities from Carex aquatilis grown in University of Washington, Seatle, WA, United States - 4-21-26 metaG | ecosystem: Host-associated > Plants > Roots > Rhizosphere... | reverse complement strand
ATTCCTTGTGAACTCAGTTTCCTTAAATGGGACCCCTAATTCTGGCTTGATTACAGAGGCCAATGAAAGAATCAATAAGTATCTTGTCTTTGTTGATAAAGGTTACTAGAAGATAGTTATCAAGGATAAAGAAAGGGTTCTTTTCGAGCAACCTTTCTGATAGGAGTCTTATGGAAGACTATGAAATCACTAGAATCAAGGAATATATGTTCGAGGAACATATAAAGTCTCCTGATTTGTCAAAAAGACCTGATCTTGCCAAACAACAGGCTAAGATAATCATAGAACGTCAGAATATGCGTAGGATATCTCATCCAGAAGTCAATAATTACTATTCTATGATCATTGATGACTCTTTTAAAGAACCCTAAAAGGGACTATTAACCAGGAAATCCTTTTTCCTAAAATAGGGATGGTCAAAAAATGACATTGCTCAAATACCCCCCCCCTTTCCAGAAAAGTTCCAGAAGATTTCCCGAATAATTCCCAGAAAAATCTCAAGAATTGTTTGAAACTTTCTTGAAACTTTCTTTAGAATCTTTCCAGAAACTTTTATGGAGACTTTGAAAGGACATAAAAAAACCTCTGAGATTAATTTCTCAGAGGTTTTTGGTTGTTTGTGGGATTATTTGTTAGGATTCTTTTGGGGTTTCTAGGTAACATAGTCCTCGATTCTTTGAAGGGATCTAGAGTATGTTGAAGGAAAGTATCGGGAAACAAATTCAAATGTTTGATATGGAATTCTTTGTGAATTCTATTAATGAAGAAACTAATGTGACGATTGAACGTGAGATAGATGACATAGAAGTATGTGTTTATTTGAATCATTACTTCCGTTTTATTATTGGTGATTTATTTTAGAAAAAATTATTGTAAATAATAAGAATATTCATTATTATAATATAGTTTATAATGTAGTATAATATACACATGGGCGCGCCCCGGACGCAGCCCGCGAGAGCCAGATAATCTTAAATGAATCCAAATTTCCTGGCATGTTTCCAGAGTTTTAAAACTTTCTGTAATTTTGGTTTTCCTATTAATGCCCTGATTGGTGTCTCGACCCCATGTCTCCCATGAGAGACTGTCCTCCATGGGAGACATTAATATTAATTTAATATTAAGATTCCTGCATCGGAGACACGGTAAGTCTCTTTTCGGACACAATGTCTCAATACAAGAGATTTGCCGCTTTCTTGTCCCCATACAAGAGACTTGCCATTGTTTCGAGACCCTTCTCGAGCGTTTGGCACGATGTTTGCTTATGCATCTATCGTGCCATCAGGAAAGCCTCATTATGGCATCATTCTTGCTGCAACCTTTGTGCCAAGCTCATTATGGCCCCTGGCATAGAGCTTGCATATGCAAGGCGCATGCCACCTTGAAAGGGCCCTTTCTGACGGGTCAAGGTGTCGGATGGCCTAGACCCTTGACCGACCCTTTTTCGGCGTCAGTCAAGGTTCTTACCGCTCTTGTTTCGAGAGCTTTCGAAGTATCCTTAGACCGCTCTGGAAGAGGCTTCCAGAGGGAACGGACAATTCGACGAAACGTGAAAAGAGCCATGCCTAGGTTATGGGGAATAATTCCCCATCTTTGGAGAGTCGAGGTATTAACATGTTAAAGAGCGGGGATCCCTCGCAAGGGCCCTTGCGAGCCGTTGCGCCGATCCTTTGCCCATTCAGCCTTGCAAGGGCCCTGCCAAGCGTAGACCCGCTCTGGAAGCCTGCCAGGGCCCAATGCGAGGCTTCCAGACCCGTGGCAAGTCTGCCAATTCGTGGCAACCATGCCGCATGAAAGGAACGCGCATGCGTAGAAGCAAGAACCGTGCCAACCATGGTGGGCGAAACTATCCTACTGTGAAAGCCCTTCAATGCCCGATTCCCTCGTTTTCTAGGATCTTTTTATCCAGGCGAGCATAAGGGCCCTGAAAGCCGCATCCGGAGCGGATCCAGGGGCCCTTTTCCAGGCGAGCGATAGGGCATGTTTATCCTACTTTTGACCCTTGGTGGGCCCTGTCAACTCTCTTGAAAAGCCTATTTTGAGGGATCTTTCTTTCGGTTCAAAAGATGCCCCTAATCCGCTCTGGAGGCCTATTCCCGATGGGAGCTTGCGGGGCATTTGCTGGGGAGCTGACGGTAACTTGGCATGCACCTTGCGAGGGTTCAATCGTGCGGAACGGGCCCCGAAAGCGGCAGGGGCCAGAGGGATCGGAGCCAGAAAGAAAGTTAAGCGAAAAGCTTGACGGCTCCGAAAGGGTTATGAGAGAATGAATCGGTGCGAGTGACCCGCGAACGTTACCAGGAAGTGAACCGAACCAAGTAACCTGCTAGTGCCCCAAAAGATCGCAAAATGAGCCGCGCGCGGCTCTCCATAGCGTCAAAGTAGCCTCCAAGTAGACTTGGGATCTAGCCTGTATCAGAGCGGGTTAGAGCGCAAAAGGAGGATTGAAGCCCTATAGGGTGAGATCAAAAAGACGCAAGGAACGTAGCGCCTAGAACGCTACAGGGCATGGGAACCTAGGAAAGGATCCCTCTAAGCCAAAGGACCGGATTAAACGGTCAAGCGGCAATGTCCTATGTGAATCACGCTCTAGGGAGCTAGGGACGTTGAACGGTCGGAAATGGCGCGGCTGTCAAACTCACACCCATGAAAAACTGGGGAGGGAGAGATGGGATGTTAGCCGAACTACCCTCAACTATCCTGTAGCGAGCCGATCAAAAGGACCCTAGAGCAATATTCGAGAACACTTTGGAGCCTGCTAATCGCTTGCCCCTCGTCTTTTGACCGATAGTCTACATGGGATGAGAAACCTAGCATAAGCGGCTCCGATTTATTGATTAGACGCTACATGGGGCCCTTATGGTGAGGGATGCGCCCCATTGTTACTACCAGACCATGGGACCGTAGTGTGAACGGTTAAAGGAGGGAAATGGTCGAAATAACCGACTATGGTTTAGGTACCAGCGTTTGACGGGGATTACCGTATAAAACCGTCTAGAGTCGATCCTAGCACCTTATACGAGTCGAGGGTTAAGCTAGTCTAGCTAGCTATGCCTTGACCCTTGCAAGGGCCCTTTAGGATCTTAGGTTAGTACCGACTCGAATCATATAGGCTAAGCGGAAGCCTAGAGGGCCCTTGACTATGCTAGCATGGTATGCCTCCTCGATTGGCGCTAGCGGGAACACTGGACCATGTAAAATGGCAGAGCGAAATACCAGAAAGGAACACTATGTTTCGAACGTTTCCGACACCGCGAAACGAAGCCGAAGTTAACCTCTTGTGGAACATGATCCGCGAAGCAGCCGGCGACACACATGGGGCAAACATCGCTCTCGATTGGATGGAAGCCCACGCAACGGCTATCACCGATCGGCTCCTGGACAATCAGGAATGATTAACCCCGGAGGCTAACATGGACCCCTTCAAAGCCTCGCTTGTGGCCCTATTAGGTCGCGAGCTTCCAGAGGATTCTAACGGCAACATAACCGGCCTTTCGTTGGCCGAATTCGAGAAAGTGAAGGAACACATGGACGATTCCCTCGCCGTTATCCTCGCAATGTCGGCCGAACGGACGGCCCGCTATGCCAGGATCGCAAGGGCCCATAATGAGCCTATCCTGGCCCTCTTTTGGGCGCGTCAGTCTAAGGACGCCTCAGAACACGCAAGAGCCGCAAGGGCCCTTGAAACGTCCGAAAAGGGCCCTATCACCGTGAGCCCCAAAGGGTGGGAATGGGTCTAAGGTCCAGAGTCGACTAGGCGACTATAAAGAGCCGTTTAAGCTTAGTGCGGCGCCTCCTTGCTGACTTACGGCAGCACGATAGAGGCGCGTCGGAAGGGCCCATAACGGGCCCATGAAGGAACATGGAGGATACAAACAATGTCCGAAAAGATGTCGCGCACCAAGGTCACCATGGCCTATCTCAATAAGGACACGGCCCGGCCGGTCTCGAACGCCGAATTCCTCGAATTCTGGAAGGGATGCAACGAAGACGAGCGGGCCAACTACTCCAAGGATGCCGCCCGCCTGGTGGGCGCGGAAGTCTCCGACAAGTAGCCTCACAAGGGCCCTTAACCGGGCCCCGGGTTCAATGTGGCCGATGCCCCTTTCCTAAGCTAGGGGAAACGCTCAAAACGAGCGAGAACACAGAAGGAACCAAATGACCCGAAAGGGGCCCGTTATGATCCTTTGGGGCCCTTTGTGGGGTCGAAAAGAGGATACGACATGAGCACCGAAAAGAAGAACGCCACCATCTCTGCCATCAATCCGGACGCCGCGACGGACGGTAAGAAGACTGGCAAGCGCAAGGCGCCCGGGGCCGGTCGCGTGGCGAGTATTTCCACGGCGGCCTATGCCAAGCGCACCATGCTGGATTTCTTGACGAGCCGTACCGGACTCGCAGCCGCCGCTCTCGTCGTCCAGAGCGCTAACCTCCCGGTCAAGGGTTCCCTCTCCGATGGGGAATTCATGGTTTCCCATACCGGCCGCGTGGAAATCACGACGATGAACGGAACGCCGCTGGCGCGCTCTTTCTCTGGAGCCGTCGAGTACGTCAAGGAACACGCGGCCGATATCGTGGCCATCATCGACCCGGCCATCGGTGGAACCAAGGTGCATACCATCGTGAAGCGAGCGTCCGAAAAGGATGTTCTCGCGGCTCTCCTCGCCGCCTCCGCTGGCGACGATATCCCGGACATGGAAACCGTGGAGGAAGAGGAAAGCGGCTCCGAGCTGCCCGAAGCGGACGATGACTCCGGCGACGAATCGGAATCCGACTCGAAGTAACCTCACGCTCCATTCAAGGGCCCTCTGGAATCACTCCGGAGTGGCCCTTGAACCGGTCTATCATTTGGGCCATTGTTGCCCAGGCGAACGTGGTATTTTTACCACATGGAGGTTTCTCATGGTGCCCTCATTCAAGGTCAAGTGTCCGCGCAAGGAATGTCAGCTCGTGACAGACTCCAATGGGCTCATGCACGTTCATTGCAGCGGCCCAAGGTGTCAGGAATATATCGGAGTCATCAAGGCCGACAAAGACGGCAACTATCAGGTCCACAAGCCCTAATGTTGGGCATCACAGAGGGCTTTGTTGTGGGCGTTCTCTTGACGCTCTTTATGTTGGAGTGGTGGTCAATTTGAAGCTTCGCGAGTTTCTTTCCGGGGTATCTTTTGACGGCGCTGGAAACCAACGGACCATGGAGCTTGTTTGTCAGAACGAGACTCCAACATACGCTATTCCAAACTGTCCACTCGCGATTGCCTTATGGGCCAAATGTCCGGAGGCTTTCGAGAGTCTCTTAATTGGTCCGATCTGGCATCTAATGGGGCTTCATGAAGCCACCGCAGATAGGTTCATGTCAAAGATTGACGAATCGACGGAAAACAACCGCGAACGGTCCGTTTCCGCCTCCGATATCGAAAGCGCCTTAAAAGAGGCGGAAACAATCGAGCCACATGACTGGACCTAGCGGAGCTGGCCGCTCCGGCCATAACATGGACCCTTCCAGCTTCTCTACAGAGGCGCTAGAACGGCTCGTGAAGCTATTTAAGGCGCTTCCCAAGCGGCGCCTTATCAGCTTCCACTACGGGAATGAATGGTTCCATAACGAGCCGTTAAGGACCATTGAACCTCACACTATCGGGCTAACACTTGTCGGAAACCTAGCCGTTATCGGTTGGCAAGTATCGGGCCCTTCGGAGAGTCAACATGTGCCACAATGGCGCATGTTTCTCCTCGAGGGCATGACAGCCTTGATGGTTCTTTCAGAGTCTTTCACTGGGGAGCGGCCGGGATACACCGAAAGCCCCAAAAACATGAGCAAAGTATGGGCCACATTGAGGCCCATGAAAGGTGTCTCTAAGTGACGCTGCGGGGGCTTTTCGCCGGGCTTGATTCGGACCGGTCAAGCGAATTGGTCCAGAGTAGTCATATCAGTCCGATAAAGACCCGAAACGTTCCTAAAAGTCGCATGCATTGGTGCAAGTGTTGCCGGCCGGATTCCAGGCGCGGCCTCACTCAAATGAAACGACAAACCGCGCGAGCGATCCGCCGAAGTTACAAACAAAGGAGCATTCAAGAATGATGCGAAACTATCTGGAGAGGAACCCCATCGGGAACCCTCAGTTGCGGAAGGGTTCTTTGCTGGGGAGACTCACTCAAGCGATGGGGAGGGCCCAAAAGACCCTCAACAGGAACCCTCGCGATATGAGGGCCCGACGGCTCCTTTCGCTGCTCCATCTGACTTATCGGGCCCTTTGCCGTAAGTAGCTTCCGAAAGCCCCGTAAAGCCCCTTAATGGCCCGATAACGGCCGTTGAAGGGGCCTTCGGGCATGAAGGAACCTTTCGAGAGGCTTCCAAACAAACAAAGATGATAAACAACCGAAAGGACGAAACATGCTCATTAACCGTAAGCTTCTAGAATCACTGTTATTTGACCATGATGACCTAAACATACTGGACGAATCGGAGCCCAAACACTGGAGCACGGTTGAACTACCTGGGGAAATGATAGAACGCTATACCTGTAGCATCCCCCTAAGGTTCCATGGTGGCCGTAGGTTCCTTGTCACGGTTCATTACACTATCCCCCAATCAGCTATGCCAGACATCCCCGAAGTCTGTAAGGTGTCTGATATCGCTTGGGAAACGTTCCTAGCAGGTTACGAGGTTGAAGGATCGGCACCTTATCAGCCTTGACCCTAAAGCCTAGAATGCCCCTTTGCTTGAATACCAGGGGGCATTCTAGGGGCTCGCTTGTTATGGGGGCATGGGTGGGGCATATTTCGAGGAACCTTTAGGGGTCTTTCCCCCCAAAAAAAAGCCCCCTTTTCAAAGCCCCCTTTGTATAGACCCCTTTCTTTGGGGCTCTTTATGAGGCTTCAATCTCCCCAGTAAAGTTATCTAGGGAAAAACGAGCGCGATAGTGGACTATGCAAGGAACCCCCAATAAAGGGCATGTGGTGGGCAATATAGGGCCCTTTCCTGCCCCACCCGGCCGTGTGTACTCTGATATTTTTCCCTAGATAACTTTCGCGCACTATGTTCTAAGGTCTCTCGAGCAAGCTCCATTGAGCTTGGAAAGGTTCATCGATAGTGCTATATGGTTCGTGAACGTTCGCGAACTATCTAGCGGCCTGGGGAAAGAGAGCACAATGCTCGAGAATATTAGGACACTTAATGAAAGGTACTTTTTAAAGAAAAATTGTGGAGCTTTTTTGGGGCTTGAAGGGGGCGACAGTGGACTTTGTAGAGCTACTAATAAGTGTTCTGGAATTATACCAAAGACTCATTAAGAACCGTTGGAGCATTTCAAAGACCCATTAAAGGGCCCTTCTGGAATTATACCAAAGACCCATTGAAGGCTCATTAGAGAGCTCTTAAAGATCCAAAAGGATTGTCAATCCTTTAAAAGGTCCGTTAGGAATCTATAGTGATTGAAGGTTACTGGAATTACACCAAAGTCCCTCGAAGTCACTCAACCTCCCCAGGAAGTTCAATGATCATAAGATACTCATGAGATAGATCTTGAAAGATCGTTTGAGGTTCTTGGCACAAATGGTCGAAGGTTTCATATGCAATATGAGAAGAGACTTCATGAAGCATCTCAGCTTCAAGATAGTTCTGTATGGGATCTCTAATCTCTGGGACATTAGTGACAATAGTGGGAATGTTGTGAGAATGTTGTGAGTGTCCATTATCTTTAGTCTGTAGAACTTTAGTATGTAGAATCATCACTTTACCCATTCAAAGGTCTCGTTAAAAGAGTCTTCAATGACACTCAGATAATCATTACTGAACTCTTGATAGGGACTAAAGATATCTTTTCGATAGTCTCCCGTCTCATACCTAATCTCAATCTTTGTTGGAATCAACAAAGATTCTTTAATTTCTCTCAGGAAGCAATCTTCAGTATCATAAAGGATCGTCATAGAACTCACTTCTCCCCAGATCGTTCGAAGGTATCATCAAGGATCGGTAGGTAACTTTCTGAGAAATCTTTATAGGGATGAAGAATCTCTGGATATTCCCAAATCTCCCAAGCAATATAAGTAGACGTTAAATAGTCTCCCCACTCCCGAAGAGTATTGGTAGCTTCATCATCGGTCATCATCATTCAAAAGCCTCATCAAGAATCTTGAAGTAATCTTCAGGAAGAATGATCATGTTATCTTTATCAAGCATCAAGTATTCTATGTCCCGATAACCTATCCAATCAATCATGTAATCATTGAAGTCTTTTTCAGTTTGCAAGTTCATAGAACATTATCCAAGATGTTAAAGTAATCATTAGGAAGATCGATCATGACACATGAATCATCCATCAAGAATTCGAGTTTGTTGTATTTGACCCATTGACTCATATAGTCCTCAAAAGTCTCTTCGTCAGGAATCTCCATCGCGATAACCCCCAGAAGGTTCAGAAGATCCCTTCAAGGATCTTTGAGAAGTCTTGGTCGATTTTTTCAAGGATCCCTGATTTGAGGTCAATTGATTCTCGCTTCAAGAAGATCCAATGATCTCGACATTGAAGATACCTGATATCACTCATGAAGAGGTCGTTAGAGTTATAGATCACTGAAAGACTCCTCCAAGATCCAACGATAATCTTGATCAAGGTAGAAAGGTCCCATCGAAGGACTATTAATGTAGTTGATGTCTGCACATTCCCAAGTGGTCCGTTGAACATACTCTTCAAAGGTTCCATAGGTTTCATACATGAACTTCATGAATCCTCCAAAGAATCTTCAAGGATTTTGAAGTACTTCGAACCAACACTGTAATAGATTCCCCAAAGCTCTTCGTTAAAACTTGGATTAATCTCATACTGTATTTCAATCACGTATGAATCACTCATGAAACTTTCAACCTCTTCTTTAAAGTCTCTCAAGGCTCCCCAGCTCCAAAGGATCCATCAATGATCCTGAAGTAATCATTCCCAACTTCATCATAAGGATCATAGATGTCTTCGAGGAACTCATAACGTATTTCAGTCCTCGTATCAAGACTTTTATGAAACTCGATCTCTTCATGGAATAACTCTTCATCAGAGAACATGAGGTTTATCATGAAACATCCTCAAAGATCTCTTCAAGGACCGTCAAGTTATCTTGGTTGAATGTCCAGAAAGAATTATCAATAGTTAACATGTCGTCAGGATCATTAATGGGTCGGCGATAATACGCTCTAAGGATTCTTTCGAGAAGATCTTCATAACCGTCATAGACATAATCACACTTAAACTCCACTTAAGCCTCCTGAAAAAGATCATCCAAGACATCTTTGTAATCCAACATGAGATTTACATGATCATTCTCTCTATAGGATCTCGGATAACTGGGCGAGATGAAGAACCCTATGTCCCCGTAGGATCCTACGTACTGTTCGAGATCATAACGGACTCTGAATCTAAAACGCATATAAACCCCCCAGGAAAGAATCCTCAAGAATCATTAAGTAATCTTCAGGAAGAGATCTCATTGGATTCGAGTCCCATAGAAAGGGTATTAATGACATATCAATCCAGATCTTAAGGTACTCTTCAAGTTGATAATCGTTCTTGATGCAACATTCATGAGAATAAATCATTCTTTAAAGACCTCTTCAATGATCTCAAAGTAATCCTGTTTCAACCAAGGTAAGAGGTTATTGTTTGATCTAATGATAGTTATGAAGTAATCTATATCAATTTCCAAGTAATCTTTAATGTATCCTTTGAAGACTTCATTGGTATCAAGGTTCATCAAAAACCCCATTCAAGACATCAAAGTATTCTTTGGCCAACATAGGTGGAATTATTGTTCTGAATTTAATATGAAGGTTCCCATACTGAGAATACCATGAGTTTATATAGCTCTCGAAGGACTCCGTCATTTGACCCTCCATGGATCATTCCTGGGGAGATTGCGGGCTGAAGATCTCTATGGTCCCTCAAAGGATCCTCGGGCTCACATGGACCTCTAATGAGCCATCAAGGGTCCTCAAAGGAGTCTCTGATCAAGGCTTCATATTCGATGTTGAGATAACTCAGGAAGTGTCCTGTTGAGCATCTTTTGACTGCTTGATACTTATCCTCATAATTCGTCATATGTCCCTGAATGTATGAGTCAAAGGACTCGTCAGGAATCTTAGTATGCATCAAATGATCCTCCAGTCTCAGTTCAGTCTCAACATTACGTTTTTGTCTCAATAGAGCCTGTTACAGTCTCAATAAGGAATCCGCTCATGATCAGGATCTAGATACACATTTGCAAAATGTTGAGACAAATGGTATCCTATAAGGACCTTATAAAAAGGTTCTAGTGGACTAGGATCCTCCAGAGATCTCCATTGTTCTATCTATTCTTATTATCTGTTCTACTGTTCTAAAAAAAGTTAGAATGATACAGGATCTGGAAAGGATCTAATTGCTCCAGTGGAGCTTAAGATCCCTTAGATCCTTAGGGTTAACTTAAGGTGACACGGTCAACTATTCGTCCTCGAAGATTTCAACGATAATTTTCTCGTATTCATCCTTGAGAGCAATGATGAACCAAGATTCATGGAGATCCTGAATCTTCCTCTTATTTAACCAGTGATCTATATACATTGAGATATCTGAAGAATGCTGACGTTTCATGAAGGATCCTTCAAAGAGTCTTCGAGAACAGTGAAGTAATCTAACTTCAG
>Ga0265338_10010769_pt1 | contig 10666 bp, 11 predicted proteins | sample 42126metaG_FD_193579 | JGI IMG/M metagenome (GOLD analysis project Ga0265338, IMG submission 193579) | Rhizosphere microbial communities from Carex aquatilis grown in University of Washington, Seatle, WA, United States - 4-21-26 metaG | ecosystem: Host-associated > Plants > Roots > Rhizosphere... | reverse complement strand
CTCTCCAAAGCCGTCGCCGCGACGCTCGGCCCCAAAGGCCGAAATGTCGTGCTCGACAGGAAATTTGGCTCGCCAACTGTGACCAAAGACGGTGTCACGGTCGCCAAGGAAATCGAACTGGATGACCCTTGCGAGAACATGGGTGCCCAAATGGTGCGCGAAGCCGCTAGTAAGACTAGCGACAACGCCGGCGACGGTACCACCACGGCTACCATTCTAACGGAGGCGATTTTTCGCGAAGGCTTGAAATATGTTACTTCCGGCGCCAACCCGATCGGCATCCAACGCGGTATCAATAAGGCGGTTGTGGCCGCCATCGAACATATGGATAAAATCGCAAAGAAAGTGAAGGACAAAGCCGAAATCAAGCAGGTCGCCACGGTTTCCGCCAACTGGGACACCGTCATTGGCGACATCATCGCCGACGCGATGGACAAGGTCGGAAAAGACGGCACGATTACCGTCGAGGAAGCAAAGTCGATCGACACGACTCTGGATGTGGTCGAAGGCATGCAATTCGACAAAGGTTACCTATCGCCGTATTTCGTCACCAATGCCGAGACGATGGAGGTCCGTCTGGAAGATTGCTACGTGCTCAATTACGAGAAGAAGATCAGCAGTCTCAAGGACTTGCTCCCTTTGCTCGAAAAGGTTGCCAAAGCGGCCAAACCGCTCTTGATCATTGCCGAGGATGTCGAAGGGGAAGCCCTGGCTACCCTGGTGGTGAACAAACTTCGTGGCACCATCAATGCGTGCGCCGTCAAAGCCCCTGGCTACGGTGATCGGCGCAAAGCCATGTGCGAAGACATCGCGATCCTGACCGGCGGTAAATTTATCAGCGAGGACCTTGGCATCAAGCTCGAGAGCCTGACGCTGGAAGACCTCGGCCGCGTTAAGAATGTCACGGTGGACAAAGAAAACACCACACTTGTGGAAGGAAGCGGAAAGAGTTCCGAAATTCAAGGCCGGGTAAACCAGATTCGCCGTCAGATCGAAGAAACCACCTCCGATTACGACAAAGAGAAGCTGCAGGAACGCCTGGCCAAGCTGGCCGGCGGGGTGGCTATCATCAATGTGGGTGCGGCTACGGAGACCGAGATGAAGGAAAAGAAGGCCCGGGTGGAAGATGCGTTGCACGCAACCCGGGCGGCCGTGGAAGAAGGCATTGTGCCGGGCGGTGGTGTGGCGTTGTTACGGTGCCTGGCAGCAATGGATACTGTCAAACCGGAGAACGACGACGAGCGCATCGGAGTCGATATCGTCAAGCGCGCCGTGGAATATCCGACGCGCGTATTGGCCGATAATGCCGGTGTGGAAGGCTCAGTGGTGGTCCAGGAAGTTAAGAGGCGCAAAGGCAACGAGGGCTACAATGTCTCGACCGGCGTCTACGAAGACTTGGTCAAAGCAGGCGTGGTCGATCCGAAGAAGGTCACACGCACAGCCTTGCAGAACGCGGCCTCGATTGCCGGGATGTTACTGACAACCGAATGCCTGGTCACCGAGATTCCTCGGGAGGAAAAACCGGGTTCGCCTTCTGGCGGGATGGGTGGCATGGGGGGAATGGGCGGTGGAATGGGCGGCATGGATTAGTGAGCCCGTCCGACGGTTCGGGAAGAATCATGAACCGTGAAAGAGGTTGGAAGACACCAACCTCTTTCACTCGGCAGGCAGCGTGGTTGCGATTGTCGAGGAATGCGCGGTTAATAACGAGCGAGGAGATTTGTACCTAAAGCAATTTTATGAAAACGTATGCGATACAATGGAAATCCTTCGTCACTGGAACAACTGGGACCGGGACTAAACGCTTCGAGAAAGAAGAGGCGGAGCACTTGGCGAAAGAGCTGAATGAGGACTATCCGGACATAAAACATGAGGCGGTAATCCCAGCCCCTTGCGCCTCCATATCCGCAGCTGAGCCTGCTGCCCTCCAAGCAGCTTAAAGTCTAAGGCGTAAAGCGTCGAGGGATCGGCCTTCTGTCGAACGCAAGTTTATGCAAGTTGGAGAACAAGTTGTTTGCGTGGATGACCGATTCGCCAAACCGTTGGCGAAGTATTACGTCAACCTCCCGATAAGGAACCAAGCCTATACCATTCGCGCCGTCTTCGTTGGCCGCCGGTTGATGCACCCGATAGGTGCCGCGGCTGATAGTGAAATCGGTCTGCTGCTCCAGGAGTTACTGAACGGCATGGACCCGCGAAACAAGTACCAGCAAGAACTAGGGTTCAACAGTGAACGCTTTCGCCCGCTCCGCCACCTGGATGCCAGCTCGGAAAATGAGCAGGAATTGGTAATGGTCAGGGCCGTGCCCAAGACCGAGCCACTGAAACAGATGCCGTTGCCTGATTCGCCGGACTGAGGATCGGTGCCTTGTTTGAAGCCAGAGATCTGGGTTGTTAAATTCAGAAATGCATCCAGGCCACCGCCGGATCATTAAAAGCGCGATCGGCCAATCTCGCTTTCTGTGCACCTCCAGGTCCACTTGGCTTCTCGCTGGATGCAAAAATTCAGGTAGAATCTGTTCACGAATGAAATTTACAGCATCAACACGATTAGAACGAAACGTCCATCGTGTTGGCGAAATCGTTGGGGTGCTGGCAAAATACGGCTTGGCCGATTGGGTCAAGGGCTTGAAGTTTTCGTGGATCCAGGACCGAATTCAAAGCGTTGATGGCCAGAATATCCCCGACCTTAAAATTGAGGAGCGAGTGCGCCAGGCCTTCACTGAACTGGGCACGACTTTCATCAAGCTCGGCCAGGTGCTGAGCACCCGTCCCGATCTCGTTGGCCCCGAGATGGCGCAAGAATTGGCGCACCTGCAAACCGCCACCCCGGCCGATGCGCCCGACGTAGTTCGGGCCACGGTTGAAGCCGAATTCGGAAAGCCGCTGAGCAACGTATTCGCCCAATTTGACGAGGTGCCATTAGCTTCGGCCTCCATTGCCCAAGCCCATCTGGCCCTGCTGCATTCAGGCGAACAAGTCGTGGTTAAAGTGCAACATACCGGCATTGCAGACGAGATCATGTCCGATCTTGATATCCTCGCCAGCCTGGCCGAGTTGGCAGAAAAGCACGCTCCTCAAATGCGTCTCTACCAACCCGCGGCTATCCTCCGGCAGTTCCGCCGCACGCTCCTGCGCGAGCTGGATTTTACTTTCGAGCGCCGCAACCTCGAGGAATTCGCCGAACATTTCGCCCAGGATGACACGGTCCATTTCCCCCGCGCTTACAAGGAATTCTCCACGCGGCGAGTTCTGACCATGGAACGAGTGGACGGCATCCTCGGAACCGATTCCGCGGCCCTTGCCAACTCGGGCGCTGACCTCAATGAATTCGCACGACGCGGCGCCAATATGTATCTCCAGATGATCTTCCGCGATGCGTTCTACCATGCCGACCCGCATCCCGGGAACCTGATGCTCCTGTCCGGCGGGGTGGTTGGAGTGCTCGATTGTGGAATGGTCGGCCGGCTCGACGAAGAATTAGCGGAAGGCATCGATGAAATGCTGATGGCCGTGCTGACGCACGATGCGACGGACCTGGGTGAGATCCTTCTCCGCCTTGGCTCTGCGCCACCCGCCACGCATCGGGACCAATTGCGAGTCGACCTCACTGATTTCGTCGCCGACTACGTGGGCCAGTCCATCCAGGAGATGGATTTGAGCGGTGCGGTGAACAGCCTGCTTGAAATCATCCGGCGCTACAACATCATTGCCGCCTCCCTTCTCGCTGCTGCTGCGCACATTGGTCGAGTTGGAGGGGACTGCTCAGCAGTTGAGTCCCGACTTTAGCCTGGCTGAGGTGTTCCAGCCCTTTTACGGCACATCAAAAGCTCGGGCGATATTAATTCGAAGAAGTAGCTTGAGGGGTAACTTGGATTTTTCCTCGGCTCGCACTCAACGTGTGGTCCCTTTGTTCAAGGCTCCGGTATCCTCGATTCGCGAATAGTGCAGTTTCACTTTTTTCAAAATTTGGCGATCCGTCATCTTGTCGGTTGTTTCGAAGCAAGTAATGCGCAGGTCAAGTTTGTTCCGCTCGATGCGCTTCTTCAACTCGCCCTTGGCCTCGCCGGGGCCGAAGAGCAAGATCTCCTCGGCCGGACGAATACAGGAAACGACTTCGTCATAATATTTCCCAAGATGGCCGGTAAATTCTCGTTCTCGAGAATCATCGGCTGGGACCAGCTGTGATTCAAATCGGTCTTGGGATGGCGAGTGACCAGAACGACGAAGCTGCTTTTCGACGTGGGATGTTATCCGCTTCGTTTCCTGCTTCTCGCCACAGAGAAGCACGATCACGGCTTCTCGATGGTCGATCCACAAACCAGCTAATGTTTTCATAAGGTTTCTCCAAATCGGACCTGTCGCGCGTCAACGGAACTTGATGGCGCTACGTTCGCTCCAACCCCGCGCATCGACTGGTGTCGATGGCCCAAAAGGCGAAATGGTCATCTGACTAATGAAAGTGACGCCTTCGTTCCGGCTTATTGTTTAGGTTACAGGAAATTGCGGGACGCGAAGTTACGAAGGTAATAGGACATAGGAACTCCTCGATCCCCACAGCGAGAGGATCATTTACGTGGACCCTCGTCGCCCACAGCCCTTTCATGGTCAGGGCAGAACTCGTATCCGCTTCCGATTGCACCTGAGGTTGGGCGACTTTTATCAACCTTTTCATCCGTTCCTGAGTGGTGAGCCCCGCCGGTTTCTCGTTTTATTTGGTGATGGCGTTGGTATCCAGACTACGTTGTGAGGGCGAACTCCTTCGCAGTTGCGCATGAGGGCTGATGTTCCTCCAAAGCTTCCGGGTTGGTGCGGTTGATGATCTCTCGAGCACGTTTCGCTTCTTCCGCTGTACCGTGGGCGATGAGGACAAACTTGCCGGTTTTGAGAGCTGTCTCGTACTGCAGAATGCTATTCTTGGGAATGCCCAGACTATAAAGTCCGGCGCCGATCGCGCTTAGGCCACCCAAAACCACTGCGCCTTCCAGCGCCCCGAGGATCCAGCCCACGAGCGGCCCCGCGACCAGCAATGGCCCTACGCCAGGGACCAAAAAGAACGCGGAACCGAACAACATTCCCCATATTCCACCCCAAAAGGCTCCCGCTTTACCCCAGTATTTCATTCGGTCTCCGGCATTGTAATAGCCGATCACGTGTTCATCCGTGTGCTCGTCACGTCCGACAATTGACAGCTTCTTCATGTCAAAGCTGGAGCGCTGCAGTTCCTTGACTGCGGCCTCGGCTTCGGTGTGCGATTTGTAGACCGCCACCACGGCATTGTTTTCATTATCTTTGGTCATATTCGTTTTGTTTCCCCCCTGGCGTAATTTTCTGTCTCTAACTTCATTGATCGCAAATCGAGGGCCTTTGCAAAGGGCCATCGTGGTAGCTGTAGCGTGTGGTGTGCCATTGCCACTTTGCCATTGGCTTGCAATTGGAAGGGCAACTCCCGGCGTGGACCTCGCAAAGACTTGCAAGCGCCTTACCAGCAACCATCGCCCTTCAGCCCCTTGGCAGGCACCGGTCGCAAATTCGTGAGTTCAAAGATACCAATCCAAACCGCGTTTCTACTTTGCAGATTGCATGGTGCTGGGGTTGGCGCCGTGCAGGTTGCATTGGATTAGCATCCTTTGGCCCTTACCGAATAAAACACTAAAATGAGGTAATTACCTTGGGGCGAATAGGATGAAGCGTGGGACATCAAACTGGCCTTCCTTTAGCTCAACGAAGAAGGAGAATGGCGAACACAAGCACATTGGACGCTCAACTATAATTCTGATGGAGTTTGTTTCCATCAGCTCGTCGGTGCCCGCAAATCTTTGTCAGAAAACCGATCCCTGGTTTTGAGGAAAACAAATAAACACCAACACACGTCAAGAAACCTACATTAAATGAAAACTTTAGATAGCACACCCGTGGAGCCACCCAAAATGTATGAAACCGAAAATGACATCTCAGAAAACCGCCGTTCGGAACTGAACGCCCTGATGAATCAGCGACTGGCGTCCGCCGTGGATTTGCAGACGCAGATGAAGCAGGCGTATTGGAACGTGAAGGGCCCGAGCTTCATCGGCTTGCACGAGCTCTTTGACAAGGTCGATGAGGCCGTCGAGTCCTACGTGGACATGATTGCTGAACGGATCGTGCAACTGGGCGGCATCGCCGAAGGCACGGCGCGCGTGGCCGCGTCGCGCTCTCAACTCGAAGAGTATCCGCTCAACATTGCTGACGGCCACGCCCATGTTGAAGCAGTGGCCCGGGCTCTCTCGACCTTTGGACACGAGGTCCGCGGCACCATCAATGAAGCAGACGAACTGGACGATGCCGGCACGGCGGATCTGTTTACTGAAATCTCGCGCGGAATTGACAAGTGGCTTTGGTTCGTAGAAGCCCATTCCCAAGCAACGAAGTAACCAGGAGACTTAAGGTACTATGAGCCAAACCCCCGTTTTCCCCAAGACCCCTCACCGATTGCGGCCGATTTCCGAGACGCCCCCGCCTGGTTCAAAGCCCAAAAAGCGAGACAACATCTTTTCCAAATCCCGCGACGTGCGCGAAGATCGTGGTTCACGCCAGATGAAAACTTCGCATAACCCACAAACCTTTCAGCCAGGCCGATAATTCTTAACCCATGAACACAAACCCTCTTAAAGAAGGCGCATTGACTGAAAACTCAGCCGGCATCGGCACCGTTACTAGTAAAATGGTCCAGCAGCGCGCGGTTGAACTGGCGGCTAGCAACGGCCGCTCCGCCCAGGAGGTCTCAACCTCCGACTGGAAACAGGCCAAGCTTGAATTAACGGGCAATTCAGACCGGGACTCGAAGGACGTCACGCTTGAATCTGCGCCGGAATCCGAGCGCTGGGATCCGGTGCCCGGCTCAGCGGGAGGCAAGGTGCCAGTGGCTCCTAGCGAAGATGAGGATGCCGAAGGGCGGAGCGATAATGAAAGACTGGTCGACGAAGGGATGGCTGAAGCTGAGCAGGATCACACGCGTCAGGCAACATTGGAGTGAATAACGCGCCAAAGGCCTATCTCGTGGGTGGCGGTATCGGATCCCTGTCTGCTGCTGCCTTCATGATTCGTGACGGCGGCCTTCCTGGTGAAAATATTTCTATCCTCGAAGCAGCGCCCGTCATGGGTGGAAGTTTGGACGGTGCCGGAAACCCGGCGGGCGGTTATACGATGCGTTGCGGACGCATGTTGACGACTGATAATTACGAATGCACGTGGGATCTTTACAAGTCGATTCCCTCGCTTTCCAACGCGGGTAAGACGGTATTCGACGAAACCGTGGAGTTCAATGAGGCGCACAAGGCGCATTCTCTGTCGAGGCTGGTGGACAGCCGTCGCGGGAAGGTGCCGGTGACTTCGATGGGGTTCTCTATGCAGGACCGGATCGAGTTGCTGAAACTTAGCCGTGCCGACGAAGAGGCGTTGGGCGCAAGCTGCATCACCGACTGGCTTTCGCCACAGTTCTTCGAAACTGAATTCTGGTTCATGTGGGCGACCACATTCGCCTTCCAGCCTTGGCACAGCGCGATCGAATTCAAGCGTTACCTGCACCGTTTCATGCTCGAGTTTTCCCGCATTGAGACTCTCGCTGGCGTCAAACGAACCATTTACAACCAGTACGACTCACTGGTTCAACCCTTGCAGTCCTGGCTGAAAGCCCAAGGCGTCCGTTTGGTCGCCGATTGCAGAGTGACAGACCTTGATCACAAGATCGAAGATGGGGGGTTTGTCGTTACCGCCATTCGTTGCTTGCGGCAGGACAAGAGCGAAGTGATTGCCGTGAATGAGGGCGACCTTGTGTTCGTGCAAAACGGCTCCATGACCGATGCTTCCAGCCTGGGGTCAATGACGAGCGCCCCCAAGAAGTTGACCAAAAAAGATAGCGACGGCTGGACTCTCTGGGAAAAGCTGGCGGCAGGCCGATCGCAATTCGGCAATCCGGCGGCATTTAACAGCTGCATCGCCCAGTCCTGCTGGGAATCCTTTACGGTCACGCTGAAGAACCCAGCCTTTTTTGACAAGATGGAGCAATTCACTGGCAATAACGCGGGCACCGGCGGACTGGTGACGTTCAAGGACTCAAATTGGCTGATGTCCATTGTGCTGGCCCATCAACCTCATTTCATGAACCAGCCGGCCGACGTGCAAGTGTTCTGGGGTTATTCGCTATTTCCGGACCGCATCGGCAATTTCGTTCCGAAGGCAATGGCGGAGTGTAATGGCGCAGAAATCCTGCAGGAGCTCTGCGGCCACTTGCGATTCGATTTGGAGACGGTTGAATCGGCCAACTGCATTCCTTGCAGAATGCCGTACATCACCGGCATGTTCATGCCGCGCATGCGCAGCGATCGCCCGTTGCCGGTGCCACCGGGCTCGCGGAATTTCGCCTTCGTCAGCCAGTTCGTCGAAATTGCGGATGACGTCGTCTTTACGGTGGAGTATTCGGTGCGTGCGGCCCAGACGGCCGTTTATGAGTTACTCGGCATCAAGCGCAAGATCCCGCCCATAACGCCACACGACAAATCACTTGGAACTCAGTTTGAGGCGTTAGTTAAGGCGTTTAAGTGATGGTTGGGCGTCGCAGCCCATTTCCAAAGAACCAATAAAACCACCTTATTCTATGTCAAAAACTGTAAGTCGCGAGATCCGGCTGGCCTCCCGCCCGAGCGGGATTCCAAGCCCGGCTAACTTTACCCTGGCGCAAATCGAACTGGCACCACCTCAAGCTGGTCAGGTGCTCGTCCGAAATCGCTACATGTCGGTAGACCCATACATGCGCGGTCGCATGAATGCGGGGAGATCGTATGTGCCTCCCTTTGAGTTAGGCAAACCGCTCGAGGGAGGCGCAGTCGGCGAGGTCATTGAGTCACGCGCTGAGGGATTCAAGCCGGGACACCGTCACTTCTAGCTTTGGCTGGCGAGAGTATTTCATTGCTTTGCCCGAAGAGTTGCATGCGGTCAGCAGCGAGATCCAGCCGCTTTCAGTCTACCTTGGCGCCCTGGGCATGACGGGGATGACTGCCTGGGCCGGGCTGCACTTAGTGGAAATCCGGGCGGGGGAAACCATTTTTATTTCAGGAGCCGCAGGTGCGGTGGGAAGTGTGGCCGGCCAATTGGCGAAATTGCGCGGGTGCCGCGTCATCGGGTCAGCCGGTTCAATAGAGAAGATTATGTTCCTAAGGGAGGAATGCGGGTTCGATATCGCCTTTGATTACAAGGTCGGCTCTATCCTCGAACAACTGAATCTGGAGGCGCCCGACGGGATCGATGTCTATTTCGACAATGTGGGCGGGCAAGCGCTCGAAGCCGCACTCTCCGCCTTGCGCGTGCATGGCCGGATCATAGCCTGTGGTGGCATCTCGGGGTATAACGACGAGAAGCCGCTGCCCGGGCCTTCCAATCTATTCAATATCACAACCAAACGGCTGACCGTGAAGGGGCTGATGGTCTTTGATTGGTTGGACCGCCAAACCGAGTTTGAAAATGAAGTGGGGGGCTATTTCAAAGCGGGCAAGGTGAAACACAAAGAAACGGTCGTGAAAGGAATCGACAAGGCGGTGGGTGCATTCCTTGGCCTTTTCCGGGGGCAGAACGTCGGTAAAATGGTGGTAGAGTTGGCTTGAGTCCGGGCATTCTTATGAGCGACATCGTTCTGGAGACCAAAGCTCTTACTCGTCGCTTCGGGTCGTTTACGGCGGTCGATTCTTTGACCCTTTCAGTCAACGCAGGGGAAGTGTTGGGCTTGCTCGGCTCCAACGGGGCTGGCAAGACGACCACGATCAAGATGCTCACGACGCTCTTACCGCCCACCTCGGGGGAGGCGTGGGTGGCCGGTTTCTCGATAACCACCCAGGCAGTCGGCGTTCGCCGCGCCATCGGTTATGTGCCGCAGGCGGTTTCCGTGGATGGATCGCTCACCGGTTACGAGAACCTGCTCATCTTCGCCAAGCTCTACGATCTGCCCCGCCGCGAGCAGCAGGCCCGCATCCGGGAGGCATTGGAGTTCATGGGATTGACCGCCGACGGGGGCCGCCTGGTGGGCCAATACTCCGGCGGCATGGTCCGCCGGTTGGAAATCGCCCAATCCACTCTGCATCGACCACGAGTGCTTTTCCTCGATGAACCGACTGTCGGGCTGGACCCGATTGCACGCGACGCGGTCTGGAAACACCTCGTGGATCTGCGGGTCAACTATGGCACGACCCTGTTCTTCACCACCCATTACCTTGAGGAGGCGGAGAGTCATTGTGATCGCATTGCGATCATGCACCTGGGCAAGGTGGCCGCGCTGGGCACCTGCAAAGAACTCGAGGCCTCGCTTGGCGCTGACCACACGTTAAATGAGGTCTTTGTGCACTATGCCGACACCGCCCTGGATTCCGGTGGCACTTTCCGCGATGTCTCCGCTGAACGCGCTACCGCCCAGCGCCTCGGTTAGCCCAAACCCTATGACCGCCGCTCTCTTCCACCCTTTAACCGGCTTCATCGAGAAGACGTTTGTTATTACCGAATTTGAGTTGCGCAAACTGCGTCACGATTTCACCGAACTCATCACGCGCGCGCTCCAACCAGCCCTTTGGCTGCTCATCTTCGGGCAAGTGTTCTCCCGCAGCGGGGCGATGCACACAAGCAACATTCCCTATCTCGATTT
>Ga0265338_10010768_pt1 | contig 10666 bp, 10 predicted proteins | sample 42126metaG_FD_193579 | JGI IMG/M metagenome (GOLD analysis project Ga0265338, IMG submission 193579) | Rhizosphere microbial communities from Carex aquatilis grown in University of Washington, Seatle, WA, United States - 4-21-26 metaG | ecosystem: Host-associated > Plants > Roots > Rhizosphere... | reverse complement strand
GGGCTGCCAAACGTTTCCGGCCCCAAATGCGGGGTGCGGGTGCAAAGCTGCTTAAGGAGGGCTTTGGAATGAACCGGACGGTCGTATTTAACAGCCCGTTTCTATTGGGTTTTGAGCGGTTGGAACAATTGCTCGAACGAACCGCCAAAAGCGGCGGAGACGGTTATCCCCCCTATAACATCGAACAAGCCGGCGAAGATCGCTTGCGCATCAGCCTCGCGGTGGCGGGTTTTACCACCGAAGAGCTGAGTGTGACGGTGGAAGACCGCCAGCTCGTCATCCGCGGCAAGCAATCGGAGGCGGAAAACCGCAATTTTCTCCACCGGGGCATAGCCGCCAGACAGTTTCAGCGCGCTTTCGTGCTCGCCGAAGGGATCGAAGTGACCACTGCAACGTTAGAGAATGGTCTACTGAGCATCGAACTCGAGCGCCCCAAGAGCAACACAATCGTGCGTACCATTCACATCGAGACGGGCACCCCGTCGCACAGGAGGTCTGAATGACGACCGACATCGAATTTGAACCCGTCTCCAACGAAGAGCGGCTGGCCTATATCAAACCGACCGGCAGTGCCGAGGCGCATCGCCTGGGCCTTATCCCGCCTGGGATCGAATTGCCGCCGGATGGCAAGATCTTCGTTCTGCATGCCGCGGACGGCAGCGTGATCGGCGTCACCGACAATTACGCCACCGCCTATGGCGCAGCGCTGCAGAATGAATTCACGCCGGTGTCGCTGCACTAACGGACCGGGGCGCACGATAGTCAAAAGCAAGCCGGGGAGCGGAAGAACCGCATCCCGGCTTTTCTTTTGCCCGGCGCGCGGTAATCGGCGCTCTTGTCTGCGCTAGGCGTTTGGGTTCACGTGCCGGTGCGGGCATTTTTGATTGTCGCGCTTTCGGACGGAAAACCGGATTCCACTTTTCCTGAAAGCGCTTTGGGGCGGGCATGGCAATGGACAGACCGGTTTGGATTGAGCGCTACGACGTCAACACCATCGTGCTCGATCACAACAAGCGGCTCAGCCTTTTTGGGCTGCTCAATTTGCTGCAAGACGCCGCCTGGATGCACGCCAAGAGCGCGGGCTGGGGCTTTGAAGATTTGATCGCCAAAGGCACCATCTGGGTCTTGGCGCGCCAAAAGCTGATCATGACCGATTGGCCCAAATGGGAAGAGACGGTGACGTTGCACACCTGGGGGCGCCCCGGCGGCGGTGTCATGGCCTTGCGCGAATTCGAAATCTTTATCGGCGAGCGGAAGATCGGCGAAGCCACGACGACGTGGCTGGTGCTCGACTATCACACCCGCAAACCGCAAAAGCTGGACCGCGTGTCGTTCGATTTGTTGTGCCGCTCGGAGGGCAACCTCACCCTCACCGCTGCCCGCATCCCGATCCGCCACGACCTTGCCGAGACGGCGCATTTCGAAGTGCGCAACAGCGATCTGGACGTCAACGGCCATGTCAACAACACGCGCTATGGCCAATGGCTGACCGACACCATGAGTGCCGACGATCACGCCAATTATGCCATCCGCGAATACGAAGTGAACTTTCTCTCCGAGACCAGTATCGGCGATACCATCCTCATGGAAAGCGAAGCGGGCAGCGGCGAAGGCGGCACCCTCACCCGCCAATACCAAGGCCGCCGCGCCGGAGAAGATAAGCCCGCCTTCGTGCAGCGCGTGGTGCTGACCCCGCGCTAGTGCTTGGCTTTGTTCAGCGCTTCCAGATCCGGTTTCATGGCGTCGAGTTCGGCGCCGAAGCCGGCCCAGTCCCCGGCTTTCAACTTCGTCAGTGCTTTGTTGTAATGGTCGAGCGCGGCGCGGGCGGTGGCGGAAAGCGGCGTACCCGGAGCAACAGCGGAGGGCGCCGAACTGGCTTGGGCCGGTGCACCCGAACCCAGATCCGGCGTCACGCCTTGCGGCACCGGGAACAGAGCGGCCAAGGATTTGGCCAGGGTCTCTTCCATCACCACCTTGCCATTGAAGACCGCGATCACGCGTTTGAGTTCCGGCAACTGGCCGGAGGCGGCGCGCAGATAGAGCGGCATGACATAGAGGATGGAATTTTCCACCGGCACGACGAGCAGATTGCCGTGAATGACGCGGCTGCCCATCTGGTTCCAGAGCGAGATCTGCTGGCTGACATCGGTGTTCTGATTGATCAGCGCATTGATCTGATAGGGCCCGTAGACGAGTTTTTCCTTCGGGAAGGTGTAGACGATGAGCTTGCCGTATTCGGGCTGATCGCAGCGCGCCGCCAGCCAGGCGATCATGTTGTCGCGCTGGTTGGGCACCATCGGCAGCATCAGCACGAATTCGGTCTTCTTCTCACCCGGCAGACGCATATTGATGAAATAGGGTTCCATCTTGGCTTCCGCATCGCCATCCGAGCCGGTGGGCTTGCGCGGAAATTGCCAGAGGTCTTCGCGGTTGTAGAACACTTCCGGCGTGTTCATGTGATAGGAGCGATACATCTCCGACTGGATGGTGAAGAGGTCTTCGGGATAGCGGGTATGGCGATGCAGATCGGCCGGCATCGCCGTCAGCGGTTTGAACAGGCCGGGATAGATGCGGGCATAGGTCTTGATGATCGGGTCGGTGGCATCGGCGATGTAGAAATCGACCGAGCCGTTATAGGCATCGATCACCACTTTGACCGAATTGCGGAAGTAATTCGCCGAGCCATCATCGATATGCTTGGAATAGGGAAAGCCATCCGAGACGGTGTAAGCGTCCTGCATCCAATAAAGATGGCCGCCGCTGACGACGATATAGGGGTCTTTGTCGAGCTGCAGGAAGGGCGCGATCTGGCTCACCCGCTCCTGGATATTGCGGCGGAAGACGATGCGGCTTTCGGCCGTGACGTATTCGCTGAGGAGGATATTGATATCGCCGAAATACCAGGAGAACAGCGCTCTGTTGGCGAGCCCGCCGATGGCGACCCCATCCTTGCCGCGATACTGCGCGTAGACGTTGTTGTCGCCCTTGGGATAATCGAATTCCGGCTTGGAGCCTTTGACGATGGCGTAGCTGTCGAGCTCTTCGCCGAAATAAATCCGCGGCTCGGTGATTTGCGGACCGCCGGACGAGACCGGGGGAATGTCCTGAATGTAGAGCGACGGCAACCCGCCGGTCGTGGTCTTCGTCACCGGCGACATCACCACGCCATTGCCGTGGGTGAAGAGCAAATGCAGATTGACCCAAGTCTGGGCATTGGGCGGCAGAAGCGAGGATTTCAGTTCGCGCGCCGAAGTCATCACCTGCTGATAGGAGCCGTTCAGCCAATATCTGTCGATATCGGCATCGTGGAATTTGTAATAGGTGCGAATTTCCTGAAGCTGGGCATAGCTGGCGAGCAAGGGCTCGTAATCCCACAGCCGGATGTTATCGACCGTGGCGCGGTTGTTTTGCAGCGCGCCATAATCGAGTTTGTCGTCGGCGACGAAGGGCTTCACTTCGATGTTGTTGAGGCCATAGGCTTCGCGCGTCATGGCGAGGTTGCGCGCGATATAGGGCGATTCGAATTGGAGTTCGTTCGGCTTGACCACCAGGCGCTGATAGGCTCCGGCCGCCAAGGGCGCGATGATCACCGAAAACGCGATCAGGCCCAGCGCCGTGAGCGCGGGCAGCTTCAAGCTTTTCGAGGACAGATTGGCAAAGCAGAGCACCGCGCCCGCCAGCGCCAGCACCACCAGCGTCCACAGAATCGGAATCTGTAAATGCACATCGGTGTAACCGGCACCGACCACAACGCCGTTGTCGCCATAGACAAGGCCAAAACGCGACAGCCAGAAATCGACCGCTTTGACGATGAGATAAAGCCCGAGCAACACGGAGGCGTGACGCACTGCGGCCGGCGCGATGACGCGGCGCTGCTGATCGAAAACAATGGCGCCATGCACCCAATACACCGCCGCAGAGAGGAAGGCTGCGAGGGTCAGCGCAAACAGCAACCAATCCTTGATCGCCTCATAGACCGGCAGCGAGAACAGGTAAAAGCCGATATCGAGCCCGAAGAGCGGGTCGTTCTGGCCGTAAGGAACCTGATGGATGTAGCGCAGGGCCAAATCCCATTGGCCGAGCTCCGAGGCCGCCACCAGCACCGCCAAGACGAGGCTGACAACCACCACTGCCAACGTCCAGGGGAAGCTGCGGTAGAGCCGCTCCAGCGCCACCGGCGGGGTCAGCCCTTCGATGGAATTCCACGGCGAGGGCACCGCACGCACGCTGGGCCGGAGCCCTGCCGTGCGCTGGGCGACAAAGCCGTTGGCCAGCAGGATCAAAGCCGTGGCGATAAAGGCCAGGGCAAAAACCGCGAGCCTCGCGATCACCCGAATCCAGAAGATGCTGGAAAGGTCGAGGGAGGAGAACCAACTCCAATCAACGAGAAAATCGGCGATAAGACGAAAGCCCATCAGCATGACGAATATCGCGCCGACGACGAACGCAAGGATACGATTTCTGGGTGTCACGTTCTTGCCTGCAGCTATAGCGCGACGCGGTGATACACCCCGCGCCCCATGGCGAGCAAGCAGTGGCTAACCTTAGAGTGCTACGCCGCGACCGAACTGGCGCCGGTCGGCGGCTCGGTCAGTATGGCGTAGAGTTCCTCAGCCGTGGTCGCCTTGCGCAGCTTCTCGCAGGCCGTCTGATTGCGTAAGAGGCGCGAGACCCGGGCCAAAGCCTTCAGATGATCGGCGCCGGCGCCTTCCGGGGCCAGCAGCATGAAGACGAGGTCCACGGGCTGGCCGTCGACCGCATCGTATTCGATCGGCGTTTCCAGCTTGGCAAAGACGCCAGTGATTTTTTTCAACTCGGAAAGGCGGCCATGCGGGATGGCAATGCCCTGCCCCACGCCGGTGGTGCCCAGACGCTCACGCTCGGTCAGGGTTTCCAGAATGCGCATCTGCGGCAGATGGGTGATCTGCGCGGCGCGTTCGGAAAGATGTTGTAACAGGTGCTTCTTGTCCTTGAACTTCAAAGAAGGAAGCACACCTTCGGGACTTAACAGGTCGGGGATTTGCATGACGGTCCTACGATAACTTTCTCTGACCTAAGAGAACACTCAACACCGAACGCGTAACCCGGACGCTTGTTGCGAAACTGTCGTGCAGGCTTAACGGCTATCGTTGACGACCGAAGCCCCCGCACCGCGGCAGGCCTCTTCCAAAGGGCGCGGACCATTAGTCCGCGGCATTTTCAAAGTCAACGGGCCCCTCTCAGCGCAGCCCGGAATTGAGGTTTTCCCCGCTTTTCAGGCGCCGCCGCTCGACCGAAGAGGGGATGCGCATCGATTCGCGGTATTTGGCCACCGTCCGCCGCGCAATATGAACACCGTCCGCTGTCAGCATCGCAACAATCCTGTCGTCGGAAAGGATTTCGCGGGTTTCCTCGCGCTCGATCATCTCTTTGATGCGGTCGCGTACCGCTTCTGCGGAATGCGATTCCGAACCGTCCAGCGATTGAATGGCGGCGGTGAAGAAATACTTCAGCTCGAACAGCCCGCGGGGGGTAGAAATATATTTGTTCGAGGTTACCCGGCTGACGGTTGATTCATGCATGCCAATGGCATCGGCGATGGTGCGCAGATTGAGCGGCCGCAAATGCCGCACGCCATAGGTCAGAAAACCGTCCTGCTGACGGACTATTTCGCTGGCAACCTTCAGGATGGTGCGGGCGCGCTGGTCCAGGCTTTTCACCAGCCAGTTGGCGTTGTTCAGGCACTCGGTGAGGAAGGTCTTGGATTCTTTGTCCCGGGCCTTGGAGGAGACCGAGGCGTAATAGCGCGCGTTTACCAAGAGCCGCGGCAGGGTGTCGGAATTCAGCTCCACCAGCCAGCCGCCATCCGGGCCTTCGCGCACCAGCACATCGGGCACCACCGGCTGCACCGGATCGGAACTGAAGATCAGGCCGGGCTTGGGCGACAGGGCGCGGATTTCCGCCAGCATGTCGTTGATGTCGGCCACTTCGACGCCGCAGATTTGGCTGAGCTGCGCCATGTCGCGCCGGGCCACCAACTCCAGATTGGCGATCATGGCGGCCATGGCCGGATCGTAACGATCCTTTTCCTTCAACTGCAGCGCCAGACATTCGGCCAGGTTGCGGGCGGCGACACCGATGGGATCAAAGCCTTGCAGGACCGTCAGCGTTTCCTCGACCGTGGCGCGGTCGGAGCCGAGACGAGCCGCCACTTCGTCCAGATCGGCGCGCAGGTAACCAGCCTCATCCACCGCATCGATCAGCGAGACGCAGATCAGGCGCTTCTCGGGGCCCAGCGCCGCGATGGCGAGCTGTTCTTGCAGGTAATCTTTCAGCGAACCGCTGTTGGCGACTGTCGATTCCAGAAGGTCTTCATCGCCCTCATAGGCTTGGCCGGATTTGACCGTGGTCCAATCGGTGAGCGGCTGCTGGGACGCGCTGGTGGCGCCGCGCTCCTCGCCGCCATCGGACATATCCTCGCCGGAGGCATCCATGTCGGCACATTTGGAAAAATCTTCGCGCGCCAATTCTTGATCGAGGGGCTCGGCAGAAGGGCCTTCGACGCCTGTGGGCGTGTCAATGGATTCGCGCTCGCCTTCCACCGTGGGGGCCGTGTCATCGCGCTCCAGCAGCGGATTCTTCTCCAGCTCCTGCTCGCAGAATTCGGTCAGTTCCACATTGGTGAGCTGCAGCAGTTTGATCGCCTGCTGCAATTGGGGCGTCATGACCAGGCTTTGGCCCTGACGCATCTCGAGACGTTGGGAGACGGCCATCAGAATGCCTCCCCGGCTCCGGCATCACGCTCGGGGATAAACCTTTCCCGGTGATACCGCGCCCCGTTCATAGCGAGAATTTTTCCCCCAGATAGACCCGGCGCACGTCGCGGTCGGCCACGATATCGTCGGGCGTGCCTTCGGCCATCACCACACCGTCGTTCAAGACATAGGCGCGGTCGATGATATCGAGCGCATCGCGCACGTTGTGATCGGTGATGAGCACGCCGACGCCGCGGTTCTTCAAATGTTTGACCAGCGCGCGGATTTCACCCACCGCGATGGGATCGATACCGGCCAGCGGCTCGTCGAGCAGAATGTAGGATGGATGGGTGGCGAGCGCGCGGGCGATCTCGACGCGGCGGCGCTCACCGCCCGACAAAGCGATGGCGGGCGTGTTGCGCACATGGGTGATGCCAAATTCGGCGAGGAGTTCCTCGACCGCCGCTTCCAGCGCCCCCGGATCGGGCTCGACCAATTCGGCGGTGGCGCGGATGTTCTCTTCGGCCGTCATGCCGCGGAAAATGGAGGCTTCCTGGGGCAGATAACCGATGCCCATGCGGGCCCGGCGATACATCGGCAGCCTTGTGACATCGTAGCCATCGACTTCGATGGTGCCGGCGTCCACGGGGATGAGCCCGGTGATCATGTAGAAACAGGTCGTCTTGCCCGCGCCGTTGGGACCGAGGAGGCCCACCACCTCGCCGCGGCGCACCGAGATGCTGACCGAGCGCACGACAGGACGCTTGTTGTAGCTTTTGGCGAGCCTTGTCGCGACCAAACCCTTACCACCCTCAATCACGCGGGGGCGCGAAGTGTCTGGATTGGCTGTCTGGTTCGGGTCCATGCGAGAACTGTGCCTATCTGTGTTTAAGGAACTCTGAAAATCAGGGTTTTGGCGTGTCGGTTTGGTTGTTCGTGGGCGAAAAGAGGGCATGGACGCGCCCGCCCTTGCCCGGCGTGCCGGCGGCATCGCCGCCATCCAGCTTGGCAATGCCGGTGATCAAATTGACAACAAGCTGGCTGCCGCGCATGACGTTCTTGTCCTTGGTGAGCACGACATTGCCGGTCAAGGTGATGATGCGTGGATTAACGTCGTAGACGCCGTTATCGCCGGTGGCGATGCCCGACGGCGCATCGATGACGACTTTGCCTTGGGCGAAGATGCGGTTCGGCTTGTCGTTGACGAAATTGGTCCGCACCGTATTGGCGCGCATCATCATCTCGCCCTGATGAATAACGACATTGCCCGAGTACAAGGCCGATTTGGCATTGGCGTCAGCGTCAAAGCTGTTGGCCGAAATATCGATCGGCGCATCGGGATTGATCATGCCTTTGGCGATCGTGGTCTGCTGCGCCGAAGCGCCACAAATAAGCGCCGCCAAAGCCGCAATACCGAAACCTAAACCCCTCATCGCTTGCTTGCCTTCTGCGGAAAGAGCGTCATGTGCACATGGCCGCTCAGCTTGATCTGTTTTTTTAGCCGGTCGACATGAAAGCTGTCGGCGCGAAAGCGGCCCATCGGGCCGTGCCCGCTCACCGCGGTATCGCCTTGCAGGACATTTTCGTGAATAAGCGCCGTCGCGCGCTCGGTTTGCATTGTGTAGCCATTGTCGGTGAAGATCGAAATCCCGCCATCGAGCTTTAAGATGCCGGCATCGGCATCGATCCAGCCATGTTTGGCCGAGGCGCTGACCCAGCTCTGATTTTCGAACTGCATATCGGCATCGATCATTTTGAGATCGGCGCGCTTGTGGTCTTTGGAGGTTGGGTCTTCGGTCAATTCGGCGAAGGTCACTTTGAAGGGATTGCCCTTCTCGTCGGTGCCTGTGAAGCTGGATTTGGTCATGGTCAGGTCGCGCGCCAGATTGCCACTCTGTTTGACGCCGACATATTTGTCCCGTTGGCGCGGCATCACCGAATAGGCGACCACCGAGGCCAGTAGCACCACCGCTGCGATGGGCAGGATGCCCTTCATAACGCTGACGAAACGCGAATAACGCAGGGCATCGACAGCGCGAAGACGCTGACGCGCGGCCCAATCGCCCACCATCATGGGATTGGGCCGTTTGGGGCTGGCGCCAATCGCGTTGGCAGCCGCCTCCGGCTCGCCCGCGGCGGGCAGCGACGGCATGGGATGTGCTGAGGCACTGCTGATCTGATCGCGGCGGCTCATCTCAGTCCTGCGCGCAGCAAATCATGGATATGCAGCAGGCCCACTGGCTTGGCCGTCTCGCTATCGGGCGCCAGCACAAAGAGCTGGGTGATTTTCTTGGCGTTCATCAGGCCAAGAGCCTCGGCCGCAAGCTGGTCCGAGGTCACGATTTTGGGGGCGCGCGTCATCACATCGCCGGCCTTGGCATCATGCAGATTCTGGTCGAAGCGGCGGCGCAGATCGCCGTCTGTGATGATGCCGACCAACGCCCCTGCCGCATCGGTGATGCCAACGCAGCCAAAATTGAATTTTTCCATCGCCGCAATGGCGTCGCGCAGCGAACTGGCGGCATTGGTCACCGGAAGCTCGTCCGCGCCATGCATGAGATCGCGCACCCGGATCAGCGCCCGGCCCAGCGAGCCGCCGGGGTGCAGGCTGCGATAGGCATCGAGCGAAAAATCGCGCCGCTCCATCAGCGCCATGGCGAGCGCATCGCCCAAGATCAACATCAAAGTGGTCGAGGTCGTGGGCGCCAGACCATGGGGACAGGATTCCGCCACATGCGGCAGCACCAGCGCGACATCCGCCGCCTTCAGCAGCGTCGAAGCCGGGTCCCAGCCCATGCCGATCAGGGGAATGCCGAAGCGCTTGGCATAGACGATGAGGTCCGACAGCTCCTGGGTTTCGCCGCGCCAGGAAAGCACGACAAGCGCATCCTCGCGGGTGATTTCGCCAAGATCGCCATGGCTGGCTTCGGAAGGGTGGACAAAATGGGCGGGCGTGCCGGTTGAGGCCATAGTGGCGGCAATTTTGCGGGCGATGTGGCCAGACTTGCCGATGCCGCTGACAATGACCCGCCCTTTGGCGCCAAGCAGCAGCCCGACGGCGCGGCCAAATTCGGGGCCCAGCGAAGCTTCCAAGAGACGCACGGCATCCCCCGCAGCCGAGATCACCCGATGGGCGACGGCAAGGTCGCCGGCCGGAACGGCAGTGTCGTTGGCAGGAACGCTACGCATGAATCACCCAATGAGCCAAAACTGGCGGGAACGATGCCAACCAGGGACACCGTTTTGCTGCCGCGGACCAAGCCCCCGCGCACCCCAAAAAGCAATACGGAACCACCCCAACGCGAAATTCATGCCAAGTGTGGCCAAAACTTCGGCGCGGTCAAGCCAGCCTCCTAGACACCGGTAAATATCTGTCTCGAAGGCCGAATTTCCAGTGGCAGGGCCCTCAATGGGCGAAAATATCGACCTCGCCCCAGCCCGCCAGGTCCAGCGCCGCCCTGGTGGGCAGGAAATCAAAGCAGGATTGGGCAATCACCGTCCGCCCTTCGCGGGCCAGCATCGCGTCCAGCCCGTCCTTGAGGCGATGGAGATAGGCGACATCATTGGCGGCATAGGCCAATTGCCGTTCCGAAAGCTCACCTGCCCCCCAATCGGAACTTTGCTGCTCTTTGGAGAGGTCGACGCAGAGAAGTTCCTTCACCAAATCCTTGAGGCCGTGCTTGTCGGTGTAGGTCCGCACCAGCTTGGAGGCGATTTTGGTGCAATAGAGCGGCGCGGTGACGACCTCGAGATGGCGCAGAAACATGGTGACGTCGAAGCGGGCGAAGTGGAACAGCTTTAGCTTCGCCGGATCGGTGAGGAGCTTTTTCAGATTGGGCGCCGCATACTCCCCAGGCGCAAACTGCACCGCGTGGCAGACCCCGTCGCCCGCCGAAAGCTGGGCCAGGCAAAGCCGGTCGCGAAAGGGGTTT
>Ga0265338_10010767_pt1 | contig 10667 bp, 11 predicted proteins | sample 42126metaG_FD_193579 | JGI IMG/M metagenome (GOLD analysis project Ga0265338, IMG submission 193579) | Rhizosphere microbial communities from Carex aquatilis grown in University of Washington, Seatle, WA, United States - 4-21-26 metaG | ecosystem: Host-associated > Plants > Roots > Rhizosphere... | reverse complement strand
CCACCACCCATCCATGACTACTAGCTGCGCCGGCAGCCCTTCCTAGTTGCTGACGGAGATCGCGCCAAATAATCCGTCATGTCCCTGATTTGGCCCAGCGGTGAAATAGAGAGTGTTCGGATCCCCAGTCCCCCCCTGTCCGAATGTCAATCCCCACAGGCCGTGGTTGACGATGAACTTGCCGGCCTTGTCTTTAAGCCGGCCCAGGAACCTGCCAGTCATGGGATCAAAGGCGCTGATGGATCCATCGCCGAAGTTCCCAATCAGGATGTCGTTGCTGAATCGGCCGAAGTGAGCGCTGGCCTTGGCGACGCCCCAGGGTGCGTTCAGAGTGCCGTTGGTGGCAAATCGCTTCACGAAATTGCCTTCCAAATCGAAAATGCTGACGATGCCATTTCCGAGTCCGGGTACGGGATTGTGCTTGCTCGCGTCCTGTAAGGCATACGTCACGAACACCTGATTCCCAATCACCTGGATGCCGAACGGGGCATAGCCAACGGGAAGCGTCGGGTCGGTGAACGATCCGGGAGGAGCGAGTGGCACGAAGAAACCGGTGTAGGGTTCCACGAGCCCACTGTGGAAATTGGTGACGGCGAGAAACGGGGCACAGCAATCCGGTGTCAAGACGGCGAGCCCCTTGTAGACCGCACCCCGCGATGAATTATCGATCGCCTGCACGGCGAATTGCGGGAAGTCGCCGCTGACGCTCGCCCAACCCGAGATGGTACCGTCTTCGGCGGCGACGAGGAACTGGCTGGGTGCGCCGTCCAGGATGAAGGCGTCGGTGGGATTGACGACGATGCCCGAGGGTGTCGGCCGCGACGTGGAACCGGCGGGCGGGAAGATCGCGAAAGCCACCGGAATTTGACCGTTCCCAGCCGCGTCATAGGTTTTGACAACTCCGAAGTGATTGTCGGCTATGAAGAATGGGTGACCGGGGATGAACGCGATGCCCCAGGCATTCACGAGATTGCGATCCCTATGGGCAGCGGTGTTAGGCAGGTCTGAAACGAGGTTGGTCTGTTGGTAGGCGTTGGTCTGTGCCGCGGCGTTCGCCACGCAGCCTGCGGTAATCATACCCAGAAAACATGCGAGAAAGATTCTTTGCTTCACGACTTCTCCCCTTCTTAACTTCAGCTTCGAGGATATTGATGAGGAGAATGTGAGCGAAATGTCAATAAACTGTAAAAACATCGGCGTAGCGGCAGCAGGAAGAAAACGAGAATCGAATGTGGGCCGGCATGCATCCCGGATTACAGGATCTTCTTGCCGAATGCCGACAGCGCCAACTCCACCGCAAGATCGGCCGTCCGGTTGTGCTCGTCGATTACCGGATTCACCTCGACGATTTCGAAGCTGAGCATGCGGCTGTGGTCGGCGATGATCTCCATGGCAAGATGAGCCTCGCGGTAGGTTGCGCCTCCGCGAACCGGAGTGCCGACGCCGGGAGCGTCTTCGGGATCGATCCAGTCCATGTCGAGAGAAATGTGATAGCCGGCCGTGCCGCGCCCGGCCATGCGGAGTGCTTCTTCCATCACGGTACGCATGCCCCGCTCGTCGATGTCGCGCATGGTGAAGACTCCGATGCCGGCGCGACGAACATTTTCTTTTTCCACGGCGTCAATGTCGCGCACGCCGACCAGCACACAGTTCTCCGGCCTTACCTTCGGAGAGAAGTCGAACATGTTGGAGAGTTCCGAAGGCCACAGGCCCATCAGGGCGCCGAGAGGCATCCCGTGCACGTTGCCGCTGGGGGATGATTCCGGCGTGTTGATGTCGGTGTGGGCGTCGATCCAGATGAGGCCTACGCGTTGGTTTTGGCGCCGGTAGAATTCGGCCACGCCCGAGACCGTGCCGGCCGCCATGGAATGATCACCGCCCAGGGCCAGCGGAACCTTCCCGGCCTCGAGTGTCTTGATCACCAACTCCGCGTGCTTGGTGCAAGTGGCGGTGATTTCCTTCAAGTACTTCGCGTTCGGGTCGCCGACTTTTTTTTGTTCAGGGATGGCGACGGCTACGTTTCCGCCATCTTCCACCTCGTGTCCGAGCGCCTCGAGGCGCGCTTCGAGTCCGGCGACGCGGACGGCGGAGGGGCCCATATCGACGCCGCGCCGGGACTGGCCAAGATCAAGGGGAACGCCGATGACACGAATCTTGCGGGGGACGATGTTGGAGGAAGTGGAAACTGTCGTTGTCATAGTGGTTAGCGAATAAAGGCATTTACCGCCGAGCACGCAGAGAGCGCCGAGAAAAACATAGCAAAACAACTAGAGACTCTACTTCTTGCATCCCCTCGGCGTGCTGACGGGTTAATGAGTTTCAATTTTCTCGGTCCTGAGCTGTCACGCACCCTGAGTCAGGGAAATCATTCACGATTCTCTTCAGTCCATTCTTCAGTACCCGGACGTGGAAATTAATGAGCAGGCCCACAGGATTGCGTGAAAGGCGAAGATATGACAGCAATTGTGCATCGTGAATCGGAACCAAGTGGTCGACCGCCTTTATCTCTACCACAACTGAATCCTCGACTACCAAGTCGAGACGGTATCCGCAGTCGAGTTTCACGTCCTTGTAAATGACAGGCAGGGGCTTCTGTTGCTCAACCTTAAGTCCTATCTGCCGTAGTTCAAAAGCCAGGCATGCTTCGTAAGCCGACTCCAGTAGTCCTGGTCCCAACCGTCGATGCACCTCGATGGCTGCTCCGATGATCTTCCGCGTAATCGAATCGAGTCTGTCTTTTTCTTCCATCCTCGGCGATCTCGGCGTGCTCGGCGGTGAACAACTCTACGGATACAGACGATACAGCATCCTGGGGAACGGAATCGTTTCGCGCACGTGCTCCAAGCCGCAGATCCAGGCCACGGCACGCTCAATGCCCATGCCAAAGCCGCCGTGCGGGACGCTGCCGAACTTGCGAAGATCCAGATACCACTTGAACGCCTCTTCGGGCAGGCCGTGTTCGTGGATCCGTTGCAGCAACAATTCGTACGATGCCATACGCTGCGAACCACCGATGATTTCGCCGTAGCCCTCAGGGGCAAGCACATCCACACACAGTGCGAGTTCCGGACGCTGCGGATCCGGTTCCATATAGAACGCTTTCACTTTCGCGGGATAGCGATGCACCATGACCGGCTTGTCGAACTGCGCTGACAGATACGTTTCGTCGGGCGAGCCGAGATCCCCCCCCCACTCGAATTTCGATTCCAGCGCGCCCTTGGCGTGACCTTCCTGCAGATTCGTCACCGCTTCGTCGTAGCTGATGCGCGGGAAAGGCGCTTGAATCTTCTCCAGCTTGGAAATATCGCGGCCGATCGTCTGCAAATCAACGCGACGCTTCTCCAGGCAGCGCTTCACGATAAAGCTGATGAGGCCCTCGGCCAAATTCATCACATCGTCGAGTTCCGCGTAGGCGACTTCCGGCTCGACCATCCAGAACTCGGTGAGATGGCGGCGAGTCTTCGACTTTTCGGCGCGGAACGTGGGGCCGAAGGAATAGACCTTGCCCAGCGCCATCGCCGTGGCTTCGATGTAGAGCTGCCCCGACTGCGTGAGGTAGGCCTTCTCCTCGAAGTAGTCGACCGGAAACAGCGTGCTCGTTCCCTCACATGCCGCAGGCGTAATAATCGGCGGATCGGTTAGGGTAAAGCCGCGCTCGTCAAAGAAATCCCGCGTCGCCTTGATGATCTCGGCGCGCACTCGGAGAATCGCGGCCTGCCGCTGCGAGCGCACCCACAAGTGGCGGTGCTCCATCAGGAAGTCGGTGCCATGCTCCTTGGGAGTAATTGGGTAAGGAGTGGCCTCCGGCACGCGCTGCACGACCTGAACATTCGCGACATCGAGTTCATAGCCGCCGTGTGCACGCTTGTCGGCGCGGACTTTGCCTTCGACGATCACGCTCGATTCCTGTGTCAGGGTCTTGATCGTCTCAAAGACTTCCGGTGGTACGGCATTCTTCGGCACAACGCCTTGAATAACGCCGGAGCCATCGCGAAACTGCGGGAAGAGCAACTTTCCGCTTTCGCGCAGGTTGTAGAGCCAGCCACGGATGGTGACCGTCTGGCCCTCGTGCTTGCCGATTTCTGCGATTGTGGTTACAGGTGAAGACATAGATTGATTGAGTAATTGGGAAGTTTGGTAATTGTGCAATTGAAAACCCCTGGCGGCGCAGCGGGCTTCAATTACACAATTACCAAATTTCTCAATCTCTCAATTCCCTTCCAGTTCTCAATCCCCTTCCAGCTTTTCGAACGTCTCCGCCAGCTTTTCCAGCGGGTTCACTTTTTCGTCGTCCGCGAGTTCCAGCAGCAGGGGCGGAGTTTGCGGCGCCGAGCGCAGCAGTTCCATGGCCTCTTTCCAGTCAATCGTTCCCTGCCCCGGCCACAGATGCGAATCCTTATTCTTGTCGTTGTCGTGAACGTGGGTCGAGCAAATGTGCTTGCGCAGAATCTCAAATCCTTCGCTCACGGTGCCCATCATGTGCGCGTGGCCGAAGTCGAAACAGACGCCGACGTCGTCAAAGTGCGCGCCGCGAATCATCTCCACCAACCGGTCCGGGGTCGAAAGGTCGTTGGGAATATTCTCCAGCAAAATTCGCACCCCAAGAGGCTTGGCAAATGCTCGCAGGTGTTCGATCGAGGTCATGGCCGCCTCGAATTTCCTTTCGTCGAAGCTCTCGTTGGAAGATCCCAAGTGCTGGATCAGGAATCGAAATGGAATCTGCTCGGCAATTTCGAGTGCGCGCTTGATCTCATCCATCGCCTCGATCCGCTGCGCGCGATCGGTCGCGGCCACGTTGATCGGGGGAGCGCCCGCGCGTCCCCATTCATAGTCGGCGTAGAGCGGCGAATGCACGGAGTTCAGTGGAATCCCGCTGCCGCGAAACCAGTCGGCGATTTCCTTGACATGCGCTTTGCGGTTGGCGTAGTCGAGATGCTGGCGCGCCGCGAAGATTTCAATCGCCTGCACGCCGCTGCGGACCAACCCATCCAGGATGCCCGGATGCAGCCGCTCTTTCACATATAAGTAGGTTGAAACCGCTTTAAGCATGCGCGTCCCTTAAGGATTTCAAATTGACGATTTCAGATTGCGGATTGAAGACCTGCGCTGCAATCTTCGTTCAGGCGCTCATCTGATATCTGCAATCTGAAATCTAAAATCAGCAATCGTTCTAGTATCCCACTGCCTTGCCGCTGTTCCGTCCGTCGCTGGCACCGAGCCGCTCTCCGGTCTTGGCATCGATGGCGATGCATTCGGCGTCGCTCCAGTAGGGCGCCACGTAGTCGCCGTAGTGGAGTCCGACCTCAACGTTGTACCCCATTTGCCGCAGCACATTCACGGTATCAGGCGAAGACCATTTTTCCACATTCACCACATCGGGCATCCATTGGTTGTGAAAGCGAGGCGCATTCACCGCCTCCTGGATGTTCATTCCATAATCCACCACGCCCATTAAGACATTGGCCACCGTGGTAATAATCTTCGAACTGCCCGGCGAACCCAGCACCATCACTGCCTTGCCGTCACGTGCCACGATCGTCGGCGTCATCGACGAAAGTGGGCGTTTTCCCGGGCCAATCGCATTGGCCTCGCCCTGAAGCAGGCCATCGCCGTTCGGCACGCCCGGCTTGGACGAGAAGTCGTCCATCTCATCGTTCATCAAAAAGCCCAGGCCATCGGCGGTGACGCGCGATCCGAACCAGTCGTTGATCGTAGTAGTGACGGCGACCGCGTTGCCGTCCGCATCCATCACGGAGTAGTGCGTCGTGTGATTCGACTCGCGCGACGGCACCTGCTGTGGATGCGCTGCCGCATACTGCTCTAACTCGCTGAAGACCCCCGGCCGCTTTAGCTCTTTGCTCGGGCTGGCCCGCGCCGGATCGATCGTATCGCGCCAGGCCGCCGCATATCTCTTATCAATCAACTGGGCGACGGGAATTTTCGCGAAGTCCGGATCGCCCATGAACTCAGCGCGATCTAGGAACGCCCGCCGGAAAGCCTCGATCGTGAAATGAATCGATCGCGCCGACCGGCTCCCCATGCTGGCCAGGTCATAGCCTTCCAAAATGTTAAGGGATTCGATCAGCACGGTGCCACCCGACGACGGTGGTGGCGCGCTGATGACGTCATACCCGCGATAGGTCCCCCGAACCGGTTCGCGCTCTTTCACTTGGTAGCGAGCCAGGTCGGCGGCGGTGATAAGGCCTCCGCCCTTCTTCATCGCAGCCGCCAGCTCCTGCGCAATTGAGCCGTGGTAGAAGTCGTCCGGGTTGTTCGCGATCCGCTCCAGTGTGCGAGCGAGGTCCGGCTGGCGGAAGACTTCTCCCGCCTTGTAATAGTCGCCATTCCGCTGGAAGACTCGATGCGACTCGGGAAACTCGGCGAGATGCTGGTCGTGGAGGTCCGCCGCCTCTCCCCAAGTCAGCGCGTATCCCTCGCGCGCCAGCTTGATGGCCGGAGCCATCACCTGCTGGAGAGTCAATTTGCCGTATTTCTTCTCGGCATACACCATGCCCGCCACCGACCCGGGCACGCCAATCGCCTTGTATCCAATATCGCTGGCGCCCTCGATCACGTTGCCTCGCGCATCGAGATACATGCCACGGGTCGCCGCCGCCGGGGCAGTTTCGCGATAGTCGAGGAAATGCGCCTTGCCGTCGGCCATGCGGATGAGCATGAATCCGCCGCCGCCGATATTTCCCGCCGCAGGATGCACCACTGCGAGCGCGAATCCGGTCGCCACGGCAGCATCGACCGCATTGCCGCCGGCCCGCATGATGTCGACCCCGACCTGCGACGCCAATTCATGCACGCTCACCACGATGGCGTGCTCGGCGTGCACCGGCTGCGAAGAGGCCCCGGCCCAAGGGGCTGTGGATATCGCGAAGGCTGCCATCAGCAGCAAAATCAAGGATTTATGCGGAGATCGCATGCCGGTCGAAGTATTCAGAAATGCAAGGGACTCTTGAGGCTAGCCGAGGGTGCCGAGCAGAGTCAAATCCGGCGGGTTGCTCGGAATGGATGGTCCCCTATCAGCCGATGGCAGACGAGCTATCTCTTCTTCGTGCTGGACTTCTTCGTGCTTGACTTGGCCTTGCTCGACTCGGCCGTGCTCGTCGCCGGACGAGCGCCTTTCTTCTTTGCGGCTTTCTTCGCCGTCTTTCTCCCAGCCTTCTTGCCCGCAGCCTTCGGCGCCTTCGCCGCCACCATCTCATACGACTGCCGGATCCCATCCTCCAGTTCATCTCTGCGGAGCGCGTCCAGCCGCTCGAGCATGACCCAGTGGTAGCGTCCCAGGTAAGGTGACGGGCGGATGTCCTCGCGCTCAACCAACTCAGCAAAGACCTCGGGCGGGCACTTGAAAGTCAGCCGCAGACGGTCTAAGCCCAGCACGACGAATATCTTGCCGTTCACCTTGAAGCAGAGGGCGTCGTCCCATTGCAGCTTCTCGGTCGCGCCGGGAAACGCCATACAGAACTTGCGAATCTCATCTACGTTCATGCAGTTCTCGCGCAGTGTCAGTGCCATTCTTACAGAGGGGGACTCTCAATTATCCCGGTCTTCTGATATATTCTTGCGGCCAACAGAAGGACAGTATGCCTATCGATATTCGAGGCCTGGCTCCCCTGCTGCAAGTGTTCGACATGCCAACCGCGATTCATTTCTACCGCGACGTGCTCGGTTTCACAATCTTCGGCACCTCTGAACCGGGGGACAACTGCAATTGGGCGGGGCTCAGGTTCAAGGGCGTAGACCTGATGCTCAATACCGCCTACGAGGCAGGCGAGCGTCCTGCAGCGTCTGATCCGGCACGAGCCGCGGCCCACGCGGATACCGTCCTCTTCTTTGGTTGCGAGGACTTGGACGGAGCTTACCAGCATCTTCGCGCTCACGGCCTGAATGTGAAGGAGCCGCGGGTCGCGCCTTATGGCATGAAGCAGCTGTATGTCACCGATCCCGATGGATACGGCATCTGCTTTCAGTGGCCCGCCACCCAGGAGCTTTACGATCAGTGGGTAGCTGCCTACGGGCTTGAACCCAAGAGGATCAGGTAATCAGCGCCGGACGGATTACGGATGATTCCAGCCATCAGTTCTAGTCACGCCGATCTTGGTCACGCCGATTTTGGTCACGCCGACCTTGGTCGCGCCGATCTTGGAGTTGGAGCAGGCGCTCCTTCGCCGCCGGCCACTCTGAGGCGATGATCGAATAGCGCGCAGAGTCGCGGGCGATGTAGTCGGCCGCCATCCGATGCGAGCGCAGAATCCCTTCGAACTTGCCACCGATACGTTCGAGAGCGGCCCGCGAGCGCTGGTTTCGCGCGTCGGCGTGGAAGCAAACGCGGAGCATTCGCCAGTTTTCAAAGGCGTGCGTCAACATGAGGAGCTTAGCCTCGGTGTTGGCTGCCGTGCGAATTGCCGAGCGCGCCAGCCAGGTGTAGCCGATCTCACAGGCGTCCGGAATGTCGCGTCCGTACAACGCATGACCCTGCGGCCAAGCCCATCGCTCCAGGTCAAAGTAGCGCGTCGAGCCGATGATGACTCCGTCGTCCGCCCGGATGGTCGCGAAGGTCAGCGCTTTTCCGGCTTCTTTCCAGGCTAGTGCCGTATCGACGTAGCGGGACGCCTCGACCTTGCCCTGCGGGACAGGGCTCCACTGGTAGAGAGACGGGTCGGCCGCTGAGGCAGCAGCGAGCCCTTCGGCGTGGCGGTGCTCAAGCGGTTCGAGACGTACGTGTTTACCTTGCAGCGTGGGACATTCCGTGGACATGCTTCCACTATGCAATGAGCCGGGATACGACTGCAACCGGCTGCCAGGTTGACGCAATGGACCTTGAAACTACTTCTTGCGTCCGCTGAAGAGGGCGACGCATCCCTCGATACGAATGGTGTACTCACCGAACTGCGCCTCGAGCCCAGCCTCGAGGTCTTGCTGGCAGTCGGACAAATTGCTGAAGATTCCTTTGGCGTTGTAGATCTTCAATAACTTCTCCGCCATGAGGGTGTGCCGGATGCCCTTCCCCAGGATCGTCGAGCCGAAGACTACCCCGCCGTCGTTTAGCAGAGAGTTAACATGCTTGAATACGACGCCTTTGCTGCGCAAGTCTCCGGGAACGCAGTGCAATACGTAGTTGAGCGCGACGGAGTCAAAACGAGAGCAGCCGACGTCGATGGGTTGGAGCACATTCCCCAGGTGGCATGACGGAGCGAACCGGCGCAGTCGCCGCGCCGTCTTCGCCAGGCTGTTGGGGCTGAGATCCAACAACGCAATGGTCGGTGCGCCCGAAGGAAAGCGACACCTGTCGAGGAAGTAACCCGTTCCCACACCGATATCGAGATGATTGCCGGAGATGTGCGCATTGTAAAAATCCAGGAGCAATGGCGTGGGACACTGCCACACAAGCGAATTGGAGAATCCCAGGACGAACAGGTCGTATAGAGCCAACGCCCACGGGGTATAGGCGGCGGCTCCGCGGGCTGCATTCGCGTCGAGTTGACTAGCGTCGGGTTTCCGGGACTCCGCCATGATTGCCTGCATTCACCTGCGTCTCGAAGCGCGGGCCAATCCGAAGATCTCGCAATCCGGCGTGGCCCGCGTCTTCGAAGTTCAAACTCGCAATGACTTCCTACGAATCCAGTTGCTTGATCACTGTGGCCTTGCTGTAGGCGACCCGGAATCCCAGCCTCTCCGCGTTGCGCTGCGACGCCGATCCGCCCTGCGTAACCACAACGGCGTACTCGGATCCGGCCTCGACGGCAGCCGCCATGCGAGCCCGAAGCAGCGCCGTCTGCAGACCGCGCCCGCGAAACTCGGCCAGTGTGCCCGCGCCGCACAGCGCAAACACCTTGTGCTCCGGGATCACCAGGCCCGTACCACAAGCTACCAGCTTGCCTGCGACGCTGGCGACGAACGCGAGAGCCCGCTCCATCTGGTAAAAAGGTGCGACCAATCCCCGATAGGCCTCGGGCGCACCGTCTGGAAAGAAGGCAGTTTCCACAATCGAGCCGGCCGCTTCCGCCTCCTCAGGCTGGCTGCGGCGAATCTCGCACCCCGCCGGAGCCGGAGGAAACTTCTCCCCCGCGTTCAACGAGCGGTAGAGAACGTTGTTGAGCTCCGCGATCGCATAGCCGCGCTCTTTAAACAGCTCAAAGACCGCCGGCTCGTGCATGGAACAAAGGTCCACTTGCGACGGAGCTTTGTGCGCGCGGTAAAACCTCTCGACGCGATCCAGATCGTCCGCCGTAAACGGGCGATCGAGCCCCACCCCAGTCGCCCTTCCGATTGGCGACCCGAGGCCGGCAAAGATCATGTGTCCACCGCAAATTTCCTCTTCCGCCGCCCCGATCTCGGGCCGCATCTTCTGAAACATCCGCGCGTACATCACCTGCGGCATCTCCTCGACCGACTCGAGACGGCGAGCGAATGCCTTGTCTACGAATTGCATGGAGAAATCCTTTCTTGATTCGAAGCAATACAGGGCCAGAGCGGGCGCACACTTCCACGCGCAACTCGCTCAACGTTGCAGCTCGCAGAATTAAAGGACGGCAGTCATAGGCAGGACGACAGATTAACTGGTCGCCACTCCCGGTTCAAGGGAAATTATCGATGGGCGGATTGATTGTGGTCGATCGAGGCAGGACTCGAGGCAGGAGGCGAGGGCAGCGCAG
>Ga0265338_10010766_pt1 | contig 10668 bp, 11 predicted proteins | sample 42126metaG_FD_193579 | JGI IMG/M metagenome (GOLD analysis project Ga0265338, IMG submission 193579) | Rhizosphere microbial communities from Carex aquatilis grown in University of Washington, Seatle, WA, United States - 4-21-26 metaG | ecosystem: Host-associated > Plants > Roots > Rhizosphere... | reverse complement strand
ACCAAACCCAAGAAGATTACGAGAATTCCCAAGCCTACACAGCTGCCGCCAGGATTGCGCAAGCCCTCGATCAAAATTACCCTCTGGCTAACTTGGTCAAAAGAGACTAAGCCCCGGCTCATCTAGATATTTACTTTTTATAACTATCATGATATAATATGCGAATGGTTTTAGATGGAGCTCTCCCTTCGCCTAATATCCTTGGCCCAGAAAAGAGTAATTCTGAGGCTAGTTCTGTGTATGAGGAGCACAGCGAAGAAATCGCGAGCGTTTTCCGTACAATGGGCCATGATATTACGAGCGCCTCCCTTGATAAGATCTACAAAATAGCTCGTCCCTGGACGATGGGCGATCACTGGGCTCTCCAAGAGAAGATTCAGGTAGATGAATCAAAAAATAAAGAACTCATGAAGCACTTTGAGCGTATGGGTATGGTCGGCTCTATTATGCCAACGGGTGACACATATAATCATTTGATTGTTCTGGGCGGGACCGCGCTGGGGAATGATAGGAGAACTCAGTTCGCTAAAGGTTTATTAGATAAAGAAGCGATCAAGCTGGCAGATGGTGGGGACATGTGGTTTTGGGCCGGCCAAAGACCCCGACTAGATCGTGAAACTCCAGCATTAATCAATACTAAGGCTCGCTATCTGGAGCAATATCAAGAGGACCGTTGGCTGCAGCGTCAATCGGGGTTGCTAGAATCCGCTGGAGAATGGGGTCGGCCCCTCGCTACAGAGACCGAATTGGCTCGTCTATCTCTTATGGGGGCCTTTGGCCCTATGCAAATGCGATACGCTCGCCTTCAAGTAGGTCTGCAAAAATTAATAGAGGGCGTACCCGTAAGGGCTGTACCTTATAGATCCTTCGAGATTTTAGATCCGGGTACAAAAATTGGCGTAACGATTTTGGACGCCGCTGCCGTACGCCGTCCACAGGGCGTTCCTCGACACACAACTTCTTCAAGCGCGACTGAATGGATAAAATATGCCCAGCCCAACAGCGGTGCGCGCGTCTTAGTTATAAACAACAACCCGCATATCCAGCGGGGTAACGCCGATATACAGATCGCGTTTAATGCGGTCGGGCGGTCAGATCTACAATTAGAGTCCGCAGGGCCGGCAGCGCTCGAGACTACGCCCGCTCAAGTATATTTGGGTGAAATTGCTCGGATGATTTATAACGCTAAGTCAGCTTAATCCATTTTGGCTTTTTTGCGAGCTAAATTAGGCAATTTGTTGTAATCGGGACGAAGTCGTTGGCCCCTATCGAGCAGTTTAAATAATTGCTTAAAAGAATCGGCTATCTGCTGGCTTTCTATAATCATGCCGACGGCTTCTGCGCCAAAAGAAATCATATATAGCTTATTGCCATAAGCACCCCACTCAACGGGGGCCGTATAGTCGCCGCTCTCTAACCACGTTCGCTTGAGCAGAAATCTATCATCCGTTTCTTTCCAATCAGTAGTCGCTTTAGCTGTATCTGGAGTCAGGGCCAAACGAGGGATTCTGGCATTAACAGCCATCATTCTTAAATCGTGCATATGATTGTAGCCGTAAAAATCTATCCCAGACAGGGTGTGAACAAAGTAGATCGGCTCTTTGGTCGCGACTTGATCGGCGTAAATATTCTCTAAATCATCTTTTCCTTGGAAAAACCTTACACCGGCCTGTTCGTGGATTTTAAGGTAATCACCCATTAGACTCTGAACGCTAAGTTCGAGTTCACGCTGTTTTTTCTCCTGATTGGCTCTCTGTTCATGGACTAGTTGGATTAATTGAGTCGGATTGGTGGAACGGTAGTGTAATTTTTTACTTTTATCAACTCGTTCGGCCAGTTTATACTCCACTAGTTTGTCCAATAGCTTGTAGCAGTTAGTCCGGCTTTCTTTGATTTCTTTGGCCAAATCCGCCGGCCGCCAGTCCTTACGACTAATAAGGGCAGTATAGGTTTTGGCTTCAGTATCACTTAGACCTACGGCTGATAAATCAATCATGACCTTATACTAGCACACTATGTTTAAAATGTGAATATTAAATTCACAATATGATAATATAATCTAGTATTAATATTAAAAACGTGAATAATTAATTGACATTTATATTCTTTCGTGCAATAATGAGCCACTGAAAGTTATTGGGAGAATATTTATGTCTGAATTTAATCATGAACCAAGTTTAATTGAATTACGCTCGGCACACGCCGAGGACGCACTTCGTCCTGGCGGTGTATTGCACGGGATTGCCCGTCAAGCTGAAGTCAGCGGGGTTGAACTGTCGCCGGGTGATATAGCTGATATAATCTTGCCACCCAAAAAACCAGGTGAGCAGTATGAGGCTCGTTGGGAATTAATCGAGGGAGCCCAAGATGTTATAAAGACTGCATCCGGACTGCGCAGCTCTGAGATTTTCGATTTAGCCACTCAATTTGATATACGCCGGGAGAGCTCAATCACGGAGAAAGAACTAACACGTATAGATACCCAGAAAGCTGTTTGGGTAATAGAAGGCGGTGCTAATCGAACATCAGTAGTAAGGCGTCAGCTGGCAATCGAAGCAGCGTCTCAAGTTTACGGCGAGCATATCGAGTACCAAACTGTTTACCAGTTTGGCTCCGATAGGCCAATCCCTAAAATTCGCGTAGACGCAAAAACTAAAGAGGAAAAACCGAATGCCGAGTATGTGGTAGCCCAAGAGATAGCTGGCGAGCATTTTCCTATGAATGATGAAACTAAGCAGCCCAAAGAGGTTATCTCGGAGTTTGAACTTAACTTGGCGAGTGCCCGAGCAGCGGGGTTTGAGATCAAAGCTGATAGTCAAAATCCGGTCATGCCGGCCGTTAAGCGATTCATCCGGATGAAAAAAGCCGGCGCGCCGGAGCTAGTCCTTGTTCAGCCGGAATCTAAAGGCGGTGGCCTGGTGGACGGTTTTGAGGCGGTTAGGGAACTCGCTCAATTAGATTCCGACTATCAATTGATTATTACCACTAATGGTCAATATGTTGCCAAGGATGAATTGCAGGCTGAAAATTGGGCAAGGAAAAAAGACATTCCTACATTGTCGCCAGTGGCTATTGGCGATGAACCTGGTTTTACGGTAGAGCACAATGGCCGCGAAATCACTACAGCCGAGCGCGGTCCTATGGTATACGTCAACGAAATAGTAATACTACACCGCCTGAACTCTTCAACATAAGCAGTCGAATCCGCAACACCTCTAGAGTATAATTTTAGGGTAATGGCGGAGGCTAGAAAAAAACTGGCAATTATTGACGGTAAAAGTGTTTTTTACCGTGGTTATTACGCTATGCCCAACCTAAGCACTAAAGAGGGCGTGCCGACTGGCGGTGTCTATGGTTTTGCGACCATGGCGCTGGAGCTTATAAAAAAATTAAAGCCCGATTATGTGGCCGTGGCCTGGGACAAACCCAAAACCAACATTAGAAAGCGGCTGGAAATTTATCCGGAGTATAAAGCCGGTCGCAAACCGGCACCGCCCGATTTTTATACCCAAATCCCGATCCTCCACGACCTATTAGATGCTTTTGGCTGGCCGCTTTACGAACTCGATGACTACGAGGCCGACGATATTATGGGCACCCTGGCCGTCAAGGCCGAAAAAGAAGGTATCGAAACCCTACTTGTTACCTCTGATCTAGACATGCTGCAACTTATTAATCACCGGGTTAAAGTCTATGCCCTAAAACGCGGCTTTAGTAATATCGAGGAATTTCACCCCGATAGTTTTGAGAAAAAATACGGCATTGCCGCTACCCAATTTCTGGACCTTAAAGCTCTAAAAGGGGATAGCTCCGACAATATCCCCGGAGTACCGGGCGTTGGCGAAAAAACGGCCGTCGAGTTGCTCAAGAGCTATAAAACTCTGGACGGAGTCTATGAGCATTTGCCCGATGTCCGCGAAACCCTGCGTAAAAAACTGGAAGCCGGCAAAAAATTGGCCTACTTATCTAAAAAAGTTGGCGCTATCTGGTGTGACGCGCCACTCAAGCTGGATTTACTCGCCATGGATGGCACTAAAATCGACACCAAGCGCCTGCGAGCTCTTTTAGAACAGCTCGAATTTCGCAGTTTACTCCGAAACTTGCCGAATAATATGCAAACCTCGGAGGCAGCCCCAAATTCTGGTAGCTCTAACCTGAAACTGGCCAAGCACATTGTTGTCAAAACTGATTCGGCGCTTGATAGTCTGAGCTTTGATAAATCGGAACCGATTTTTATTCACTCACGGGCGGCCGGTCCGCACGGGGCAGAGCCCCGAGTTCTAATTTTGGGTTCAGCTGACGGCGTTTACACACTGGACCTACCCCGACTGGATAAACGAAAAGTTCGCGCGGCGGTCGAGGAAGTTTTTAAAGCCCACGCCGAAGGAGTCGCTGGCTATGACGTTAAAAGCAGCCTCAAACTGCTCAAAAATCTTGATATTAAATATCCCAAAGTTGCCCACGATGTGTTAGTCGGGGCGTTTTTAATCAACTCGCTGCTGCGAGCCCAAAGCCTAACCGAACTTGCCAACGCCGGTTTGGGCTACGAGGGCGCCTCGTTCGAAGATTTGCCTACCGAAGATCTGATCGACCGTGCGCCGGAGTTTGTTGCTGCCATTCGTGAGCTTTATCACGGCCAAATTAAGGCTCTTGAGCAGGTGCCCAAAATCGAAGAGCTGGCCAAGGATATCGAGTGGCCAATTATCCCGGTGCTGTCCGACATGGAATATACCGGTATTAAACTCGATACCAAATATCTGAAAAATTTCGCCAAGCAACTCGAAGGCAGCATCAGCGACCTAGAGCAACAAATTTATGGTCACGCCGACCACGAGTTTAATATAAGCTCGCCGGCCCAATTGGCCGATGTGCTGTTTGTAAAACTGAACCTACCGACACAAGGGATTAAAAAGGGTAAAACCGGCTACAGCACGGGCGCCTCGGAACTTGCCAAGCTGCGCGGCCTACACCCGATTATTGACCTAATTAGCCAATACCGCGAAGTCACAAAATTAATGAGCACTTATGTTGATGCGTTGCCCAAGCTGGTGGATGAAAATTCGCGGCTGCACACAACTTTTAACCTGACCATTGCCCAGACTGGCCGGTTGAGTTCTACCGATCCTAATTTACAAAATATCCCCGTTAAAACCGACCTTGGCCGCAATATCCGCACAGCCTTCATCGCCGAGAAGGGTAATTCGCTAGTCAGCGCTGACTATAGCCAGTTCGAGCTGCGTATTGCCGCGGCCCTATCCGGTGACGAGAGCATGATCAAAGCTTTTAATCACGACGCCGACATTCATGTTCAGACGGCTGCCGAGGTTTACGATATCCCGCCAGAGAAAGTTACCAAAGCTCAGCGTTCATCCGTTAAAGAAGTTAATTTTGGCATTATGTACGGCCTGGGCCCGCACGCCCTGAGTCAGTCTACCGGTATGGAATTTCATGAGGCCAAGCAATTTATCGAGCGCTATTTCGAGATCCGTCCCAAACTTAAGGAATATATCGAAAAAACCAAGAAACTGGCCGCCGAGCAGGGCTATGTCGAGACTTTACTGGGCCGGCGCCGGCCAACGCCGGACGTCCACTCTAGCAATTTTGTAGTGCGTGAGGCGGCTTACCGCGCCGCCGTGAATATGCCCTTGCAGGGCACGGCCGCCGATATTATGAAAATGGCCATGAACGAGGTTGCCGCCAAGCTGGATGATGACTGCAAGCTGCTACTGCAGATCCACGACAGCCTAATTTTAGAAGTACCTAAAGCTAAAGCCGAAAAAGTCGGCAAACTGGTCAAAGAAACCATGGAAACGGTCTACACCAAACTACCCGTCAAGCTCAAAGCCGATATCAGCACCGGACCCAACTGGGGCGAGCTATAGATGGTGGAGCTGGCAGGGTGCGTGATTACGGATGAAAAGGGCAGGGTTTTGCTGCTGCATCGTAATAATGGTAAGCACATGCAATGGGAAATCCCTGGTGGCAAAATCGACAAAGGCGAGTCGGCCAAGACCGCCGCTATTCGCGAAGTTAAAGAAGAACTAGGTGTGGTCGTAGAGGCCCAGGGTAAAATCGGCGAAAAAGAATTTGGCGAAGCCGATAAAAAGCTGCACTATACTTGGTACGCAGCCAAAATCTTAAGTAGCCAGCCAAAAATAGCCGAACCGCAGACCTTCGATGATCTGGGTTATTTTTCTGTTAGCCAGATGCGCAGGATGTTTAATGATTTATCACTAGGCGCTCAAAATTACCTAAGTATAATTAAAGAGTAAAAAAGAGGCGCATATGACTATTCCTAATCTAAAAATGAATACCGGGGCGGAAATCCCGCAAATTGGCTTTGGTTTGTGGCGCAACAAGGATAAAAAAGAATGTATCGATTCCGTAAAATTGGCCTTGGAGGCTGGTTATCGCCATTTCGACACAGCCCAGGTTTATGGGAACGAGCAATATCTAGGCCAAGCCCTAAAAGAGGCGAATGCTAAGCGGAGCGATTTGTTCATCACTACTAAAATCTGGAATGACAATATGTGGAGTGATGAGATAGATAGAACCTTTGATGAATCGCTCGAAAAACTCCAAACGGACTATGCCGATTTGTTGCTGCTGCACTTCCCGGTCACCGAGCTCCGAAGCGCGGCTTGGCGTCATCTCGAAGGCTATTATGCTGCCGGTCGGGCTAAAGCCATAGGTGTCAGTAACTACACCATTAAGCATTTAGAAGAAATGAAACAGCAGTTTAAAGTCTCTCCGGCAGTAAACCAAGTGGAGCTGAGCGTAGTTTTGCAACAACCGGAGCTAGTAGAGTACTGCAAAGCCAATAATATCGTGGTTGAGGCTTACACGCCACTGGCCGAGGGCCACTTTTTTGACAACCCAATACTGGGCGAAATTGCCAAAAAGCACAGTAAATCAGTGCCCCAACTAATGTTACGTTGGTGTATTGATTACGGGGTTGTAGCTCTGACAAAATCTGTTCACGAGCAGCGAATCAAAGATAACATCGATATCTTTAACTTCAAGTTAGATAGCGGTGATATGCAAAAACTCAAATCACTGGATAAAAATTACCGGACCAACTGGGACCCGACTAACATTCCATAAAAGTAATGACTGAGACAACGAGAATCCTGCAGGATAATGAAATTTTTAAGGTGGAGATTATAGATTGGCAGGGTAAAAAAGCCGTTAAAAAGACTGCCAAGACAACGGCGCCCGAATCGCGCGTCGCCCGCCTCAAAAATGATGTTTACGGTATGGAGTTTTTTGCCGATCTGGCCAAAAAACATCCTCATTTTGGGCTATGCGTACCAGAAGTTTATGAATTAGCCGAGAATTACTATACTCGCGAATATATAGAAGACCAGCCTATCGTGCGCGAAAGTACGCCGCCGGTTGATGCCAAGCCGGAGCTAGAAAAACTGGCGCGCTTATTGGCCGATATCGATCGGGTTGAACCGTACGGCGAGGTTAGGTTCGTCGGTTCGTCGAATTACCGTAGATTGCATGCTAGTATCTCGGAATGGGCGGACGAAAATCTCGGGGCAGGCATCATCAGCCAAGACCAAACTGAAAAGGCGAAACAGATTGCCGCTAATTTAGGCGAATACTTGCGCCCGCGGATTGCGCACGGCGACATGTCGCCCTATAAGCACGCCTATTTTCATGGTGGCCAGATTGCTTTAATTGATTTTGAGAATTTTACACCCGAGGCGGCCCGCTATTTTGACGTGGCCTGGAGCTATACCCGCCTTTGGAGTTTTGCGGTTTCAACGGATGTACCAAAGCAATTTTTAGCCTCGTTCCTAGACCACGCGGAGCCAGCAGAGCATCGGGAAGAACAACTGTTTGCGGTTATACTGCAAAGGACGCTGGGCATGCAGTATGATGCTTTTTATGACGTTAAAAATAAGGGCTTGCACTATCAAGACCGAGCCGCCGAGCTACTTAGCCTGATTCTAAAAGGAGATCTAAAATTACTTTATTAATCATCCCAGGGGGACAACCCTGCCAGATCGAGGCATATTTATGAAAGACGGGGTAGAACTATTTGACGCACTTGACTCAAAAGGCGCACCGACTGGAAAGCTAAAAACGAAGACACAGATTTTTGACGACGGTGACTGGAGAAGTGTAATCCATATTTGGTTACTTAATCCTGGCGGCCGACTATTGGTCCAGAAGCGTGCGCACAAAGGCATATGGAACGATTTATGGGATGTAAGCGTTGGCGGTGGTGTGTCGGCTGGCGAGGATCCTAAGAATGCTGCAGTTCGGGAACTGAACGAGGAACTAAGCATCAAAGTCGAAGAGACAGACTTAAAACACCTTGGCAGATGGGAAACTTCAAAGACCATACACGAACGCCAACAGGTGGGGCGTGAATTTAGCGACACATATCTGCTGCAGAAGGATATCGATTTATCTAAAATTAAGCTTCAAGTGGAAGAAGTCGTGGCGGTCGAGTGGCTAACTCTCGATAAGCTGCGATTAGCGATTACTGATGACAAAGAATATAAAAAGTGGGTGCCGCATCCCAAAAGTTATTACCTTGGGGTGCTAGAGGTCCTCAAAGAGCAGGAGCTGGTATGAAAAGACTGAAGGTCTACGTTGCCGGCAAGGTGTCTAAAGAGTCAATCTTTGGCACTCATCACTGGCGAAATGATTTTATAACAGAACTCGAAAAGCTATCTGGCCTAGAGCTCGAACATCTTGACCCAACGAAAATAAAAGTAGACCAAAATAATCCAGAACTGGTATTTGGCAAGGACGCAAAACTAATATCCAGGGCGGATGTAGTGATTGTTTATCTGTCTGATGATATAAGTGTCGGCGGCTCCCAGGAGATTTTAATCGCTAAGTATTTTAAGAAACCAGTGATTGGTCTGGCACCGAGAGGCGGTAAATTTAATGGAGCCAGCAAAGAACTTTTTGGCCAAAAAATTGAAGACTACAAAGATCCGTTTGTCTTTACGACTTGCGATGTGGTTTGTCCGGACATGAACGGAGTAGCCGTTGCTCTTAAAAATCTTGGTAAGATTAAACCAAAGGGCATCGATATAATCGATAGGCTGGCAAATGATTAAAGCTATAGTATTTGATTTTTTTGGGGTTTTATCAACGGAGGGGTTTAAGCTCTTTCGCGACACATACTTCCCGAATGATGAAGACAAGCGGCGCCAGGCTATCCAGCTAGTTACCAAACACGATGCCGGAATTTTAAGCAAAGCACAGTACGTTGCCGGTCTAGCTAGTCTGGCCGCAATTAGTGAAGGTATAGTTGAGCGGCACATGAGTAGCAACGCGCCCAACACATTACTAATTGATTACATCAAGACCGAACTGAAGCCAAAATATAAAATCGGCCTGCTATCTAATGCCGGCGATGACTATATAAGCCAAATTTTGGGTCCCGAAGATTTAAGTATATTTGACGACGTGGTACTTTCTTACCAGCATAGTATGGTTAAGCCTCAAAAAGAGATTTTTGACCTTGCCGCCAAAAGACTTAATATTTTAGTTAGCGAATGTTTATTTGTGGATGACAGCCCAAGTCACTGTGAGGGCGCCCGCCGGGCTGGCATGACACAGCTACTATATAAAGACTTCCCCAGTTTCCAAAAACAAATCGAGGCTGCACTATCTTCCAGTTCGGACAACTAAGCGCTTTTTAAGCCCACACTTTTTAATCAAAATTTGTCTCTCCAATTGGATAGTTGCCGCTAGGGCAGAACTGGGCACGCTTAAAATAATCGTATCTTTATCAATTTTCACGTAGGCCGTGCTGTTGTAGCGGTGCTGGACATATTCTTTGAGAATTGTCATCTCGCCGGGCGGAGTAAGGCGCTTACCGCCCAAAATATCTTGCAGGCTTTCCATAACTACAACATTAAGTATACCTGTTGCCGAGTATAATTTAATCTATGCCGGAGCTGCCAGAGGTTGAGACAATTAGAATTGGGCTGGCTAAATTATTGCCGGGCCTAAAAGTAAAAGACATCTGGCACGATTGGCCAAAATCTTTCCCCAACGCCCCAGCCGATGTAGCCAGATTTTTGATTAATGCCCAAGTCAAAAGTGTACGGCGACGGGCCAAGGTGTTAATTATTGACCTTTCGAGTGATTATTCACTGGTGATCCACCTAAAAATGACCGGCCAGCTGGTATTTGTAGGCAAGAAACGCTTTGGAGCCGGGCACCCAAACGATGATTTAATTAAAGATCTACCAGCCAAGTCGACGCGGGTAGTTATTGATTTTACAGATGGCAGCAAGCTCTTTTTTAATGATCAGCGTAAATTTGGCTGGATGCGCCTTTTGCCCACTATCGAGATCCCGGAGATCGATTTTTTCAAAAAAGTCGGTCCGGAGCCCTTGGAAGATAATTTCACGGCCGCCATGTTCATAGAACGCCTGCAACGCCGCAAAAAAAGCTCAATTAAAGCCGTTTTGCTGGATCAGACAGTTTTGGCCGGGGTCGGTAATATTTATGCTGACGAAGCTTTGTGGGCGGCTAAAATACACCCAACAACCCCCGTAAATGGGCTTACCAAATCTAGGCTTATAGCACTGCACGCCAGTCTTTTGGCGGTTTTAAGATTATCGATAGAAAAAGGCGGCAGTACCGATAGGAATTACGTAAATGCCGAGGGCAAAAAAGGCAGTTATC
>Ga0265338_10010765_pt1 | contig 10671 bp, 7 predicted proteins | sample 42126metaG_FD_193579 | JGI IMG/M metagenome (GOLD analysis project Ga0265338, IMG submission 193579) | Rhizosphere microbial communities from Carex aquatilis grown in University of Washington, Seatle, WA, United States - 4-21-26 metaG | ecosystem: Host-associated > Plants > Roots > Rhizosphere >... | reverse complement strand
ACATGTATAGCAATGTCTTCTACCCGAATAGCACCGAACTGACTGGCGAGTATATGGGTGTCGTCGATGGGAGCGCACCGAACGGCGGCGTCATCGGCGGGGGGGTGACGAATGACTTTTCGGACCCGCCAACGGTCGCCGCCGACCCGGACCGCCGGTCGCTGACGACGGTTTTTTCATCCACCACAAATTTCATGAGCGAGTTTTTCAACACCCGTTCGCTCCCGATTGGCCACGGATTCACCGCGGCCAACATTGCGAGCAATTCGGCGTGCTACACGTTTATGCCGATGACCAATCTGCCGGTCAAGGTGATCGTGCTCGACGACACTTGTAAAACCGCCATTCCGGACACGTATCTGGAGTCGCTGCTGGAACCGGCGCTAGGACAGACGATTGCCCAGTTGCTTTCCTCGGTATATGCCGGTTACGGGTGGATGGACGCCCCGCGCGTTGCCTGGCTCACCAACGAGCTTCAGAAAGGACAGGATTCCAACCAGCTCATGATCCTCGCATGCCATATCCCGATCAACCCGCAGGCCGATATCGGCAAGACAAACGCGGTGGGGCAGTTCTTCCCGCCCAACTATCAAACGGAGACAAACCTGCTCGCGACGCTACATCGGTACCCAAATCTCATGCTGTTGATGGCGGGGCATCGTCATCTTAATATTGTAACCCCGCAACCGTCGCCCGACCCGGCCCATCCGGAACTCGGATTCTGGGAGGTGGAAACCCCGTCGTTGCGCGACTTTCCGCGGCAATTCCGGGCCTGGGAAATCCTGCGCAACAGGGACAACTCCATTTCCATCAAGACCACTGATGTCGATCCCGCCGTCGAAAGCGGGTCCGTTCCCGCGAAATCGCTGGCCTATGCGATTGGCGCGTTCCGGCTTTTTGGCGAAGCCGCCCTGGATGACACTTCGTCGCACGACTATAACGCGGAGCTGGTCAAGACGTTGACCCCCGCCATGCAAAGCGTGGTCGCCGGTTACGGAGGCGCGTTGGGCCATCGATTGGCGGCCGATCACGACGGCGCCAAGGTGACCATCAACTTCCTTGGCAAATTGCAGTGGGCGGACAGCGTTCTCGGGCCATGGAGCGACGTGACAACCAAGAGCCCGTATTCGGCGTCCGCGACAAACCTTGCAAAGGTTTACCGCGCCGTTGAGTAAGGATCGGGAAGGAATCAGCCAAGAAATGCCGGCAGCGAGGTCGCTAAACCAAACAATAGCGCAACGGAACCCATGCAATCTCCATGAATCCAATCACGCCAGATATCGAACCCAACCCATTAATCCAGCGCGGAAAGAGGGTTGCTGGAGGTTCCCTTAATGCAGTTTTGACGGGCCTGTTGTTTGCCGTCGGCATCGGGGCGCCGGCCCTGGCGCAGACAATTAGCGCTGTAGATGATGGCACCGTTCTTAAAGAAATCATCATCTTTGGCCGCCACGGCATACGCGCCGCCACAGTTGACACAAACACCTTGGATCGCTATTCAGCCAATCCTTACCCCGATTTCGTGGGGGTTCCAGTCGGCTACCTGACTGCGCGCGGAGGGCAGGCGGCGGGTTTGCTGGGCTCGTACTTCCACGATTATCTGCTTGCCGAAGGGCTTCTGACGGGCGACGCCAATTCAGATTTGGCCCGCACTTATTTCCGCGCCAATTCGATACAGGGCTCCTACATGACGGCGGCGAGGTTTGGGGAGGCGTTGATCCCGGGCGCAGCCATTCCGGTTCACACCTACGCGATGAACATTCCTGACCCGGTATTTGATCCCCTTTTGGCCAAAGTGGCTACTGTTGACCCTGTGCGCGCCTTGATCGCAGCCCAGGGGATTTTCGGCTCTGGATCAAATCTGGCGTCCGCCTGCAGCGGCGACATTTCGCTGATCAGTAAAACGCTCTATCCGCCAGGAACACAGCCCGCCACGAACGCCCCACAAGGTTCAGTGGATCCAACGACCCTGCCCATTACTCTGACTGACAGCGCCCCATTGCCAGCGCCGCTGGGGCCGTATTATACAGGAAATGTCATTAGCACGGGTGGATTAATGTCGACGGTGTCGGCCACCGACCCGTTTGTCATGCAATACGCGGATGGCTTTGCGACCAACGAGGTGGGTTGGGGCCGATTAACGTTGGATGGTCTTTCGCAGCAAACCCGGATCATCGCGCTGCAGATTAATATAGCCATGCGCACGCCGTATCTCGCCAGGGTGCAGAGCTCGAGCGCAGCCTCGCACGTTTTGCGCTCCATGAATCAGGCCATCAGCGGCGCATCTCTGGAAGGGGCGTTTGGCGGCCCTCAGTCACAGGTCGTTGTGATAGTCAGCTCCGACTATTACATAGCCGGGTTGGCGGGACTTCTGGGAGCACACTGGTTGCTCCCTGGCTATCAGCCGGACTTCTGCGCTCCGGGCGGAGCGCTCGTTTTTGAACTGCGGCAGGTTAGGGCGACGGAACAGTGTCTTGTTCGCGTCTTTTATACGGCGCAGACCTTCGATCAACTGCGCAACCTGGCGCCGCTGACTCTTGCGGAGCCGCCCGGCAACGATGCAGCTTCTACTTCCGGGCGGCGGCGCGTCGGCGACGAATTTGGACGTCGATTTTGTCACCTTCAGCAACGTTCTGAGCGCGGCAATTGGCCTGGAATGTGTGCAGCCTTTCGCGGACGAAACTCCGCCTGGCGTGCTGGACCCTTACACCGCCGCCACTACGACCAATATCACGGCCAGTGTCAGCAACCGCTCGCTCACGATCGCGTGGCCGCCTGATCATCTGGGCTGGACTCTCCAAGCCCAAACCAACGGCTTCAGCGCCGGGCAGTGGTTTGATCTGCCTGGAAGCGGTGACGCCAACTCGGTGGGCGTCCCGATAAACCAGTCCAACCCGGCGGTGTTCTATCGACTGAGCCGGCCATAACCAAGCTCACTCCGGCACAACGCCGGGAGAGAGTTTGGACGCCAGATTCGAGGGGGGACGGAACGCCAAAGGAGATTACGGGGACCGGATCACGTAAAACATCGCGGGACTATTGGTCGCGGCGGCGGCTGTAAATCGAAACACCCCGGGCGCCGAATTGGACGCGGCGCCCGCGACGCTCGATTGGGCTTCCAGCCGCGCTCAGGTTTACCTCTAGGGAAATTGCAGGTCGAATAAGGCGCGATAGGTATAGGTCTTTGGGGTTTTTATTCTACAATCGAAATTTGAACGCATGATTTTCCAGAGCGATAAGCGATGAAGACAAGACATAAAACCAAAAGGCTCCTGCCTTTGGCCAAGATTCCAAGCGGCATTTCCGGCCTGGACGAAATCACCGGAGGCGGACTGCCCAAAGGCAGGCCAACGCTGGTCTGCGGCGCGGCGGGCTGCGGAAAGACGCTGATGGCGATGGAATTTCTGGTGCGCGGCGCGGTGGACCATAACGAGCCTGGGGTCTTTATGGCGTTTGAAGAAAACGAAGAGGAGCTGACCAAGAATGTCGCCTCGCTCGGGTTCGACCTTCGCACCTTGACGGCCCAAAAAAAGATCATCCTGGATTACGTCCATGTCGAACGTTCGGAAATCGAGGAGACCGGCGAATACGATTTGGAGGGCCTGTTCATCCGCTTGAATCACGCGATTGATTCGGTGGGCGCCAAACGCGTGGTGCTTGACACGATCGAGGTCTTGTTCGCGGCCCTGCCCAACGAGGGGATCCTGCGCTCGGAGTTGCGGCGGCTTTTTCGCTGGTTGAAGGAAAAGGGCGTCAGCGCGATCATCACCGCGGAGGGGGGCGACGGCAAATTGACCCGGCACGGGCTGGAGGAGTACGTGGCCGACTGCGTCATCCTTCTGGACCATCGTGTCAATGAACAGCTTTCCACCCGGCGGCTCCGGGTCGTGAAGTATCGCGGTTCCGTGCATGGCACCAATGAGTACCCGTTCTTGATCAGCAAAGACGGATTCTCGGTCCTGCCGGTCACTTCCATGGGGCTGGATCATCCTGCCTCGGCCGAGCGGATTTCCAGCGGCGTGGAGCGTTTGGACACGATGCTGGGCGGCAAAGGTTATTTTCGCGGGAGCAGCATTCTGGTGTCGGGCACTGCCGGCACTGGCAAGTCCAGCCTGGCCGCCGCGTTTGTCGATGCCGCCTGCCGGCGCGGGGAGCGCGGCGTTTATTTCGCGTTCGAGGAATCGCAAAACCAGATTCTGCGCAACATGAATTCCATCGGCTTGAACCTCGAGCCTTGGGTGAAAAAGGGGCTACTGCAGTTCCACGCCTCGCGCCCTTCCTTGTGCGGCTTGGAAATGCATCTGCTGACGATTTACGAAGCTGTCAAGAGATTCAAACCGCAAGTGGTGGTCATGGATCTGGTGACCAACCTTATTAGCGTCGGCACGGAAGTCGAAGTGCGTTCGATGTTGACGCGTTTGATTGATTTTTTCAAAACCGAACAAGTCACCGCTGTCTTTCCCAGTCTCACGCTGGCTGACAGCAGCCAGTCGGAAGTCGCCATCTGCTCGCTCATGGATGTGTGGGTCTTGTTGCGCAACATTGAGTCCGGCGGCGAACGCAATCGCGGCCTGTATATCTTGAAAGCGCGCGGCATGGAGCATTCCAACCAGATTCGCGAGTTGATACTTTCGCGGCGCGGCATCGGTTTGGTGGATGTTTATGCCGGCCCGGCGACCGTCCTTACCGGCTCCGCCCGCATCGAGCAGGAAGGCCGCGAAAAAGCGGAGGTCGATCGCCGAAAGGCGCAAATGGATCGCCGCCAGCGCGAAATCGAACGCGAACGCGGCGTTACCGAGGCCAAAGTCGCTGTCCTTCGCGCAGGATTGGAAGCCAGACTGGAAGAGCTTAACCAGGAAATTTCCGAGGAAACTCTCGTGGACCAAGTGAATGCCCGCAGCCGCTTCACCATCGCCGCCAATCGACACGCCGACGCCCAGCCAAAAATCGCGGCCAATGGTGGCAATAGAATTGTCGAGGTCATCGAATGAGTCTCGCTCCCAGAATCCTCAAGAGAAGTTCCCGAGCCTGCCCTGCCACGGAAACCTGGCTGCTCAAACTCTACGTCGCCGGGCAAACCTCGAAATCCCTGGCCGCGTTCGCCAACCTCAAGAGAATCTGCGAGCAGCACATCATGGGCAAATACCGCATCGAGGTCATTGACCTCGTGAAAAACCCCGCCCTCGCCAAGGGCGACCGTATTTTCGCCACGCCGACACTCGTGCGCAAACTACCCGTTCCCATCCGCAAGATTCTGGGCGACCTTTCCAACACTGAACGCGTGCTGGTGGGACTCGACCTCTGTCCCAGGCAAGGTCCAACTGCATGAAACCAAAACCTGTTAAACGCCCAACCAGAGAGTTGGCCGTTCCGGCTGGCGCGGAGAACTATTGCCTGCGCCTTTACGTCACTGGCACCACCCCGAAGTCACTGCGCGCGATCACCAATGTCAAAACAATCTGCGAAGCCAATCTCAAGGGCCGCTACACACTCGAAGTCATCGACATCTATCAGCAGCCCGGCTTGGCCAAGAGCGAGCAAATCATAGCCGCCCCCACACTGATCAAGCGACTCCCGTTGCCGCTGCGAAAGTTCATTGGCGATATGACAGATCGGGAAAGAATTCTAATCGGGCTGGATTTGCGCGCTCTGGCGCAATCTGTGGAGGCCAATGGAAAACCCGCTTGATCCCGCGATCGAGATCGAAAACCTGAGAGCGCGGCTGGCTGAGGCTGAAGAAACTCTGGACGCCATCCGCCGCGGCGAGGTCGATGCCCTCGTCACCGCCGGCCCCGAGGGCGAGCAGATTTTCACCCTCCAGGGCGCCGAAACGCCCTATCGCATCCTCGTTGAGGAAATGAACCAGGCCGCCCTCATGCTGGCCCAGGACGCCACAATTCTCTATGCCAACAGCCGGTTTGCCCTGTTCTCCAAGGCTCCCCTCGAACAAGTCATCGGCTCCTCGTGGCAACGGTTCTTTCCCCAGCAGGACCGTCCCCGCCTCGGAGTGTCCCTTGAAACCGGCCAAACCGGTGGAGCTTCCGGGCAAACGAATCTTTTGGCGTCCGACGGTTCCATCTCTCCCGTTCATCTTTCCATCCGGCCCACGCGCCACAACGGCGTGGCTGGCTTTTCCGTGATCATCACGGACCTCACCGAACGGTTACAGACTGAAGCCATCCTGCGCAACGCCTCCGCCGAACTGTTGCGGAAGAACGAACAGCTCAACGCTTTTTCCTACAGCATCTCTCACGATATGCGCGCCCCTCTGCGTGCCATGAAGGGCTTTGCCCGCATCCTGCTGGACGACCACAGCGGCAGCCTCGGACCGGAGCCTCGATCTTACCTCGACCTCATCATCGCCTCCGCCGATAAGCTGGAGCGGTTGATTCGTGACGTCCTCGCTGACAGCCAGGATATCGGTTCGGGCGACATCGCCATGTTCGATCTCGATCAGGTCGTCCGGGAGATGGTCCAAAGCTATCCCAACCTCCGCGAGGCCAACATTGAAGTCGTCCCTTCCTCGGCGCCCCCGGTCCGCGGCTCGGCCGTCGCCTTGGGTCAATGCATTTCCAACCTCCTGGCCAACGCCCTCAAGTTTGTTCCCGCCGACCGCGTCCCCTGCGTCAAAATCTGGACCGAGGCGGCCCGAGGCGGAACCCGCCTCTGTGTGCAAGACAATGGCATCGGCATCCGGCTGATCGACCAGGAGAGAATCTTTGACAACTTCACCCGCGTCCGCGGCCCGGAAGATTTCGAAGGCACCGGCCTCGGTTTAAACATTGTCAAAAAAGCCGTCGAAAAAATGGGGGGCCGCGTGGGGGTCGAGTCCGAGTTTGGCTGCGGGAGCCGGTTCTGGATAGAACTCCAGGGCGCGTAGGCTGGCCTGGCGAGAAGCCATCTCATAAATACCCGAAGAGGGCTGCGGCGGGGGTTGCGTTCCAAATGGACAGGGACGCGAAGTCGGAATAAAATCGGGCATCTCATGAGCGATGTGACGTTGATTCTTCAGGGCATGGCGCAAGGCGATCCGCATGCCTCAGAGGAATTGATCCCGTTGGTTTATGATGAGTTGCGCCGCCTGGCCGCGATCCATATGGCGCGCGAGACTGGGGGCCAGACGCTGCAGCCGACGGCGCTGGTCCACGAAGCCTGGGTCAGGCTGGTGGAGGGCAAAGCAGGGGTTTGGGAGAACCGGGCGCATTTTTTTGGCGCGGCAGCGGAGGCGATGCGCCGGATTTTGATCGAGCGTGCAAGGCGCAAATCGCGTCTGAAGCACGGTGGTGGAAAGGAGCGCGTTGACTTTGAGAGTCTGGAATTGGCGGCGGCGTTGCCGGACGACAAAGTGATCCTGGTGGATGAGGCGTTGGAGCGGCTCAAAGAGCAGGATCCAGAGACCGCGAAGGTGGTGCTTTTGAAGTTTTTCGGCGGGATGACAAACGAAGAGATTGTCGAGATCACCGGGACAAGCGACCGGACAGTCCGCCGGCAATGGAATTATGCGAAGGCATGGCTCTATAAATGCATTCAGCGGTTGTAGCTCCTGGCCGTTTTTCCGTCCACGCGGCGCATGAATCATAGGAGCTTCTGGTTCGATGAACGAAACACAGGAAATCTTCAGCGCGGCGCTGGAAATTACGGACGAGAAGGAGCGCGCGGCGATGTTGGGCAGCGTTTGCGGGGGCGATTCCCAACGGCGGGCGCGCGTGGATGAGTTGCTGGCGGTGCAAGGAGATGCGGAGCGGTTCTTTTCCAGCTTTGAGCAGCAAAAACCAAAGGCAGGCGCGGCGTCAAAAACGCGCCCCGCGCCCGCGGGGCCCGCGAAAGAGGACGACGCAGTCGGTTTGAGAATTGGCGCCTACAAAATCCTGCAAAAGATCGGCCAAGGCGGCTGCGGCGTGGTGTACATGGCAGAGCAGGAAAAGCCGGTGCGACGGCGCGTGGCGTTGAAGATCATCAAATTGGGCATGGACACCAAGAGCGTGATTGCGCGGTTCGAGTCCGAACGACAGGCGCTGGCGATGATGGATCATCCGAACATCGCGCGAGTGCTTGACGCCGGCGAGACGGAAACCGGGCGCCCGTATTTCCTGATGGAGTTGATCCACGGGGTAGGAATTCTCGAGTATTGCGACAAGAACCATCTGGAGACCCGGCGGCGTCTCGAATTGTTTGTGCAGATTTGCAACGCCATCCAGCACGCGCACCAAAAGGGGATCGTTCATCGCGATATCAAGCCCTCGAATGTTCTGGTGACGATGCACGACGGGGTTCCGGTTCCCAAGGTGATTGATTTCGGCATCGCCAAGGCGATAACTGAACTCTTGACCGATAAGACGCTGTTTACCATTTACGGAACGTTTATCGGGACTCCGACCTACATGAGCCCGGAACAAGCGGAATACAGCGGATTGGATGTCGACACTCGCAGTGACGTTTACAGCCTCGGAGTGCTGCTCTACGAGCTTCTGACCGGCAAGACCCCATTTGACCAGAAGGAGTTGGTGGCGTCGGGCTTGGATGAAATGCGGCGGACGTTGCGAGAGCGCGAGCCGCATCGTCCATCGACCAAACTGGCCACGTTGACTCCGGCTGAATTGACGGCCACCGCGACCCGCCGGCAAGTGGATACGCCGAAGCTGAGACTCTTGCTCAAGGGGGACCTGGATTGGATCGTGATGAAAGCGCTGGAGAAGGACCGCAAGCGTCGCTACGAGACGGTCAACGGTCTCGCCATGGACGTTCTCCGTTATCTCAATAACGAACCTGTGACCGCGCGCCCGCCCAGTCGTTGGTATCGGTTCCAAAAACTCGTCCAACGCAATCGAGTGATTTTTGCGGCTGGCGGCGCGGTGGCATTGACGCTGTTGATCGGCCTCGGGACTTCCACATGGTTGCTCCTCCAGGAGCGCGAGATGCGCCGCCGCGCCGTGTTCGCCGAGGAACAAGCCGTGCAGGCGCGCCAGGACGAGACCCGCTTCCGGCGCGAGGCCGAAGCGCGCGCGGACATTGCGCAGGCGGCGATTTTATTGAACCGCGGGAAGTTCGATGAAGCCGAGCGTTTGGCGGATCCGTTGCAGGTGCCGATCAACCAGCCCTCGCTGGAGGCCGCGGGAGTTTTCCGCGCCTTGGGAGATCGCGCCGCAGCCGGGGGACGGTGGGCGCAAGCCGCCGCCGATTTTAAACGCTCGCGGATTGCCGCCGAGGTGGAGAAAACGGAATACACCGATCACACCGCTTCGGATGTCCTGCGGCTGGGACCCACATTGATCGCGGCGGGCGACCTGCCGGGTTATCACCAATTCGTGAAGCAAACCATCGCCAGTTTTTCCACGGCCAGAAACCTCGGCGCCGCCGAACAGATAACAAAGGACCTTGCACACTGCCCAGGTGACTCTGGCGGATAACAACGCCACTTCTTATACCAACAGTTGGAGCTTTACCACGGGCTTCATCTCCTTGCCGGCGACTTTGCCCGGCCGCATTGTTGTCAGCAACAATGAATCGGGCCTGGCAGTCTTCACCGCCACCGGAGATACCTGGCTTGGAGCAAACTATGGGCCTGGTTCAAGCAGGACCATTTATGCCCGGTTCAGCATGGAATTTGATAATTTGAATGGGGAAACTGGAGGCGGCGGTGGTTATGGCGGGATGCACTTCTTTAGTGGCAACGCCGGGCATCTTATCGTTGGCAATAACTGGGGATCCTTGAACTGGAGCGCGGATCCTTCGGATGGCTCGACCCAGCCCGACTTAAACCCTGTCACGCCGATTGTGTTTGGTGAATGGCATACGATCGTTGAGCGGATCGATTATAGTCCAGGCGCTAATTCCACCGTCAACCTCTGGCTGGACCCGGATTTTACTCAGACGGAAGCCGCTCAACTGGATGCGCCGGTCACGCTTTCGATGGATGACACCTTCGATACCGTTTTGCTGCGGACCGGCAACGGCACAACCAGCGCCACCTTCAGCAACATTGTCATGTCCGCGACGGCGCCTTTTCGACCCCCGGACTCGCCGCAGTTCTTAAATCTGGTTCCAGGCGCCAACGCTCCATCGGCCACCCTGGCGACGCCCATCAGCGCCCAGGTGGTTTTTGGAACCTACGGCATAGGAACCAATAAAGTGGCGCTGACCTTGGATGGCAGCCCGGCCTCGCCAACATTTGCTGTCGCCCCAGGCTCGATAACAGTCAATTACCAGCCGTCCGCGCCGTTTGCGCCCAATTCCCCACACACCGTCTCATTGAGTGTCACCGACTCGAACGGCGCTCCTTATTCCACGAACTGGGCGTTTACCGTGGATCCCTATCCTACTCTGCCGGTAACGCTGCCCGGCCCGATAGACGTCATTTACAGTATAAATGGCGATCTGGGAGTTCAGATCTTTAGCAGCCAAAACGAATGGATTGGCGGCAATTACCAAGCGTCTTCCACCAATACTCTCTATGCCATCTTCAGCATGGAATTTTTGGATCTCAATGGTGAAACGGCGGACGACGCGGGTGGGTGTTATGGCGGCTTGCATTTCTACCAAGGCAACACGGAGCGCCTTTTGACGGGAGAAACGTGGCTTAGAAACACTTGGAGCATTGACGACAAAACGGGCGGCGAGGGTGGCGAACTCAGTTTGCCCCCCCCCACCGTCGTCGCGCCCAACGAGATTCAC
>Ga0265338_10010764_pt1 | contig 10671 bp, 9 predicted proteins | sample 42126metaG_FD_193579 | JGI IMG/M metagenome (GOLD analysis project Ga0265338, IMG submission 193579) | Rhizosphere microbial communities from Carex aquatilis grown in University of Washington, Seatle, WA, United States - 4-21-26 metaG | ecosystem: Host-associated > Plants > Roots > Rhizosphere >... | reverse complement strand
TTGAAATCCTTTTGGCGAAAGCTGGGGCGCTGGTAAAATATTATTCATCTCATCCTCGTGCCCTCCAATATCTTCAAGCCTCCCTGGCAACGTACGATTGCGCCGCTAACGCTCTGAACATGCTAAGGAAAAGAATTACCACTCAGGATTCGAAACTCTTTCTTGAAGAGCAAAGCTTTGCTTTGCACGAAAATGCGATCCGCGTGGCCATGACGCTTTTTAAAAGCACCAAATCACCACGTTACAAAGAATCAGCATTTACATTCGCGGAGAACAGCAAGGCCAACGTGCTGCTCGACGGTCTCTATGACTCGGAGGCAAAACAATTTTCAAGCATTCCTGATTCCATCATCGAAAAAGAAAGAGCGCTAAGAATCGGCCTCGCCAACAATGAAACCCAGCTTCAAAAGGAAAATGAGAAAAAGGGAATGGAAGACAGCACAAAAATTTCGGAGCTCCAAAACAAATGTTTTGCTCTGACGAATGAAGCCCAGAGGCTGTCGGCATTTCTTGAGAACACCTACCCGCGATATTATGATTTGAAGTACAAACACCATACTGCAACAATCAACGAGATCCAAAGTGCGATCGATGAAAGAACGGGAGTCGTCGAATACTGCGTCGGCCAGCGTTCTATCACGACCTTTGTAATTACGAAATCGTCCTTCGACGTGCTGATTGCTCCAACCCCCTCTAATTTTAGAGAATTAACAACGAATTTTTATGGAGCCATTAAGACGGTAAATGAAAAAAACTATCTGAAGGCAGGGTCCGAATTATACGAACTTCTTCTGCGTCCGTTGGAACGAAAATTAGCTCATAAGAAGAAGCTTCTCATCATCCCTGACGGCATTCTATATTATATACCTTTTGAGGCGTTGATCGCCAAAGCGACCATCAATAAAAACAAGATGGTGAATTTCACGAAATTGGATTATGCTATCAATCGGTACGAGATCTCATACTCTTACTCCGCTACGTTTTATTTAGACCGCCTCAAACAAAAGGATACCGTCGCAGCCAGCAAATTGAACTTCGTCGGCTTTGCACCTGTTTTCAAGGACACCGACAGCAATGGTGTAATACTCTCAAACAATGCTCTTGTATTAGAAAAGGACCGGTCGGCCCTGCGCGCAATTACCGTCGAGGGGAAACGATTCAACGAGCTGAAATATTCTGAACGGGAAGTTTCTTCGATAGCCGAAAACTTCCAGAAAAAAGGAAGAACAGGAACGAGTTTCTTGTACGACGACGCCACCGAAGATAATTTTAAGTTGAATATCGGGAGGTATTCATGCGTACACATCGCAACCCATGGATACATCAATGAAGAACATCCCGAACTCTCTATGCTCCTTTTTTCTCAACCTCACGATAGCACGGCGACGGAGGACGGAGTTCTCTATGCAAGTGAAATGTATAATCTCACATTGAACGCAGACTTGCTCGTGTTAAGCAGTTGCGAAAGCGGTCTTGGGAAGTTGGTTAAGGGAGAAGGAGTTATGGCGATCACCCGCGGATTCTTCTATTCCGGCGCTCATAATATTATTTTCTCCCTATGGAAGGTATACGATAAGCAAACGAATGAACTGATGACGGAGTTCTACTCCAAGGTGCTTGAAGGAGAAACGTTTGCTTCAGCGTTACGAAAGGCAAAATTGCGGCTAATCTCGGATCGGTCAACGGCATTCCCTTCGAAATGGAGCGGATTTATTCTCGTCGGCGAGTAGACGCCGTATCATTTTACAAAGAACTTCCCAACGTATAATAGCTCATCCTTGTGCTCGAGCTTCCAATAGTACAATCCAGGTTTGAGTTTCTCCGAGTAAAGAAAATTCGACCGTTTGAGGCTGGAACTTTTTAAGACATCCTCTTTGTTCGAGAGGATCGTAATCGTAACAAATTCAACCCCCTGCATTTTCCATCTAAATAAAATCTCTTTCTTCACAATTTCGTTGTTTCTTGGAGATACCTTAAAGGGGGACTCGGAGCGTGACACTGAATTCACAAGATTTTCCAGGTTAGGCGATTCCGAAAAATTATCCGCAACGAGTACCCGTCGTGCGATCGACTCGTCATTATTTGCCGGAACTTTTTGGATACTAGGCTTTCCAATTAGCGACGACACTGATGAATTGGGTGGGTCAGACGCTTTCTCGATGACAAATCCGAAAAGATAAAGCACAACGCCGAGACTGATTCCTACGAGGAAAATCGCCGCGATACGATAAGCAATTGAGAATCTGGCAGCCGTTTGATTATCAATGGCCTCGAGATACGGGTGCGGCTCTGCCTCACGGCATGATTCATCTTCTGTAAGCGAAAGAGTCTCTAGAATTTCAGCTTTGCATTTTTCACACTCGTCAACATGTTCAAGAACCTGTTTCGCCAATAAATGAACCTTATTCACCCGAAGAGCATCAACAAAAAGTGCGTATCCTTCCTCGCTTAAATGCGTATCCTCGCCGAAAAATCCGTGCGTTGTCATCATCTCAATTCTAAGCATCAGTTTATTCACGATTATTCTACATACATATATATATCACTTTTCAAGTAAAAACGGAGAAAAAAAGTCGTCAATCAGAATTTTGAGTGTCTCCTCATTGTGGCTTCGTCGTTGAGGATTTCCGTTCAGTAATCTAAGAATTTCATGGATTTTGGAATCAGTCCATTTTCTTACCGCATCGACTGAATTCAATCTCTTTTCGTTCCGATTCATGACAGGGGTTACCGTCTTGAATATCTCAATGTCATCCACCACCTCATAATCTGCTCCAAAATGTGCCAATAAATTCTCGAGATCTTGGGTACTGCATCCAGGATACCATGCAAAAATGTCATCGTTGGTCAACGGAATCCTATAATGCAGTTTTAGACATAGCAGAAGTTTTGGGCGTTGATGATGATAAAGGCTGAGAATACGCCTGAAACGCCGAGCCTCTTCTTCAATAAGAATTTTCTCATCGCCGCGCGTTCTATCGATCAGGCTCCCATCATTTTCTTGCTCTATTGTCACTTCCTTCTTGTACTTAGTATGCTCCTTCACGCAAATATTACGGACGATAACAGAAAAATATGTCTTAAAGAGAGACATCCCGTTGTATTGAGATTGCATGGCAGGAATCTTGACAAGCAGAGTCGACGTAATCTCCTGCACGATGTCTTCAAAATCGCATGCCTTGAACATGCCGGCAAGAATATACTTCTTCACAATGATCCTGACGGTCTCCTGATATTTCAGGATCAGAAGATGAGGGTCGGAGCGAAGCAATATGATATCTCTTTCGTTGTCCGTCATAAGTCTATCTTACACCCGAAAATAAAGGGGGAAAAATTTTGCCGCGGAATGACATGGTATTCTTCCCTCTCGCCATGCCGTTTCGATGAGTCTATTCAAATCGGCATTTCACGTGATTTTATCTTCCCCCGTTCATCAATTCGCAAATTAATTGCCTAAGGATGGTCAGAGATTGACCGTAAGGGGGGAGCTAGAAGTGTAATTCATAGTGTGGGCCCTGCAGGACTTGAACCTGCGACCCGCTGATTATGAGTCAGCTGCTCTAACCAACTGAGCTAAGGGCCCAAATAGCTTGAACGCCAAGAATTTACAACAATTTGGCCCGAATATCAATCGGAATTCCATGAGGCGCAATGCGAATTTGTGTCAGCATTTTCTTCCATGGAAGCTGGCGCGCCGAGAGAGAGCCTCCAAGAATATGCTTGACTTAGAGGCATCGATTGATTAATTTTATATACGAATTGGAGACAACCGGAACACTTCGAGGTTGCTTTACCTGCCAATTTTTCACCGTGACGTTTTTCATTTGATCCAAAAGCTTTTCGAAGGTGAAGGGAGTTTTACGCATGAGTAAAACAAAATACGTATTGCATTTTTGTGTTTCCTGCAACAAAGAGGCCAAAATGGCCATTGTGGGGTCGATGGAGGGCGAGGGGAACAAGGTCTGGTACCGGTGCACCCGATGCCACCACAGCACCATGATCGATGCCTTAAAAAGCCCGTCGGAAAATAACGTCATAAAATTCAGCAAAGAAGACTGCATCAGCTATTCACCGGAACGAAGTTATACGGTCGGAGAATTCATCTACCACTCCGATTGGGACGATATGGGAAAGGTTACAGCAAAGGAAAAGACGTCGAGCGGCGGACGGGCCATCCTGGTCACGTTCGAGAAGCTCGGGTCGCGTCGTTTGATCGAGAACCTGCCGGCAGAGTAAATTGCTACAGTTGATCTTAGTGCAAATTCGAGGAGGTGATTGTTTTTGGTCGGCATAGTTGTCAATGAAAATGAACCGATCGACCGTGCTCTTAAACGCTTCAAGAAAAAATATGAGCGGTCGGGCGTTTTGAAGGAATTCAAAAAGCGGACGTTCTTCACAAAACCATCTGTGAAAAAACGAATGAAGAAAGTCAAAGCCATTCGGCGTTCCCAGCGCGCGGATGCGGAAGAGAAGATGTAATAAGAAAACCCATCATGATGACCTCATGATGGGTTTTTGGTTTTGATCAGATTCCAACATTCCCTTATTCCCCCCCTTCCCCTGTTCGAAAATCACACCATCGTCCATTCCCTATTCATATCCGGCAGCTTTCTTTTTTTTACGCTTTCACAGCTCGAATGGATTTTCGTATTTCTTCTTCCCCTGGTTCGATTGGGGCCGTGCCTTTCTGTCCCGCGGCGCGCTGATGACGGAGTCAAGGTCGATCTTGCGGCCTTGCGCCGGGTTCTCTCTCCAATCCGGCGGCGATGGAGGAGTGCTCTGATCGGATTGATCCGGCGGCGCTGCCTCTTCGTCGAATATCTTCGGAACACCCGGCATTTGATGCATCTCGTACTGAAACTGCACGGCTCTGGGTGCCCGCGCGATCACTTCGAACGGCATTGCGCTCGGCTGGGGTTCCAGGGCATTATCCTCTACCTTGATGCTGAAATAATTCGAGCCGGAGAAAACCCGAAGGGACGGATTCGATCTCCTCTGTCCGCGCGTATGCACAGCGAAATCCCTGATCAACGAGCGCGTCCGTTCATTCATCACGCGGATTTCCTGCGTCGTCATCGCATCGTTGCGGAGAATCTGCTGAACATTGATGTTCACGCGGGCGATAGAACAGCTGTCCGGGGTGATCACGACAAATTGCTCCATACCGGCAGGCCTCGGCATTTGCGGGGCCAATGCAGGTGACGGTGCGGGCGTCGCCGGCGGTGCCGGCGCAATGACGAACGTGTACGGCGACCCCGACACGGCGAGATATTTTTTGAATTTTCTCCGCTGCGGTAATTCCAAACTCGCAGCAATGTTTGACATCATCGTCCGGTTGAACGCGGCAAGGTCGGCATGCACGGCAAGCGATTTATTCTCTCCTAAGAATACCGATTGCTGGATCTTGTCTCTCGCTGTCGATAAAATAGAGTCGACCGATTTCAGCTGAGCCGGAGTCGCGTCGATATCCCTGCAAAACTGTGCGACGGTAACAGAAGGACGATGCTGCACCTCGCTCTTCGCAAACTCGATCCGCGTGCCGTTCTCTTTGCTTTCGTCCACACGGAGCGCGGTCTTCGCTTGCGCGTCGATGGGCAATGTTCCAAACAACGCGAACTGGAGGACCTGATCCTTGTCCAGATTGGTGAAGAGCGGCATGAGTTTGCCCTCGAGGATGTTCCCCTGATACAACTGCTGCACTTGGTCTTTCTTCTCCGAAAAATATTTCGTCAGGAGCGCGCGCTGTTGAAATATTATCACACCGCCGAGAGCGGCGATCAAGACAGTCAGCGACGCAGCGAGCGGAAGATATTTTCGCGAGAACGGAAAAACGGTTTCGGGCCTCGCCTTTTGCCGGTCGAGCCGGGCCGAAAGCTGAGACCAGAACCATTCGTTCGGAGTAACGCCGGGCTTCGACTTTAGAAGCTGCTGCTGTTTCTTCCATATCTGCAACTCCAACGCCGCATCGGGATTGTCCGTAAGATACTTCTCGAACCGCGTTTCTGCATCCGCGTCGAGCGCACCGTCGAGATAAAGCGAGAGCAGGCGCCGTAATTCTCTTGTAGAAATTGATTGCATCGTTCTGTTCCTTCCGTCGTTATGCATCAAGCAAAGGCGCGAGAATGCTCCGAAGCATCGCGCGGGCCCGCGAAAGCCGCGACTTCACCGTGCCGACCTCGCATTGCAATATTTCCGCCATTTCCTCGTATGATAAACCATCGATGTCCTTTAGGACGATCGGAATCCTGAATTTATCAGGGAGCTGCTGCAAACCCTTGTTCACAAGTTCCTTCGCCGAATTGTCCTCGGGAAACACCCGGATCTTCGATTGAAGCTCGTCGCTCGAGGCATCCAGCATCGAATGGAGCGAGAAAAATTTTTTCGTTCTCCTCTTCCGCAGTTCATCCCGGCTTTTGTTGACCGTGATGCGGTACAACCAGGTATAAAATGACGATTCGAACCGGAACCGCGGCAACGCCTCGTACACACGGATGAAAACTTCCTGCGCTATGTCGTCGACGAGAGACCCTTCGTTAAAGATTGAAAAGATCAGATTCCGGACCCGTTGAGAGTACCGCTCAACAAGAATTCGAAACACTTCTTCCTCACCGCTCTGAAAAAGTGTGATGAGAACATCATCGCTCTTTTCGTCGAGAGAAGACTCGGAAGCACGAAGAACTGCCTGGTTAACCATCCGCCGCGGTATGTTATTAGATTCACTCATTTAGACGAGCTTTTGGTGGATATGTTCCCGGGAAATATACTGAAGGACAGGGCTAACGGCAAAGACGAGGGGGAAGGAGGAAAAACGAACAACGGAGGATGGCCTCCGTTGTTCTGAAAATTGCACCCGTCAACTACACTGCGGGCGTTGTAGGAGCTTCGTCCTTCGTCTGTGCTTTGACTTCCTGAACTTCTTTCCGGATTTCCTGCGCCTTCCGCTTCAGTTCATTCATCGACTTTCGAACGCGGGTTCCTGCCGATTTATTCCCTTTATCGTAGAATTTGATGAAATCCTTCTCAAAGCTGTGGACCAGATCTACAAGCTCACTGAATCGACTCATTGATACCTCCTAATAAAGTTATTGTTATGCCAGAAGAGATCTGACAGGTTCTTAGTTCATGTTGCATACTTCCGTTTATCTTTTACCCTGAAATACTCCTTTTTCAACTTATCGAGATTTTCAACTCGATGGTCGATCAAACGCTTCAGCTTCCGGGGTTTATGCTTCGCCAGAGCGTACGAAGTGAGGATCGGCATCGCAACGGTCGAATCCAGGTAGGCGACGACCGTATCCGGCAATTTATCCGGGTCAATTTTGCCCCAGCTCACAGCCTCGGACGGGGTTGCTCCAGAAAGCCCTCCGGTATCAGGCCGCGCATCGGTGATCTGGATAAAATAGTCATGCCCTTTTTCTTCAATTCCGAGCACTTCCTGTATCTGAGGCTCAGTCTGAAGCATAAAATTCTTGGGCGATCCTCCTCCAAAAATCAAAACTGCGCTTTTGCCCCCGCTTCTCTTTGCATCGAAGACGATAGAAGCGGTTTCGTTAACATCAGCAAGAGTGTCAAAGCTCAGCTTGTTCCCTGCAATTTGCTGCTCAGCAACGTTCATCCCTATCGAGCTGTCCGCTGGCGATGAAGTGTAGATCGGAACGCCATATTTGTAGGCAGAAGCCAGGACACTGCTCCTTTTGATTCCGAGCGCCTTTTCCCGTTCGTAAACATACTTCCCTGCTTTGTAATGGAAGTCAGCTGTGCTCAACGGTCGTTGAAACTCCGGAGACATGATCACTTTACGATAAAAAGCATCGGTGGAAAGGAGAACATCGTAGTCGAACAAAATGTCGTAGATCCGAATGACGCCTTCACGCCTCAAAATTCTGTCATCAATAAATGGATTTCCCTGGTGGAGTGTCTTTCCGATGGCAAAGTGCGTATCGTGATAGAGATTCGCACCAGTGCTGACTATCCAATCGACAAAACCCGCCTTCATAAGAGGAACGATGCACGACCCACCCAAACCAGCCGGGGTCAACGCACCCGTGATAGTCATCCCGACTGTCACGTCTGAATCGAGATATTTCTTCGCAAAGAGCTGGCAAGCTTCTCTGAGCCGGCCCGCATTATACGCCTGAAAATAAGAATCGACAAGCTCAACGACTCCAGCGTCCTTCGTGATAGGCTGGGGGATAATAGCTCTCCCTTTTAAATACCTTGACTTAGAAGCCATTCTTAGTCTTTTCCTTTTAAGGGTTTACTTAACTCTTTCTGGGTATAAGAAAAGATATTTTGGGCTAAGAGTCAAGTGAAAAGATGCGAAAACAGTTCAATTTTGAGGATATGAAGAGAAGCCAAATTTTACTTAATTTCGAAGGCCGTTTGGCGAATTTTGGATAGTTTTAGCAGGATGGCGGCAAGGACGAAGTTGAGAAATGACAGCACTATTCCGCTACTTGAAAATGAAGCAAAATTTGTAACGAAGAAGGTATTTGATTCTTCCTGGCCTCGGCTCAACAGTGCGGCTGAGAACGTCAACAATCCGATCCGAAACGAATAACTCACCCAGATCGATTTTGAGTACAGAAGAAAAGCAGAACATACTAACCCAATGGAGAGAGAATTGATGAATCCCGAAAGAACCGACACAATTCCTGAATCCTGGTTGTGAAGAAGATCGCCCAATGAGTAAACTCCCCAGAGACATGAAACGAGCAATGCCGAAATGAAGAACCGTCTTTCATTAGAAATTGCGTTGAACATGAAGCCTCTGAATAGTATTTCTTCCAGCAGGACAACGAAGATAGAAAAGAAGAGTGTGGCGGGAACGTCAAAGATTGTTGCCAGAAGAAAAGTGGTCGGGTTGTCGGCTCCCTGGTATGTTGCGGCTTTGACTATCAAAGCTGCAGCAATCAGAGTAGTGAAAAGAAGGAGGGGAGAAAAGAATGCGAGAAGATTATCTCTCCAGGACCAACTCCATAAGCCAATTTTGCGGATCTCAAAACCGACGTTGAATTTTCGGTTAATCACGTAACAGAGAACCCCTATGGCAATGGTCTTTAAGTCAAACTTAAATTCCCAGGCGTAATACTGAGTCCTAACCCCCATCTGGAAAAGAACTTCCGAACCTAACAGGATAAGGAAGACCAATGCCAACAAAAGATAGAATAGCTTGGTCTTCCCTATCGATTCTGAGTTCACTTTTTAATTAAGGAGAGATTTTCACCCTACCAACACACTTCCACCGTTCACATTCAAAATTTCGCCCGTAATGTGTCGAGCCAAGTCAGATGCGAGAAAGAGAATCGGACCGGCGATATCGTCTCCGGATGGAATTCGTCCCAGGGGAATTCCTTTGACAACTTCTTCCATTAGCCTCGGATTGCGGAGCACTTCCATGCTCATGTCCGTCTTCACCCATCCCGGAGCAACGCTATTGACGTTGATGTTGTAAACTCCAAGTTCCGTGGAAAGCGACTTTGTCAACGAAATGATCGCACCCTTTGTTGCGGCATAATGGGAATGAAATGCTTCGCCGCGCTGTCCAGCAGTACTCGAGATATTTATGATCTTGCCGAAATGCCTCTTCTTCATGTACGGAACGACCGCATTGATCATGTAAAAGGTTCCGTCCAGGTTGATTTCCATTGTTTCGTGCCACACTTCTTCGGTGATCTTTCCAATCTCGCCATATGTCCAAATGCCCGCGTTATTTACCAGGATATCAATTTGGCCGAATTTCTGAATCGCCTTTTCGGCTACTTTTTTCGCATTTTTCGGCTTGGAGACGTTTGCTTTCATCATAATGCACTTGCGCCCAAGCGAGACTATCTCGTCCTGAACTTCTTTTGCCGCTTTTTCATTGGTGTTGTATGTGAAAACGATATTGGCGCCCGCTTTTGCCAAAATTATTGCGGCCGCGGCACCAATTCCCCGTGAGCCTCCCGTTACAATTGCTACCTGATTTTCGATGTCTATTATCATTTTTCCTTCTTTATGACTGATCTAATGTGAACTTGCAGTTTTTCCAATATCTGGGATTATTCTCCTCGTAAATATACGAATTAGATGGGCAGTCTGCAATGAAATTATTTAGACTAAACAAGACTAATTTAGTCCAGTTTGCGAAATCTTCATATTTTCAAAGATTTTCATTGACTCATGCATATATGATCCTTATCTTTATTTAGATTTAGTCTAAATAAAAGGTTGGTACGGATGTTGCCTTTGTCTTTAAGTAACCGTGCCATTGAACTGGTGATACCATGGACATCGAAGCGGCAAGAGATAGCTTTACAAAGTTTCTAAAAGCCGGCAGCTATAGAATAACGCCGGAGAGATTCCAGGTCCTAGAATCTATCATGAGCAACGACGGGCACTTTGACGCGGACGGTCTTTTCCTCCAAATGAAATCGGGAGGTTCCAAAGTCTCACGGGCGACGGTATACAATACGCTCGAACTTCTTCAAGACTGCGGCCTGATCTCAAAGTATCGGTTTGGAGAAAATCATTCGAGATATGAAAAAGCATTCGACTGTCCGCATCACTATCATTTGATATGTCTGGAATGCGGAGACATCATTGAATTTGTCAGCGACAAGCTTTCGAAGATCCAGGCGGATGTTTGTAAAGTCAATTCGTTCAAACCACAGAGCTCGACCCTCCAGATTT
>Ga0265338_10010763_pt1 | contig 10673 bp, 9 predicted proteins | sample 42126metaG_FD_193579 | JGI IMG/M metagenome (GOLD analysis project Ga0265338, IMG submission 193579) | Rhizosphere microbial communities from Carex aquatilis grown in University of Washington, Seatle, WA, United States - 4-21-26 metaG | ecosystem: Host-associated > Plants > Roots > Rhizosphere >... | reverse complement strand
GCGGTTTGTCCCTCAATAAAGGCATTTGGCCAGATAGCCGCCCAGGGCCGTGTACTGCTGGGTCGATCGGAACGCCGCGATCTTTCGCCGGTCCACCTTGAGCGCCTTCGCCCATAGCCGCTGCAAATTGGCCGCGCTGGTGTGCAGGATGTCGGCAATATCCTCCTGCCGGTCGGTGCGCGGGGCTTTGACGTCAAAAGCAAGAATGCCTTCCCATTTTGCATCCTGAAGCACCACGCACAAGGCCAGGTCTTTCAGCGGTTCCATGTAACCGAAGGGCATGTCCTGGTCGTAACGGGTGGTATCCTGTGAATTCAAATGAATGTGGAAAAGTTTTCCGGCTTCGAGACAAAGTTCCACATCCCAGACATAATCCAGTCCCGCCATCCGGCTGTGCGCGGTTTCGGGATTTACTCCAAACACCGGCTGAACGGCGGGGTCCAGACGGCTGATCAGATAAAGCACTTCCCCGACATTGCCCAGATACATGTTGGCCCGCGGCTCATTCGGTTTCGGCTCGAGGGCAAATCGCGGAGACTTTTTGCCGTATTTCTTCAGCGCGTACGCGCCCACGGTGTTGAAACCGTCAACCAACCGGCGAAAGGAATCGCGCCCGTTTTTGGCGAGGACAAAATCAAAACCTTCGCGCCCGTTCCAAAACACCATCACTTCGGCGCCCAGCTCCACCGTGGCATCGACTGCCTGGAGGGCATTGTGCAATGCCTGTTTGCGAACCGCCCGATCATTGCTGGTCATCGCCCCGTCCTTAAAAAGCGGGTCGGCAAAGAACGACGGCGTGTACATGCCCATTTTCAGACCGTACTGCTTCAGAATCCTTTTTGCCTTTGGAACATCGCTCAAAGGAATCTCCACATCGTGTGCCTCGACGTAGGTGATGCCGGCTTCCGCCAGCAGCGGAATGCGATCCAGGACGGGGATCTCACGGCGGGTGGGACCGCCAAACGGATCGCGCCCCGGCCCAAGATTCCAAACGCCCGCGCCAATGCCCTGTTTCCCTTTTTTCGGTGAAATAATAATTTTACTCATGTTTTTTAGTGCTTGGATTTCCGTGTTCTTTATTTAATCAGTCTGCAGAAAACTTGTAAATGATGGTGTTGCGGTAGGTCTCGCCCGGCTGCAAAACCACCGACGGAAAATTTGGTTTGTTGGGTGAATCGGGAAAATGTTGCGGTTCCAGACAGACAGCGGCGTAACGTTGATAGGCCACACCGCCCTTGCCGACCGTGGAACCGTTGAAGTGGTTGGAGGTGTAGAGTTGCACTCCGGGTTCCGTGCTCAACACTTCCAGGACACGGCCGGTCGTTGGTTCATAAACGCGGGCGTGCGGACCGAGTTGGCTGGACGGCTTATCGATGACGAAATTCTGGTCGTAGCCGCCGCCAAATTTAAGTTGCGGATCGTCCGCCTTGATGCGGGCCCCGACAGGTGTCGATTTGCGGAAGTCGAAGGGTGTACCCTCCACGGGTTTTAATTCACCGGTCGGAATGAGCGCGGCATCCGCCGGCGTGAAACGACTCGCATTGATGTAAACCTCGTGTTTCAGCACGTCGCCATTGCCGGCAAGATTGAAATAGGAATGGTTTGTGAGATTGCAAATGGTCATCGCATCGGTCGTCGCGGTGAATTCAATCCGCAGTTCGTTTTCATTCGTAAGCGTGTGAACGGCCTTGACCGCGAGATTGCCGGGGTAACCTTCCTCTCCATCCCGGCTCAAACAGGAAAGTTCGAGCGCAGGGCCCTTTGCTGATTTCACAACCCTGGCGTTCCAGACGATCTTGTCAAATCCCCTGGCGCCGCCGTGGAGGGAATCGGGGCCGCTGTTTTGAAAGAGGGTGTAAGTACTGCCATTCAACGCAAACTTCGCCCCGCCGATGCGGTTTGCGCAACGCCCGACGATGGCGCCGAAATACGGCGACGATTTCAGATAATCATCCAGACGGTCATAACCCAGAACCACGTCCGCAAATTTGCCGTCGCGGTCGGGCGCGGTGAGCGACACGACGATGCCGCCATAGGTCGCAATGCGCGCCTGCATGCCTCGACGGTTGCTCAACGTATAAATTTCAACAGCCCTGCCGTCGGCGGTTTTGCCAAAGGGGGCACTGGTGATCGAACCAGTTGAGTCATGTGCGAAAGACATTCACCCATAATCTACAAATTCAACCTCACAGAGTCCAGATATAGTTCAATGGCTGGACAATTCAACGTTAAGGGGGTTGACTTGCCCGACGGGAGCAGTTAAAACGCCGGCAATCCTTATGCAACCAATTCATCTCGCCTGGGTTGATTACACCATTCTGCTCGCCTACGTCGCCTTCGTGCTGGGCATCGGCTGGGCGCTGGCCCGTTACATGAAGACATCGTCGGACTTCCTGATTACGAGTCGTTCGATCCCGACCTGGGTGACCGGCCTGGCGTTCATCTCCGCCAACCTCGGCGCGTTGGAACTGGTCGGCATGGCCGCCAGCGGTGCGAAATACGGCATTGCCACCGCGCATTTCTATTGGGTCGGCGCCATCCCGGCCATGATCTTTCTCGCCGTGTTTATGATGCCGTTTTACTACGGCTCCAAGGCGCGATCGGTGCCGGAATATCTGCAAATGCGGTTTAATAAACCAGTGATGGGATTGAACGCCATTGGATTTGCCATCATGACCGTGTTTGCCTCCGGCATTTCCATGAACGCGTTGGCGAAAATGCTGGCCAATTTGTTGCCCTGGCAACTTAGTTTGAATTTAGGTTTTGCCCACCTTGGCAGTTATGACGTTTATTTATGGATTTGCTCCGGCGTCGTGCTGATTTATGTTTTGAAAGGCGGCTTGACCTCGGCCATTTACACCGAGGTGCTGCAATTCTTCATGATCGTTCTCGGCTTTGCGCCGGTGGTTTACCTCGCTTTGAAAGACGTCGGCGGTTGGAACGCCATGACGGACAAGCTTCACGCCGTCGCGCAAAATCCGATGGCGCTGGATTTGAACACCAAAGCGTTCGCGCCGGACGCCTGGACCAGCGCGTGGAAACCGCTGCTCGGAGGATATGACGCCAATCCGATGGGCGTGAACGTATTTGCCGTCGTCTTCGGCCTCGGTTTCGTCCTTTCGTTCGGTTACTGGTGCACCAATTTCCTCGTCGTCCAGCGCGCCATGGCTGCCAAAAACATGACCGCCGCGCGCAACACCCCCATCGTCGCCGCCCTTCCGAAAATGCTCTTTCCCGCGCTGGTCATCCTGCCGGGTATGCTGGCGGTGGCTTTGACCGCGATGCCGGATAAGAACTACCGCATCCCGCCACCCATCATCGCGCCGGCAGCCTACGCGCAAGCCGTAGATATCGTGAAAAGCGCAAACCCCGCCAGCTCCGCGGACACCGTCAAGGCGGTTGCCGGCGCGCTGGGCGAAAAAGTGAACGCCGACAAAATCACCGCGCTCATCGCGTCCAATACCGCGAACAAACTGACCGATGACCAGATCAAAGAGCGCGTTTACATGAGTGTCGCTGCCTACGACTACGACAGCGTCATCTTCTCTCTCGTGAAAAAGTATTGTCCGGCCGGGCTGCTCGGTCTGGCGCTCACCGCCTTGCTGGCCTCGTTCATGTCCGGCATGGCGGGCAATGTCACCGCGTTCAACACCGTCTGGACTTACAACCTCTACCAGGCTTTCTTTGTGCCGAACAAAAGTGACGAGCATTATTTCTGGATGGGCAAGTTCATCACCGTCGTTGGCATCGGCTTGAGCATCCTCTGCGCCTATTTCGCCCGGCAATACAACAACGCCATGGACATCATCCAACTCGTGTTTGGCTTCGTGAACGCGCCGGTGTTCGCGACGTTCCTGCTGGGCATGTTCTGGAAACGCACCACCAGCATCGCCGCATTTTGTGGCTTGTTCGGCGGCATCGCCGGTTCAACGCTCTTTCACGCGCTGACGATTGCGGCGGGCAACGTGCCGGGTGTGAAAGGTGCTTATCTTTGGAGCATCCTTGGCCATAACGTTCCTAAAGGTTGTATATTCCCCAGCGAGATGGCGCAGAATTTCTGGCTGGCCACCTTTGCCTTCTGTGTCTGTTTCGGGTTGACGCTGGTGATTTCGCTGGCCACCAGCCGTACCCGGACCGACGAGCAGTTGAAGGGACTCGTCTATTCGCTCACGCCGAAAATCGTGGACCACAATGTTCCGGTCTGGCAGCGGCCCGCCGTCGTCGGCACCTTGCTGCTCGCCGCCTGCGTCGTTTTGAACTTTATTTTCTGGTAACCTTAACCAAAGAAAGAAACGGATTTTATGGGACTCGATATACGTTGGCCAATTGGCCTCATGTTCACGCTCATCGGCGTGTTGCTTATCGGTTTCGGCGTGGTCAATTCTGCGGACTCGCAGCGGCTTGGCATCAACATCAACCTCATCTGGGGCCTCGTTTTGCTCGTGTTCGGCGTGCTCATGCTCCTGGGCGCCATGCGGGGAAGGAAAACCCCGCCGCCGGCCTGAAATAAATTGATTTTTGTTCCACCAGGAGGTTAACCTGCCCGGCGATTTTTTTATTCATGACACTGCCGGAACTTACCGCCCGCGTTTCCCAACAATTCATCAAAATCTACGGCCGCCACCCCCGCTGGATGGCCGCTGCCCCCGGCCGCGTCAATGTCATCGGCGAACATACCGATTACAACGACGGCTTCGTCCTGCCGATGGCCATCGAACGCTATGCCGTCATGGCCGCCGACAAATCCGCTGATGATCGAAATGTGATCCAAGTCCGTGACACGGCCGATGGGGTCGAGCCGGCGATGATTGATTTGTCTGCGCCCGTCGAGCCGGGAATGCCCAAATGGGGGAATTATCCGCGCGGCGTTATTGCCGGGTTTCAGGCGCGCGGCATCAAGCCCGGCGGACTGGATGTGCTGCTGCATTCCACCGTGCCACTGGGTGGCGGCCTTTCCAGCAGTGCCGCGCTGGAAGTTGCCACCGCGACCCTGCTCGAAGCCGTCACTGGTAAAACAATTGACCCGGTCGAAAAGGCGCTGCTTTGTCAGCGAGCCGAACACGAATTCGCCGGCGTGCCATGCGGCATCATGGACCAGTTCATTTCGGTCATGGGCCGGGAAAATCATCTGCTGCTGCTCGACTGCCGCTCGCGCCAGACCGAACTGGTGCCGATGAACGATCCGTCCGTCGCCTTGCTCATCGTCAACACCAACGTCAAACACGAGTTGGGCAGCGGTGAATACGCCAAACGCCGCGCCCAATGCGAGACTGCCGCGAAAATCCTCGGGGTGGCGTCACTGCGTGACGCAGAACCCGAAGCGCTGGAAAGCGCGAGAAGCAAAATAGACGAAGTGGTTTATCGCCGCGCGCGGCACGTCATTGGCGAAATCGAGCGCACGCTATATGCCGCCGAAGGAATACGCGCTTCCAACTGGCTGACGGTGGGCAATCTGATGTATGCCAGCCATGACTCATTGCGTGACGATTACGAGGTGAGCTGCAAAGAACTGGATGCGGTTGTCGAAATTGCGGAAGCCATCGGCGTCAAGGGTGGAGTTTTCGGGTGTCGCATGACCGGTGGCGGCTTTGGTGGTTGCGCCGTGGCGCTGGTAAGAACCGGCGACGTGAAAGTGATTTCGGAGAAGATAGCCGCTGATTACAAAAGGCAAACGGGCATTGAAGCGACGTTTTTTGTCTCACGTCCCGCAGCCGGCGCTACCATCCTGAAGGGTTGAAATCAGCCGATTTTGAAATCATAGGAGACGAGGTAACGAGTCTCACTCCGTCAACTCCGCATTCCGCATTCCGAAATTGTCAGAGCCTCCTCACGTCGGCTGCTACAAAATTTTAATCCCCCAGGCACGTTCCCACGCGCCGGGCAGTTTCAACCCACGAATGGTCGGGCGAAACAATCTTACGCTTGCCGGCGACTTTTTCCAGCGGCACCGGTTCCGTTCGGTCGCCGCGGGCAGCCACCATCACGCCGAAAACACCTTCATTGATCAAATCCGCGCACGCGCTGCCCAGCCGCGTGGCCAGCAGCCGGTCGGCGGGCGACGGTGTGCCGCCACGTTGCACATAGCCAAGGATGGTCACGCGTGATTCAAGGTGCGTAAGGTCTTCCAACTGCCGGGCCAGCCGCAGGGTGTTTCCCGTGTGGCGCGCTTCGAGGGCGGCAAGTTCGCCCTTTGCTTCTTTTTTATCGTGCAAGGTGCGGGCGCGTTCGCGTTTGCCTTCGGCGGATTTGAACGTGCGCGCGTCTTCGATGCTCATCGCGCCTTCGGCAACGGCCACAATGCTGAAATTGGTTCCGTGACGGCTGCGGCGCTTGATGGCATCGGCGATTTTCTGGACGTCGTAGGGAATCTCCGGAATTAGAATCACGTCCGCGCCGCCCGCGATGCCCGAGCCCAACGTCAGCCAGCCCGCGCGATGCCCCATGATTTCGGCGACGACAATGCGATGATGACTGTGCGCCGTGCTGTGCAACCGGTCAATCGCGTCGGTCGCAATGTCCAGCGCCGTGGCGAAACCAAAGGTCGAATCGGTCATCACGACGTCGTTATCAATCGTCTTCGGCAGGGTAATCACGTTGAGCCCGGCCTTGGCCAGATACAGCGCGTTTTTCTGGGTGCCGCCGCCACCGAGGCAGACGAGCGCGGTGAGATCGTATTTTTTGTAATTGTCAACGATCACATCCGTCATGTCGCGCGTGCGTCCATCAATCAACATGCGGTGCGGTTTGTCACGGCTGGTGCCGAGAATGGTGCCACCCACGGTGAGAATTCCGGATAGCGCGGCCTTGTCGAGTTTCAACCGCCGGTCTTCCACCAGACCGCGAAAGCCGTCGCGGAACCCGATGATTTCCATGCCATAAAAACCGAGCGCGGTTTTGCCCACGCCACGGATGGCGGCGTTCAGGGCGGGGCTGTCACCGCCCGATGTCAAAATCCCGATGCGTTTGGTTTTGGCCATGGCCGCTGCGAAATTAACAATGTGTGGTTTCCTGTCGAGAGGAAGTTCTAATTATTTTGCAAATCGGAAAGTGAAATGACCGGCAGATATTCACCAATGCGCTCCCGTTTCCACCACGCCCGGCGCTCGGCGAAGTCGGTGAACCGGTAATCGTAAAACCCGGCGCGGAGGTAACGCGGCGGATGATCCGGGAACGGATTTTTCTCCAGCAGGCCGAGAACATCGGGCGACCCTTGCAATAGACGAATGCAAAAACTTACAAACCACGGGTTCTGCTGGTAATCGCCCAGTGCGGCAAACCACATCTGCCAGTCCAGACGCGGTTGATGCGGCGCAGCGAACGCCGGCCGCCGGTTTGCATCACCGGGCTTGTATTTAAATTCGTAAGGCAGCCATTTCACGCCGTCGTCACTGCCTTCGACGATAATTTCACGCCGCTCGGTGGTCATCACGGCGAACAGCCCGTAGCTGTTGAACGTCCGAAGCGGCTCAAGCCACGAATCCGCGACTGCCACCGGCAGAAACCAAACCGGCCGTGCGCCAAACAGGAGCGTCACTTGAAGGAGATAAATGGCCGTCACGACGACCGCGAGCGGAACGGTGATGGCGCGGGGCCAGCGGCAGCGGGCCGGAGCGCCGAGCACCGTCTCGGCACGTCTTGTATCATTTTCCAATCGAGCCGGGGCGGTGCCCGGCGCTCCACGCGCAAATTTCAACAGCGCAAAATCGTCAAGCAACAACAGGCACAAGGCCAGCATCAGCATGTTGAAAAACGTGTAGTTGCCGGTGAGCAGGATTAAAATCTGGAGAAATGCAATGGCCCCGCCGCCGAAGAAACGCAGCCGTCGCGGCGCAAAGATCAGGAACGGCGCGCCGAGTTCAATGGCGAACATCCCGGCACAGGAGGCTTTTTGAAACCACAACGGCAATTGCTGTGCATACCAGGCAATCCATGTCGGCAGCGGCTGAGTCTGGTAATGAAAGGTGAGTGCGGTGAGATTGCGCCATGTCGGGTCGCCGCTCAACAATTTCACGCAACCGGACGAGAACACCAGTTTGAACAGCAACAGGCGCAGCAGCCAAAGCATGAGCCGGGATGGCGGCGCTTCCCGCGAAAGCCGTGGCCAGAATTGTAATGGCGCAAAGAAGATGGCGAGAAAGCCGGTTTCGAGCAAAAGGTTGTCCCATTGGAACCCGAGGAAATCGCGTCCCACCGTCACGAGCGAGAGATACAGCAGCCATAGCAAGGTCAGACATGGCATCGGCGCAATGCCCAAAATCAAAACGACGGCCAGCACCGCGCCTGCCGCGCATTGGAAATGGAGAAAGCCGTTGGACGAGTTTATCCAACACAAGGTCGGCAACAGACGAAACCGGTCCAGGCCGATGCCTTGCCGGTCGCATTGCTGCTGCGCCGCCGCCATGAACCGGTCGGTCGGCAGAATCCCGTCGTGTCCAATCAGTCCGCTGATTTGCGTCCACAACGAAATGAACGCAATAAGATAAATCACGCCCAGGGCACGCAGGAAAACCCGACGCGTGAGAAAGTGGGTCGGCTGCTCGATGTGCCGTCCCCAAAACCAGCGCGTCAGGATGGAGAAAAACGTCCGATTTTTGGCGACCCGACGGTAAGCCCATTCCGTAATGTCAGCAAAGGCCGGAGAGTCCTCGTAAGTGCGCAACGGCCATTGCTGCCTGGGACCGTGCGCGAGCGTGCGAAAGACGGCTTCCGCGCCAGAGTAAACCGTGCCATCGGATTCGATAAGTTGGACCGCCGTGTCGAATTGTTCGCGGGGAATTTCGGGAAATTGCGCTGCAATACCCGGGTCTTGCGCGGGCAGATAATCCACGCTTTCGCCGGTCATCTGCTGCCAGCGACGGATCCAGAGCGTGCAGAAATTGCAGTCACCGTCGTAAACCATCAATGGTTTCGGCGGCGGCGTGACGACACGGATGCCGCTGTTCATGGTTCGACGTTAAACCAGCATCGGCTTGAAATGCAACCGCGAGACTGAATAGACGGTTAGTGACGACGACGCAATCCGTAGAGGATGAGGATGCCCACACCGAAAAATAAAATGGATGGCGGTTCCGGAACTGATTCCCACATGATCTTGATTTCATCCAGGTTGGCCGGGTTTCGGGAGTAAATGGCCAGGCTATCGAACGCCGGTGCAAGCCCCGCATACGTCGCATCAGGTGTTCCCGGATTTTGATAATCAAACGTGGAGAGGTTCGGATTAACCCACATCGCGGTCACGTTGTTCTGATGATCAATGCGCGCAACGACAAAGTTCAGGGCCGACAGACTGGCAGAGCTGGAGGATGAGCCATCGGAGGCGGGGTTGAGTGTGGTATCGAGGATGGACATTACGGTTCCGTGAGTTCCGCCATTACCGCCGAATCCGCCGGTCAACGTGCCGGAATCAAAAAGGCGGATGTTCGGCGTGCCGCCGCCGCTGCTGCTTCCAAATTGACTGAGAAACTGAATGTAAACCACGCCGCTATCCAGCAGGGAAAGGGAGCGGGAATCTTCGCTGATTCCGTTGCCGCCGGAACTCCAAACGATGCTGCCACCGGTCGTCGCCAAACCTGCGTAAGACAGTCCGGTCGTACTCACACCCAAATTACCACCTGAGAAATAAGTCAGAGCCCACGGTGTGGTCCATCCCGTTCCGCCATTCTGTCCCGCCAATGAACCGGCACTATAGTTGAAGCCATCGTAAGCAATGGTCGTGAATTGGGCATGACTCGTCACACAGACGGCGAGGCTGAAGATTGTGACAAGAACATTTCTTGATACCGCTAAGAAACATTCGGATCCATGGCCGACCCAATCCTGGGAAAACAACCTGACGTAAAGCCTCATAATATACTCGAACAATCAGCAGGTGCTGTGCCGGAGATGGAATCGAGGATTTAGTCAGCCCGGTTAAAATACAGTGTGCCGCAGTCAAGACCTGCGTTATGCCGAGGCCGATTGCAGACTGGAAAAGCCAGGAACCGCGTGACATGCTTGACCGGAGTGCAAGCTATGAAAATCGCCATCGGCTCGGACCACGCGGGGTTCCGGTACAAGGAAAAAATCAGGGAACTGCTGCAAAGCCTCGGACATGACGTCACGGATTTCGGCACGCATTCGGAGGAACTGGTGGATTATCCCCTGTTCATCCGGCCTGTGGCGGAAGCTGTCGCCCGGGGTGAATTTGAACGCGGCGTGGTGCTGGGCGGTTCCGGCAACGGCGAAGCCATCACCGCCAACCGCGTTAAAGGCGTCCGTTGCGCCCTGTGCTGGAACGTGGAATCCGCCCGGTTCGGACGGCAGCACAACAATGCCAATATCATTTCCATCGGCGAACGGATGGTCAATCTCGAAACCGCGCTCGAAATTGTCCGGGTATGGCTGGATACGCCATTCGAAGGCGGCCGGCATCAACATAGGATTGAGTTGATTGATGCCGCGTAGCTGTAGCGTCGAGCCTGTGGCTCGAAATCGGCGCACAACGCCGACACTACAACCGTCAAACCAGGACAGTATGTTTAAGCACGTCCGGTTGACGCGTTCCGAGGTAACGCTTACGCTATCCACAGATTTATGAGTGAATTGCAAAATTCTCTGCTCGAATTGATCCGGCGCACCTCGGCGGAAATTCCCGATGACGTCAACCAATCCATCCTCGCGTCGCTGGAACAGGA
>Ga0265338_10010760_pt1 | contig 10674 bp, 8 predicted proteins | sample 42126metaG_FD_193579 | JGI IMG/M metagenome (GOLD analysis project Ga0265338, IMG submission 193579) | Rhizosphere microbial communities from Carex aquatilis grown in University of Washington, Seatle, WA, United States - 4-21-26 metaG | ecosystem: Host-associated > Plants > Roots > Rhizosphere >... | reverse complement strand
CTGAGCCTGCTCGACCGCACCCAGAAGAGCGACACCTTCGCCGTCAACCTCAAGACCTTCCTCGGTCGGCTGGCCGAGGCCTCGCACAACACCCTGATCATCGCCCTGTGCCGCTACCTGGTCAGCCTGTTGCTCGAGGTCGCTCGCGACCAGCCTGGGGGAATCCTCGCCAGCCTGGCCAGGGCGGCCAGCACCTTGCAGGCCGACCGCCGCGCCCTGGTCGAAGCCCTTAAGGCGCGCGACGAGGAACGGGCGCGCCTGGCCGCCATTCAATATCACCAGCATACCCGCACCCTGGTCGGCGGCCTTTTGGAATCCGGTCAGCGTGAAGAAAGCCGCGACAGCATGCGGCGGGCGGCGCGGCGCCTGAGGCAGGGCGCCTAAGCCCGCGCCCGCTACACTTTTCCTGCACGAGACGATCAATGACCAACAAGGTCTACAAGGACGCGCACGCGGCGCTGGACGGCGTGTTGTTCGACGGCATGACGATCATGTCGGGCGGCTTCGGCCTGTCGGGCAATCCGGAGACCCTGATTCCCGAGGTGCTGGCCTCCGGCGCCAAGAACCTGACGGTGGTGTCCAACAACTGCGGCGCCGATGGCTTCGGCCTGTGGACGCTGCTCAACAGCCGCCAGATCAGGAAGATGATCTCGTCCTATGTGGGCGAGAACAAGCTGTTCGAGCAGCTCTACCTGTCGGGCGAGCTGGAGCTGGAGCTCAATCCGCAAGGCACCCTGGCCGAGCGCATCCGCGCCGGCGGGGCGGGCATCCCGGCCTTCTTCACCAAGACCGGCGTCGGCACGGTGGTGGCCGAGGGCAAGGACGTGCGCGAGTTCGACGGCGAGACCTACGTGATGGAGCGCTGGCTGAAGGCCGACCTCTCGCTGGTGAAAGGCTGGAAGGCCGACACCGAGGGCAACGTCGTCTACCGAAAGACGGCGCGGAACTTCAATCCGGTGATGGCCACCGCCGGCAAGGTGACGGTGGTCGAGGTCGAGGAGATCGTACCCGCCGGAACGCTCGATCCGGACGGCATCCACACCCCCTCGATCTACGTCGACCGGGTGATCCTGAGCACCGTCAACGAGAAGCGGGTGGAGTTCCGCACCATCCGGCAGAGAGAAGCCAATTTGGGGGAGACCGTCTGATGCCCTGGACTCGCGACGAGATGGCCGCGCGGGCGGCCAAGGAGCTGAGGGACGGGTTCTACGTCAACCTCGGCATCGGCATCCCCACCCTGGTGGCCAACCACATCCCTCAGGGCATGGACGTGACGCTGCAGAGCGAGAACGGCATGCTCGGCATCGGGCCCTTCCCCTATGACGACCAGGTCGATCCGGACCTGATCAACGCCGGCAAGCAGACGGTCACCGCCCTGCCGCGCACCAGCTTCTTCTCCAGCGCCGACAGCTTCGCCATGATCCGCGGCGGCCATATCGACATGGCCGTGCTGGGCGCCATGCAGGTGGCCGAGAACGGCGACCTCGCCAATTGGACCATCCCCGGCAAGATGGTGAAGGGCATGGGCGGGGCCATGGACCTGGTGGCCGGGGTCAAGAAGATCGTGGTGGTGATGGAGCACGTCGACAAGCACGGCGGCCCGAAGTTCCTGCACCGATGCTCCTTGCCCCTCACCGGCGCCGGCGTGGTCGACATGCTGATCACCGACCTGGCCGTCTTCGCCATCGACAAGAAAGCCGGCGGCGCCAAGCTGATCGAATTGGCGCCCGGCGTCACCGAAGAGGAAGTGCGGGCCAAGACCGAGGCCGACTACCAGGCGGCGCTGCAACCCGCCTGAGCTTATGTTTCGACATAATATTCTATATTAAAATCATATGGTTGTCGGCGTCCTCGGCGTATGTTGTTGAGGTGGGTTGAGCCGCGTTTCCTCAGTTCGCTGGCCTCATCCTTCCTATACTCCGCCTCCCGGAGGACTAGCGAGCCGTGGCCTCCTCGTGGGGCCGCGGCTTTTTTCCTGCCCTCGCGATGACGAACCAGCTTTAAGGCGTGTTCCGCTCCAGGGTCGCCTTGGGGGTCCATGGCATGCTGTCGGTGGGCGCCAAGCCACGACGCAGGGTGAGGACCGCCTCAAGTCCGCCCTCGGAATGATTGGCCAAGGCCAGGTCGGCCTCGTTCTTCTGGGCCAGCATGCGGGCGATGGTCAGGCCGAGGCCCGCGCCGTTCGCTCGATGCCGCTGGGCGTTGTCGAGACGCACGAAGGGGGCGAAGGCGCTCTCGAGCTGGTCGGGCGGAATGCCGGGGCCTTGGTCGCGGATACGAATCTTGAGGACGCCGTCTTCCAGCCTCGAGCTGATCTCGGCCTCGCCCCCGTACTTGAGGGCGTTGTCGAGCAGATTGGCCAGGCATCGCTGCAGGGCCCGTGGACGCGCCTCCACGTCGTAGCCGGACGGCTCGATGAACTGGGCGTGCTGGCCGCGTTCTTCGGCATCCTCCACCAGGCTTTCGAGCAGGGCGTCCAGCGCCACGGGCGCGAACGGCTCGTCGATCTGGCTGCCGCGCGAGAAGTCCAGGCCCTCTCGGATCAGGATCTGCATGCCCTGAAGGTCGTCGACCAGCCGGCTGCGTAGGGCGATGTCGCTGACCTTTTCGAGCCGCAGCCGCAGCCGGGTCAAGGGCGTCTGCAGGTCGTGGGTGATGGACGCCAGGATCTTGGTGCGTTCGGCCAGATGTTCGCGAAGTTGCGCCTGCATCGCGTTGAAGGCGCGGATGGCGTCGCGCACCTCGTTGGGTCCGCGCTCGGGCAGGGGTCTGGAGTCAAGGTCGCTCCCCAGGGATCGAGCCGCCTGTGACAGGGCTCGCAGCGGCGCGGCGGCCATGCGGGCGGCGAAGAAGGTCAGAACGCCCACGGTCAGGACCAGGATCGTGAGGAACAACGGGTCGAAGTCCCACAGGTGGCTCTCCTCGACCCGGGGATTGATGATGGTGAACCTCAGGGGCGCGCCGCCGGCCGTCTTCACCGAGATCAGCCAGCAGTGCATCTGGCTGTAGGATGATCGAGTGGCCGGATGAGGAAAGCAGGTGTCCGGTTCGACCGCCGCCGCGCTGGCGTCCGGTCCGAGACGACGGGTCAAGCGCTGCGAAAGCTCGTTCTCCGGCCTTAGCCCCCGCTCCTGGCCGTGCGAGGGATAGATGCCGGGAACGCCGTTGGCCATCAGCTCCGCGCGCAGGGGCGGCGGCGCGCTCTGGGCCAGGGAAACGAAGTCCTGGGCTCGGTCCGCCAGGCGCTCCCAACGGATGCGGGCCAGATCGGCCTGGCGATGCAGGTCGGCGATGCCCAGCGCCAAGCTTGCCGAACTGACCACCCCGATCAGCAGGAACACGAACAGGCGTCCCGCCATGGTGTCAAAATATCGGCGCGGATTCATTCGAAGGTCACGGCGGCCGCCAGGACATAGCCCTGGCCGCGCACGGTCATGATCAGGTCGGCATTGCGGGCGTCGTCGCCGAGCTTGTCGCGCAGGCGGCTGATCTGCAGGTCGGCCCTTTGGCCCGAGCTGTCGATGACGGCGGCGTGGGATCCCACCGTGAGCAACTGGTCGCGCGACAGGACCTCATTGGGGTGCTCGACGAAGAACTTCAGCAGGCTGAACTCGGCGCCGGACAGCATCACCACCCGGCCTTTTTCGTCCGACAGCCGACGCTGCTGGAAATCGAGGGTCCAGCCCCGGAACAAGGCCTTCTTCGCCGTCGCGGGCTCGACGAGAACGGGGGAGGGATAGGCCCGACGCATCACGCTGCGCACCCGGGCCAGCAATTCGCGCGGCTCGAACGGCTTGGTCACGTAGTCATCGGCCCCGACTTCCAGGCCGATCACCCGGTCGATCGCCTCTCCGCGCGCGGTCAGCATGATGATCGGAATGTTCCTCCGGGTCCGGCTTTCGCGGCACAGTGTCAGACCGTCCTCTCCCGGCAGGTTGAGGTCCAGGATGATCAGGTCCACGGGACCGGAGGCGAGGGCGGCGAACATCTCCGCGCCGTTCGCCGCATGGATCACGGCGTAGCCGGCCGCTTCCAGCTGCTCGGCCAGGAGGCTTCGGATCTCGAAGTCGTCATCGACCACCAGCAGCGTTTGTTGCGGCCGGACGGCGGCTTCGGCTTCCGGATGAGGTGCGAATAGCGACGTGCTCAAGGGCTCCTCCCTCGCGACCTCCGCGTCGTGGTCCGACGCCCGTTGTAGCCGCGAAGCCTGACGCGGTCTCGTCCGCCTGTGGCTGCGGTCAAAAATCGCAGGCGCATGTTCTGTCGGCTATAGACAACAGTCAACAGGTGACTAGTGTGGTTGCCAAGGATGGCGTCCCACGAGATGGTCGCCCCAATGGGAGCGAGCGATGAGCGTTGCGGAGGCGGACCTCGACGGCGTGCTGGATCACGCCAAGCTGGGGTCTTACCAGGGCGTGATCATCCTCCTGTGCGCCTTCATGGTCATGATCGACGGGTTCGCCACCCAGATGATCGGGCTCGTGGCGCCGGCCATCGCGGCCGATTGGCGTCTCCCCGCCGCCGCCTTCGGGCCGGTGTTCGGCCTCGGCCTGTTCGGCGGCCTGTTGGGGGCCCTGTTCCTGGGCAGCCTCGGCGACCGTTTCGGGCGCAAGCCCGTGGTGTTGGCCTGCATCGTTCTGTTCTCGGTCGTCTCGCTGGTCACGCCCTTCACCCACACCATTCCCGCCCTCATCGTCGCGCGCGTCGTGTGCGGCCTCGGGCTCGGCGGGGCCTTGCCTAATCTGATCGCCCTCACCTCGGAATACGCGCCCAAGTCCAGCCGGGCCCGGGTGGCGGCGGTGATGTTCTGCGGATTCCCCCTCGGGTCGGTCCTGGCCGGCGTGGTCACGGCCCAGATGATGCCCGACTACGGTTGGGCCAGTGTGTTCTATGTCAGCGGAGCCTTTCCCCTGGCGCTGCTGCCGGTCTTCGCCGTCCTGGTCCCGGAATCGGCGCGGTTCTTGATCGCCGCCGGTCGCGAAAGCCAAGCGGCGCGCATCCTCGCCCGGACCAACCGCCACACCCGTTGGAACGGGTCGGCCGGCGCGCGGGCCGGTCATAAGGCCTCGGTCGGGGAGCTGTTCGCCAACGGTCTCGCGTCGGGCACCCTGCTCCTGTGGCTGACCCTATTCGCCAGCCTCCTTCTGACGGTGTTCATGGTCAGCTGGTTGCCGCTCGTGGCCCGCGCCGGGGGCATTGGCCTGAAGAGCGCCGTCCTCGCCGTGTCGGCTTTCAACCTCGGCGGCACCGTCGGCTGCTTCGCCATCGGCGCTTTCAACAAGCGCTTCGGAGTGATCGCGCCGATCGCAGTCTCCTACTTGCTCGGCGCCGTAGGCGTCTGCCTGGTCGGCTTCAGCGGATACTCGGGCCCGCTGTTCCTCGCCGCTTCCCTGGTGGCGGGACTGTTCACGGTGGGCGCCCAGATGTGCACCGTGGGCTTTCTCGCCGCCTTCTACGACACCCATGCGCGGGCGACCGGCGTCGGTTGGGGGCTGGGGATCGGCCGCATCGGGGCGGTGGTGGGGCCCACCATCGGCGGCGTCTTCATCGGCCTCGGCATGCCCATGCCCACGCTGTTCCTGATCGCGGGCGCGATGGCGGCCATAGCCGCAGTCGGCATCGTCAGCGTCGGGCGGGTCTGGCGCGGAGGCCGGCAATCGGCCTGACGCCCGCGGGCTAAGGAGCTCAAGATGAAGATCGCCCGCTATCGCCCGGACAACTGGGTCAAGGACCATCCCACCGGCGCCATCGCCTTCCAGCACCTGCTCCAGGGAGATCCGTGCTCCACCGATAACTTCATGCTGATCCTGGGCCGGCAGGAGGGCGACTTCCATATGCCGCGCCACCGGCACAATTTCGATCAGATCCGCCTGCCGATCGTCGGGCCCATGAACCACGGCGATTTCGTACTCGGCGAAGGCGAGGTGGGCTACTTCGTTGAGGGCTTGGCCTATGGCCCGCAGGACGATCCGCTGGGCCGTTATGCGCCGGGCGAGCGCCTCCAACTGGTGTTGCAGTTTGGGGGCGCCTCGGGCGTCGGCTTCATGAGCATCGAGGACCGCTGTCGGGGCCGGGAGGAACTGGCGCGGGCGGGCCGCTTTGAGGGCAACTACTATCATCGGGCGGACGGCAAGACGGAGTGGGGCCTGAACGCCATCTGGCGGCAGGTCTATGGCGCTCCGCTGACCTATTCCAAGCCGCGCTACAAGAGCCCGATCGTGGCCGATCCCGCCGTCTTCAACTGGTGGCCGGTCGGGGACGTGGGCGGGGTTGAACACAAGCCGTTGGGCGTCTTCTCCGAACGCGCCATGTGGGTGGAGCTGGTGCGGCTATCGCCTGGCGCAGTCTGGCGATCGTGCCACCCTCGGGCGCGGCGCCTGATGGTGGTGATGCAGGGCGAAGCCGCCAGCGAGGGGGAGCGCCTCGCAAGGCTGGATGCGGTCCAATCAGAACCGGGTGAGGCCTTGACCCTCGCCAGCGCCTCGGGCGCGGAGGTGTTCCTGATCGGACTGCCACCAATCGGTTCGGAAGCCGCCGTCGACGCGGACGTGCTGGAAACGCCGGTCGGAGACGGCGCCCTATAGGCGTCGCCATTCCTTCAGAAATCACTAGGTGACTTGTTGATTTGTGTTAGAGTCACTTGGTGAATCCGCGTCGATGGGCCGCGTCGCCGTGTCAGCCGTTAATCGGGCTACTGCAAAAGAAATGTTGACGCGGGGATAAATGCAATATTTCTCTCCGCACCAAATGCAACAGTATATATAAGTATCAATAAAATATAGTTCGACATAGTAGGCTATACTTCGAGTTAGAACGAAACAAATCCTTGGTTCTCTCGAGGCGGCGGCGGGCGCGGCATTCGCCGGCCGGCCGGGAGTGAAAGATCAGACGAGCCCTGGGGAGGGACGCCAAAATGAAATTGTTACCCGCGCTCTGCGGAGGGGTGAGCCTGCTGGCCATTGGGCCGGCGGCTTTTGCACAGGACGCGTCGGCTACGGCTGGCCAGGCTCCGGCTACAGAGGCCCCAGCGGCGCTGGACACGGTGGTGGTCACCGGTTCGCGCATCGTCCGCAACGGTTATGCCGCGCCGACCCCGGTGACCGTGGCGCCGGCCGCTGAGTTGGAGGCCCTGACGCCCACCACCATCTCCGACGCCCTTAATAAGTTGCCCGTATTCGCCCAATCCACATTTGCAGCCTCTGGGGCCACCGGCAGCGCCGTGCCTGGCAACTACTTGAACCTGCGCGACTTTGGCATCAACCGGACCCTGATCCTGATGGACGGCCTCAGGGTCGCTCCGACCAATTTCAACGGCCAGGTCGACATCAACTCCATTCCCCAGATGCTGGTGCAACGGGTGGACGTGGTCACCGGCGGCGCCTCGGCGGTCTATGGCTCGGACGCCGTCACAGGCGTCGTCAACTTCGTCATGGACACCCATTTCAACGGGCTGAAGGGCGAAGTTCAGAGAGGTGTTTCCGATGACGGGGACGCTCGTTCGGGCCGCTACGGGATCGCGGCCGGGTCTGAGGTGCTGAACCGTGGCCACATCGAAGCCAGCTTCGAGCACTTCGACGAAGACGGCTTGAACGCGAGCCAGCGCGCCTACAGTTCGGCGAGGAACGTCTACACCGGCGCGGGGACGGCCGCGTCGCCCTATACCCTCACCAGCAACGCGGGCCTCGCCAACACCGCCTTCGGCGGCTACGTCATGAGCGGCCCGTTCGCCCATCAGCAGTTCCTGTCCAATGGTCAGCTCGATCCCTATACGCCGGGAGCAACCACGGGGACCTCCACCATCGTCAGCGGCGGCAATGCAGCCTCTTACAACAATGAAACCTTGACGGCGCCGCAGAACGAGAACCAGGGCTACGCCCGTTTCGACTATGACTTGAACGACCACGTCAGCGCGTTCGTCCAGGGCACGGACAGCTGGTCGATCAGCCACCAGGTCAACTCCAACTGGCCGCAGCAGCTCCTGACGTTCTACAGCGGCAACCCATTCCTGCCCTCGGCCGCCCAGGCGCAACTGGCTCCGGGCCAGAGCTTCACCGCCAACATTTTCCCGCGCGATCTGGCGTTGATGTCCCAACAGACCCAGGCGACGGCCGCGAACAGCGTTACGGCGGGCCTGAACGGCAAGTTTGACGACTTCAAGTGGACCGCCGACTACACCCACGGCGCTGCGATTTACCGCCAGAGTCTGTCCAACAACATCAACGTGCCGAACTTCCTGGCGGCGACGGACGCCGTGTCGGGCCCGAACGGTCCGCAGTGCTATGTCAGCACGACCCCGAATGCCTCGAAGTACCCGGGATGCGCGCCCATCGATGTGTTCGGCGCGGGCAATGAATCCGCGGCCGCCTTGGCCTACGTCTTCCAAAACACGTCGTTCCGAGTGGCGAACTTCTATGACGACTATACCGGCAGCATCTCCGGAAACGCCTTCAATGACTGGGCCGGCCCGGTCTCGGTGGCGGTCAACGCCGAATACCGCCAGCAGGTGTTGAAGGAGACCACCAACGCCAATCCCCTTACGCCCGTGACCAACGTGACCGGCGTCCTGCGCGACATACCGATCAACAGCGTGAGCAACAGGCCGTCTCCGCCGACCGCGATCTACGCCTACGCCACCGTTGCGCCGACCGACGCCTCCAACAACGTGTGGGAGGTCAGCGGCGAGACCGTCGCTCCGCTGGCCAAGGACCTGCCCTGGGCCAAGTCCCTCGATGTCAGCGGGGCCGTCCGCTACACCGACTACAGCACCTCGGGGTCGGTGGTTACTTGGAAGGCGGGGCTGGACTACCAGCCGGTGAACGACGTCCGCTTCCGCTTCACCGAATCGCAGGACATTCGGGCGCCCACGCTCTACGACCTTTATGCCGGGCAGAGCGAACTGGTTCAGAACCTGAACGATCAGTACAATTCAAAGCTCAACCAAGTGGTGTTCATCACCACCGAAGGCAATCCGCATCTAGTGCCGGAGAAGTCGCTGACGACCACGGCGGGTGTTGTCTGGTCGCCGTCTTGGCTGCCGCGGTTCCGTATGTCGGTGGACTACTACAATATCACCATGGACAACGCGATCACCACCCTGGCCGGCAACAACACGACCCTGCTGCAGCAGTGCGCCGCCCAGCCGAGCGCGGCGCTCTGCACGCAGTTGATCGTCCGGGGCAACGGTCAGAACGCCTTCCCGACGGCGGTCTACAGCGAGCCGTTCAACGCCGCGAAGACGTGGACGAACGGGGTGGACGTCGAGGCCAGTTACAATGCTTCCCTGGAAGACTGGGTGAAGCAACTGCGCGGCGACGTGCGCTTCCGCCTCCTCTACAGCTACCAGCCGACGCTCGACACCATCAACTTCACCGGAGCGCCGGTCGTCAATTCTGCTGGCACGGTGGGCTCCACCGGCGCCGGCGTGGCCTCCAATCGCGTCACCCTGGCTGCCAACTATGCGCTCGGCCCAGTCAGCTTGGATTGGCAGACGCGCTGGTCCAGCGCCCTGGCCCGCGGGGTGCCGGGGCAATACTTCGCCCAGGGCCCGCTGCCCGCTTACACTGTCAGCGATCTGAACGTGAACTACCACTTCACGGCACAGGGCCACCTCCTGAACCTGTTCTTCAACGTGCAGAACCTGTTCCACGCCCAGCCGCGCATAGCGCCGAGCATCACCTTCTCTGGGATTCCGGGCTTCGGCAGCTCGGCCTTCGCCGGAGACGACCTGATCGGCCAGTATTTCACGGCCGGCGTGAAGTTCCGCTATTGAGCAACGGGCCCGGCGTCCGCTGAGGCCGACCGGTCGGCCAGCGGCCGGTTCGCGAGCCCGTTCGGCTTCCGGCAAACGACAATGACCTAGGCTGGGCAAGCGCCGATCTGGAAATGGCCCATAGCCCGCCAAAAAGCGATGAGGAGCGCTCGATGCAAGTTTCCAAGAAGATGCTGGCCCTGGCCGGCCTTGCGGTTGTTTCGCTGGCCGCGGCGCCCGCCTCTGCGCACCACTCGTTCGCGATGTTCGACAACCAGAAGAACGTGACGCTGGAAGGCACCGTGAAGGACTTCCAGTGGACCAACCCGCACAGCTGGATTCAGCTGGTGGTGAAGGATCCGGCGACCGGCAAGGAAGTCGAATATTCGATCGAAGGCGGCAGCCCCAACGGCCTGTCGCGAGCCGGCTGGAAGCGCACTTCGCTGAAGCCGGGCGACAAGGCGGTGGCGGTGATCCATCCGCTGAAGGACGGCACCAACGGCGGTTCGCTGGTGTCGGTGTCGGTCAACGGCGTTCAGATCGGCGGCGCCCGCTCCTAAGCGGACCTGCGATTACGGAGTTTGAGGGCGGTCCCAAAACGCCGCTGCAACCGACGCAAGTCCTGAGATTCGGCGCGGCGGCGGGCCAGGGTACGCTTGAACCCAAAGCGGGCGGCTGATCTTTCCAGGGGGCAGCCCTCACTCTAAATTGCGCGACTGAATGGCGGCGGCAAAGATCTCATTCCGCCGGTCCGGTGGCGGACGATCCGAACTTCCCCAAATGGTCGTTCTTGCTGGTTGAGCCGGCCGCTTGAACGGCAGATTTCTGGAGCCAACCCAACGACGGCTTATGGCGCGCTCAGGCCGTCAAAGGCGCCGCGCCGAACCGCCAACTCGACAGCACCCAGCCGCCCATTAAGTCTCCCT
>Ga0265338_10010759_pt1 | contig 10674 bp, 7 predicted proteins | sample 42126metaG_FD_193579 | JGI IMG/M metagenome (GOLD analysis project Ga0265338, IMG submission 193579) | Rhizosphere microbial communities from Carex aquatilis grown in University of Washington, Seatle, WA, United States - 4-21-26 metaG | ecosystem: Host-associated > Plants > Roots > Rhizosphere >... | reverse complement strand
TGTTTCGCCAACGCGACCAAATCAAAAATCCGAACTCCAGCTACATTAGCACTTACAGATGGCAGGGAGAGTCCGGCCTAGAAATTCCCCCTTATTTCTAGTCGGGACTCTCTCTACTGTTTGAGGGCGTTTTCCACCACCAGGTGGATGTACCCTAAATACTACCTTTGCCCGTCGGCATCCGGCCCAGTCGTCCACACGCGCCTGGCCATCAGGATCACCACAGGATGGTAGGGAGATCGTCAGCCCAGCTGACATCCCGGAGCTTTAGCACCCGCTGCTAGGACTCTAGCGGGGCAACATGTGCCACTTAATAAATTTAAACAATCAATTAGGGCAGATATGTTGCCCCGACACTTTTTGACTTATCTTCATCCAATCCCCGAACACAAATCGGGGATTTTTATATTCGCACGGATATCTCCGGCATCATACTTCCAAGTGCTATGTCGCGAAATGCATATTTCATTCCTATGCCCGGAGAAACGAAATGAATTGGATATCTAACATAAATAGAGCACAATAATAGTTCATTAGCATAGGGAACACAACAGACATAAATAATGTATACATCAAGAAATAAAAATGTATTCAATTTTGATTCAATTTGCCTGATCGCTCCCTGGGCAGCTAACTTGAGTAGGAGGGGCGAGTCTGAGATAATCAGTAGATGAAGGAAATGTTGAATCGTAGTAATTTCAAGCTCGCAGCTTTGATGTTGGCGTTGCTGGGGACAGGTATCGTCATATTGATATCGATGCTCACCACCACACCCAAGACAATCGGTCCGAGTGGCGTGACCTTCTGGTTCATCGCCTTACTGGTATTTCTCTCGAGCTTGTTGGCGCTGCTTTTGGTGGGCATCAAGACTCGCTTTCGCAAAGGCAGACAACAGATGAATCGGACGGTGAATGGCAGCTTTCGTACAGGATTTCTACTCAGTTTGGGCTTGGTGACTTTCTTGGCGCTACGTTCATTGGGTACTCTCGGTGTCAAAGATGTGATATTGCTCGGATTGGTGCTGTTGTTGATTGAATTTTATCTCCGAACAAGAAGCGGTGAACATGAGACAACCTGAAAAAATCCTAGCCGAAGCCGAAAACGAAGCCAAAAAGGCAAAAAACGAAGCCGAGCTCAACCTGGTGAAGAGCCGCTATCTGGGCAGGAAGAGCCAATTGGCCACCGCAATGGCGACACTGTCCAAGCTACCGGTATCTGAGCGGAAGCTCAAAGGCGCGCAATTAAACAAGCTCCGTGGTCAACTCGAAGAGTTATTCGTCAGATGCAGGGAAGTACTCGTCGGCCAACAGATCTACGCGCCAGTCGATCTGACGCTGCCGTCGTCGCCCGACGCGCAGTTCGGGCATTTACACCCCGTGTCGCAGATTTTGGCCGAAGTTTATCGGATCTTCGAGAGCCTCGGATTCGCCATCGTTGACGGCCCCGAGATCGAGAGCGACTGGTACAATTTCGAAGCCCTCAATATGCCGCCAGAACATCCCGCCCGCGAGATGCAAGATACGTTTTACCTCAACGAGACATATGAGGGGAAGCAGCTGATCCCGCGGACGCACGCTTCGGGTATGCAGGTGCGCTTCCTCGAACAGAATCAACCGCCGGTCAAGATCATCTATCCGGGCAAGGTCTTCCGCAACGAGAACGAAGATGCCACGCACTCCTGGATCTTTAGCCAGATCGAGGGGATGGTGGTGGGTGAGAATATCTCGCTGACTGATCTGAAGGGGACACTGGAGTACTTCGTCCGTGGCGTGCTCGGTCAGGATAGCCGGATCCGATTGCGGCCGAGTTACTTCCCGTATACCGAGCCATCGGTCGAGATCGACGCCTATTATCAGGGTGAGTGGCTAGAGTTGCTGGGCGCCGGCATGATGCGCTCGCAGGTGCTCGAGAACGCTGGCATTGATAGTAAGCGGCACAATGGCTTCGCCTTTGGTGCCGGCGCTGACCGTCTGGCCCAGGTCAAGTTTGCTATGACCGATCTGCGCCAAAACTGGCGACCGAATCTGTTTTTCTTGGAGCAATTCTAGTGAAAATCAGCATCAAATCCATCAATCGCTATCTAAGTAAACCAATGACCACCGACCAAATCGTGGCGGCGCTGGGTCGCAGCGAGATCGAGATCGAAGAGGTGATCACGACCGAGCCGTTTGACCGCCAGATCGTGGTCGGACAGGTAACAGCGCTCGGGCCGCACCCGCAGGCCGATCGCTTGCAAATTGCTCAAGTGGCGGTGGGTAAACTTAGCAAGCAGCCGCTACAAATCGTCTGCGGAGCGCCAAACATCGCCATCGGTCAGACGGTGGTGCTCGCTATGACCGGCGCTGTCTTGCCTGACGGCACGGTGATTCGGGCCGCAACTATCCGTGGCCAGCAATCGAACGGTATGCTATGCTCGGCGCGAGAACTCGGTATCTCAGACGATCACGGTGGCATCATGGTACTCGACCACCCCGCCCTACCGGGACAAATATTGTGCGACATATGGCAAACCGAGGATCAGCTGGATATCAAGACGCACCCAAACAGGTGGGACCACCAGAGCTGGGTTGGGGTAGTGCGCGAAATTTCCGCTTCGGCAGCCGACCCCGCATATCTGTTGGCAGCCCTTGAGTCGCCAGAAAACACCTATACGAGAACTATTTCGCACAATGTCAAGAAAACAGGAAAGTGCCAGCGCTTCATCACTGTGAAACTGCGTGTGAAAAACGATGTGAAAACACCAACATGGCTTGTGGAAAACTTAGTGGGCGCTGGGCTGCGCAGCGTAAACGCTGTCGTCGACATTACGAATTTCGTCATGCTCGAGCTTGGGCAACCCTCTCACGCTTATGACGCCGTCAAAGTGCGTGGTGACTTGCGTGTGGTCTTAGGCTCCCCCGCTCAAACCCTGACCACAATAGACGGTGTCGCGCGTCAACTCGCGGCCACAGACTTGATAATCGCCGACGAAAGTGGTCCAGTAGGGCTGGCCGGAGTGATTGGCGGCCAGTCCAGTGAGATCGAGACGACGACGCAAGAGATCATCCTCGAGGTGGCAACCTTCGACAAGACGACGGTGCGGCGGACGGCCTTGCGCCACGGCCTGCGCACCGAGGCCTCAGCTCGCTTCGAGCGCGGACTCCCCTCTCACCTGCCTCAGTTGGCGGCCGATCGGTTGATAGAATTGCTGCGCGAGATTTGCCAAGCGGAGATCCTGGTCTCCCCTGTCGATCTACGCGAATCGGCGGCTGATCTGACCGAGAATCCACCCATGATTGGTCTCAGCGTCAGGCGAGCTGAGCGGTTGCTTGGTATGGTGCTAGATGAAGCTCAGGTACTGGCTGGATTACGTCGACTGGGGCTCGGCGTCGAGCACTTCAGCTTGAGTCGTGAGGCACGACGCTTACAAACCGACGGCTTGGCCATGATTGATGCGGCGAAGGCCACGAAACCTGATCCAGCAGCAGTAACCAGCTCTATCTATCGACGCATCGGCCTCGATATCGGGCAAACCGTCGCAGCACAACTCAAAAAAGGCCACGAAGTTGGCGACAATCGCGCCGATTTCAAACCCGGCGACATCCTCTTCGCCGGTGACAGCAAACAACCCAAAATCGGCTTGTATATAGGCAAAAACAAGCTGCTGACGGCCACGGCTCAAGGATCCAAGACAACCATAGAGATCGTCTCGGTCAGCGCACTCGTCAATGATCCGCATTTCCGCGGCGCGCGGCGCTATCTCGATAACTTCAACCATATCTTGGCCATAACTATCCCCTGGTGGCGGGCCGATTTGCAAGCCGAAGAGGATATCGTCGAAGAAATAGCCAAGATCATCGGTTATGACAAACTACCGACTACCCTGCCACAGCTGCCACCTCAAAATACCACCGAGCATCAGGTCTTGCCGCAAGCTTTGCAGCTCAAACAGCAACTTGTAGCGCTCGGTTTGTTTGAGATTATGACTTATTCATTTGTCGGTCAGCAAAGTTTGTCGGTTAGCGGGACACAGCCCGGCGATCATCTCAGTGTGGCCAATCCGTTGAGCCGCGAACAGGCCTATCTACGATCGAGTTTCTTGCCCAGCCACCTTGATGTCTTGCAGCGAAACATGCGCTATCCGCAGCCGTTCGGCTGGTTTGAGATTGCCAAGCTATTTCGTAAACAGGGTGATCAAGCTACATTTCCGGCGACTGAGATCTGGCGTATAGCCATCATGTTTACAGGTGTAAATAGCCTGGATCGAACAAAAAATGTGATCAATTGGCTGATAGAGCGAAGCCGTGAACCATACCACATCAAGCCCCAGCAAATCGATTGGTTTATCCCGGGACGCGGGGCGGTGATACGTCATGGACAGACTGTAATTGGTCGATTTGGGCAACTGCAGCCGACGATTCTACCGAAGAAGATGAGTAATCAAGTCGTAAGCTACGCCGAGCTAGATTTATTGCCATTCCTCCACCAGACGCCGATCCAGACCAAGCCCGTGCCAGCTTATCAGCTCATCGAACGAGATCTCAGCCTAGAACTATCGGATGAGGTATTATGGCAGGATGTGGCTGGATTGCTGCAGAAGCACGCTCAGGTGTATCAAACCCGCTTGATCGACCAATATCGTGATCAGCACAATCCAACCAAGCACACGTTGACGGTGCGGATCTCACTCGATTGTGGTCCGCAGCCAGCTGCCGATGAGATTCAGAAGGTGGTCGATGGCCTGATCCGGCAGCTCAAAGCCAAACTGCAGGCCGAGATTCGCTAGTTCTGGTATAATAATGCTTATGCCACCAAATAATCCGATACCCACACCACCACAACCCGAGCGCATCAGTCAGCGACCCGAAATCGAAGTCTCCAACACTACGCCGGAACTGCAACCGAGCCTCGGCGAAGCTCAGCCGATCATGCCGTCAGGTGTTCCGGCCGATCCGTTGCCATCTGCTCCGCCTGCCCAGACTCCGGTTGCGCAAGGTACGACGCCTTCGTCGGCAACCACTGCACCAATCAACCTGCCGGCTGCCGATGCTGAACTCATCGAGAAGCACTGGGTCGATCAAGCCGAGCACATTATCGATACCGACCAGGACGATCCGCAGAAAGAAGAAGCCGAAGAAGAACATCTGTCTGATCAGTACCTCAAGCAACGGTTTGGTCATGATGTCAACCAGGGTGAATAACATATGTCGAGGGTGACGAGCTACCATGCCAAATCTTGCTGCTGAGCTCAGTTTCACCGACTTGAGTATACTGGTTTTTGTGCCGGTAGCGATTCTGTTGATGCTCTTCGGGTGGTGGAATTTCCGCGCCCACGCCCGCCGTGCCAAAGCCATCGAGCGATCGCTCAAGATGGTGCCGCTCCTCGTGAAATTGCCGCCACTGGAGAATCCTGACTCCGACGCCCAAAACGAGCAAGCCAGCGTCGAGGCTCAGCTTGGCCGGGCGGAGCAGCTGTTTGCCATACTCTCTGGTGTCGCCGACCCGAAGTCATCGAATCTCTACGGCCAACGCCACCTGGCTCTCGAAATCGTCGCCTACGAATCACAAGTCTACTTCTATATTGTGACGCCGATCGGTTTGCTCTCAGCAGTCGAGAAAGCTCTGACATCAGCCTATCCGACGGTGCAATTCGAGCAAGTCCAAGATCATAACATCTTCTCCGGACCAGGTAAGGTCAACGGAGTGGCTGGCGGCGAATTCAAACTCACCCGAGACAGTTATTATCCGCTGAATGACTTCAAGAAGACCAATGCTGACAACCTCGGTAATCTGTTGACTGGCTTGTCTAAGCTGCAAGCCGGCGAAGGGGCGGCGATTCAATTGCTGTTACGGCCGGCCGGCAGTGGTTGGGCTGATTCGGCTCATGCGGCCGCTCGTGATCAGCTTGATCCGTCCAAATCGGCCAGCCAGAAGCCCTTTGCCAGCCAGGTCTTCACCGATATAGTCAGAGCCACTATCAAGGCACCGGACTCCGCAGCAAATAGTGGCAGCCCGTCTCCACCCAAACCCGTCAACGAACTTGATGTCAAGGTCAGCCAACTGATCGAGACTAAGGCCAGCATACCAGTATTCGAATGTCTGATTCGCTTGGTGGCAAGTAGTCCGACAGCCGGCCGAGCCGACACCATCACGCGCGATATGAGCACGAGTTTCGCCCAATACAACTTGCCTGGCAGCAACAGTCTGCGATACCTGCCCACCAAGAATCGTCAGAAGCTGGCGACTAATTTCATCTTCCGATTCTTCCCGATCGAACAGCGATCGCTGGTGCTGTCGGCCACCGAGATAGCTAGTTTGTACCACTTGCCGGCCTCAATCGCAGAAGCGGCCAGCACACCGGTCGAGCGGACAGGAAGCCGAGAGACGGCCGCTCCAAACAATCTATCCAAGCAAGGCCTGATCTTCGGCAGTAACTACTATCGAGGCGCAGAGACGACCATCCGTCTGAGCGATGACGATCGTCGTCGCCATGTCTACATCGTCGGCCAGACCGGTACCGGCAAATCAGTCACGCTCGAGAATTGCATCGTCCAGGATATGGCGGCTGGTCGCGGCCTGGCTTTCATCGACCCGCACGGCGATACGGCCGAGAAGTTGCTCGCCAAGGTGCCGGCCTCGCGAGCCCAAGATGTAATTTACTTCAATCCAGCCGACACTGAGATGCCGCTGGGCCTGAACCTGCTGCAATTCGACAAACCGGAGCAGAAGGACTTCATCATCCAAGAAGCGATCAATATGCTCTACAAGCTCTATGATCCAGGTCACACCGGCATCATAGGCCCGCGCTATGAGCATTGGTTTCGCAATGCCGCTCTGACCATCATGAGTGATCCAGCCGGCGCTACCTTCCTCGAAATCCCTAAGGTTTTCACTGACAACAACTTCCTCAAAGCCAAGTTTCGTCACGTGACTGATCCGACCGTCCAAGACTTCTGGACCCGCGAGATGGCGCAGACCACCGATTATCACAAGAGCGAGATGCTGGGTTGGTTTGTGTCCAAATTTGGCGCCTTTGCCAGCAACGATATCATGCGCAATATCATCGGCCAGACCAAGAGCTCCTTCGACATCGCTCAGATCATGGACGAAGGTAAAATCTTGATCGTTAATCTCAGCAAGGGTCTGGTCGGCGAGCTGAATTCGCAGCTGCTGGGGATGATCTTCGTCATCAAATTCAATGCCGCGGCCCTAGCTCGTAGTCAGATGGCCGAGGGCAATCGTCGCGATTTCACGCTCTATGTCGATGAGTTTCAGAACTTCAGCACCGATTCCTTTGCGACCATCTTGTCCGAAGCCCGCAAGTATCATCTCAGCTTGGCGGTGGCCAATCAGTTCATCGGCCAGCTCAACGAGCAAGTCCGCGATGCGGTCTTCGGTAATGTCGGCACCATCTTGAGTCTGCGTTGCGGGCCGGAGGACGCCGAATTCCTGGCCAAGCAGTTCGCGCCTAGCTTCAGCGCGGCCGATCTCGTTAACCTACCGAACCTCAACGGCGCCCTTCGTCTGATGGCCAATGGTCTGCCGACGACACCATTCTCGATCAAGATTCTCTTCCCGCCGATCGGTCAAGCCAATCCCGAGGTGGCTCAAACGATTATCGAGTACTCACGCAGCCATTATGGTCGTCCCAAGAGTGAAGTCGACGCCGCGGTGCTTGGTAGTCTGCGGCCGCCGACGACGGCTCCAACACCCACTCCGACTCCAGCACCCGCCCCAGCTCCCACGCCGATACCGCCACCGAGTCCAGTACCGACTCCAGCTCCAGCCGCACCCTAATCCGCTTGCCAGATAAACATAAGCGGTATACTATAGCATTAAGATGACTAAATCATGCTAGCCCGAGATCTGCTCACCAATATCCGCCTCCGCACTGTCGAGCAGTCCAAACTGACTTTCTACCTCAAGCGTCTGCGACAAGACACCACCACTCGCCGGATTGGTTCGGTTCTGATCGTGCTGGCACTGACCTTCCAAGTCATTACGTTTTTGTCGCCACCCAAGGCCAGCGATGCCGCCAGTACCAATGACGTCATCACTGGTGGATTCGTCAGCAAAGCCGACCTGCTGGCCAAATGGGACGCCGACACCGACCTCAACCAACTCGTCTACGGCCATTTCGGCATCACCCGAGCTGATATCGCCTCGCCAAACACGGTCGACACCATTATCACTGGCAATCAAGGCCTCTGGTCCGTCGGTCATAATCCACACTCGTCGCAAGATGTGGCTTTCAACATCTTCCAAGCCACCATGTATATCCGGCCGCTCTCTAGCTGGGGTACCTCGGCAACTTATAAAGCATTGACTGGTGTCACCAAATACGGTGTCCGATTCTACATCATCTACGATTGCGGTAACCCAGCATTCGTCGGCATTCCGCCATTGCCACCACCGCCCGTTATAACGCCACCACCTCCACCGAAGACGACGACGCCGACTTTCTCTTGTCAGAGCCTGACCAGTACGCCGGCCAGTGGCACTGCACCGTTGACGGTCAATTTCGTAGCTCTGGCATCAGTCAATGGCACTACCGTCAAAGATTACTTGTTTGACTTCGGCGATGGTACCACGCTGACTAGCCCAATCCGTACTGTCACGCACAAATACGCCGCCGCTGGCAAATACGCCGCCCATGTTCGAATCGAAACAGTTGCTGGCACCACAGCAGTGACACCAATTTGTCAGACCCAGACTACGGTCACGGCGGTTAAGCAACCGGTCGTGCCGGCATTTGCTTGCTTGGCGCTGGCTGGTTCGCCGCTGAGCGGAAATGCGCCCCTGACGGTGAATTTCACCACCACACCGTCGGTCACCAACACCACAGTCTCGGATTACCTCTACGACTTCGGTGACGGCGCGACCGCGACCACTGCCACTGCGATCGCCAGCCATACGTACACCACACCGGGCAATTACGATGCCACCGTGCGCGTCCAGACTCCCGCCGGCACCACGGCTGCGACCGCGGCTTGCCAACTGCCGCTATCGGTGACGGCGCCAAATCTCGGCTATCTGAAAACGGCCGACAACCTGACCGTCTTGACAGCCGACGGCCAGCCCAGTAATGCCGCTGGTACCACCGCCCAGCCCGGGAACCAAATTCGCTACAACCTGACCGTCATAAACAACGGCAGCGGCGCCTACAGCGGCTTTACCTTCAAAGAAAACATCAATGACATCCTCGAATACGCCGATATCGTCAGCACCGGTGGCGCTGACAACAGTAGCGGTGAGCTAACCTGGCCGAGCGTTGACATTGCGGCTCATGCTAGCGCCGTGCGGACGTTTACCGTCCAGATCAAGGACCCGATTCCCGACACGCCCACCAGCGTGACTGACCCGCAGAGCTTTGACCTCCATCTCGACAACGTCTTCTTCGCCAACACGGTACGCATCAACGTGCCGGCGCCGCCCGCCAAAGTCATCGAGACTACCACTCAGACTTTGCCACAAACAGGTGCTGGCTGGATGAACATCATCTTGGCGCTGTTTGCGGCTGGCGCTACGTTTATGTTCTTGCGCAGTAAATTACTCGGCCACGAGCTGGCCATCGCCACGCGGCTGGCAGGAGGAGAATAAGATGGCAGAGCGATTATCAGATAGTGACGTCGAACGCGACAAAGGTGGTGAGCAACAAGCATCTGAGCTCGAAAGTCTGGCCGCCAAACAGCCGGAGACTACTTCGGAGCAAATTGAGCGAGATCGTGAGCGGGCTGAGCGATCAGAGCGCAAGGCCGCCGAGAAGCTGACTGAGCTGCAGACCGAGAAATTAGAGAAGAAAAATGAGCGTCGTGAGACCAAAGCCGAGAAGCATGAAGAGCTCAAACCAAGTCCCGAGAAAGAAAAGAACGCCAGCAAATCCGAACGCCGCCAAGCGCTCGAGGAGGAGTTGACCACCGTCCGCCAGCACCTGACGCCAGCTCAACGCACCCTCAGTCAAATCGTCCATAATCCCATCATCGAGCGAGCCAGCGAAGCGCTGGAGGAGACAGTTTTCCGCCCTTCGATCGTGGTCGGCGGTGCCATCGGCGCGATTCTGGTCGGCGGTTTCCTCTACGGTTTCGCCAAAGTCCGCGGCTATCTGCTCCCCGGCAGCGAGTTTGTGGTCGGCCTGGTTATCGGCGCCGTGCTTGGCATTCTGGCTGAATTGCTGCACTGGCTGATTCGTGGCCGCAAAGCTAGTAAATAGTTCGAGATAGCTTGCTCCAAACCTGAAAATCACCTATAATAGAAAGGTAATACAGATCATTTCAGTCTATTCAAAAATGTAAGAAATCTTACATTTATTGATTCTGTTGGTCCAGATTGATTCAATTGTTGACACAAAAAAGAAGGGTGTGTAGGGTAAAGTAATGGCTGAAAGCAAAAACTACAATGCCGAGCAGATTCAGGTGCTCGAGGGGCTTGATCCTGTCCGCAAACGGCCCGGCATGTACATCGGCGGCACTGGTCGCGAGGGTCTGCATCACCTCATCTGGGAAGTAGTCGACAACTCGATCGACGAGGCCATGGCCGGCCACGCCCGCAACATCGTCGTCACCATGACGGCCGATGGCTGGGTGTCGGTGGCCGACGACGGCCGCGGCATCCCGGTCGACAAGCATAAGAATGGCAAATCGGCTCTCGAAGTTGTCCTGACGGTGCTCCACGCCGGCGGTAAATTCGGTGGCGACG
>Ga0265338_10010758_pt1 | contig 10675 bp, 13 predicted proteins | sample 42126metaG_FD_193579 | JGI IMG/M metagenome (GOLD analysis project Ga0265338, IMG submission 193579) | Rhizosphere microbial communities from Carex aquatilis grown in University of Washington, Seatle, WA, United States - 4-21-26 metaG | ecosystem: Host-associated > Plants > Roots > Rhizosphere... | reverse complement strand
CATGGCCGAGGCGGCGCGGATGGTCGAGGCCGCCGGGGCGGACATCGTCGACGTGAACTTCGGCTGCCCGGTCAAGAAGGTCACGAAGACGGGAGCGGGCGCCTCGCTGCTCGACGACCCCGACCACGCCTGTCGCCTCGTCGAGGCGGTCGCGGGCGCGACGCCGCTGCCCGTCTCGGTGAAGATGCGCCGCGGCGTCGAGAACGGCTCGCGCACCTGCCTCGTCGTCGGTCCGCGCCTGGTCGAGTCCGGCGCGGCGTCCTTGACGCTGCATCCCCGATCGGCGAAGCAGATGTACACCGGCTCGGCCGACCACTCGCTGACCGCCGAGCTCGTCTCGCTCGTCGGCGTGCCGGTGATCGCCTCGGGCGACATCACCTCGCGCGCGCGGGCGCAGTCCGTGCTCGCGACGACCGGCGCCGCCGCGGTGATGATCGGCCGCGCAGCGCAGGGCAACCCGTGGGCGCTTGCCGAGATGCTGGGCGACGACCGCGAGCCGTCGAGCGAGGAGATCGTCGCGGAGCTGCTCCTCTTCATGCGCGTGACGATCCGCGAGCTCTCCGAACAGCGCGCGTTCGGCTTCCTGAAGAAGTTCTACGGCTGGTACCTCGGCCGCGGCCGTTTCCCGCGGCCGTTCAAGCAGGAGCTCGTGATGCTGCCGACGCTCGCGGAGGTGGAGCAGCGGCTGCTCGCCGCCGCGCCCGGCGCGCGCTTCATCTACGAGCGGCTGCTCGCCGAGGTGTCGGACCCGCAGGACGAGGTCTTGTTGGACTCGCTGCCGATCTCCATTTACGGCGGCGGTTGACGAGACACCCGAACCTGGTTCGCCTGCGGCGAACCAGGTTCGCGAGTTAGCGGTTGCGCTCCCACACGATCCGCAGACCTTGCAACGTGAGTTCCTGGTCGACGGCCGTGATCGTGCTCGAGTGCGGTGCGATCAGGTCTGCAAGCCCGCCCGTAGCGATGACCGGTGCGTCGAGCGCGCCGAGCTCGGCGCGGATGCGGTCGACGATCGCGTCGACCTGGCCGGCGAAGCCGTAGACGAGCCCCGACTGGAGCGCGGCGGTCGTCGTCTGGCTGATCACGCGCTCCGGCGCGACGAAGGGCACCTTCGGCAGGCGTGCGGCGCGCGCGAAGAGCGCGTCCATCGACACCTCGATCCCGGGCGCTAGGACGCCGCCGGCGAACTCGCCCGCCGCATTGACGACGTCGAAGTTCGTGGAGGTGCCGAAGTCGACGACAACGCACGGCGCGCCGTGGCGCTCGCGCGCAGCGACCGCGTTCGCGATCCGGTCGGGGCCGACCTCGCGCGGGTCGTCGTAGCGGATCAGCATCCCGGTGGAGACCCCGGGACCGACCACGAGCACTTCGGTGCCCGCCCAGCGCTCGGCGAAGGCCTCGTACTCGCGCACGAGCAGCGGCACCGACGAGGAGAGGACGATCCCGTCGAGCGTCTCCAGGTCGACGAACGACCGCAGCAGCACGGCCAGCTCGTCGCCGGTGTGCGTCCGGTCGGTGCCGACGCGGAACTGCTCTCGCAGCTCGGCGCCCTCGAAGAGGCCGAAGACGGTCTGGGTGTTGCCGGCGTCGATCGCGAGCAGCATCGCCCGCGAGACTCTAGAGATCTTCGATCTCGGAGCGGCCTTCACCGATGCGCTTGGCGAGCGCTTCGGCGGTGAGCACCGGCTCGTCGCCGTCGCCGCGAAGCTCCTCGATCGTCACGTCGCTCGAGGTGTAGACCTCGGCACGCGGGATCATCCGCGTCGGGCGGTTCTTGTCCCACACCCAGACGTCCTCCATCTTCAGGTGGAAGAACGGGTAGTTCTGCTGCGGGACGTACTGCATGTCGAGCTTGTTGCACAGGTACGTGGCGTCCTGGGTGAGGACGCAGTACCGGAAGAGGGAGAAGACCGCTGCGTATTCTTTCTTCAAGCGCAGCTCGGCCTCGGCCTCGAACTCGTCGAGCTCGTCGAGGTTGCTCACCCGGAAGATTGTAGCCCCGCGAGGACAGCCTGGACCGTGCCCAAACCGGGGATTCTTTGTGACGGAACGAGCTCGGCGAGCGGCGCGAGTGCGAACAGCCGCTCTGCGAGCCGCGGATGCGGGACGACCAGGCCGGGCTCGTCGATGTCCTCTTCGCCGAAGAGCAGCAGGTCGAGATCGATCGTCCTCGGCCCCCACTGCGGGCCGACGCGCTCGCGGCCGAGGTGACGCTCCACGTCGAGCAGGCGGTCGAGGAAGGAGCGGGCCCCGAGCGGCGTCTCCACCTCGGCGACCGCGTTCAGGAACTTCGGCTGGTCGACGTAGCCCCACGGCTCCGTCTCGATCAGCGACGAGAGCCGGCGCGCGCCGATCAGCTCGGCGGCGCGGCGGATCAGCGCCTCGCGGTCGCCGAGGTTCGAGCCCAGCCCGACATACGCGAGCGTCACGGACGCTCGACGGTGACCGAGGAGTGCTCCACCGTCATCCCCGCCGGCTTGATCTGCGGCTTGCGCACCCGGACGCGCACGCGCTCCGGCGCGAACCGCTCGAACAGCATGTCCGCGGTGTGCGTGGCGAGCGCCTCGAGCAAGTCGAAGTGCTGCGCGCCCGAGAGCTCACGGATCGCGCTCGCGATCTCCGTGTAGTCGACGGCGTCCTCGAGCCGGTCGGAGGCGCCGCGGTCACCGACCTCCAGCTCCACGTCGAACAGGAAGAGCTGGCCGAGCCGCTGCTCCTCCTCTTCGACGCCGTGGTAGCCGAAGACGTGCAGGCCCGCGAGCTCGACGATCACCCGGCCACCGCCTTCGCCACCGTGAGCGCCTCGACGTGCTCGCGCACATCGTGCACACGCAGGATCGTCGCGCCGCGGTCGAACGCGGCGACCGCGCCGCCGACCGACGCCGCGGCCGAGCCGGTCTTCGCGTCCGCGTGGCCGGTGAGCTTGCCCAGCGTGCTCTTGCGCGAGACACCGACGAGCAGCGGCCGGCCGATCGCCGCGAGCTCGTCGAGCCGCCGCAGGAGCTCCAGGTTGTGCGCGACCGTCTTCCCGAAGCCGATGCCCGGGTCGAGGCAGATGAGCTCCTCGCGCACGCCTTCCGCGACGGCGAACGCAAGCCGCTGCTCGAGGAAGTGCTTCACGTCGGAGACGACGTCGTCGTACGTCGGATTCGCCTGCATCGTCCGCGGCTCGCCCTGCATGTGCATGAGGCAGAGATAGCAGCCCGCGTCCGCGACCACGCCTGCGAGCTCGGGATCGCCGCGCAGGGCGGTGACGTCGTTGACGAGCTCGGCGCCGAGCTCGAGCGCGCGGCGGGCGACCGCAGCCTTCGAGGTGTCGACCGAGACGGGCGCGCCGGAGAGATCCAGCAGCACGGACTCGATGCGCTCGAGCTCCTCCTCGGCCGTGACGCCACCCGAGCCCGGGCGGGTCGACTCGCCGCCGATGTCGACGATCGCCGCGCCGCAGTCGAACATCCCCCACGCCGCCGTCACGGCGGCCTCGACCCGCAGATGCACGCCGCCGTCCGAGAACGAGTCGGGGGTGACGTTGATCACTCCCATCACCGACGGTGCGGGAAAACGCTCGTCGATCGGCGGGCGGACGTTTGACACAACCGAATAATGGCTTGATGGACCCCGGTTGGCGCTATCTGGGCTCGATCAGCAAGCGACTCCGCTGGACGATCGCCGGCGCGATCGTCTCCGGGCTCGCGTGGCAGGGCGCCGCACTCTCGGCGCCGCTGCTGATTCGGCGGGCCGTCGACTCGGGAATCGTGCACGGGAGCCACACGGCGCTCTGGTGGGCCTGCGGCGGCCTGGTCGTGCTCGGTTCGGTCGAGGCGGTGGCCGGCGGCAGCCGCCACTACTTCGCGATCCGCAACCGCGCGCTCGCCGACGCGAGCGTGCGCGACTCGATCTTCCGCCGCGCGCTCGACCTCGACGCGCGCTACCACGACCGCGTCGGGGCGGGCGAGCTGATCTCGCGCGCGTCGAACGACGCCGAGCTCGTCGCGCGGCTCTTCGACTCGATCGGCCACACGATCGGCTACATCCTCACGGTGATCGGCGCGCTGGTCGTGCTGCTCGTGATCGACTGGCACCTCGCGCTCGCGGTGCTCGCGCCGCTGCCGCTGATCAGCATCGGCTTCGGCCGCTATTCGAAGCGCTACGCCGAGCGAACGAAGATCAACCAGGAGCAGCTCGGGGAGCTGACGTCGCTCGTCGAAGAGACGATCGCGGGCATCCGCGTCGTCAAGGGCCTGGGCGCCGGCGCACAGCTCGCCGCACGCTTCCGCCGCAAGTCGAACGACGTCGTGCAGACCGCCCTCGCCGTCGCGAACGTCGACGCCGTGTTCCTGCCGGCGCTCGAGGCGCTGCCACTCGTCGGCATTCTCGTCGTGCTCTGGTACGGCAGTCACCGCGTGCTCGCGGGCGACATCACCGTCGGCACGTTCGCGCTCTTCACCTTCTACCTCGTGCTGCTCGTCAACCCGCTGCGGACGATCGGCCAGCGGGTGAGTACCGTCCAGCGTGCGGTCGCGGCTGCGCGCCGCGTCGTCGACGTGCTGGACGCCGAACCGGTGGTCGTCGAGTCGACCTCGCCGCGGCCGTTCCCGGAGCAGGCCGATGTGCGCTTCGAGGACGTGCGCTTCTCGTACGGCGACGAGCGGCCGATCCTCGACGGCTTCACGCTCGAGATCCCCGCGGGCACGTCGCTCGCCCTCGTCGGCGGCACGGGCTCGGGCAAGTCGACGGCGTCCGCGCTGCTCGCACGCTTCTACGACCCGAACGCGGGCCGCGTGACGATCGGCGGCGTCGACGTGCGCGAGCTGCGCATCGACGAGCTCCGCCGCGGCGTCGGGCTCGTCTTCGAGGAGACGTTCCTGTTCGGCGACACCGTGCGCGGCAACGTCGGCTTCGGCTCGCCCGACGCCGACGACGAGGCGATCCTGCGCGCCACACGGCTGGCGGGCGCGTCCGAGTTCGTCGAGCGGCTGCCGGAGGGCTACGAGACCGTGCTCGGCGAGCGTGGCTTCTCGCTCTCGGGCGGGCAGCGCCAGCGGATCGCGATCGCGCGCGCGATCCTCGCCGACCCGCAGGTGCTGATCCTCGACGACGCCACGTCGGCGGTCGACGCCACGAAGGAGCACGAGATTCGCGCCGCGCTGGCCGAGGTGATGGCCGGGCGCACCACGCTCGTGATCGCGCACCGCCCGGCGACGATCGCCCTCGCCGACCAGGTCGCCGTCGTCGAGGACGGGCGCGTCGTCGAGCAGGGCCGGCACGCCGACCTGCTCGCGCGCTCGCCGCGCTACCGCGCTCTGCTCGCACTCGCGGAGCTGGAGGCGGCATGAGGCGTAGGCTCGACGGAGCCTCACAAGAGCGGAGGTGCCGGCTTTGCCGGCGCCGGGAGCGGGTATGAGGGAAAGCATCGGCCCCATCCTCCGGCCGCAGCGCCGCCTGATCGCAGCAGCGGGGCTCGCGATGATCGGCGCGACGGCTGTGTCGCTCGCCGCGCCGCTGCTCGTGAAGCTCGTGATCGATCGCGGCATCGACCGGCACGATGTGCATGCGGTCAACGTGATCGCGCTGTCCTACATCGGGCTCGTCGTCGTGCGGCCGATCCTCGAGCGGGTGATCGTGCTCTGCAGCGCCCGCGCAGGCGAGCGGTTCCTCGGCGACCTACGCGTCGCGGCCTACGAGAAGTTGCAGGAGCTGTCGATGCCGTTCTTCGAGCAGACGCGTGCCGGGGTGCTCGTCTCGCGGCTCACAGCGGACGTCCAGACGCTGACGACGTTCACGCGGCTCGTGCTCATCGAGGTCGTCGGCTCGGTGCTGTTGTTCGTCGTGTCGATCGTCATCCTGATCGTGCTGTCGCCGCTCCTGTCGCTCGTGATGCTCGTCTCGGTGCCGGTGCTGGTGTGGTCGTCGCTGCGCTACGGCAAGCGCTCGCGGCCCGCGTTCCTCGCGCTGCGCGACCGCGTCGCCGACACGATGTCGTCGCTGCAGGAGGGGCTCGCGGGCGTGCGCGTCGTCCAGTCGTTCGGGCGCGAAACCGATCGTTACGCGTCTTACCGCCGGCGCTCGAGCGCGCAGGTCTCCGCCTGGCGGCGCATCTCGCTCGTCAACATCGGCTTCTTCCCGGCGATCGCGTTCGCGCAGTCGCTCGCGCTCGCCGCCGTGCTCGTCGCCGGCGGCTACCTCGAGCGGCACGGGCGCGTGTCGGTCGGGACGATCGTCGCCTTTGCGCTCTACCTGATCTCGCTCTTCGACCCGATCGCGCGCCTCGGCGACTGGTTCAGCGAGTTCCAGTCGGGCCGCGCGGCGCTCTCCAAGATCGCGACGCTGCTCGAGGAGCCCGTGACGGTGCAGGGCGGCACGCTGTCGCTCCCGGGCACCGGGGAGATCACCGTCGAGAACGTCACGTTCGCCTACGGCGACGACGCGCCCGCCGTCGCGAGCGTGTCGCTCGAGATCGAGCCCGGCGAGCACCTCGCGCTCGTCGGCGCGACGGGCGCCGGGAAGTCGACGCTCGCGAAGCTGATCGTGCGCGCCTACGACCCCGGCGAGGGGCGGGTCACGTTCGGCGGCGTCGACCTGCGCGACGCGCGGCTCGACGAGCTGCGCCGCCGCATCGCCTTCGTCCCGCAGGAGGGGCATCTCTTCTCGGGGACGATCGCCGAGAACATCCGGCTCGGCCGCCCGGAGGCGACCGACGAGGAGACGCGCGAGGCGCTGCGCGCAATCGGCGCGCTCGAGCGGTTCGAAGCGCTCCCGGGCGGGCTCGACACCGACGTGCGCTCGCGCGGCGTACGGCTGTCGAGCGGCGAGCGCCAGCTCGTGTCCCTCGCGCGCGTCGCGCTCGCGGACCCGTCGGTGATCGTGCTCGACGAGGCGACCTCGTCGCTCGACCCGCAGACCGAGGTGGCCGTCGAGCAGGCGCTCGCCGTCCTCTCGCAGGGCCGGACCGTGATCACGATCGCCCATCGCCTCTCGACCGCCGAGCGGGCCGGCCGCGTTGCGTTGATGGAGCACGGCCGCCTGGTCGAGATCGCCGCGCACGACGAGCTCGTCGCGCAGGGCGACCGCTATGCGCGGCTCTGGGCAAGCTGGCAGGCTGGGCTCGTCGCATGACCGTGAAGCTCCACCGCTGCGGGCACGTCTGGCTCAAGACGCCGCTGCACCCCTGCTGGGTGGTGCAGAAGGCGCTCGACGAGCAGGGGATCGCCTACGAGATCGTGCCCGGGCCGTGGCCGGGCCGGAAGGGACGCACGGCCATGTGGGCCGGCACGGGGCAGCCCCTGTATCCCGGGATCGAGTTCGAGGACGGCACCTGGTACCGCGAGCAGTCGAAGGACATGGCGCAGACGATCCGCGAGGGTCGCCTGACGGAGCTGCAGGGCGCCTAGGCGGACAGGTCGGGCGGCGGGGTGACTCCCGGCTCCCAGGCGTCCCAGAGCGCGTCGACGTGCTTGAGCGGGAAGTGCCGGATCACGAGCTTCCACTCCGTCGTCGGCGCCATGATCGACAGCGCCTGGTGCAGCGTGATTCCGTCGCCTGCGATCGTCTCGAACTCCATCGGCTCGTCCGGCGGCTCCAGCGCCACGTGCTTCAGGCCGGCGTCGTTCGCCCAGACGTAGACGTTGCCGCCGTGCTCGAGCACGTATTCGCGCACGTCGGGGTCCGCGACGATCTTCAGGTCTGACATGGCTTCAGCCTACTAGCGCTTGCCGCGCAGCAGGCTGCCGAGCCGCGCCGTGAGCGACGGCTTGCCGGGATCCCACGCGGTCTCCGGCGCCGCGGCCTCGAACGGCGCGAGCGACACGGCGTCGGCGGCTGAGATCTTCAGCGTCACCTCGCCGGGGTAGATCAGGCCGACCTGCTCGCCCGGCACGTAGCGAATCTGCTTGGGATCGCCCGCCTCGACGGCGAGGCCGTCGAAGATGTCGTCCTGCTTGTCTCCCTCGACCTGCGCAACGGCGCCGATGCTCGTGCCGTCGGAGGTGACGACGTTCCAGCCTTGCTGGATCTGGAGCCATGAGACGGGGTCGGCCATCGGAGGCCAACGTTAGCAGGGCTTTTGCATGAATTCATGCAATCTGCACCCGAGGTCGTCTAGGCTCGACAGCACATGAGGGCAGCAGCGCAAGACGATCTGGGCGCGTCGCCGGCGATCTTCCCGTCCCCGGCGCTCGATCGCCTGACCCGCGCACATCCCGCCACCCCGGCCGTTCTGTTCCTGCCCGCCGTGGCCGTGCTCGGCTACCTCGGGATCCACGGCCTCGGGAAGGCGGAGGCGCTGTCGGCCGCGCTTGTCGGTTACCTCTTCTGGACGCTCTGCGAGTACTGGGGCCACCGCCTCGTCTTCCACTTCGAGCCGCAGCAGGGCTTCGGCCGGCGGCTGCACTGGATGATCCACGGCGTCCACCACGACCATCCGAACGACTCGCGCCGGCTCGTGCTCCCGCCCGCGTTCTCGATCCCGCTCGCGCTGCTCTTCTTCGCCGGGTTCGTCGCCGCGTTCGGAACGCCCGACGCCTTCGCGTTCGGCGCGGGCTTCTACCTCGGCTACGTGATCTACGACACGCTGCACTTCGCGCTGCACCATGCACGTCCGAAGAGCCGGGTCGGGCGGCGCCTGCGTGAGCTGCACATGCGCCATCACTTCGAAGATCACGAGCGCGGGTTCGGCGTCAGCGCCCCCTGGTGGGACATCGTCTTCAACACCCGGCCTCGCCGCCGGGCAGCCGCGCGCTAGCGGCGACCGCCCGGCAGCACGTCGATCAGCCCGGGAGCGGGACTCCCTCTTCGGTGAACGCCGGCGCCGCGTAGATGCCACCGGGAACGCCGCCGATCGCGAGCAGGCGGCAGGGCTCGCTGCCCGTCGTGATCTTGCGCGTCACGCCGGGGCCGACGCGGGCGAACACGCCCGGCTCGAGCTGGAACTGCTCGCCGCCGGCGTGCAGCGTCGCCGAGCCTGCGAGCAGGGTGTAGACCTCTTCCTGCCCGTCGTCCGTGTGATCGTGCTCCGGGAAGTGCTCGAAGTTCGGGGGAAACTGCTCGACCTGCATCCCGAAGGCCGTCACGCCGAGCCCGGCCCGTGCGCGGCAGAAGCCGCCGCCGTTCGGCGAGTCGAAGTCCTCGACCCGCTTGACCGTCACATCTGACATCTCGTCCTCCTCGTTGGTGGTTCCTCCTGGAACGACGAACGGGCCGGGCCGAAATCGACAGGGCCGGCGCGCTTGTTGCATCCTCTCCGTCGATGGCGACCATGCGCGACCTCGACGAGCTCGCCCTCGCGATGCCCGAGACGACAAAGGAGGTCTCGGAGGACGGGCGCCCGTCGTACCTCGTCCACGGCAAGCGCTTCTGTCTCCAGCGCACACGGCGCCCCGACGCGGTCGACCCGCAGACCGGGGAGCGGCTCGACGACGTGCTGATGTTCCGCGTCGACGGGCCTGAGGCGAAGGAGCTCGTCCTCGCCGATCCGCGCGGCCTGTTCTTCACGACGCCGCACTTCGACGGCTATCCGGCGGTGCTGATCCGGATCCCCGACCTCGCCCGGCTCGACCGCGACGAGCTGCGGGACACGATCGTCGAGGCTTGGCTGACGCGCGCGCAGAAGCGCGTCGCGAAGGCGTGGCTCGCCGAGAACGACTAGTAGTGCGGCACGACGAAGAGGCCTGCGATCCCGATCGCGAAGACGACGATCGCGAGGATCGAGTCCGGCCCCAGTCGGGCGCGACAGCGAAGCGGCCGGATGACTACGCCCATGGCGAAGATCGCCGTCAGCCCGACGCCGAGCGAGGCGAGCCAAGCGTTCTGGCTGCCGGCCTTCGGCAGCACCGGAGAACCGGCGATCAGGTCGGCCACCAGGAACAGGCACAGCTGGAAGGCATTGCCGCCGAAGATGTCGCCGAGCGCAAGCGCGTTGTCGCCAAGCCTCACCGCCGCGATCCCCGAGCTGATCTCGGGGAGCGCAGTCGCACCCGCGAGGATCGTCGCACCGAAGACGACACCGTTGATGCCGGCTCGGTTCGCCAGCGTGTTACCGCTCATCTCCAACACGACTCCCGCGCCCAACGTGACCGCGCAGGCGCCGGCGAAGATCCCGGCCACCTGGGACGTCGCGCGGGTGGCGAACGGATGCGCTGCGACCGAGTGCGGCTCCCGGTGGTGACGCCGCCCTGGATGCGATCCCTCCATGCTGATGCTCCACCGCGGTTTCTTGCGCACCCGGTTGATCACGTAGAGGCCGATCGTCCAGACAACGACGATGCCGATCGACGCCGGGCTCACGACCCCGCCGATCGCGGTCGACGGCGCGAGCAGCGAGCCCATCAGGACGCCCGAGACGACGAGCGTCACGAGCAGCCCCTCGAGGACCGGGCTCAGCGCGCCGACGAGAAACGTCAGCGGCCGCGTCGGACCGACCACGATGTCGCAGATCACGAGCACCATCGTCTGCACCGCGATCCCGCCGATCAGGTTCCCGGCCGCCAGGCCGAGGTTCCCCGACGCCGCGGCCGAGATCGTGATCGCGAGCTCCGGCAGGCTGCCGGCCACAGAGAGCAGAAGCAGGCCGCCGAGCTCCTCGCCGAGGTTGAGGCGCGCGTCGAGCGCGTCCGTCGCCTTCGAGAGCGAGATGCCCGCGACCCAGGTCGCGGCTGCCGCGACGACGAACAGGGCGATC
>Ga0265338_10010757_pt1 | contig 10676 bp, 9 predicted proteins | sample 42126metaG_FD_193579 | JGI IMG/M metagenome (GOLD analysis project Ga0265338, IMG submission 193579) | Rhizosphere microbial communities from Carex aquatilis grown in University of Washington, Seatle, WA, United States - 4-21-26 metaG | ecosystem: Host-associated > Plants > Roots > Rhizosphere >... | reverse complement strand
ATCCGAATATGTGCGCTGGCCCGCGCCCGGTCAGAACGCGCACACCTTCATCCGTGACGCGGCCGTCGCTGCGCTGAAGGACGCCGGGCTGGACGCCGGCGAGATCCAGGGTATGGCGGTGACGTCATTCTCACTGGCACCCGACACGGCCATCGACCTGGCGTGGCGGCTCGGCCTGTCATTGCGCTGGCTGCTGCAGGATACGAACGGTGGCTCATCAGCGATGAACATGCTCGGCCACGCGTTACGTGGCGTCGAAACGGGCGCGGCATCGCCGATCCTGTTGGTCGCAGGCGATGCGACGGGGCTTGACGGCTACGCCAAGATCGCCGCCAACTACAACATTGCGACGCGCGAGCACCTGGCTCCGCTCGGCCACGGCGGTCCGAACGGGGTGTATGCGCTGGTGACCGCCCGGCAAATGAAAAAATACGGCCTGACGAAGCAGCACTACGGCCACATGGCCATCGCGCAGCGCGCCTGGGCGGCGATGAATCCCTTCGCCGTCTACCGCACGCCGCTGACGATGGAAGAATATCTCGCCTCGCCGATGGTGGCTGATCCGCTGACGCGGTACGACTGTGTTCCGGTCGTCGCCGGCGCGCAGGCGATCGTCATCGCTCATCCCGATCGCTGCCCCAAGGCGCGCGCGCCGGTGCGCGTCCGCGCGATCCGCAACAGCTTCAACTACGACAACCAGGAAGGCGACGGCCTGGCGACCGGGATCAGCAGCTTTGCAGGCGAATTCTGGCAGGCGGCGGACATTGCGCCGGAACAAGTGGACGTCGCCAGCATCTATGACGACTACCCGGCGATGGTGCTGGCGCAGCTCGACGATCTCGGCTTCATGCCCGGTCACGATCTGGCGCGGTTCGCATCACGCGACATCGCCGAGCGACGGTTTCCGCTCAACACCTGCGGCGGCATGATGTCGGCCGGACAGCCCGGCGGGCCAGCGGGCGGGCTCAACGGAATTTCCGAAGCCGTGCTGCAACTGCAGCATCGCGCCGGCGAGCGGCAGGTGGCGAACGCACGATACGCGGTGACCACGGGCTACGGCATGACCCTCTATCGCTACGGCGGCACGGCGGCCGCCGCCATTCTGGAGCGCATGTCATGACGAACGGCATCGGCATTTGGCGTTGCAGCGGCTGTGGCGCGACCTACTTCCCCGAGCGGCTGATGTGTGCGCATTGCCACAGCGGGGCGTTCGACCGCGCGCGGGTCGAGGAGGGCGTCGTGGAGGAGATCACGGTCATCCGCCACGTACTCGGCCAGACCGAGTGGCAGCCAAAGCGTGTCGCCAATGTGCGCACGCTCGGCGGTCCCTTGATGACGGTGGGCCTGGTCGACGATGCGCCGGTCGGCTCGCGCATTGCACTGTTCGAGGAGGGAACGGCGCCCTTCGGCCGCAAGCTCGCGGCAGGCTGAAAGCTATTCCGCCGCTTCGGCCGGCGGCCCCTTGCCCTGGCGCTCCGCGGTGACGCCGGCGGCGAAATAACGTTCGATGGCTGCGTCGGCATAGCCGAGTTCGCGCAGGATGTCGCGCGAATGCTGGCCGAGCATCGGCGCCGGCCGCTCGATGCTCGGGCCGCCGTGGTCGAGCAGGATCGGGTTGCGCACAGCACGCATCGGTCCGAGTTGCGGATGCTTGATGTCCTTGACGATGCCGCGGTCGATCATGTGCGGATCGTCGAACACTTCCTTGAAGTTGTTGACGCAGGCGCAGGGCACGCCGGCCTGCACCAAAGCGGCTTCGATCTCGGCCGATTGCCACTGGCAAACGGCCGGTTCGACTAGCACCATCAGCGCGTCTTCGTTCTGCTTGCGGCTGGCATAGGAGACGAAGCGCGGGTCGCCGATATGCTGCGCCAGCCCGATCACGGTCATCAGACTGGTGAAGAGCTGGTCGTTCGGCGTGCCGATGGCGATGTAGCGGCCGTCTTTGGTCGGGAACAGCTGATAGGGCGCGTTGAGGCGATGCCGGTGCCCGAGCGGTTGCGGCACCTTGCCGGACTCGAGGTAATCGGCGGCTTCCCATGCCGCCGCGGCGATCGCGGTCTCGACGAGCGATACGTCGGCGGCGTAACCGGCGCCGGTACGCCCGGCGCCGATCAGCCCGGAGAGTGTGGCGTAGGTCGCGAACAGCGCACCGAACACGTCCGCCGACTGCACGCCCGGGCGCATCGGCATCTTGCCGGGCTCGCCGCTCACCGAGAGCACGCCGGAAAATGCTTCGATGATCAGATTGACGCCGGCGCGGCGACGATAAGGGCCCGTCTGCCCGAAGCCGGAAACGGAGGTGTAGACGATGCGTGGATTGATCGCCTTCACCTGCTCGGAGCCGAGGCCAAGCTTCTGCAGCGCGCCGGGGCGATAGGCTTCGATCACGGCGTCGGCCTGGCCGGCGAGCCGCAGGAGGATTTCCGCCGCCTCCGGCTTCTTCAGATCGAGCACGAGACTGCGCTTGTTCCGGTTCAGAGCGGCGAAGCTGACGCTCTCGCCGTTGCGGATCGGCGGCGTCGCGCGCGCCATGTCGCCTTTGGGCGGCTCGACCTTGATTACTTCGGCGCCCATGTCGGCAAGCAAGGTTCCGCAGAGCGGACCGGCAATGAAATTTGCAAGTTCCACGACTTTGATGCCGGCGAGAGGCTTGGTCATTCCAGTCCCTAACGTTTCATGTTGCTCCCGCGACGACGCGCGCGTTGCTGTGGATTATATCGACGCGCCGGTTGCGTGCAAATTGTCCGCATCGCGAACAAATATATCGCGCGTGTTCCGCTCTCAGGAATTTAAAAATATGATGCCGCTCCGCGCCGCAGCCGCGCGTAGGCTCGATATTTTCTGACACGCGTATGCGCGAGCGCTCGCCTGCATTTAATTTTCATCGCATGGCACGCGCACGCTTGACCTCATGTGCGAAAGGCATCACCATATTCGAACAGACTGTCCACAATGCGGACATATCATGAAACGCACCAATCCCGCTGTCGCCGACGTGCAAAGCAGCGCCGCTCCCGACGACGCCGACCGCTCGGCCATCAAGAGCCTGCGCAAGGCGATGGCGTTGCTGAACGTGATCGCGGAGGCTGACCGGCCGCTGACGATCGCGGCGGTGGCGATGAAGGCGGGGATACCGCGCCCGACCGCTTATCGCGTCATTCAGACCCTGGTCGGCGCCGGCTTCGTCGCGCAGGATGGCCAGGATGGAAGGCTGTCGATCGGCTTTGCGGTGCTGCCGCTGGCGTCGAGCCTGCTCGACCGTAACCGGATGCGCGTGGAAGCGCTCCCGCACCTGCAGGCCTTGGCGCAGAAAAGCGGCGAGCGCGCCAACCTCGGCATGCTCTATCGCGACCGCGTGCTCTACATCGCGGGTGTTGAAAAGCCGGTGCTGCCGACCATCTATTCGCGCTTCGGCAAGAACGCGCCGGCGCACTGCTCGTCGCTCGGCAAGGCCATCCTGGCGTTCTCACCGGACAAGGAAGTGAACGCGCTTCTCGCGCGAGTGCAGCTTGCAGCCTTCACGCCGACGACGATCACCAGCCGGCCGGCGTTCCTCAAGGAGCTCTCGGACATCCGTAAGCGCGGTTATGCGACGGATCGCGCCGAGCATCTCGCCGGATCGTTTTGTCTCGCCGCGCCGATCTTCGACGCCAACAACCGGGCGATCGGCGCCATCGGCATCAGCGGGCGCGCGCTCGATCCGCTGATCGAGCACAAGGACCTGGTCTGCCAGACGGCCGAAGTGATCTCTCACCACCTTCAGTAACAAACGGAAGCCTCAACTCATGGACAAGCTGATCATCACGGTCGCCTGCGATTCGCGGACGTCCTATCCGATCAACCACCTGTGCCCGCCGCAGGAGGATATCGAGGGCGTCGCGCGCCAGTACCTCGACGCCCTCAGCGCCGGCGCCGCGATCGCGCACATTCACGGCATCCGCACGCTCGAAGAGTCAATGCAGGCCGACGGCCGTCAGGTGTCTCGCATGGATCAGGAGGGCTGGAAGCGGCTCAACGACGCAATCATGTCGCGCAGCGACCCGGTGATGCAGTTCGGCGTTGCCAGCGCGCGCATCGAGGAGAAGGTGAAGCTGATGAAGCTCGGCCCCGACATGATGGCCGTCGCCTTCAACGCGCACGACGAGTACTTCAATCCCGATCCGCAGTTCCCGCCCAAGCGTATGATGGCGATTCACCCGGTCGAGGAGCTGCTTGCCTATTGCAAGGCTGCGGAAGAGCACAAGGTGAAGCTGGAGGTCGAATGCTTCACTACCGGTGCCTTCTGGAATCTCGAATTCGTCCGCAAGAACGGCGGCTATCTCAAGGAGAAGGCCTACACGACCTTGTTCCTCGGCTGGCCGGGCGGCACCTGGACGCCGCCTACCGAGAAGGCGCTGATCTACATGGTCGAGCACCTGCCAAAGAACTGCATCTGGAACGTGAGCGTGATGAACCCGCACAAGCAGTGGGATCTCTTGTCGCTCGCGGTCTCGCTCGGCGGCCACGTGCGCGTCGGCTACGAGGACAATCCCTACATCGCGCCGGGCGAGATCGCGAAGAACAACGCGGTGCTGGTCGAGCGCATGGTCAAGATCGCGCAGGGCCTCGGCCGCGACGTGGCGACGCCGAAGGAGGCCAAGCAGATCCTCGGCCTCGCGCGCCAATAACGCCTGACGGCTCCGCCGGGCAACCGGCGGGGCCGGTTCAAAAAAGACAACATAAAGGGGAGGAAAATGCAGAACTCGATCACCCGTCGCCGGACTGTCGGCCTGGCCTGCGCCATTCTGGCCGGCGTGTCCTTCACGGCGCTCGCGCAACCGGCGCGGGCGGAATTTCCCGACCATCCGATCCGCATCATCGTGCCCTTCGCGCCGAACGGCGGCAGCGATCTCATCGCGCGGGTGATGAGCGGACCGTTGGCGCAGGAGCTCGGGCAGCCGGTCATCGTCGACAACCATCCCGGCGCCAATGGCAATATCGGCATCGGCCTCGTGGCGAAGGCGGCTCCGGACGGCTACACCTTGCTCGTCGCATCGAGCGTCATCTTCACCAATGCGCCGTTGAAGCGGCCTGGCAGTCTCGACGCCGAGAAGGATTTTGCGCCGGTCGCCGATCTCGGCGGTTCGCCGAATGCGATCATCACAAACGTCGACAGCGACATTAAAGACATCAAGGACCTGATCAAGAAGGCGAAGGCGGCGCCCGGAAAATACAACTACGCGACGCCGGGCGTCGGCAGCGTCAACCAGCTCGCGGTCGAACTGCTCGATCTGCGCACGGGTATTTCGCTCACCCATGTGCCGTTTACCGGCGCCGGTCCCTCCGTTCAGGCGGTGCTGAGCAATACGACGCAACTCGCCGCGGTGAATATCTCGGCCGTCATCCCGCTGACCAAGGCGGGCAAGGTGCGGGCGCTCGTGCAGACCGGCACCAAGCGCTGGTTCGAACTGCCTGACGTTCCCACGATGGAAGAGGCGGGCATCCCGAACGCCTCGTCAGAGGTACTGCAGGTGCTGCTTGCGCCCAAGGGGACGCCGGAAAAGGTCGTCGACCGTATCTCCGCGGCCGTGGTGAAAGTGCTCGCGCGGCCCGAGATTCAGAAGCGCCTGTTGGCGACGGGCTTCGCACCGACCGGACGGGGGCCTGCGGAGCTGAAGAAGCTCATGCACGAAGAAGACGTGAAGTGGGCCGAGGTGATCAAGAACGCCAAGCTCGACGTCAGGTAGATCGGCGATCGCGTCGTCGCTCTGGCGACGACGCCATCGCGGCAATGCGGGGGTCGCGTGGACGGCTTCGACACCATCATCATCGGCGCCGGTTCGGCAGGCTGCGTCCTGGCGAGCCGGTTGTCGGAGCAGTCGTCGCGCACGGTGCTGCTGCTGGAAGCGGGCGTCGACACGCCGCCCGGCGCCGAGCCGGCTGACGTGCTCGATACCTTCGCATCGTCCTATTACAACAAGGCCTACATGTGGCCGGGGCTGAAGGCCCATTGGCGGCGTCACGACAATTCGCCAGCGACGACGTTCGACCAGGCGCGCATCATGGGCGGCGGCTCATCGGTGATGGGCATGGTCGCCTTGCGCGGGATGCCGGACGACTATGACGACTGGGAGCGGGCCGGCGCGGAGGGATGGGCCTGGTCCGAGGTGCTGCCCTTCTTCCGCAAGCTGGAGACCGACTTCGACTTCGACGGTCCGTTGCACGGCGCCAACGGCCCGATTCCGATTCGCCGCACGCCGGAAGACGAATGGCCGCCCGTGTCGCAGGCGCTCGGTCAATACGCGCGCGAGCGGCAGATCGCCTTCGTCGCCGACATGAACGGCGACTTCCGCGACGGCCATGCGTCGCTGCCGATGAGCAATACGCCGACGAAACGCGGCTCGACCGCGTTTGGCTATCTCGATGCCTCCGTACGCGCGCGCCCCAACCTGACCATCATCACCGGCGCGGCCGCGACGACCCTACTGTTCTACGGCCGGCAGGCGAGCGGCGTCTCCGCGCTCATCGACGGCGAGCGCAAGGACTTCGCCGCGCGCGAGGTGATCCTCGCCGCCGGCGGGGTGCATACGCCGGCGCTGCTCCTGCGCAGCGGCATCGGCCCCGCCGACGAGCTGCGCGAGCAGGGGCGAGAGGTGCGCGCCGATCTCAACGGTGTCGGCCGCAACCTACAGAATCACCCGCTGCTTTTCCTCGCAGCCCATCTCAAGCGCGGCGCGCGGCAGTCCGCGTCGTTGCGTCCGCATCCGGTGACCTGTTTCCGCTATTCGTCCGGGTTGCCAGGCGCGGCTGTGCACGACATGTATATCGCCGCACACAGCAAGTCGTCGTGGAACGCGCTCGGCGCCGCGATCGCCAATTTCAACGCCACCATCTTCAAGCCGGCTTCGCGCGGACGCGTCACGCTCGATGTCGCCGCGCCGGCCGGCCCCCCGCGCGTCGAATTCGATTTCGTCGGCAATGAGCTCGACCTCAATCGCCTGATGGACGGCTTTTGCCGGATCGTCGATCTCGTCACCAGCGATGCGGTGCGGCCGCTGTGCCGCACGGTGTTTCCGGTGCGCTTCACCGACCGCATCCGCAAGCTCAACCAGCTCAACCGCGGCAACGCGATCAAGTCGGCGATGATTGCGGCCGCGCTGGACGCCGCGCCGTTTCTCTCCGAGATCGTCTTCGGCCGGCTCACCGGACAGAAGATCGATCTCGCGGCGCTGATCAAGGACAACGATGCGCTCGCCGACTACGTGCGGGCGAACGTCGCGGGGACCTTCCATGTCTGCGGCACCTGCCGCATGGGCCGTGACGACGATCCCGGTGCGGTGGTTGACCCGTCGGGCCGCGTGCGCGGCTTCGGTGGCCTGCGCGTCGGCGACGCCTCCATCATGCCGGCAATCCCGCGCGGAAATACCAATATTCCCACCATCATGGTGGCCGAAAAACTTGCCTCGGCGATCCGGAGCGAGAGCGACCGGCGCTGGGCCCGCCCAGTGAGTGAACAGACGACATGAATAATGTACGCACGATCGACTCCCACACCCATATCTTGACGGAAGAGGCAATGCACCTGCTGGGGAAGGAGTCGCCGATGCTTGCGCCGATGGTCAAGGGCCGCGGCACGCCGCAGGTCATCCTGGAGATCAACGGCAGGGTGGTGCAGGACCCGATGCCGGCGGAGATTTGGGACGTCGACCTGCGCCTGCAGGACATGGACGCCAATGGGGTCGACGTGCAGGTGCTGTCGCCGACCGTCTTCACATTCTTCTACGGCGCCGATGCAGAGCTCGCGCTGACCGCCGCCGCGATCCAGAACGAGGAGATCGCGGCCGTCGTCAAACGCCATCCCCAGCGCTTCATCGGACTTGGCAGCGTGCCGCTGCAGGCCCCGGACAAGGCGGCCGCCGAATTACGGCGGGCAGTGACGAAACTTGGGCTTCGCGGCGCGATGATCGGCACCAACATCAACGGCCGCAACCTCGACGATCCGGGGCTCGAACCGTTCTGGGCCGCGGCGGAAGAACTCGGCGCGTTCCTGTTCATCCACCCGCACGGCGGCATCTTCGGTGAGCGGTTGTCCGCCTATTACATGAAGAACTTCGTCGGCCTGCCGTTCGACACGACCATCGCCGCCGCGTCGCTGGTCTTCGGCGGGGTGCTGGAGCGGCATCCCGGCCTCAAGATCTGCCTGTCGCATGGCGGCGGCTTCGTGCCGTACCAGGCGGGACGTTTCCAGCACGCCTACGACGTCCGTCCCGAGGCCAAGGCGCATCTGCCGAACGGCCCGGGCGCTTCGATCGGCCGGCTGTTCTACGACACGATCCTGCATTCGAAACCGGCGCTCGAATATCTGGTGTCGACGGCGGGCGCCGCGAAGGTGCTGCTCGGCAGCGACTATCCGTTCGACATGGGAAATCTCGATTGTGTCGCGCGCGTGCGCGCGCTGTCGATCGACGAGAGCGCCAAGAACCTTATTCTCGGCGGCTACGCCGCGCGCGTGCTGGCGACGAAGAGTGCGGCGCATGCGTGAGCGCAAACTCGGCCGCACGGATCTGATTGTCTCGGCGATCGGCCTGGGCTGCAACAATTTCGGCGGCCGTATGGATTTTGCCGCTTCCGAGCGTGTCGTGCATGCGGCGCTCGATGCCGGCGTGACGTTGTTCGATACCGCCGACATCTATGGCGGTCGCGGCAAATCCGAGGATTACCTCGGCCGCGCTCTGGGATCGCGCCGGGGCGAGGCGGTGATCGTCACCAAGTTCGGCCTGCCGATGTCGGACGCCGCGCGCCCGCGTAATGCATCATACGATTACGTTCTGAGCGCCGCCGAAGCCAGTTTGCGGCGGCTGCAAACCGACTGGATCGACCTTTATATGCTGCACCGGCCGGATGCAGCGACGCCGATCGAGGAGACGTTGCGCGCGCTCGACCGTCTGGTCCGCGATGGCAAGGTGCGCTTCGTCGGCTGCTCGAACATGCCGGCCTGGCAGATCGTCGATGCAGTCTGGGCGGCGAAGACGGCCGGCCTGCCGGCCTTCGTCTGCTGCGAGGACCAGTACAATCTTCTCCGGCGGGACATCGAAGCGGAATTGTTGCCGGCGCTGACTGCGCACGGCCTTGCGCTGCTGCCATATTTTCCGCTCGCCAGCGGCATGTTGACCGGCAGGTACAGGCAGGGTGAGGCGCCGCCGCAGGGCTCGCGCATGGCCAACAAGCGCTATTCCGACCGTTTCTGGACCGAGGCCAATATCGCAATCGTCGAGCGCCTGCGCGACTTCGCCGAGCGCCACGGCCGCTGCATGGTCGAGCTAGCCTTCGGATGGCTCCTGTCAAATCCACTCGTCGGCGGTGTCATCGCCGGTGCCAGCACGCCAGAGCAGGTGCGACAGAACGTATCGGCGGCCGGTTGGCAGCTAACTACGGCAGAAATAACGGAAATCGATGAACTGACGCGGCGCAAGCCGTCGTGAACGAAAACAAAGGGAGGAGCGTATGCGAGTGTTCAAGAGGAGAATTTCTGCCTTCGGCAAACACGCTCTGGCGGGCGGCATCGTCGCAGCCGCACTCACGGCGCCGCTGTTGGCGGCGCAGGCGGCTGGCTATCCCGAGCGGACGATCACCATCGTGGCCTGTTTTCCGGCCGGCGGTGGCACCGACGTCGCCATGCGGATGATCAACACACAGCTCGGCGAAGCGCTCGGCAAGGCGGTGGTCGTGGAGAACCGGGCAGGGGCCGGCGGCAACATCGGCATTGCTACCGTGGCGCGGGCCAAGTCGGACGGCTACACACTGCTCGGCTGCTCCAGCGCTTTCGTCGTCAATCCCAGCCTCTATGCCCACGTCAGCTACGACGCGAAGAAAGACTTCATCCCGCTGATGCTGATCGGCTCCTCGCCGAACGTCTTTGTCGTGCCCGGGAAGTCTAATATCACCTCGATGAAGCAGTTCCTGGCCGAGGCGAAGGCCAATCCTGGCAAGCTCAACTGGACGAGTCCGGGCCTCGGCACCACGCCGCAACTCGCCGGCGAGCTGCTTAAGCTCCGCACCGGCATCAACATGGTGCATGTACCATTCACCGGCGCTGGTCCGGCGATGAATGCCGTGCTCGCGGGTCAGGTCGACATGTATGCTGCAAACTACGGGTCGGTTAGTTCACTGATCAAGGGTGGACAGGTCCGCGCCCTCGCGGTCACGGCGGACAAGCGGTGGTCCGACATCCCCGATGTGCCGACGCTGGACGAACTCGGCCTCACGGACGCCGACACGGATACGTTCCAGGCTCTGTTCGCGCCGGCCGGCACGCCGAAGGAGGCGATCGACAAGCTGTCGTCCGCGCTCAAGCAGGTGCTGTCGCGGCCGGACGTGCGCGCGCGCTACGACAAGATCGGCCTGCCGGTGGCCGCCACCGGTCCGGCGGAGTTTAAGCCGATCATCGTCCGGCAGCTCGCGATGTATCGAGAAATTATCGATAAGGCTCAGCTCAAGGTGAAGTGACCGCTCCGGCCGACCCGTGCCCCGCCACAGGCAGCGACGGTCTGGGTCGCCTGGCCATTAGCCCAGCGCTCATGTCTGCTGGTCCCAAGGATGGCAGACATGCTCGCGGGAGTTTGCCACAGCCGCTGTTGGCCCCAAGCTGACTTTCGCGGGACCTTCGCGTTAAGCTCCTGCTGATCGGAAAGTAA
>Ga0265338_10010756_pt1 | contig 10677 bp, 7 predicted proteins | sample 42126metaG_FD_193579 | JGI IMG/M metagenome (GOLD analysis project Ga0265338, IMG submission 193579) | Rhizosphere microbial communities from Carex aquatilis grown in University of Washington, Seatle, WA, United States - 4-21-26 metaG | ecosystem: Host-associated > Plants > Roots > Rhizosphere >... | reverse complement strand
CGGCACATCGAGCGGACGCGGGTGCTGCTGCACCTGGTGGACATCGCGCCGCTCGAGGGCGACCCGGTGGAGGATTACCAGGTGATCCGGCGCGAGCTGGCGGAATATTCCACCGTGCTGGCGGAGAAGCCCGAGATCGTGGTGGCCAACAAGATGGACCTGACCGGCGCGGATGAAAACCTCCGCCGCCTCAAGGACGAATTGGGCCTGACGGTGCTGCCGATCAGCGCCGTCACCGGCAAGGGCCTGCAGACGCTGACCAAGCGAATTTGGGACACGCTCCAGGAACTGCCTGAAGAAGATTGATCCGCAGATTACGCAGATTTCGCAGATTAATGAGTCACGCTGTTGGGATTCGAATGACGCTCGCGAGCAACGTTCAGCGTCGTATTCTTATAGATGTTTAGCTCTTAAAATCTGCGTAATCTGCGTAATCTGCGGATAAGAGGTTTAAATAATGGCGAAGATACCTGACGATATTCCGAACGTGCTGGCCTGTGATGTTGGTAATTCGGCCATCCACTTTGCACATGTCAAGGGCGACACCGTCACGCCGATGCAGACCATGCGGATGGGGGAGCTTGCCGAACTGGGCTCGGCCCTGAAGACCCTCTGGGAACAGATACCCAAGCCGCGAAAGATCGTCGCTTGCAGTGTCAACGCCGCCGGGCTGAAGGCCCTGGAGGCGGCTGCGTCGGAGACCTTGGCCGAGCAGGTGGCCGTCATCGGGCGGGACCTCCCGCTGCCGATCGACACCGACCTGCCCCAGCCGGGCTCGATTGGCGTGGACCGGCTCTGTGCCGCGGTGGCTGCGTTTGATCGTCTGGGCGTTGCCTGCGTGGTGGCGGACATGGGGACGGCGATCACGATCGACTGCATTAACGACGAAGGAATCTTTGTGGGCGGGGCCATTATGCCGGGGCTGCGGATGGGCATGGCTGCCCTGCACGCTAACACGTCGCAGTTGCCCGAGGTGGAACTGGCCGAGCCCACATGGGTCTTTGGCAAGAGTACGCAGGAGGCGATTGTCGGCGGGCTTATATTTGGCGCTCGCGGCGCGCTGCGGGAGTTGGTGGAATCTTACGCTACCGATCTTGGCCATTGGCCGACTCTGATCCTCACCGGCGGCGACGCAACGCTTGTCGGCCATCACATGCTGGAAGAAGGGCTGGTGCAGGCGATTGTTCCTGACCTGGTCATTCGCGGCGTGGCCATGGCGTACTACCGAACCTTCCTCAAGTAGGGACGCAATCGCGGATGACCAGTCAACCGGAGGCCTGCGATTTTGCACTCGTGACCCCGCCCGGGCGCGGCGGCATCGCGGTGATTGTCGTCTCGGGGCCGGCCGCGGGGGATGTGCTCGCACAAGTCTTCAAGCCTTGGAAATCACACACGCAGGACGTGGAAAACGTTCTGCGGCTGGGGTGCCTGATCGACGAGGCCGGCCAACCGATTGATGAAGCCGTTGTAGTCCGTCGCGGGTCGCACTACGAAATCAACATACACGGTGGCCCGCTGGTTACCAGGCAGGCCATGGACATGCTAAGTCGCGTGCGTGCGTACGAGCCCGGAGCGGAAGCGACGGATCGGGAACACGGCGAAGCCAAGACCCCAGGCAAGGCGCCATCGCCACCGAAGAATGCATTCAACCCCTCGCATCCTCAGTGGAGCAATCCCGCCATCGGCCGTGAAATGCTCGAACTGCTTCCTCATGCCCGCAGTGAACTGGTCGTGCAGGCCCTGACGAGTCAGTGGGCGTGGGGCTTGAGTCGGTTGGTATACGAGGCAGAGCGAGAGAGTCGTTCGCTAAGTGCATCCGAACAGGGCAATCCGCAATCCGCAATCCACAATCCGCAATCGCTGCTGCGTGCCGCGGCGTCGGGTCTTGCCAAAATGCAGTCCCTGCTGTTCCCGGCTGAGGTTGTCCTCGTCGGTCCGCCTAACGCCGGCAAGAGCACGTTGATTAACGCTCTCACGGGGCGGGCGGTGAGCATTGTTCATGAGCGGCCAGGCACGACACGAGACTGGGTCCGCGAACTGGCCCTGCTGGACGGCGTGCCGGTGTACCTGACGGACACGGCCGGTCTGTGGGATCAGGCCGACGGGATCGACGCCCAGGCTGTCGCCCGTGCCCGAGAGCGTGCACTGGCGGGAGATGTGGTCTTGCTCTGCGGAGCAGGCACGGCGCCGGAGGTGCCGGAATGGTTGGCCCAGAAGCACGTGCTGCGACTTTCACTGCAGGCGGATAGGTTCGCGGGCGCGGCGCCGGTGGCGGCCCAAGGGACGCAAAAGGGCGAGCCGCCGACGGTGCGTTTATCCGTCCAAACGGGGCACGGCCTTGCAGAACTCAAGCACGCGGTCATCGCTGCCCTGGGGCTAGGTGGATTTGACCCGCGAGCGCCCATGGCCTTTACGCCCCGCCAAGCGAGGCTGCTGGAGCGGGCTGCGCATTGTCTTGACGGAGCTAGTCCGTCGGACTTTTGCGACGCGGTCGCCTGCCTGCACGCGTGTCTTCGGGGCTGATCTCATCGGCGTGACCTCGGTATCCAGACGAAGCCCCAACTGGTCCTTCGCCATTTCAAGATCATACTTCGCCTGCAGGTTGAGCCAGAACTGGGAAGACATGCCAAAGAAGCGGCCCAGACGCAACGCAGTGTCGGCCGTGATTCCCGCCTTGCCTTTGACGATCAAGTGGATTCGCGTGGGCTGGACGGAGATATCCTTGGCCAGACGATACTGACTGATATGCATCGGGGAGAGGAACTCCTCGGCCAAGATCTCACCGGGATGAATGGGGTTGGGCTTGTTCATATGGGTCTCAATGGTAGTCAACGATCTCGACATTCTCAGCGCCACCGTCTTGCCAGGTGAAGCACACTCGCAACTGGTCATTGACGCGAATGCTGTACTGCCCCTCGCGGTTTCCGTGCAATGCTTCCAAGCGGTTGCCAGGAGGAACGCGAAGGTCCCGAAGATCCACGGCTGCATCGATCATCAGCAGTTTGCGATACGCAACCTGAAGCAACTTGCCGTGAAACATCTTATTGGGCTGCCGATGAAACACCGCTTGTGTCTGTTTGCACGCGAAGCTTCGTATCATGACCGCCCCATTCTACAAAGGTCTTACACTATTATCAATAGTCGATATTATCGAATGTCGCCAATACCTACCCCAGCACCTCTAACTTGGTCTTGCTCAGGACCAGGGTCTTGACGCCCCATTCGCCGAAGGCGACTTTGGCGCGGGTCTCGGGCCAGGGTTGGCTGATGGAGACGACCTTGCCGTCGCCGAACTGCTGGTGGCGGACCTTGGAACCGACGCGGAGGTACTCGTACTCCGTGGGCAGGGGGAAGTCTTCTGCCTCGCGGAACAGGTCCTCGCCGGGGATGGGGCCGTCGCCGGCGGCGATCTGGCGCTCGATCGCCTCACGCGCGGCGATATCGGCGTAGAAGCCGCCGTGTGCACCCTTGAGTGCGCGGCGCTGCTGCGGCACGCCGGCTGCCTCCAGGTGCGTTACGTTCTGTCGGCCGATCTCGCGAATGAACGGCGACATCTCCTGGTGGATGGTCTGCCCGCGGATCATCCGCATTCGGGCCACGGTCATCGTCAGTTCGTTCATCGCACGCGTCATGCCCACGAACGCCAGCCGACGCTCCTCCTCCATGTCGTTGGGGTCGGGCCGCCCGCTTGTGTCCATGCGCATCATCGGCAGCACGCCGGTCTCACAGCCGGCAATGAAGACGGCTGGGAATTCCAGCCCCTTTGCCGCGTGCATGGTCATGAGCACCACGCTGCCGCCGCTGCCTTCCATGTGGTCGGCGTCGCTGACCAGGCTGACCTGCTGGAGGAAGTCCGTCAGGTTGCCCTCGGGATTGGTTCGGCCAAACTCCTCCGCCGCCGAGACCAATTCGGCCACGTTGGCTCGGGCCTGGCGGTTGTCTTCGTCGGTGCCGGCGTACATTTCCTCCAGGCCGCTGCGGCGAATGATGTCCTCGACGATATCGCGCACGTTGCCTGCGAGTGTGGCCGCCATCGCGCCGATCATGTCGCCAAAGTCGCGGGCCTTTTTTGCGGCGGCCGGGGACAACCCCGCCATTTCGGCGGCACGGGCAGCTTCCAGCAGGTTGCACGAGCGCAGCGTGGCATAGGCCCGCAGGCGATTTACGGTAGTCGCGCCGATGCCGCGTGCGGGCACATTGATGATCCGCTCGCACGACAGGTCGTCGGCAGGGTTGATCAGCACGCGCAGGTACGCCAGCACGTCCTTGATTTCCTTACGGTTGTAGAACTCCACGCCGCGCGCAATGGCGTACGGAATGCCCGCCCGCAAGAGCGCCTCCTCAAGCACACGCGACAGCGAATTCATGCGGTAGAACACGGCCACGTCGCTATAGGCACCGCCGGCCTGTCGATACTCGGCGATCCGCCGGGCGATCTCTGCCGCCTCGGCGTGCTCGTTTTCGCAGAAGATAACTCGGATGTCGCTGCCGCCGGGGCGGCGGGTCCAGAGGATCTTGTCCTTGCGCTGCGTGTTGTTAGCGATGAGCCGGCTGGCAGCGGCCAGGATCGGGCCCGTGGAGCGGTAGTTCTCCTCCAGCAGCACCACCTTGGCGTTGGGGTAATCCTTCTCGAAGTCCAGGATGTTGTGGATGTCCGCGCCGCGCCATGCATAAATGGACTGGTCCGGGTCGCCCGTCGCGCAGATGTTTTCGTGCTCCATGGCGATGCCGTGCGCCAGCACGTACTGGGCGTGATTGGTGTCCTGGTACTCGTCGATGAGGATGTACCTGTACCGCCTGGCCAGCAGCTCGCGAATATCCGACCGGTCGCGCATCAGGTAGGCCATCTTCACCAAGAGGTCGTCGAAATCCATCGCGTTGCCGGCCTTGAGGACCTTCTCGTACTCGCGATAGACGGCGGCAACCTTGCGGCCGAAGAAGTCCTCGGTCTTTTGGGCGAACTGCTCCGGTGTGCGGAGTTGGTTCTTGGCCCCGGAGATAATGGCCAGGACGCGTGCGGGCTGGAAGTTCTCCTTGGGGTAGTCGAGTGTTTCCAGGGCCTGCTTGACGACCTTGATCTGGTCATCGCGGTCGTAGATGGAGAAGTTGCCGGTCATGCCGGCCTCGGCGCCGAACTCGCGGAGCAGTCGCGCGCAGAGTGAGTGGAAGGTGACGACGGTAGTGCCACGTGGCACGCCCAGAGCCTCGACGCGTTCCCTCATCTCGCCGGCGGCCTTATTGGTGAAGGTCAAGGCCAGCACCTGCCATGGCGGCACGCCTTGCTGCACAAGGTGGGCGACTCTGCGGGTAATGACGCGGGTCTTGCCAGAGCCAGCCCCAGCCAGCACCAGCAGGGGCCCGTCCATGTGCATAACCGCCTCGCGTTGCGGCTCATTGAGATCAGCCAGAAGGTCCATCTTCGTTCGCGCTCCAGTGGGTGCCCGCATGCGAGCGGGCGGTCGTTTCTTGTAAACCCCCACTATACCTTACGAACGCCAACCCCGCCACGGTCAAGCCATGGACGCATAGTCGCGAATACGCAAGCGATTGGTGTAGTTGGATATGAAAGAGAGACCGTGAGCAGTTGCTCACGGTCTCTCATTTTCAACGCGTCAAATCGCTCTTACGCCCAGCGTATCAGCGCCAGGTCTCTGGCGTCTGGCAGGTTGGCGTGGTGCGGCATTACGCGGACTGTGTAGCCCGTCTGGCCGCTGCGGGTGCAGGGCATGCCGATTGAGTACTTCACACGCCTGCCGCCGTCTACCTCGCCTTGCTGCATCTGCAGCGCCTGGCCGTCGGAGAGCTGGCCTTCTTCGTCCAGCACACCACAATACAGCTCCACGCTGACGTCCTGCGGAGTGAGCTGGCCCAGGTCGACCACGGCCTCCACCTTGACTTCCTTGCCCACGCGGGCACCGGAGCCATCCGCGCCGATCGTGTCGTTAACTGACTCGATCCGCACGTTGTGGAACTGCTCACGCACGCGGCGCTTCCAGTTGGCCAGGTCGCGGGATTCCTTCATCTCCTGGCCCATCAGCTCGTCGTAGCGATGCGTGGCCGGGTTGTAGAACATCTCGCTGTACTCACGCACCATGCGGTTGGTGTTGTACACGGGGGCCAGCTTGCTCATGGCCGACTTCATCTTGGCGATCCAGCCGCGAGGGATATGGTCCGGGCCGCGGTCGTAGAACAGCGGCACGACTTCCTTCTCCAGCAGGTCGTACAGGGCTTGGCTTTCCACGGCGTTCTGGTATTCCAGGTCGTCGTAGGTCTCGCCCGAGCCGATCGCCCAGCCGGTGTCGGCTTCGTAGCCTTCAGCCCACCAGCCGTCGAGGATGGACACGTTGAGCCCGCCATTGGCGGCGACCTTCATGCCGCTGGTACCGCTGGCCTCCATGGGACGCAGCGGCGTATTGAGCCACACGTCTACGCCCTGCACGAGGTAGCGGGCAATGTTCATGTCATAGTCTTCCAGGAAGACCAGCTTTCGCCGGAATGGCTCCTGGCGGGTCGTGTGCACGATCTGGCGAATGAGATCCTTGCCGGGGTTATCGCGCGGGTGGGCCTTACCGGCGAAGATAATCTGCACCGGGTAGTCCTTGTTGTTGAGGATCTTCATCAGCCGCTCGAGGTCAGCCAGTATCAAGTTTGCCCGCTTGTAGGTCGCGAACCGCCGGCTGAAGCCGATCGTCAGCGCCTCGGGGTCGAGGATCTCGTCGGCCAGTGCAAGTTCCGCCGCGCCTGCGCCGCGATGCTCAATCTGCTCACGAACGTGCTTGCGGGCAAAGCCCACCAGCCGCTCGCGTCGCCGCTCGTGCGTCCGCCACAACTCGGTGTCGGGGATCTGATCAATGGCCTTCCAGACGCTTACCTCTGAAGGCTTCTCGTGCCAGTTGGGTCCAAGGTAGCGGTCGTACAGTGCCGCCAAGTCCAGGCTCAGCCACGTGCGAGTGTGGATGCCGTTGGTAATGTGCTTGATAGGAATCTCGTTGGTCGGCACGCCCGGCCAAACGCCAGACCACAGCTTGCGGCTGACGTTCCCGTGCAGCTCGCTTACGCCGTTTCGATAAGTGCTGAGCCTCATTGCCAGGACAGTGAGGTTCATGGGCTCGTCCTTGTTGGACGGCTCTTGCCGGCCCAGGCTGAGGAATCCTTCGCGGTTGAGGCCCAGTTGCGGCCAGAAGTTTGCAAAGTACTTGTCGATGAGCCAGGCCTCGAAGGCGTCGTTGCCTGCCGGCACGGGCGTGTGCGTGGTGAAGATGCTGCTTGCCGCGACGGCTTCACGGGCGTCGTCGAACGACGCGCCGCGTTCGGCCATCAGGGTGCGGATGCGTTCCAGGCCCAGGAAGGCGGAATGGCCCTCATTCATGTGGAAGGCCTTGGGCGTGATGCCCAGTGCCCGCAGCATGCGGACGCCGCCGATGCCCAGGACGATCTCTTGGCGTATGCGCATCTCCTGATCGCCGCCGTAGAGCTGTGCGGTTATGTGCCGGTCCTCTGGCGAGTTCTCCGGCACGTTGGTATCCATCAGATACAGGCTGATACGCCCGATCTGCGCCAGCCAGATCTGTGCCCGCGCGGTGCGGTTGGGCATCTCTACCTGGATGACCACGGGCTGGCCCTTGTCGTCGCGAACCAGCTTGATGGGCATATTGTGGAAGTCGTTACGCGGGAACAGCTCGAGCTGCCAGCCGTCGGCATTGAGCCGCTGGCGGAAGTAGCCCTGCTGATACAGCAGTCCCACAGCCACCAGGGGTACGTCCAGAGCGGAGGCGCTCTTGAGGTGATCGCCTGCCAGCACGCCCAGGCCGCCGGAGTAGATCGGCAGACACTCGCTCAGACCGTACTCCGCGCAGAAGTACGCAACCATTGGCGTACGGTCGCAGTTGTAGGTCTTGCGATACCAGCCAGCCTTGTTGAGATAGTTCTGGAGGTCCTGGTACACGCGCTGCAGGTGGGCCAGGAACCCCTCGTCATTTGCGATCTGTGTGAGGCGCTGCTGGTCCATCTTGCCCAGCATGGCCACAGGATTGTGGTAACATTCCTCCCATCCCTTTGGATCCAGTCGGCGGAAGAGGTCCAGTGCATCGCCGTTCCAGCACCACCATAAGTTGTGGGCCAGTTCCAATAACGGTGCAAGTTCTTGGGGGAGGGAAGGCTCGATTGTAAAAGTCCGCAACGGTCGCATAGACACCTTACTAGGGTATGAATGTCCGGGCTCACAGAGCCCCATGTCCTTAGGCCCGCCATGCAACTACGGCTATAGCGAGCGCTTGCATCTCTGTGCCATCTTCGGCACAAAACCCCCGGGAAATCAGGAAAACCCACAAATTTTACCGGGCAGATGGCTATTTGAATCACTATAGGCGGCCTTTGTCGGGCGGGAATACAATGGAACGGAAGAAGTTCGTACTTATATTCCGGCCCCTGCCGGGGCCAATTTGGGTGTGTCGCCCGGAGGCCCCAAGGGCTGGCGGAGTCTACTTATGGCTGCCAGTCGTCATCGATCAATCAAGCATTCACAAGGCTTTCATCGAACGGATATTAAGTCCAGCAAAGGAAATAACCGATTGAATGCTCAATATGGGATGGTAAGCTCTCGGCTGTACGGTCGAGGGCGATACCTGCACAGAGAGAGCGAACAGGCCGCCGATACCGGCCCAGACGTGATAAAACGAGGTGCCGCATGAATCGCAAGGCATGGCTGCTATGGGTGGTGACGGCGGTGTTGAGTTTCCAACCGGCGACGTGGGCACAGGTCACGCAGTTGCCGGTGGGGCAGGCCTTGGACGCAAATCCGCAGATGGGCAGTGGCGGGTACAATACCGTGGTCGGCGGGTACGGCGGGGTCAATCCGCAGTTGGTGGTGACCGGGCAGGTCAGCGGGTTGGCGTATTTTCATGGCACTACCCTGATCGCCGCCAACCAACTGCGCATCGTGCCGCCTTCGGCAACGTTTGATACATTTTTACGCCAGTCTGTTGGCGTGGGGCAATCGATCAACTACGGCGCCTACGCTACCGTGCCATTCTACAGCCCTGCGTCGACAATCTACGATGTGCCTGGTGCCCGCATTAACGTGACGCCCTCCACGAACACGGTGCCGATCAACGCCGCCGGCGTCGAGACAATCCAGCGGGCGTACAAGGAAGCCCAGCAGCAGTACCAGTTGCTGATGCCGCTTAATAACCCCACCAATATGGAGCAGGCCATGCCACGCCAGGTGGAACTGCGGGTGGACCTGATATCCAAGCCCGGCGCGGCGGCCGTCTTCGGTATCCCCGAGCAGTCCCGGCGCGAGGCATTGGCCCGGGAGCTTCAGGAGGCCGGCAACCTCTCTGAACAACTGCGCCAGGCCAATCCTAACCAGTTGGATCAGCGTTACGACCCCGCACAGCGGACCGAGAATGGTCCGCCCGTCGGTGGTCAGGAAACCTTGGGCGGCGCCCAGGGGCAGGAGTTGGCTGCCAGCACCAGGGGCGGGGCCAGGAATATCCCCCAAGTCAACCAGGACGTCTATATTGACCTGCTGATGGCCATGCGCGAGCAGCGCGAGGAAAAGCAACCGCCCATCGCTGGGCAGCCCAGGGTCAAGAGGCCGGTTAAGCCCGGCGAGGCCATCGTCGAGACCAAGGACAACCAGGTTGTCTTGCATGGACTGGCGGGACGCAGCAACGACATGTTCAACCAGTACATGTCACAGGGTCAGTCCGGGCTGAAGGTTGGCAAGTATTATGAAGCCGCTCGTAATTTTGAACAGGCCAGCATCATAAACACGACCAACCCGATGGCCCGTGTTGGCCAGGGCGTGGCACTGCTGGGTGCTGGGGAGTATTACACCGCCGGCGCCCAATTCCGCCGGGCGATGGAGATATTCCCGCCTTTGATGGAGACGCACCTGGACTTGGCGGCAATGATGTCCAAGGATGATCTGGCCAAGCTGGTGGAGGATGTTACTAAGCGGGCGTTGGAAGACGACCCCGGGAACACCCTTCTGGTCTTCCTAGCGGCCTACCTCAACTACAACCAGAGCATAGATAACCCAAGGCAGGGTTACGATACTACCGCCAAGAATTTTGCAAAGAAGCTCGAAACCCGCACCGACGCATCGCCGGTAATGCGGACCTTCGCTATTTATGTTCAGACTGGAAAGATTCCCAAGGAACTGCCCGCCCTGGCACCGACCTCCAGGCCGGTTACGACTACAAGACCGGCGACCGACCGCCCCGTTTCGGGACTGCCAGACCTCCCTCAGCCGATGCGGCCAACCGGCGCGCCGGTGAAGTGAGTTAAGGCGGAGCCTTCCCCCGCACGCAGTCTCCGGGCTCTTGGTAGGGACTACCTGTTCGGATTTGCGCTGCCTTTTCTCCAATTCGGCACTGGTTTTTATCGCTTCCCCCTTCAATCCGTACTAAAATAATACTATTTCTTCTTGAAGCCGTACCAAAACAGTCCTATATTCAGGGTAGAAAGGTCTGGTTATGCTTGCCATGACGAAGAAGACCGGTTACGCCCTGGTGGCCATGACGCATCTGGCCAAGATGGACGGCGGCGTGTCCAGTGCCCGGGAGATCGCCGAGATGTTCGGTACCCCGGCGGCCCTGCTCATGAACGTCCTGAAGCAGTTGGCGGCGGCGGGTTTTGTGGAGTCCGTCCGCGGGGCTCACGGCGGTTATC
>Ga0265338_10010755_pt1 | contig 10677 bp, 10 predicted proteins | sample 42126metaG_FD_193579 | JGI IMG/M metagenome (GOLD analysis project Ga0265338, IMG submission 193579) | Rhizosphere microbial communities from Carex aquatilis grown in University of Washington, Seatle, WA, United States - 4-21-26 metaG | ecosystem: Host-associated > Plants > Roots > Rhizosphere... | reverse complement strand
GGTCAGGAAGGCATCGCCGTCACGCCCGATGGCCTCACGGTCTATGTCGCCGACGGCACCAACGGTGGCGCCGGGCCCTATCACCGCGTGCGCGCCGTCGCCGTTCCCGCGACGCCCTGAAGCGGCCGCGCGCCGCTCCGGCAATTATCCCTCCGAAGGGGCATCCTTCCCGGGGCAAATCTTTCTTCACCTCTGGCGTGATCAATCTGGCGCTGTGACGGAATAGTACTTGGCGATGTCTCGCCCCCAACGCTCCTACAGGTCTGTATGCGTCATTGTCGGTCTCGCCGGAACGGCCTTGGCCGCCTGCACCGGCTCGGTGCTGAGCAACGAACCCGATGGGGCGGGAGGGTCGTCCTCCTCGGGAGCTGGCGGGTCGTCCGATCAAGCCGGGGCCACGGGGACGGCCGGGGCGGGGCAGGCGGGTGCCACCGGTACGGCCGGAGCGATCGGGTCGGGCGGCGCGATCGGGGGCGGCGGGGCGATCGGGATCGGTGGACGGACGGGGACGGCGGGGACGACCGGCGCGGGCGGCCGGACCGGCGCCGGCGGCGCGACCGGGACGGCGGGAGCGACCGGCGCGGGGGGCGCGGGCGGCTCGACGGTCAACTGCGCGGGCACGTTGCCCGCGGGCGGAACCGTGCACACCTCGATGAATCTCACCGGCGGCACCGGCGCGCTCGCCTGGTCGATCTGGACCAACACCGCGCCGGGGACCATCACGACCTACACCACGCCCGCGTTCGGCGCCACCTGGACCAACTCGGGCGACTACCTGGCGCGCCTCGGCTTCGAGTGGGGGAACAGCGGCAAGACGTTCGACAAGTTCGGAACGATCACCGCCGAGTTCGCCGAGACCAAGAGCGGGACCGCGGGCGGCTTCTCGTACATCGGGATCTACGGGTGGTCGACGACTCCGTGCATCGAGTACTACATCATCGACGACTCGTACAACCGGATGCCGGTCAATCCGGGCACCACGACGAGCAAGGGTACGGCGATGATCGACGGCGCTCTATACAACTTGTACACGCGTCCGACGACCGGCACCGGCGGATCGCGATGTGGCGCCAGCGTCGGCAGCTGGACGCAGTTTTATAGCGTGCGGCAGACGGCTCGCCAGTGCGGGCAAATCTCGATCACCGAGCACTTCAAGGCCTGGGCCGCGGCGGGCATGACGCTGGGAAACATGCTCGAGGCCAAGGTCCTGATCGAGACTGGCGGCGGCACGGGCAGCATCAATTTCACGACGGCGTCCGTCACGGCTCAGTGAGACAATGAAGCGGAGAGTCGGCCTCGCCACCAGAGTCCCCAGCTGGCCGTCGTCGCTCATGCCCCAACGTTGCACCTCACCGGTCGCGAGCGCGACGCAGGTGTTGGCCAATCCGGCCGCGATCGCGACCGCGTTCGACACGCCTGGGACCACGAGGGGAGTCGCCGACGCGCCGGGCGTCTCGAATGCATCTCCGTTGCCGAGCGCGTCGTCTCCGTTGTAACCCAGCATTCCACCGATCCGCCCCCTACGATCGCGCAGGTGTGACTGGTGCAATCCGGTCACCGTTGCGGGAGTGGCGGAGAAGTCGGAAAGGGGGATGCCCAGCTCGCCCGAATTGTTGAGCCCCAGCAGTTGACGGTTCCGTTGCCGAGCGCGGCACACGTGTGAAGGGGGACAACGATCGAAGCAACCATGCGTCAATCTCCGATAAAGACTTCTCTGTTCAACGGCGGCGGTTGCCTGTTTGCCCTGGAGCACCCCTTCCGGCCCTGCGAGCGCCCATCCGGCGCCGATTGACGGCGAACCCCCAACTGCGACAGTATGCCGTCGCCAACGGCCCCTTTCGCCGGCGCGCCTCACAATGAAGATTGACACAGCCATTTACCAACTCCGCAGCCAGCCCCAGCTGTTCTTGGGAACCAACTTGCTGAACCTCGCCGGCGCTCCCGCGTCGGGGCCTCGGGTGAGCTACTTCTGCCGCTACGATGGCATAGCGCACACGGTGAACGAGGGCTTCTGTATCCGGCCGACGCCTATCAACTCGATAGCAACGGGCATCGACGGCAAGGCCTACACCGCCATCGGCGTCCACAGCGTTCGAATGAACCCCAACACCGAGGATCTGGACGTATCGGCTATCGAGCCGTACGTCCTCGGGGTAGGCGGGCCGGACATCATGGTCACAGGGCAGCTCAGCGCATGCATCTTCGTGGTCCAGCAGGTCGGCGCGCAGCTCATCGTGGCGCACATCCAACCCGGTGGTGGACGGCAGACGGCGACGACGCTGCGCCAGACGTTGAAATTGATGGGGCGCTTCGCTGGCTACGGTCGTGCGACGCACGTCTTTGGCCTTGGCGATTACCCCGCTCGCGCCTACGTGGTCGGCGTACGGCAAGCAGGCACCTGGCATCTCTACGGGCAAAAAGTGGTGGGCGCCGGGGGGCCTATCCAAGGTGTCACGCAGATCATTTGACGGCGCAGGCGGGTCGTCTACTGGGTGCGCGTGAGCCAGTTGCGGAATGATCCGGCTTTTTCTTGGCCATGAATGAATTGACGAGCGTCGGCAATCACCCCGCTTGACAGGAGCAGACAACTAGCGCTCTAGCGCCGCCCGATGTTGAGGGGCATGGTCATGGCTGCAATCTTGTTCTCGCTTGGATGCGGCTCGGTCGCCTCGCGGAATCCGGATGCCGGCACGAGTCTCGGAGGCCACAGCGCGGGGGCGGTGTCACAGGCTCTGGTGGTGCGACGGGCGTCGGCGGCGCCGCGGGCATGACGGGAGCTGGCGGCGTGACCGGCGCCGGAGGTGTGACGGGCGCTGGCGGCGTGACCGGCGCGGCGGGGGCCGGCGGTTCCGGCGTTGGATCGCCGTGCGTGCTCGGGCAATCGACCGTGGGAGGATGCACCCTTTTCGAGATCCCGGCCCGCGTAAAGGCATGGGGGATCCGCATTGGGATTCTGGCCCTCTTGTTGGGGTCGGCGGCCGTCGCCATCGCGGCGGGGCCGCTGCACGTCTGGGCAACCGGAGACACCCTTCAGGCGACCGATCTGAATGGCGCCTTCAAGAACCTCGACGATCGCCTGACTGCGCTCGAGGGGCAGGCTCACGCGCCGTCCGCGTTCCACGCCACCCTGACCGCCGCGACGTCGATCCCGGCCAACGCAATCACGAAGGTCGTCTTCGATCATGTTGACTACGATCTGGCGACGACGGGGGGCGCAGCTGGCGCGTATAACCCTGTGACCGGTACGTTCGTTCCCAACGCCGGGGGCGTCTATCTCATCAACTGCCTGGTGGAGTTTAACTTCGCGCCGGCCGCGACGATCAACTGGGCGGTCTTGCTGTACAAGAACGGCGCCGTCCTGGCGAACACCGATACAACCGTGATCAGTGGTGCCCTTTCACAGACCATCACCCAGCAGGTCACCCTCGCTGCGGGCGACGCGATCACGTGTGACGCATTTCATGACTCCGGGACCGTGAGTCTCGAGATCCAGTCCGGCGTGGTTCGAAACTCGTTCAGCGCTACGCGCCTCTACTGAACCGCGATACCGAGGGTCTCGAGAGAGCCGCCGACCGCTGCCCCCCGGGCGAGTTTTAATGCTCATCTTGCTCCGATGGTTGAAGCAATCGGTTTTGTCGGGCTGGGACAGATGGGATTCGAGATGGCGTCCCGCCTCGTCGGCGCGGGTTTTGCCCTACGGGTGTGGAACCGGACGCGCGCCCACTCGGAGCGGCTGGCGGCTGCCAGTCCGAACGTGAATGTGTGCGGTTCGGCGCGGCAAGCCGCGAACGGCGCTGCGATCGTCGTCAGCTCCCTGGCCGATGACCGAGTCGTCCGCGAGGTCGTGCTCGGCGACGAAGGCGTGGCGGCCGGCCTTGCCGAGGGCGGCATCCACGTGGGGGCGAGCACCATCTCCCATGCCCTCGCTAGCGAGCTGGTCGAGTTACACGCGAGACGCGGCCAGTTGTTCGTGGCCGCTCCGGTCTTGGGACGGCCAGACGCTGCCAGCCGGGGCGAGCTGTGGGTTTTGACGGGCGGCGACCACCCGGCCGTCGCTAGGTGCCAACCGATCTTCGAAGCTATCGGCCGTGGCCAGATACACTTGGGAGGCGCCGCGCAGGCGATGCTCGGCAAGATCATCGCCAACATGATGATCGCCGGCACCATCGAGCTCTTGGGCGAAGCGACCGCGCTCGGCGAAAAGGGCGGTCTTCCCGCCGCGGAGGTCATCCGGCTGCTAACAGACACGCTGTTCGGATCGCCAGTGGTCCGCAGTTATGGGTCTCGCATCGCGACCGGAAAGCACGAGCCGGCTGGTTTCCGGGTCGCGCTCGGTCTCAAGGACGTAGAGCTCGCGCTGGCGGTCGGTCACGAGCTGCGCGTGCCCCTCCCAGTGGCCGGCTTGACCCGAGATCACTTGATTGAAGCATTGGCGCGCGGGCACGACCAGTGGGACTGGTCCGGCCTGGCGGCCATCGTTCGAGAAGCGGCTGGCCTGCCTTCCGGCAACAGCTGACTCATCGAGCCCCGCTATGCTTCGTGCTTCTCGAGCTTGTTGTAGAGGGTCTTGCGATCGAAGCCGAGGATCTTTGCTGCCAGCGTCTTGTTATCCCCGACGGCCTGCATCACACGCGCGATGTAGCGGCGCTCGACTTCCTCCATGGGCACCAGCTCTGACGGATCTTCGGCGGCGATGAGGACGTGGGAAACGTGATAGTCGCGGATTCGTTCCGGCAGATCGTCGACAGTGATCTCGGCGAAGCGGATGACCGCAACCGCCCGCTCGATGGCGTTCTCCAGCTCCCGCACGTTGCTCGGCCAGCTGTAGGATAGGAGGCGCCGGGCGACGGCCTCCCCGAGGCCGGTGACTCTTTTGCCCGTACGCGCGGCGAACTGCTCGACGAACGATTGAGCCAGCAGAAGGACGTCGTTTCCGCGGGTGCGCAGGGGCGGCACCGCGATCTGAATGACGTTGATGCGGAAATAGAGATCTTCACGAAAGCGTTGCTCTGCGACGGCGCTGTCGAGATCGCCAGCGTCAGCGCCAGCGCCTCGACGTCCACCGGTTTGGTAATGAAGTCGGAAGCCCCCGCGCGAATCGCGCCGACCCTCGTGCTGCGGTGGTGGAAGGCAACAAGATCCGCTTCGTTCCGATCGAAGTGGGCTCGAGCGACGGAAACCGTACCCAGGTGACCAAGGGCCTGAAGCCGGGTGAGCTGGTCGCGAACGATCTTCCAGCCGAGCTGGGCGACGGCGCTGTGATTCGACCCCTACTGCCATAGGAGGCATAGGAGGCAGATATGAAACGTGACGAAGACGCGTCTGGCGCTGGCGAGAAAACGAATGATCCGGACGACCTCGTATTTGGGCCGCCTGCCCTTGCCGGCCAGTCTGCCCGACCCATAGGAGATCGCGGGTCATTCTGGAGGTATCGTGAATCGATTCGTCCTGCTCGCCGTTGCTGTTGTCCTGTCAGTCTCGTGCCGACCTGTCTCGGCGGAGCAGAATCTGCTGCGCAGCGTGACGGGCGTGCGAGCCAAAGTCCTCAGCGAGCACGACCAAAAGCGTGAGATCCAGCTCGTGTTCGAGCCTCACGCCGCGATCATGGCGACGTTGAGCGACTTCATCCTCGCCAACGGCTTCAAGGCAGCGGACTTCAACGCGCTGGGAGCCGCCACCGACGCGGTCATTGGTTACTATGACCCCCCTGCGCGCGACTACCGGCGTACGTCCTTGCGCCAACAGATGGAGATCGTGTCACTCATCGGCGACGCCGCGCCGACCAACGGAGGCGCGGGGATCCACGCACACATTGGCCTTGGCTTCGCCGACGGCACCATGCACGGCGGCCACCTGTTCGAAGCGCACGCATTTCCAACCTTGGAGATGTTCCTCGTCGCGTCGCCGACCGCGCTGCAGCGGCGGCACGACGACGCTTTAAACGCCGACCTCCTGGTCCCGTGAGACGCTGCCGATCTTCGGAGGATGCGATGACAAAAGTGGCTTTGCTCGGTACCGGAACGATGGGCGCCGCCATGGCGCGACGAATGCGAGCGCATGGGTTGGCGGTGCGCGCTTGGAACCGCTCGCGCGCCAAAGCCGAGGCGCTCGCGGCCGATGGCGTCGAGGTTGTGGAGAGTCCCCGCGTGGCGGCGCAAGGGGCGGATGTCCTCGTCACCATGCTGACCGATGGGGTCGCCGTCGAGGCCGCCATGCTCGGGCCGCAGGGAGCGCTCGCCGGGGTCACGCCCGGCTGCCCCTGGCTGCAAACCAGCACCGTGGGGATCGCCGCGTGCCGCCGGTTGGCCGAGCTGGCCACACGTGGCCACCTGGGCTTCGTCGATGCGCCGGTGTCTGGCAGCAAGGAGCCGGCGGAGCGAGGTGAGCTCATCGTGCTGGCCGGGGGTGCGCCGGAGCTCGAGGCCAGGGTGAAGCCCGTCCTCGAGGCGATCGGCCGCAGGACCATGTGGCTGGGTGAGGTGGGCGCAGGCACCAGAGCGAAGCTGGCGATGAACGCTTGGGTGACCGGAGTCGTGGCGCTGCTCGCCGAGACCATCACTCTTTCCGAAGGGCTCGACCTCGATCCGCGCCAGTTCCTCGATCTGCTGAGGGGTGGGCCGAGCGATTCGCCGTACGCCCAGCTGAAAGGCAAGGCGATGATCGAGGGGCAGCTCGCGCCCAGCTTCTCTCTGCGCCTCGCGCACAAAGACCTGCGGCTCATCATCGAGGCGGGCCGCGAGGCCGGGGCGTCATTGCCAGTTCTGGCCGCGATCGAGGAGAAGTTCGATCGGGCCGAGCGCCAGGGCCGCGGCGACGAAGATCTGGCTTCGGTGATCGCCGCCGACAGGAGCAGGTGAGCTGCGTCGCCGGTCATCCCGCGACGATCCTCCGGCGTCAGTCGCTGCGACCGCCGCGGAGATCGCGCCACGGGCCGCCGTGGGCCGGCGCGGTCTTCGCCTGGTCCAGTTGCAGGACCATCCACCGCGGGGACTGGATGCCGGGGTCGGAGAGAAGTCGGCGCCGGGACCTGTCAGGGCTTCACGAACCGATAGGCGAAGCGATCGGTCTCGCCCTTGATCGAGGGATCGAACACCTTGATCGAGTGCGGATCGTCCTTGTTCGCGAGCATGGTGCTTTCCGCGTCCAGTACGAAGCCGGCTGCCTCCACCTCCTCGCGAGCGGATGCAGGCTCAATCCGATGCATCGACTGGGCGTCGCTCGTGCCCGCCCCGACGGCGGCGGCATGGTCTACGATGACGTAGGAGCCACCGGGCTTCAGCCGCTCGTAGACAGCTCGGTTGAATTGGGCCGCCGTCGCGCCCCTGGCCTGGATCAGCGCGGTGTGGAGATCGTGGTAGAACAAGTGCAGCCACAGGACATCCGCTGGTTGCGTGGCTCCCGGCATCGCCACGAGGTCCGCCGAGATGGCTTCGACGTTGTCTCGGCCCGGCTCCTTGGCAAGCGTCCGCATGCGGCCGACCGGATCGTTCTTGAAGTGGGCGACTTCGGCCGGCACGAAGCTGTAGACCCGTCCTTCGGGTCCTACGATGTCGGAGAAGAGACGGGTCCACTCGCCGTCGCCTGGGTAAACGTCGATGACGGTGGAGCCCGCATCGACTCGTGCGAACCGGATCAACTCGGATAGCTTGGATTGGTCGTACATCGGGATCTCCTTTACGGTTGGGCATTCGACGAGCGCGCGGCGTGCGAGGGGGCGATCCACCGCTGATCCACCGTCTACCCCAACCCGATGGCCGCAGCTGGCCAGCGCTACGCCAGCCCGGACGCGTCCATCTGCGAGGCCCGCGCCAGTGCTTGCGTGTCGATATACTCCCGGATGTTCGTCACTTTGCTATTTCGAACGGTAATGGCGAAGACCCAATGGTCCTCGAACGTCCTATTCGTGGCTTTGATTCTCCCCCGAGCGAAGCCGACGACTAAAACCCTATCTCCCTGCGCCACGAAGTCGGGGGGCTCTGGGGATGAAAGTTCCATCGTTGCGGAAGCCTTCCGAAGCACATCCGCCAATCCCGAGTGCCCGCGATGCGTGCCGGCCAGCGGCCAGTCCTCGCCCGGAATGATCCATTCAATGTCTTCCGCAGACAACGCCAGCAGACCTTGCTTATCGCCGCTGCCCATTGCTGCAAAGAAATCTTTCACAGTCTGGACATTCTCTTCGGTGCTCATCGAGTTTCCTCCACTGCTGTTACGTCGGACTGCGTCGGACCCAACGACATGAGATGAAGTGGGTCCCACTGACGTCATGGGTTCGCCAAGAAACTCGTAGATTTCTGAAACCACGACCGATCCCTCCCCGGCCGCGGACGCGACCCGCTTCACCGAGCCAGCACGGACGTCGCCGACGGCAAAGATACCCTGTCGGGAGGTCTCGAGAGGCCGGTGCGCGCCGACGGCCGTGCCGGTCTTCACAAACCCGCAGCTATCGAGTTCCACCAGTTCCGATAGCCATCCAGTATTGGGAGAAGCGCCGATCATCACGAAAAGCGCGCGCGTCGACAGGATACGTACCGCATCACCGGATCGGACGGTTATCTGCTCAAGATGATCGCCGCCGTGCAGCGCGGTGACCTCGGTGCCGAAGTGAATCTCGATCTTAGGTTGGGCCTCCAGCCGCTGCACGAGGTAGGAGGACATCGTGTCGGACAGCTTGTCGCCACGCACCAGGATGTGGACGAGGTGCGCGACCCGCGAAAGATACATCGCGGCTTGGCCGGCGGAGTTCCCGCCACCGACGACGACGGCATCGGTGTTCCGGCAGAACCGCGCTTCCGTCTCGGTCGCGGCATAGAAGACTCCCGCATTCTCGAACTGCTCCGGACGTTCGAGCGGCAACCGGCGATACTGAACTCCGGTCGCGACGAGAATGGAGCGTGCGAGAACCCTTCCTCCGCCGTCTAGCGAGGCGCAAAACAGTCCGCCCCTTTCCAGCGACAGCCGTTCCACCCGGCGCGGCGTTGCGAAACAGGTGCCGAACCTGAGCGCCTGAATCTGACCCCGGAAGACCAGGTCGGCACCCGAGATTCCCGTTGGGAATCCCATGTAGTTCTCGATCCTGCTCGATGCGCCCGCCTGGCCGCCGATCGCGGTGTCTTCGACCACCAGGGCCGACAACCCCTCGGCACCCGCATGGACTGCCGCGGCGACGCCAGCCGGCCCGGCGCCGACGATGAGAATGTCGGTGCGCAGGTCGTCGCCGATGTCGAGATTCATTTTGAGCTCGCGCGCGACCTCGCGGGGCGTCGCAGGCTCGATCTTGTGGTCGTGATCGAAGATGACGGCTGGCTTGTGATCTACGAGCTTGCAGAGCCGCATCGCCTCCTCGTCGCTGCCATCCAGATCGAACGATTGGAACGGGATATGGTTACGGCTCAGGAAGGCTGCAACCTTCTGGATGTCGGGATCGAGGTCCGATCCTATGACTTCGATCGAGCTGCTGCGCCGCTCAATGAGCTGCTGCCGCCGCGCGGCGAATACTGTGATGATGTGATCGGACAGCTCCGGCACACGGGCCATGAGGTCAAGCATGGCTTCACGAGCGACCTCGATAGTGACGGTGCGGCTCACCGCACGCATCGCCAGAAAGTAGTTGCCTCCACTCAGGAAGGAGAGTTCGCCGACGAACTGGCCGGGACCGAGGGTGACGTCGCCCATCCGCTTTTCGGAATGGGGCTCGAGCACCTCGATCTCGCCCTCGACGACGTACAGGAAACGATCCATCGGGTCGCCGATCCGGGCGATGATGTCGCCGGCGCCGTAAGACCGCTCGCGTCCGATCGCACGGATGGCGTCGATGTGCCCGGCCGCGAGCGGAACCCGCTTCATCACCTCAAGATCGGCGCCGATTCCTTCCATCCGTCAGCTGCCCTGCGCATCGGCTGCAAAGCTTTCCGGGTCGCGAGTGGTTGCCACGGACACTTTGACGCCCTTGCGGGCAAACGCCTTGGCAAGAGCGTGGCCGATCTTACCGGAGCCGATAATTGCGTAGCTCATATAGTCTCCTTCGGTTCAGCCCGCCCTACGGGCTCCGAATGTCGAATGGGGCGCCGGGCCGGGCGTAGCGCTTCAAAGTTGCGCTAGGCCGCCGTCCACGGCGACCTCGCTGGCCGTCATGAAGCTGCTGTCCGACGACGCGAGAAAGGCAGCCGCCGCCCCGACCTCCGCCGGATCGCCCATGTGCTGGAGCGCAGTCATTGCGCCGTAGGCCTTCAGGCCCTCCTCGCCTAGCGCTGCCTTCGCGAGTTCGGTCGCCACCGCCCCAGGCGACAGCACGTTTACCCGGATGCCAGTGCCCTTCAGGTCCTCCGCCCAGGTCCGCGCGAGGTTGCGCACTGCCGCCTTGCTCGCGCTGTAGGCGGTGAATCCCGGCGCGCCCGTGGTGCCGGCGCTCGATCCGGTCAGGATGATCGAACCGCCCTCGCCCATCAGCGGCAGCGCCTTCTGGACCGTGAAGATCGTACCCTTCACATTGATGTCGAAGGTTTCGTCGATGTGCTCGGCGGTGATCTCGCCGAGCTTAAGCTGGCTTCCCACCCCGGCATTGGCGAAGACGATGTCGAGGGTTCCGCGCTCGGCCTTCACCGCCGCGTAGAGTCGGTCGAGGTCGGCCAGATCGGAGACCGAGCCCTTCACCGCGCGGGCATTGGGCCCGAGGTCGGC
>Ga0265338_10010753_pt1 | contig 10679 bp, 13 predicted proteins | sample 42126metaG_FD_193579 | JGI IMG/M metagenome (GOLD analysis project Ga0265338, IMG submission 193579) | Rhizosphere microbial communities from Carex aquatilis grown in University of Washington, Seatle, WA, United States - 4-21-26 metaG | ecosystem: Host-associated > Plants > Roots > Rhizosphere... | reverse complement strand
CAAGAAACGCAGATAGGCCGCCAGCCACCCCGGCTCTGCCGTCGCATCGTCGTCCAAAAAAAGCACGAATTGGCCGCGCGCCAGCTTCAATGCCGCGTTACGTGCGGCACTCAATCCCAGTTCGTCTTCGCGCCAGACTTTTACCCGTGGATTGTCTGCGGCCAACTGCGCCGCAACAGCCGGTGTGTTGTCAGTTGAAGCGTTGTCCACAATCAGGAGTTCTGCCTTATCGGTCATTTGCGGCAAAACACTTTCGACGGCGCATTGCAAAAAATTCGGGCGGTTCCGTGTGCAAATGGCGACGGTGATCAACATCTCGGTGGGCATGGGAGAAGCGAGAATCGGCTGATTGTCAGTTTTAGGGGCGTTCACCGTTCTTCTTGATTGTTTGTTGCGAACACCGTTTTGACCTTTGTGTCAGGAATATTCCGGCCAAAAGCTAATTTTTCCCCTTTGGGTTGTCCAATTAAATAAATCAAGCACACGCCGCACTCATAGAGCGGCATTTACACGCTGCCGCCAAAGGCTGAACCATCCCGATGATCAGAAAGAATGAAACGCATGATTATGCTTGCCAGTGCCATTGGAAAATGCTGAGACTTTTTACAAGGTGCCACCGCTGCAAAAGAAAAAAATCAGCATAGATTTCTGTGACAGCTTTTTCAACTTTGGCAAAACGAACCAGTATCTATTCAAGCTGTTGGCGGAGCGGTTTGACGTGGAACTCTACGACCAGCCGGATTTCCTGATTTATTCCCCCTACGGGCACGCGCATCGCCTGCATTCGTGCTTAAAAATTTTCTATTCAGGCGAGTCCGACCTGCCGAATTTCCGCGAGTGCGATTACTCCATCGCGTCCATCAAACTGGACGACCCGCGGCACTTGCAACTGCCCTTCTATGTTTCTTATGGCGAACCGGAACAAATCATCAAGAAAAATGATGATCCTGAAAAAATCCTGGCGGAAAAGAAAAAGTTCTGCAGCTTTATGATTGGCGGTTATAATCCGCGCAAAAACCACAATCGGCTTGAATTTTTTCAAAAGCTCTCCAAGCATAAGAGGGTGGATTCCTGCGGGCGACGGTTCAACAACATTGGTGGCCCCATTCCCGGCGATACACGCGGCAAGATTGAGTTTCTGCGTCAATACAAGTTCAACATCGCGTTTGAAAATCGCTCATTGTCCGGCTACACCACGGAAAAAATATTTGAGCCGATGGTGTCGCGATGCCTTCCCGTTTATTGGGGTGACCCAACCATCAATGAGCAGTTCAACCCACGAAGCTTCCTGAACCGGGCCGACTTTCCCAGCGATGAGGCGCTCATCGAGAAAATCATCGAACTGGACAATGATGACGAAAAATATCTGGAATATTTGCGCCAGCCGTATTTTTACAATGACCAGCCGAATCAGTTTTTCAACCGGCAGCGAGTGCTCGATTTCTTTGAGAAAATATTCACCCAAAAGATTACCCCAGTGGCCCAAGCCGGACGGAAAGCATTTTCCTTCGGGCGCATCTTCGGGCGTTGGATGCTCGTAAAGCGGCATCATTGGCATTCCATGCAACCGCCGACGTGGTGACATCAACCACCCTGATTTCTCTTCTGCTGCTGACTTGCTCGCCACTCGTGCCGCCGCGAAAATTTTCCGCCCGCCAAAATCAGGATGCGCCTTTTGGCTTGCCAATGAAATAAATCTGCGCCGGACCGGGAGTGCTTTTTGCGGCGGCCAGCATTTCCGCCACGTCAGCGCAGCGATGTGCCCGAGGCCGCCGGAACTTCGCCAGGCTGCGGGAAAGTTTCGAGACATGCCGCCCAATTTGGAAATACCAAAATTCCAGTTCGTAATCGGGGGCAACCAAATCGAGAACTTTTTCCGTTGAATGACCAAAATTCTCGAGCTGCGTGGGATGCACTTCGAGCACCAGATGGGGACGATGCCGTCTGATGAGTCCGGCGGCGCCTTGAAGCACTTCGTATTCAAAGCCTTCGCAGTCAATTTTGAGCAAAGCGACCGAGGGGACGTCAGCCAAATCTTCATCCAGCGTTGTTACCGGCACGTTGACCACGGCGTCGCCAGCTTGGGTTATTTCGGCCTCTTGTTCCAAATTGAGCGCCACTGATCCCGTCGAAGACAATTTTTTCCCCACCTTTGGGGTTTTGCAAACAATCGAGCCGTTGATGCCAATCGAAAACGGGACTTCACCGCGTCCGGAGCCGCATGCGACGTTGCGCGCATCAATGCCAGTCAACCGGTTGAATCCGATGTTCCATTGCAGCAATTTGAAAAGGAACGGCTGCGGTTCGTAGGCAATGATGGGCAGCGGCGAAACCGAGCGCAACAGCAGTGTATAAACGCCAATGTTTGCTCCCACGTCAACCAGAACGCCGCTGGTGAGTTGCCGGCAAACCGGTCCGATCACGCTGAATTCGGGAACGACCTCGCCGCCGGAAAGAAATTGGGTGGTGATGGATTTTGTCCATGAGGCCGGCTGGAGGATGCGGTATTTGTCGAGTGGAACCGCCAGAAGCCCGTGCCGCCCGTTCAAAGCCCGGATCAATGGATGATATTTGCGCCCCAGTGGCAAAATGCGGTTGAGACCACGCAGAAATTTTCCGCCGCGAACATCGCGCGCTTCGCAAAAGGGGAAAGGCTCGTTCGCATCAGTCATTTCAGTGCGACTTTGACTTGCTGAAGTTTCTGTGTCAAGCTGGTCTTCCTTTTATGCCGCAGTCATTTGTTGTGGATGCCGTCGTGGCCGCAGTCAAAGAGCTGCCGGATTTTCCCCGCTTGCGAGTGCTGGACTTGAGTTGTGGCGAGGCGGAGATACTCAACCGGCTCAAATCATTGGGATGCGACGTTCAAGGCACGCATTTCCGGACGGACGACTACATTGTGGAAAATCGTCAGGGACTTTCGAATTTGAAAATCATTTCGGGCGTTGATCTTCACAAACCGCTTCCTTTTGAAGACGCGAGTTTTCAAGTGGTCATCCTCTCGGAAGTTTTGGAACATCTGGAATGGAATGGAATGGTGATTCGTGAGGCGGGGCGGATTCTGGAAAAGGGGGGCCATTTACTCTTCACCACGCCGAATATTTTCCGGCTTCATTCCCGTCTCCAGTTTTTTTTCACCGGCAAGCACAAGTTGATCCGGCGGAGGCTGGGATGGGATTTGAATTATGATGAGCATTATGCTTATCATATCACCCCAGTGGATTTCCCACTGGCTCACGCGTTGTTGCATCAAGCGGGATTGCGTGTTCGGGAACTGCGTTATACACGGGTCAAGCCCTTCAAAACCGCGTTGCTGGGCATTTTATATCCCTTGATTTGGTTGAGCTGCCGGTTGACCTTGGATCGAAACCTGAACGGGCCGGGGCCATTTCTGGATGGAGAAAAGGACTTGAACCGTTGGCTGTCGCACCCCGCGCTCCTGTTCAGCGAACAATTGTTCGTGGTGGCCCAAAAACAAATCCTTGAATGACCCAACCAATTTCTCTCTATATCATTGGCTTTAATGAGGAAGCCAACTTGCGCGAGTTGCTGCCCACGGTCAAATGGGCGGATGAAATCCTCTACGTGGATTCCTTCAGCACGGACCGGTCGGCGGCGGTCTGCGCGGAATTCGGCGTGCGCCATGTAAACGTGCCTTTCACCCGGTTCGGACGGATTCGCAACCAGGCGCTCGAACTGCTCTCGCACGATTGGGTCGTAAGCATAGACACCGACGAGCGCGCCACGCCTGAATTTGCCGCCGAAGTGCGTGAAACCCTGCTTAAGCCAAAATTCGACGCCTATCACGTCCCGCGCCGGAATACATTTCTGGGCAAACCCGTCCGCTTCGGCGGGATGTATCCCGATTACCGGCAGCCGCAGGTTTTTGACCGCCGCAAACTCCACTACCGCGACGACTTGGTGCATGAAGGGTTTGATTGTAACGGCGCCATTGGATACTTCCGCAATTTCATCTGGCAGCATCCCTGGCCCACGCTGGCGGTGGCGGCTCGAAAAACCGACCGATACACCGCGCTGATGGCCCGGAGAAAATTTGACGCTGGCCAGCGCGCCACTGTGCTTAATCTGGTGGGCGCTCCTCTGGCGGGAATGTTCAGGAAATATATCATACAGCAGGGATTCCGCGATGGCATGCCCGGCTTCATTCTCACCGGCCTTCACGGCTATTATACGTTCCTGAAATACGCCAGCCTCTGGGAACTACAGAACAGGCCGCCTTTGGAACAACCTGACCGCAAGCAACAATCCTGATTATGGGCAGTCCTTTCGCGCTCACGCTGGTCATCAATACCTTCAATCAGCCGGAATATCTTGGCCGGGTGCTCAACGCCGTGTCACGGCAAAGCTCATTGCCGGAAGAAGTCCTGCTGGCCGATGACGGCTCAACAAATGAAACCCAATCTGCGTTTGAGCAATGGTGCGCGGGTCAATCTTTTCGTTGCGAACATATCCGGCAAGAGCATCAAGGTTTTCGCCGCGCGCGCATTCTGAATTTGGCGATTGCCGCGTCGCGCGGCGATTACCCGGTTTTTCTCGACGGCGACACGGTTCCACATCCGGATTTTGTTTCCGACCACCGCGCTGCCGCGCAACACGGATTTTTCGTCCAAGGCCACCGTGCGCTGGTCGGGGAAAAAGCCGCCGCATGGTTCGGTAAAAACAATTTTTCCACCGACCGCCGCCGCGCCGCTTTTCAAAATCAGATTTCCGGCCTGAAGAATTCCTTCCGCTGGCCGTTCGCCATCCGCAAAATCAACCATCGTCTGCGCGGCATTCGCGGTTGTAATCTGGCAATCTGGCGCGACGACCTTGTCCGTGTGAACGGCTACAACGAGGCATTCACCGGCTGGGGCCGCGAAGACTCCGAACTGGCTGTCCGCCTGACAAATTCCGGCGTGCGTCGGCTCGACTTGCGCGGTCGGGCGCTCTGCTATCACCTCTGGCATCCGCCTGTTAGCCGCAACGAACTCGCAAGCAACGACGAATTGCTGGCGAAGGCCATCTTGGGAAAACACACGCGCTGCGAACGGGGTTTGGACCGGTATCTGACAACGGCCCGATGATTTTTATCGCACCATCCGGTAATGCTTTTTGTCAAACCGGATTCCGAGCCACCGCTCCAATTTCAGCAGGAGGCGATGCTTCCTTTCGCGCGAAGTCAATTGGTGATTCGGATCGGCTTGAAACAGGCCGTCGGCTTTCGGCAGCCAGTCCTGGACAATTTTCGGGTGCGCGCCGGTGAAAAGTTTCAGCACCGCCGGATCAACTTTTGAGTAATCCACCGCAGCCGCTGGCTTTTCTTCCCAATACTTGTGCACCGCTGCAGCTTTCAAATTCATCTGCGCCTCGCTACGCACCCAGCCGTAATGATAAATCGTCGCGCCGGCGTGCGCCGCACGGGGGTAACGCGATTTTTTGTGGTCATCCACCACATTGAAAAACAGCGCTTCACTCGACCATGCGGGAATCGTATTGCGGATAATGCGGACTTCGCTGCGATACCAGCCCGGCGACCAGACCACAGTCTTCGCGTTGCCGTAAAAGTGCAGATAATCAAACGCCAGCGCCTCGACGCATGGATCGTCCAGATATTTTTCCATCGCCGAACGGATTTTCGGCAGGTCGTTCTCGTGAACCACCTCGTCGGCCTCCAGATAAAACGCCCAGTCACCGGTGCAGTTGAAGAGCGCGGTGGATTTCTGCTGGCCGTAGACAAAACCCTTCACGCTGTAGCCGGGTTTAATTCGCTCGTTCCATTGCGTCGGGATGATGCGAATTTTCGGTCCGCCGATGCCGCGCAGCAGCTTTTCTGTGTCATCATCGCACGGGCCGAGCGCAATGACGAACTCATCCACAATCGGCAGAATGGAGCGGATGGACTCGGTGAACGGATAGCCGAGTTTTTGGCCGTTCCGCAAAAAGGTGAATCCGCTGACTTTCATGCGTGGAGTTTAGCGGGGTGGCCGGCAAATCATAGTTGGAAAATAAAATTTCACCGCACACAGAGTGTTCCTTGTCGGAAATTTTCATTGCAATCAGTTCCCATTAGCCTTGGAATGCGCGGCGTTTAAGCATGGTTTTCAGTTCGCCATTGTTCCTGTTCCTGTTCCTGCCCGTCGTGCTGGCGGTATATGCCATGCTGCCGGGCGTGCGGACGCGGAATTTTTGGCTGCTGCTGGTGAGCCTGGCATTTTACGCGTGGGGCGAGATTGGCTTCATCCTGCTCCTGCTGGCGTCCACCGTGATGAATTATCTGCTCGGCCTGTGGGTGGACCGCAGCGAAAAACAGGCCAGCCGCAAACTCGCCGTGGCCGTCGCAATCTTTTTCAACATCGGCCTGCTGGCGTTTTTCAAATATGCGAACCTCGCCGTCAGCACCGTGAATGCCGTGCGCGGTGGAATTGGCCTGCCGCCGGTGAGCGCCGCGCACGTGCCACTGCCCATCGGCATCTCGTTCTTCACCTTTCACGCGTTGTCCTACATCATTGATATATACCGGCGCAAATGGCGCGCGACGACCGATCCCAAGGACGTGGCGCTTTACATTTTCTTTTTCCCGCAACTGATTGCCGGCCCGATTTTGCGCTGGAGTGGCATCGCGCCACAGTTGCTGCAACGCACGATGAGCCGCGATCTTTTTGCCGAGGGCGTGCGGCGGTTCACCGGCGGGCTTGCAAAAAAAATGCTCATCGCCAACGCCGTCGCCGTGCCGGCGGACCAGATTTTCGCGCTGCCGGGGAATGAACTGTCACCGGCCGTGGCATGGTTCGGCGCGCTGTGCTACACGCTGCAAATTTATTTCGATTTCTCCGGCTACTCGGACATGGCCGTGGGGCTGGGAAAAATGTTCGGGTTCACCTTCATCGAAAATTTCCAGTTCCCCTATATCTCGCAATCCATCCGGGAATTCTGGCGCCGCTGGCACATTTCGCTGTCGAGTTGGTTTCGCGATTATCTTTACATCCCGCTGGGCGGCAACCGCGTTTCCGAGACGCGCAACCGCCTGAACCTCGTCATCGTTTTTTTCCTGTGCGGCCTGTGGCACGGGGCAAGCTGGACGTTCGTGGCGTGGGGACTTTACCACGGCGTGTTTCTCGTGCTGGAACGGACGCGCTTTGGCGCAGTGCTGGGCAAATGGCCCCGTCCACTGCGGCACGCCTACGCGATTTTCGTGGTAATGATGGGCTGGGTGCTGTTCCGCGCGAATACATTTGGCGGCGCGAAAACTTTCTTCGCGGCACTGGCCGGTCTCGGTCATGCGACCGCCGCGCAACCGATTGCGCGTTACGCCGACAATCAAGTGCTTTGGGCCATCGCGTTGGGCATCCCGTTCAGCGGACCGCTGTGGGGCTGGACCAAATTGCAATGCTCGAGGCTGGCGGGTGCAACGGCGGCGGCGGGGCAGCCCGCTTTGCAAATCTTCGGCGCAACACTGGAAATCGCGCTGGTCGTCGCTTTGTTGCTGGTATCGTCGGCCTGGCTGGCCGGCGGCACTTACAATCCGTTTATTTATTTCCGGTTTTAAGTAACGATGAACCAGACCGACGCCAACCCTGTTCTGACGCGCTGGACGAATCGCATTCTCATTGGTTTGTTCATGGCGCTCATCTGGCTGCCGACGGTCGACACCTTTTTTCATCTTGATCACGCGCGCCAGCCGAATGAAAAGCGGCTGCTGGCCGCCTTCCCAAAACTCGCTCCGGGCGTGGACGGTTTAAGAAAATATCTGGCCGGCTTGGACGCATATTTCAGCGACCACTTTGGCTGCCGCAACCAGCTGGTGTCGTGGAACAATAAATTGAAATGGAGGCTGTTCCGCGACATGAACGTTCGCAGCGCGCTCATCGGGCGCGACGGCTGGTTCTTTTTCGCCGGCGACCAGATGGTGGAACACCAGCGCGGCGTGTTGCAGTTCACGCCGGAGCAATTGCGCGACTGGCATGTCTTGCTGGAGCGCCGCCGCGACTGGCTCTCGCAGCGCGGCATAAGATATCTCTTCGTCATCACGCCGGACAAGGCGTCGGTTTATCCCGATGAACTGCCATCGTGGATGACTAAAGTGCGCCCGGAAACGAAGCTCGACCAGTTTGTCGCCTATATGCAGAAGCACTCGACCGTGGAGGTGCTGGATTTGCGCGAGCCGCTGCGCGCCGCGCGGCAGACCGCACCGACGTATCTCAAGACCGACACGCATTGGAACTTGTTCGGCGGCTTCATCGGCTATCAGGAAATCATCAAGGCGCTATCCAGGCAACCACCGGTTCTGAAGCCGTTGCCGCTGTATGCATTTGAGCAAGAAAAGGTGTTGCGGCCGGGCGGAAACGTGACGGCTTATCTGGGCATCAACGCCACCGAGAGCAACGCCGTTGTGTTCACCCCCAAGACCGGTTTGACGCCGCTGCAGGTAGCCGGGAATCCACTTGATTCGCCGGATTTCAAATACCTGACCTCCACCACAAATTCACAGGGCGCGGGCAGTCTGATTATTTTCCGCGACTCGTTTGGCACCGCACTGGAATGGTTTCTCGGCTATAACTTCGCCAAAGTCACCTACCTCTGGCAAAATAGCCTGGACGCCGCGAGCATTGAACGTGAAAAGCCCGACGTGGTGATCAGTGAAATGTATGAGCAAAATTGGAATGTCATCGATCCAAAGGAATTGATGCGCAAAGACGCCCTGCCATGATTCAGACGCCAAATAGTTTCTTCAACTGATCGCGCGCGGCGGCCTCACGCTTGTTGGTTTCTGATTTCGGTGTCCAAGCCCGGCGGACAAATTCAAAAAATTCGCAGAAATTGCCGACATGCTTTTCCAGCACCGGCTCGGCCCGGCGCTCGCGGCATTGCTGTGCCACGCGCGGGTCGTAGTGCGCGCAATTCAGGCAGACCCGCAAGTCGGCGCGGCATTTCATGCACGTCTCGCCGCGCCCCGGCTGGCCGTCCAGCGTCCAGGGTTCGCCGCAATTGTGACAGTGGCGATTCACATTTACGATTTGCGATTTACGATTTACAGTTGCCCGGATGATGCCAGTTTCAGGCATCAATCGTAAATCATAAATGAAACTCGGACTGTTTGGCGGCTCGTTCGACCCGGTTCACCTCGGCCACCTGCTCGTCGCGCAGACGGCGATCGAGGAACTCGGGCTTGACCGGCTGTCTTTCATCCCGGCGGCGCAATCGCCCTTCAAGCCAGACAGCAAACCCGCGCCCGCCGCCGTCCGCCTGCAACTGCTCCGGCTCGCGCTCGCCGGCAAAACAAATTGCGATATTGACGAACAGGAAATCCGGCGCGGCGGCGTTTCCTACACCATTGACACGCTGCGCGATCATGCCGGGAAAAATTCCGGCGCGGAATTGTTTTATCTCATCGGCGCCGACCACGCGGCCGAACTCAACAAATGGCGTGGGGCAGACGAACTGGCGCGACTGGCGGAGTTCGTCGTGATTCCGCGCCCGGGCGAACAGATGGCGGATTTTCCAATGCCTTTTCGTGGCCGGTGGCTCAAGGGTTTTCCACTGGCGATATCGTCGTTGGAAATCCGCGCACGGATCAAGGCGCGTTTACCGATTGAAAATCTCGTGCCGCCGCCCGTGGCCGAAGCTATCTTCAACAATCGGCTTTATCTTTAAGCGAGGACTACGCACACTTTACGCAGATGGATTCAAAGAAACTTGCCCAGCTCTGCCGCGATTTCGCGGACAACAAAAAAGCAGAGAACATTGTCATCCTCGACGTGCGCAAATTGTCGTCGGTGACAGATTATTTCATCATCGCGTCCGGCACGAGCGAACCGCATCTGCGCGCCATCGTGGAGGAGATCACCGCCCAGCTCCGCGAGGAGCACGGCGTCCGCCCACTTCGCACGGATGGCTCGGTGCACGGTGCGTGGGTGGTGATGGATTTCTTTGACGTGATTGTCCACGTCATGCGCGCGGATGTGCGCGAGCGTTATGATCTGGAAAGTCTCTGGGGCGACGCGGCGCTACTGAAACCAAAAAAAGGCACAGCCAAATCTAAACCAATCAGAAAGTCACAAAGAAACTAAGAATTCACAGTCATCGCGGTTTTGGCTTGGTGTCTTTGTGGTTAAGGATTTTTCTGCGGAATCTCATTCGCCGCCTTCACCATTTCGTCGAGCAGTTTTTTGAAATCCTCCAGACCGGTGGAGGGCACGATGATGGTATCGCGCCGTCCGCCGACGTCCTCGGTAATGCGCAGGAACCGCCCGCGCGGATTTTCCTTGAGCGTGAAGACGAAGGTTTTACGCTCGATCTGCACCTTCCCGGATTTGAGCGTATCCTCGTTTGACGGTGGCCGAGGCTGGCCTTGATAAGGCCGCCCCCCGAACGGTGAAGGTCTTTCGTTTGAGATCATAACTCTTCTTTCCCGCTGAAGACGCCCGTTTTTGCGCCCATTCCAGCTACCACAAGAATTTCGACCTCAACGGCCAATTGTCAACTGCCAAAAATCACAAAATATTCGCCGCCAACTCGGCCAATTCTGAGCGCTCGCCCTTCTGCAATTCGATGTGCGCGGCAATGGGCTGGTCGCGGAACTTGCTCACGACATAATTAAATCCGTTCGAGGACGAGTCAACATACGGATTGTCAATCTGATACGGGTCGCCGGTGAAGACGATTTTCGTGCCGTTACCGACGCG
>Ga0265338_10010751_pt1 | contig 10680 bp, 8 predicted proteins | sample 42126metaG_FD_193579 | JGI IMG/M metagenome (GOLD analysis project Ga0265338, IMG submission 193579) | Rhizosphere microbial communities from Carex aquatilis grown in University of Washington, Seatle, WA, United States - 4-21-26 metaG | ecosystem: Host-associated > Plants > Roots > Rhizosphere >... | reverse complement strand
GATCGCTCGGTTGCGCGACTGCGTATCTCGCCAGGCACGATCTTGGGCGAGGCGATGGCCGCATGAGCCGCCGTGCTCCTCGCCCTCTTTCCCTGGCGCTCGAGGGCTTCACAGATGCGCTTGCGCCGGCGACTGCGCTGGCCCGCGTACAGCAGGTATGGGAACAGGCCGTGGGCGAGAAGATCGCCGCCGCCGGTCGCCCCGTGGCTGAGCGCGAGGGGGTGCTCACCGTGATCTGCGCCGATGCTGTGTGGGCAGCCGAGCTCGATTTGATGGGTCCCGAACTGGTCGCCCGCCTTAATCGCGCATTGGAAAGCGAGTCCGTCCACAAGCTTCGCTGCCGGGTCGCCTGACCGGCGTCGGGCCCTTTCCGCGCAGGCCCGCTCGAAGCGACTCTCCAAGGTGTTCGCGCAAGTCGGCTCCGCGAGCCTCTTTTGGCTTATTTGCAGGAGTTTTGGGCCCTCACAGGTCGGCTTCTGAGGGGTCGCTGTGCTATCGTTTGGCAAACAAACCTACCGCCCCGGACCGAGGTCGACCAGACCTGGATACCGGGGCGTTCTCGCGTCATCGGAGGACCATTGGCGACCGATACTTCAAGCTCGCAGACCAACGCTGCCGCAAAAGGCGGCGCCAACGACCCCACTATGGGGGGCGACGCCAGCTACGACGCGCAGGACATAACCGTCCTCGAGGGTTTGGAGGCGGTTCGCAAGCGCCCTGGCATGTACATCGGCTCGACGGGCGTCATGGGCTTGCACCACCTGGTCTATGAGGTTGTGGACAACTCGGTCGACGAGGCGTTGGCCGGCTTCTGCACCGAGGTGGCGGTGACGATCCATCCCGACAACTCCGTGACAGTCCTCGACAACGGCCGCGGCATCCCCGTCGCGACGATGGAGAAGGAGGGTAAGCCGGCGGTGGAAGTGGTCCTCACCGTCCTGCACTCGGGCGGCAAGTTCGGCGAGGGCGGCGGCTATAAGGTCTCTGGAGGCCTGCACGGGGTCGGGGTCTCGGTCGTCAATGCGCTCTCCGAGCAGCTGCGCGTGGAGATCCGCCGCGACGGCCACGTCTGGAGCCAGGAGTACTCGCGTGGCGCGCCGCAGGCCCCGTTGGAGAAGGGCGAGCAGCTGCCGAAGGGCGCTGGTACCAGCAACTCGGTGACGTTCCTGCCAGATGCCGACATCTTCGAGTCGCTCGAGTTCGATTTCCACACGCTGGAGGAGCGTCTGCGCGAGACCGCCTTCCTCACAAGAGGGTTGAAGATCTCGATCGTCGACGAGCGTGGCGAGGGGCACTCCGCCGAGTTCCAATACCAGGGCGGCATCGAGGACTTTGTCGTCTACCTCAACGAGAACAAGGACACCGTGCATCGCAAGGTGGTGTTCTTCGCCGGAGAAAGCGAGGAGGGCGCGGCCGAGATAGCGATGCAGTGGAACTCGTCCTACCAGGAGTCGATCCACTCGTTTGCCAACAACATCAACACGCGCGAGGGCGGCTCGCACATGTCGGGCTTTCGCTCGGCCCTGACGCGCACCTTGAACAAGTACGCGCGGGACCACGGCCTGCTCAAGGAGAAAGAGGACAACCTCTCCGGCGAGGACGTGCGCGAGGGCCTCACCGCGGTGATCTCGGTCAAGCTGCGCGATCCTCAGTTCGAGGGCCAGACGAAGACCAAGCTCGGCAACCCCGGCATGGCTGGATTCGTCGAGTCGATCGTCAACACCGGCCTCGCCGAGTTTCTCGAGGAGAATCCCAGCGAGGCGCGTGCGGTGATCATGAAGGCCGTGCAGGCTCAACGAGCGCGTGACGCCGCTCGCAAGGCGCGCGACCTGACCAGGCGCAAGTCTGCGCTCGAGAACTCCACCTTGCCCGGCAAGCTGGCCGACTGCTCGGTCAAAGACCCGAGCCTTGCCGAGCTGTTCGTGGTCGAGGGCGACTCCGCGGGGGGCTCGGCCAAGCAGGGACGCGACCGCAACACCCAGGCGGTGCTGCCGCTGCGAGGCAAGATCCTCAACGTCGAGAAGTCCCGCATCGACAAGGTGCTGGCGAACACCGAGATCCAAGCGCTGATCACCGCGATCGGCACCGGCGTGCGCGAGGAGTTCAACATCGAGAACGCCCGCTACCACAAGGTCATCCTCATGACCGATGCGGATGTCGACGGGGCACACATCCGCACGCTCGCGCTCACCCTGCTGTTCCGCGAGATGCAGGAGCTGATCGAGGCCGGCTATGTGTACATCGCCAAGCCGCCGCTATACAAGCTCAAGCAGGGCTCGAAGGAGCGCTACATCGAGAAGGACTCAGAGCTCGAGGACATCCTGCTCTCGGACAAGTGGGAGAAGCTGAACGTCTACGATCGGCACGGCACCCAGTTCAAGCTCACCGACACGCGCTGGCAGCGCTTTGTGCGGCTGCTTGCTCAATACGAAGGCTGGTCCTCGACGCTGCGCGCCGTGCACGGTCACGAGATGGTGCAGTTTCTGGAGGAGTCCTCACTCTTGGACGAGCAGGTGATGAGCGCGGAGGCCGCGATCGAGTTGCTCTCCCGCGCAGGACTGGAGGGCGAGACGCACGCGACCGAGTTGGTCGATCAGGATCCGTTGGAGCTGCGTGTAAAGGCCATCGAGACGAGCACGGGTTTCGCTCGCACTCATCGCATCAAGCGAAGCTTGTTCGACTCTCAGGAGTATCGCCAGCTCGCCTCCGTGCACAAGCAGCTGATCGAGCTCGCCGGCACCCCCGCCTTCGAGGTTCGCCTCGGCGACGCCCGCGAGACCGCACCGTCCTTCGAGGCGCTGCGCGCGGCGGTGATGGGCGTGGCCCAGAAGGGCACCAAGCTGCAGCGATTCAAGGGGCTGGGAGAGATGAACGCGGAGCAGCTCGGAGAAACGACGATGGCGCCCGCCTCGCGAACGTTGGCCCAGGTCACGCTTGAGGACGCCGCCGCGGCAGACCGCATCTTCTCGATGCTGATGGGCGATCAGGTCGAGCCGCGACGAGCCTTCATCGAGGACAACGCCAGGGCCGTGGCAAACCTAGATGTGTAAAGGAGTGATGGTTGATGGCGTCTGCTGATGTGATCGGCGGCGGCAACGTCGAGCCGCGCGCTTTGGAGGACGAGATGCGCACCGCGTATCTCGACTACGCGATGTCGGTCATCGTCGGCCGGGCACTGCCGGACGTGCGCGATGGCCTGAAGCCCGTTCATCGTCGCGTCCTCTACGCAATGAACGAGCTGGGGCTCGGACCGACCCGCTCGTATGCCAAGTGCGCCAAGATCGTGGGCGAGGTGATGGGCAACTATCACCCGCACGGCGACTCGGCCATCTACGACGCGCTCGTGCGGATGGCCCAAGAGTTCTCGATGCGCTACGAGCTGGTGGACGGACAGGGCAACTTCGGCTCGATCGACGACGATCCGGCCGCCGCGATGCGCTACACCGAGGCGCGCCTGGCCCGCATCGCCACAGAGATGTTGCGCGATCTGGATATGGACACGGTCGACTTCACGGTCAACTACGACGGCTCGCGCCAAGAACCGACGGTGCTGCCCTCCCGCTTCCCCAACCTGCTCGTTAACGGTTCCTCGGGAATCGCGGTGGGAATGGCCACCAACATCCCGCCGCACAACCTGCGTGAGGTAATCGGCGCGACGATCGCCTTTATCGACGATCCCGAAATCGACCTCGACGGTCTGATGCTTCACATCAAGGGGCCGGACTTCCCGACCGGCGGGATCATCCTCGGCCACCAGGGCATCCGCGACGCCTATGAGACCGGACGCGGTCGTGTGAGGGTTCAAGCCAAGGCGCACATCGAGCCGCTGCGCCAAGGCAAGGAGGCGATCGTCGTCACCGAGCTGCCCTTCATGGTCAAGAAGGCCGGCGAAGGCAACCTCATCACGAAGATCGCCGAACTGGTTGGTGAGAAGCGCATCCCCGAGATCTCAGACCTGCGCGACGAGTCCGACAAGCGCGGCATGCGCCTGGTGATCGAGCTCAAGCGGGACGCAATCCCCAAGGTGGTCCTCAACAAGCTGTACAAGCACACCTCGATGCAGACCACCTTCGGCGTCAACATGGTCGCGCTGGTGGACAACGTGCCTCGCACCCTGAACCTGCAGGCCGTGATCCACAACTACGTCGCCCATCAGCGCGAAGTGATCGTGCGCCGCACCAAGCACGAGCTATCCGAGAAGGAGGCGCGCGCACACATCCTGCAGGGGCTCTTGATCGCCCTGGAGAACCTCGACGCGATCATCGATCTGATCCGAGCTTCGCGCGATCGCGAAGCCGCCCGTGAACAGTTGATCGAGCGCTTCGAGCTGACCGCCATCCAGGCGACCGCGATTCTCGACCTGCGCCTCTCCCAACTGACCGCGCTCGAGGCCGACGCGATCGCCCAAGAGCACGCCGACGTCAGCGAGCGGATCGCCGAGCTGAGGGCGATCCTCGGCGACGAATCGCGGGTTCTGGCGGTCATCAAGGAGGAGCTGGCCGAGATCTCCGAGCGCTTCGGCGACGAGCGACGCACTGACATCACCCACTCCGAGGACGAGATCGACATCGAGGACTTGATCGCCGATCAGCAGATGGTCATCACGATCACCAACACCGGCTACATCAAGTCCCTGCCTCTGGCCACCTACCGCCAGCAGCAGCGAGGCGGCCGTGGTGTGACCGGCATGGACATGAAGGACGGAGATTTCATCGAGCACCTGTTCGTGTGCTCCTCTCACGACTACCTCTTGTTCTTCTCCAACCGCGGCAAGGTCTACCGCTCCAAGGTCTACGAGCTACCCGAGGCTTCGCGCACGGCCAAGGGGCGTGCGCTCGTCAACGTGCTTCCCCTCCGAGAAGACGAGCGCATCCAGGCGGTGCTCTCCACTCGGGACTTCACCGAGGCCAAGTATCTGGTGTTCGCGACCCGCGACGGCACGATCAAGAAGACCGAGCTGCTCGCCTACAACACTCCGATCAAGGCGGACGGCATCATCGCGATCAAGATTCGCGACGACGACGAGCTCTTGGCGGTCCGCGCGGTGGACCCCGAAGACGAGATCATCATGGTCTCCAAGGCCGGATTGACTGTGCGTTTCGCCGAGTCCGACGCTCGCGCGATGGGACGTGACACGACCGGCGTACGCGGCATGGACGTCGGCAAGCACGGCAAGGTGATCGCGATGGACGTCGCCCGCGACGACATGGATCTGCTCGTCGTCACAGAGAACGGCTACGGCAAGCGCACGCAGATCGACCAGTACCGCAAGACCAACCGTGGCGCCAAGGGTGTCAAGACGATCGGACTCACCGAGCAGAAGGGCGCGCTCGGCGGGGCGCTCGTGGTGAGAGATCACCAGGAGCTGGTGTTCATCAGCGTCGGTGGCATGGTTCAGCGAACGGCAGCCGGGGGCATCTCACGCCAGGGCCGCTCAGCCACCGGCGTGCGCGTCATGAACCTCAAGGACGACGACGTCGTCAGCGCCGTGGCGCTGGTTGTGGATAGCGGCGAGGCCGACGACGCCCAGGGCGTGCCCGAGACCCTGGTGTCCACGGATACGGTCCCGCCCGCCCCGGAGCTCGACGCCGAGTAACGCTCGCGCAGGCGCGCGCTGCTGTTTCACGGGCGGTTCCGCAGGTGTATTACCGCTCATAACCTGCGTAATAACCCCTACACGTATTGCGGGGCGCAGGTCAGCTTTCCACGGACTTTTGCCGGTCCCATCGACACGCTCGGCAGAGATGATTCACGCATACGAGAAAGCGTGAAAGGCGGTTGGCAATGGAGACCCAGGGAAGCGATCAAGAGCGGTTCGACGCGGCGGTCGATAAGACCGGCAAGAGGGTATTGCAGGTGCTCGCCGGGTTGGCGATCCTCTCGGCTTTCCTGATGTCGATGGTCGCGCTCATACAGAGCGGCAATGCCCGCGAAGTCAGGATGATGGCTCGGCCCGTCTCACAACACGCGCCCGTAGTGCGGGTGCCGCCCAAGACGATCGAGACGAAGATCGTGGGCAGCGGCAAGCGTGGTCCCGGCGGCACTATGCACGACATGTTCACGCTCACCAACTTCACCGTTAAAGTCGGCCAGCCTGTGCGGCTGAAGATCGACAACACCGACGATGCCCCGCACAGCATCACCTCGCCAGTGGCCGGCGTGAACATCATCGCCCAGCCCGGACTTCACACCTACACGCTCGTCGTTTCGCAGCCCGGCAAGTTCCAGTGGAACTGCATGCTGCCCTGCGACACTGACGCGGGCGGCTGGGCCATGCAGCATCCTGGCTATATGAGCGGCTACATCACCGCTACGTGACGCCCGCCACGGCCCGCCGCGGCGCACGCCCCGCGACGAGACGCTAGTCCGTGGGCTTTTTGCCGACGGGGTTGGGCGCGGAGGAATCTATGGCGTGAAGGTCCACCGACCGCGAATATGGCGGTCCAAGAAGGTGCCGCCCACATCGTCGTCGCCTTCCGCTACATTGCTAGTACCAGAGAAAGGAGGTGGTCCTACGTTGGCTGACAGTATTTGCGGGACTCTGGAGGTGGCCGGCCGTTAGGCCGAAGCACTCGGCTGGACCCGCCTAGCGGAATCCAACCCGGGCCACCATCGCGCAGATCGCCGGACTTGTCCCTCCGGCCCGCACCGCCTCGCGCCATTGTGCGCGCCCGACGATGCGAAATCGGCGCGATCGTGTCCAGCGCAGTTGAGAGCGGGGGGCGCCTGGTCGAGGGCGCCCCCCGTGCTTTATGGGTACCCTGTAGGCGCTAGCGCGCTGTTGGGCAAGCGATGCAAGGACGCAGGACCCGTAGTGTGCAACCGCACATAAGGGTCCGAGGACGTAGCATCGCGGCGCTGGGCGGCCCGCTAGGCTGCGGCCGGCAGGTACTGGCGCCAAGCCGCCGGAATCGTGGGACTCGCCACGTGGATGAAGATCTCGGCGCGCGGAGTGCGCGGCTTGTGTCGGGGATGCATGCCCGCCTGGCGCGGAAGCATGTCCCCCTTGCGCCGGTTGCAGGGGGCGCACGACGCCACGATGTTCTCCCAGCTGGAGGTGCCGCCCTTCGATCGGGGGATCACGTGGTCCACCGTGAGGTTGGAGCGCGATCCGCAGTATTGGCACATCCAACCGTCTCGGGCAAACACGGCCCGACGGGTGATCTTGCGACGGTGGGTGTCGCGGGGCACGTGGACATAGCTGACGAGCCTGATCACCACAGGCCGCGCCAAAGTGGCGCTCTCAGAGTGAAGCTCCCACAGGCCGCGCTCGATCAGCTCGGCCTTCTCCTTGAGAAGGAGCACGACCGCGCGGCGCACCGAGCACACGTTGATGGGCTCGAAGGTTGCGTTGAGGACGAGCACCCGGCCACCCATCGCCGTACTCGACGATGAGCTCGGTCCGTGCCGCTGGTGCTCTTGGGGCGGCACGGACCCCACTGGCTCTGTGGGTGCCGTGCTTTCCATCTTCAGCGCCGGAGTGTAGCGGTCCGTCCGACTGTCCGCCGCCAAACGTTCAAGCTGTCGGATAGGAGCCGAGCACGCGGACGTGCTCGCAGAGGGCCCGCAAACCCGTCAAACCCTCGTGAACTCGTTGCTCGGCCAAGGAACCCTCGAGGTCCACGAAGAACATGTATTGGCCCAAGCGCTCGCGCATCGGACGCGACTCGATCTTCGTCAGGTTGATCTGTCGGCGCGCGAACTCGTCCAAGCACAGGACCAGCCAACCGGCCTGGCCGGCGCCGGCCCCCCAGAACACGAGCGAGGTCTTGCGGGCCGGGCCGGCGGGCGAGCGCAGCGGTGGCGCTCCGGCCGGCGTGTCCCTGCGCGCGAGCCAGACGAAACGCGTCTCGTTGTCCTCGCGATCTTGGATTCCCTCGGCGATCACCACGCAGCCGTACAGCTCGGCGGCAAGCCGGGTGCCGATCGCGGCCCACTGCCGCTCGTCCCCGTCGCCATCTCGGTCCCCGTCCGCGGCCGGGACGGCGCCCGCGTGCTCGGCTACGAGCCGCACCGCCTCGGCCGTGGAAGTGGCGGCTGTGACATGGACGTGGGGGAGGCGCGCTTGCAGAAAGCGCCGGCACTGTCCGGGCACGTGTGGGTGAGAGACGACTGTCCCGATCCGCTCCAACTCGATCGGCTCGGCCGCGATCAGGTAATGGCGTACGGGCAAGACCCACTCGCCCACGATCTCCACGTCGCCTGCCTGCCCGGCCAGGGTGTCCAAGGTGACCGTCACCGAGCCCTCGATCGAGTTCTCGATCGGCACTAGTGCCCAGTCCACCGAGCCCTCCTGGACGGCCAGGACCGCGTCTCTGATCGTCTCCAAAGCGACGGGCTGGACGGCGGAGGGCGACACGCCCGCCAGCAGCGCCTCCTCGCTGAAGGTGCCCTCTGGCCCCAGGTAGCCCGCCCGCGGTAGGGAGCTATCGGGAGCTGACATCGTCACCGGACGCCGGCGCGGACGCTGGTCCCCTCGTTGCCCCGGAAGGCTCCTCGGCGAGCGCGACGCGAACGGCCTCGGCCTCCTCCGGCGAGAGCTCCAGCTCGCCGATTCCGTCGCGAATCTGCTTGGCGTACACGCGTGCTTGGTCGCGATGATGAATGCAGGTCAGCACGACCCCCGATCGTCGATCGTCGAGCAGGGCGATCGAAACGGACTGCTGCCCAGAGAGCTCGTTGTAGGCGTCGTAGCGGATCAAGGCGTGGTGGGAGACGGCGCCGGTGAGCGCCGACTCCACTGCGTCCAAGCGCTCGTCTAGTCGCACGACGACGTCGCTCACGTACCCTTGCAACGCTTCGAAGGCCTGCTGCAATGAAGCCCCGTGGGCGATCACATCGCGGCTCTCGCCCTCCCCGAGCACCATCTTTTGGGCGCCGCGCAAGCGTCGCAGCGAGCGTGCAAGGACCGCGCAGGCCAGCAGAGCGATCACCGCTACGACCAGCGCGGCCAGCGCGAGAATCCCCCGGGTATCGGTCAGCGTGGTGGTGGCAAGGCTCATAGAGAGCACAAGTTATTTGCCGAAGATCACGATGTAAGTGCCCTTGTTGTTGGCGAGTTCCGACTCGCCGGGCACCTTCTCGATGTTGACCGTCACCCGCGAGGCGGCTCCCAGCGTTACCCCGTTGACCGGGATGTCCACGTTGGAACTGCTTCCGGGTTCGGTCTTGTTGATCGTGTGGGAGGCATACAAGGTCTTGCCTTCGGTCGTCACCGAGATGTCCACCTTGACGTTCGTCTCGGGGTTGGAGCCCGCATTTTCGACCATCACCGTAAAGGTCGGGTTGGAGCCTCCGCTGACATGGTTGATCGTGGGCGAGCTTTCGAGCGTGGTCGTACCCACGCTCACGCCCTTCAAGGAGTGTCCGTGTGTGCCGGGCGCGATCGCGCCTGTGCTGGACGCCGGCTGGCCGGAGATCCGCGCCTGCACCGTGGCCGGTGTCAGCCAGCCCAGGTTGGGCAAGAAGCGGCTTTGGCTGGTGCTCTGGCCGCTCACCCCACCGGCGCTCAGAGCTTCCTGGATGAGCGGGACCACGCGCTGGGAATAGAGGATGTCGGAGGCGAGAAAGGTCTCCATTGCCCCCGCGATCTTGGTGCTGGCCTGCTGGGCTTGGCCGCCGAGCGCTTCGCGCACCTGCCCGGCCACCTTGGAGAGCCCTTCCACGCGCAGGTTCAGCGCGGAGAGCAGGTTGCGCTGGGCGGAGGTCATCTGGCTGGGGACGCTCAATCCCTTTGCTTTTTCGGCCAGTTCTTGGGCTTGTCGGCGCAACTGGTCGACCTGAACCTCCACGTCCAAGGCCGACTTGCCCGAGGCGCCTGAGAGCGTCGTGAACAGCGGGCGCGCGGTCTGCGATTCCGAAGCTTGCGCGATCTGGTTGACGTTCTGGTTGTAGCTTTCCAGAGCCTGCTGTTTGCCCCGCTTCAAGCAGCCGTTGACGAGCAGCACGATCACGATCAGCAGTACCACGCCGACGCCGGCGGCGATCCGCCGGCGCACCATCATCGCGTGATGGTCGGCGCTCGATGTCGCGCCCGGGCCGCCTGTGCGCGAGGCGCTCGGCCTCGGGGTGCCCGAGCGCGGTCTTGGCTGCTGTTGGGTGTGCGCCGGCCTGACTGTGGTCGGCTGCTCCTCGTCCTCGTCGTCGAAGAACGACAAAAGTGGGCTCCTTGCAGGGGCTTGCGAAGCTCACCAGTATTACTCCACCTGCACTCGGACAGTTGCGCGGACGGGCTTTGCAAGTTCTCGGTCACGCGGAGATCGAGCGCGGGCGCGGCAGGGAAAGGGCTTCGCAACGGCGAACGCGGACGCTGTGGACACCGCCGAGACCCTGGTTGCAGGCAGCATTCGCGTCACCGACAAGCGCTCGCGGCTGGATGGCGAGTTGCTGCTTGGACGCTATCGCCTCGTAGCTCAGTTGGGCGCGGGCGGCTTCGGCGTGGTGTGGCACGCCCACGACGAGCAGCTCGACCGGCCGGTGGCGCTAAAGCGCATCCCGCTGCCCGGCGAGGAGGATCGCGAGCGGGCGACGCGCGAGGCGCTGGCTACCGCGCGGCTGGCGCACCCGGCGATCGTGGCTTTGTATGAGGCTCGCGCGGACGAGGACGCCTTCTACTTGATCTCAGAGCTCGTGCAGGGCGACACTTTGGCCCTGCTGATCGCCGAGGACGAACTCGGCGAG
>Ga0265338_10010750_pt1 | contig 10680 bp, 13 predicted proteins | sample 42126metaG_FD_193579 | JGI IMG/M metagenome (GOLD analysis project Ga0265338, IMG submission 193579) | Rhizosphere microbial communities from Carex aquatilis grown in University of Washington, Seatle, WA, United States - 4-21-26 metaG | ecosystem: Host-associated > Plants > Roots > Rhizosphere... | reverse complement strand
GCGTCATCGATACGCCGACGAGCGCGAAGAAGAGGTAGTAGCACTCCATCCCCGGGTTCGCCTGCGTGCCGAGCGGCTGGTAGCCCGTCCAGCCGGTCGGGAAGCCGCCGAAGAAGATCGTCGTCTCGAGCACGACGCCCGCGGCCATGAGCAGCCAGAACGTGAGCGCCTCGATGCGAGGGAACGCCATCCGCCGCGCGCCGATGAGGATGGGGACGAGGTAGTTGCCGAACGGGCCGAGGATCCCGCTCGTCATCATCCCCATCATCATCGTGCCGTGGAGGCCGACGAGCGTCAGGTAGGTGCCGGCCGGCCACACCTGGTGATCGGGGCGCAGGAGCTCCGTGCGGATCAGCATCGCGTTGAGGCCGCCGATGAAGAAGAAGAACCCGATGCCGACGAGATACTGGATGCCGACGACCTTGTGGTCGGTGCAGAGCCCGAAGTACCGGCCGATGCCGCCCGTCTCCTTCTCGCGCAGCGACGGTGGATAGCCGCGGAGGCGCGCGAACGGGTAGTTCAGGAAGCCGAGCCCGATGAGGAACCCGAGCACGCCGCACAGGTACGCGAGGACGATCGACAGCTCGTTGTAGTCGATGTCGCCGAAGTAGTCGAGGCTCGGGCCGACGATGCCGTGGGCGGCGAACCAGCCGACGTACCAGCCGCCGATCCCGAGCAGGCACGCGGTCAGCAGGTTGAAGCCGACGAGTCGGCGGGCGAAGCTCATCCGGCCCTCCTCTGCGGGTCGGGGTAATAGACGCGGGCGTACTTCGGTACGTACTTCGCTACGGTCGAGAAGATCTTCTTCTGGCCGCTCGCCCAGCTCGCGAACTGCGACGAGTCCATGACCTGGCCGTTGTCGAACATGTACCCGTGCCACAGGCCACACAGCTCGGCGCAGCGAACGTGGAACGTGCGGGCGCCCTTCGTCTTCACGTAAGCGACGTTGTCGACGCCGATGTTCGCGTCGGCCTTGACGGCGAGCTCGACGGCCCAGAAGGAGTGCACGGCGTCGAGCGACGTGACGTGGAGCTCGACGAGCGTGTTCGCCGGAAGCACGAGCTGCGCCGTCTCCATGCCGCCGAGCGACGGATACCGGTACGTGAACTGCCACTGCTGGGCGATGACCTGAACCTGGAAGGCGTTCGCGGCTCCGCTCGGCTTCGCGATCGGGTCCGGCCCCTGACCGCCGCCGGAGCCGGTCTGAAGGAGCTCGTACGTGCCGAACGCGGCGAGGAACAGGACCGTCACCGACGTGACGACCATCCACCACAGCTGGACGCGGTTGTCGTTGCGGAGCGGCGGCCCGTCGACGAGCTCGCCCCCCGAGTGGCGGAACTGCGAGAGCGCGTAGACGAAGAAGACGAGGAGCAGGCAGATGATCGGCGTGACGATCGACGTCATCACCGCGTTGTCGAAGACCTGTCCCGTCGCCTGTTCGCTCGCATTGCCCGGCGGCATCGCCGGACCGAGGAAGACGGCGACGAGCGGGGTGGCGATGACGCTCAGCACCGCCCACGCGACGAGCACGCGCTTTCCGTGTCCCCAGGCGGCCATTACGCGACGTCCAGGAAGCCGTCCATGTAGCCGATGGTCTGCATCGGCCCGCCGAACCCGTAGATCCAGCCCGCGGCGCACGGCACGAAGCACTGCCAGCGGTAGTGGCCGGCCTTGCCCGTGTGGAACGTGAACGTGATCGTGTGGTGCGCCATCGACAGCGCGCACGGCGCGTAGCCGCACTGGTTCTTCGCGTCGTCGGCGACGCCGGCGATCGGGACGATGAGGCCGAGCGCCGGGACGGCGAACGTGTGCGAGGCGTCATCGCCGTTGATGCCGTCGGTCGCCTTCCCGTCGAGCTGGAAGGCGTTGCCGTCGATGCCGGTGGCGCGCCCGAACCAGGGGTTGCGGAGGCCGCTGTTGCCGTCGAAGTTGTAGATCGTCACGTGCACGGTCGCGTTCGCCGGTAGGCGCCAGACCGTGCGGCGCAGCCACTTCCCCTGCGTATCCCGGACGAGGTACGAGACGAAGTCGGGATGGCCCGGGCTGAGCTGCGGGCCGACCGCCGCCACCGTCTGGATCGTCAGGTCGACCACCGGATGGCCGCCCTGCGAGGTGACCGGCACCGTGTACGGCTTCGAGCCGGCGTCCGTCTCGAGCTTGCCGACGTAGAGGCCGATGAGGACGCCGGCCGCTGCGAGAACAGCGGCAACGCCGAGCAGCTTCCAGCCCGTGGCGCGCATCCAGGCGGTGGTCTATCGCACCGCGATCAGCGTGAGCCGAAAATGACAAAGATGTCACCGCGGCGTCATTTGCACGTCATCTGCCGCCCGGTTAGAGTCGCCATGGGGGAGGTGCGATGCGAATCCTGGTGATCGAGGACGAGGCCCGAATCCAGGCGTTCGTGCGACGCGGCCTGGAGGCGGAGGGCTACCGCGTCGTCACCGCGGGCGACGGGCGCGACGGGCTCTCGCTCGCGCTGTCGGGAGAGTGGGACCTCGTCGTCCTCGATCTCCTCCTCCCCGGCCTCTCGGGCCTGCGTGTGCTTCAGGAGCTCCACCACGAGCATCCGCAGCTGCCGGTCGTCATCCTCTCCGCGCGCGGCGACCTGCGCACGAAGCTGAAGGGCTTCGAGCTCGGCGCGACCGACTACGTCGCGAAGCCGTTCTCTCTCGACGAGCTGCTCGCGCGCATCCGCGTCCAGCTGCGCCGTACGGTTCCGGTCGACGACGACGACCACGTGCTCCGCGCCGGCGGGGTCGTGCTCGACCTCGCGCGGCGGCAGGCTCGCGTCGGCGACCTCGTCACGGATCTCTCCGACCGCGAGTTCCGCCTGCTCCATCACCTCCTCGTCCACGCCGGCGAGGTGATCAGCCGCGAGCGGCTCCTCGCCGAGGTGTGGGGATACGCCTTCGATCCCGGCTCGAACGTCGTCGACGTCTGCGTGCGCCGGCTCCGGCGGAAGCTCGGCGTCGAGGCGCCCATCGAAACGGTGAGGAATGCGGGATACAGGCTGGCTGCGGCGTAATGTCGTAGAGGTCCTCTGGGGCCTCTTCGCGCTCGTCAACTTTGCGGCGATGATCGCGTGGCCGTCGTGGGAGACGGTCCCGTTCCACTTCGTCTGGATCAGCCTGACGATCGTCTACGGCTTCCGCGTCTGGTCGCCGGGCGTGACGAGCGCGATCCTCGGGACCGTGGCGCTCGGCACCGGCGCGAGCATCATGACCGACGCGTTCAACGGGATCCAGCTGTGGGGCGAGCTGTTCGAGGTGCCGCTCATGTCGGCGATGTTCCTCGCCATGGTGTGGCACGCTCGCCGGCGGCAGGCGGCGATGCGCGAGGTGGAGGCAGTCGCCGAGATGCGCGCGTCCCTCCTCGTACGGCAGGAACGCTTCCTGCACGACGCGTCGCACGAGCTGCGCACGCCGGTGACGATCGCGCGCGGCCACCTCGAGCTCCTCTGCCGCGAGGAGCCGGACGCACCGGAGCTCGCCGTCGCGCTCGACGAGCTCGAGCGGATGGAGCGGATCGTCGACCGGCTGCTGCTCCTGGCGAAGGTCGACCAGCCGGACTTCGTGCTCCTGCGCGACATCGCCATCGACCGGTTCCTCGAAGACGTCTTCATGCGCTGGTCGGAGGTCGCTCCGCGCACGTGGCGGCTCGAGCTCGACGTCGCCGGCGTCGTGCGCGCCGATCCGGAGGCGCTCCGCAACGCGCTCGACGCGCTGCTCGAGAATGCCGTGAAGTACACGGAGCCGCACACGGGCATCGCGCTCCGCGCGAGCGCAGTCGGCGGCGAGATCGTCATCGAAGTGGCCGACGAGGGAGCCGGCGTGCCGGACGCCGCGCTCCACACGATCTTCGATCGCTTCGCGCGGGCGGACGACGCGCGGACGCGCGTGCACGGTGGTGTCGGGCTCGGGCTTGCAATCGTCGCCGCGATCGCAAAAGCCCACGGCGGCACGTGCACGGTCGAGCGGCGCCAGGACGAGACGGTGTTCGCGTTGCGGCTGCCGGTCGTCGTCGACGGTGACGACGAGCCGGCCGCAGAGCTGCTGGATGCTCTGGACGCTGCGGCCGGGCTCGCGTCTTCCTGAGTGCGTTAAGCCGCGCGCGAGAGCCTCTGCTCGACGCTGTCCGGCATGTAGACGGCGTGCTCGAGAGCACGGCGGCGGTGCAGCCGGCGCGGAAGGTGCATCACGACCGCGAGGGCCGTCACGATGCCCGCGGCGAGCAGTGCGTTCACGATGATTGCAGTGGTCTGTGTCATGTCCCCATCGTTTCCGGCCGGCATGAAGAAGCCATGGGGCGGCGCTGAGAGAACACTGTGTATGCTCGCGAGGTGGCGTCGAGAGCGTCGTCGCCGCCCGGTGGATTCGCGGCCGCGCGCGTCCGCTGGGCAGTCCTGGGAGCCGCCGCCCTGCTCGGGGTCGGGGCCGGTGCCGGGCTGATCGTCGCGCACTCGCACGGCAAGGCGAAGCCGCTGCCTCTCCTCGGCGGCCCCGCCGCGACGTGGACTGCCGGCGCACGGCCGGCTCCGGCGTTCAGCCTCACCGACGAGAACGGCAACGCGGTCTCCCTCGCTGCCTACCGCGGCCGCCCCGTGATCCTCACCTTCCTCGATCCCCTCTGTCGCAACTACTGCCCCGTCGAGGCCAGGCGCTTGAGCGCCCTCGAGCGCAGCCTCCCGAGAAGCTCCCGGCCGGCGATCGTCGCCGTCAGCGTGAACGTCTACGGCAACGCGAAGCGCTACCTCATCGAGGACAAGAGCAAGTGGGACGTCACCCGCGACTGGCGCTGGGGCATCGGGACGTCCGCCCAGCTCGCGGCCGTGTGGCGGCACTACGACATCGGGGTGACCGTTACGTCGAAGAAGCTCGCCGGCGTGACCGTGCGCGACGTCATCCACACCGAGGCGGCGTACGTCATCGACGCGAAGGGCGACGAGCGTGCGCTCTTCCTCTGGCCGTTCCGGGCGGCGGACGTCGGAGCCGCGCTCCGCGGTCTAAACTAGGGGCCTTCCTCGCCGTATGGGCGGAGGTCCTCGGCCGGCGCTTCGACGAGTTCGTGCGTTTCCTGATCCTCCAGCTGCACGCGCTTCAGCGTCGCGCTCATCGGCGAGATCCCGCGCACGACGTAGGCGTGGTCGCGGTAGAGCACAGTGTCGCCGACACGTATTTCAGTCATGGCCGCAGTTGCCACGCTCCCCACTACAGCAGCAGGGACGACGTAACTGAGAACATCATCGTCCCGGAGACGGGCGTCGCTGATCCCTCAGGGAGGGTGCCTCGTTCGAGATGAGTGTCAACACGTTCACGCCGTCGCATCGCGGCGGGTCAGGCAAACCGCTGTTGTGCGTGCACGGGTTCGTCGACACGTGGCGGACGTGGGAGCTCGTGCTGCCCACACTCGAGCGCAGGTACGACGTGCTCGCGCCGACGCTGCCGGGACATGCCGGCGGGCCGCCGGCCGAGCCGAACGTCGACGCGGTGCTCGACGTCCTCGAGGCGGCGATGGACGACGCGGGCTTCGCGACCGCCCACGTGTGCGGCAACTCGCTCGGCGGCTACCTCGCGCTGAGGCTCGCGGAGCGCGGTCGCGCCGACTCGGTCGTCGCACTCGCCCCCGCCGGCGGCTGGGCCGACGACGATCCGCTCTTCGCGGAGACGCACGTCCCGCACTTCACGACGCTGCAGCAACAGGCGAAAGCCGCGGTGCCGCACGTCGACGCGATCGTGCGCACACCGGAGGGACGCCGGCGCGCGACCGAGCTCATCACGACGCGGTACGAGCACATCCCCGCGGAGCTGATCGCGCACCAGATCGAGGGCGTGGCGGCGTGCGACGCGGTCGAGTCGATGCTCGCCGCCGGCCTGCGCGACGGGTGGCCGCTCGACGCGGAGCGGATCGCGTGCCCCGTTCGCATCGTGTGGGGGACCGACGACCGGATCCTGCCGTGGCCTTCGGCAGCGGTGCGCTATCGCGCCGAGCTTCCGAACGCCGACTGGGTCGAGCTCGACGGAGTCGGCCACTGCCCCCAGCTCGACGTTCCGGTCGAGACGGCGGAGCTGATCGCCGGCTTCGCGACCGTGTAACACTGGATACGGCCGTGACGCGGACAGCGCGACTCTTCGTCCTCGCGGTCGCCGGCGGGCTCGTGGTCCCGTCGACGGCGGCAGCTCACCTGCGCAGCGGCACGACGGCCGTCGACTACCGGGCGCGTGTGACGTCGCCGCCCAGTCCTGCGTTCGCCGCCCGTGTCTACCAGAGCGACCGCGCGCTGCACGTGCTCGTCCAGCCGGGGCATACGCTCGTCGTGCTCGGGTATCTCGGCGAACCGTTCCTCCGCATCGACGCCGCGGGTGTCACGGTCGCGCCGGCGTCGCCGACCGCCGCCTCGACCCACGCGGTCTCGCATGCGAGCGCGCGTTCGGCCACCTGGCACGACGCGCGCGTGCAGAGCCTTCCGCCGGGCACGAACCGCGCGCGCTGGAGTGTCGCGATCGTCGTCGACGGCCGGCGAAGCGCCATCACGGGCGTCGTGTGGCGCGTCCCGCGCCCGGCGTGGTGGCTCTGGCTCGCCGCCGCGATCGGCGTCGCCGCAGCGGCCGTCGGCGGCGGGCTCCGTGCCGGCTCCGAGCGCCTGCAGACATGGTCGGTCGCGCTCGGCGCGGTTGCGGCCGCGTGCGCCGTCGTCGCGGCGGCAGGCTTCTCCCTCAGCGCCTACGCCTCGCCGGGCACCTGGATCGAGAGCGCGGACGAAGCGATCTTCGCGCTCGCTGGGGCCGCGGTGCTCGCGTGGGGCCCGCGTGCCGCCCGAGCGGCAGCGGGTGGCGGGCTGGGGCTGCTCGCGCTCGCCGTCGGGCTGAGCAAGGGCGCGATCTTCCTCCACACCGTCGTCCTCTCGGTCCTGCCGGGCTCGGTGTGCCGCGCGCTCGTCCTGATTGCGGTCGCTGCCGGCAGCGCGGCGGCGGCGGCCGGCGCGCTCCATTACGTGCGCCAGCCGGAGCCGGTGCTGAGGCTCAGCGCGCGTTGACGCCGGCGCCGAGCGCGTCGACGGCGGCTTCCACGTCGTCGTCGGTGACGTCGAGGTGGGTGACCGCGCGGAGCCAGCCGGGGCGCAGGTCGCCGAGCGCGACGCCGGCCACCGCGGCGCGCGCGATGCCGTCGCCGTCCGGGTCGGCGATCGCGACGAAGTTCGTCTCGACCTCGTCCGGGTCGATCCCGATGCCCTCCGCGAGGCGCTTCGCGCGCGCGTGGTCGTCGGCGAGGCGATCGACGTGGTGGTCGAGCGCGTAGAGCGCGGCCGCAGCGAGCACGCCCGACTGGCGGAGCGCACCGCCGAGCAGGTACTTGCTCTCCCACGCGCGCTCGACGAGCGCGGCCGAGCCGGCGAGGACGGCGCCCATCGGGCAGCCGATCCCCTTCGAGAAGCAAATGGTCACCGAGTCGGCGAGCTGCGCCCAGTCCGACGGCGGCCGGCCCGCCGCGACGGCGGCGTTGAAGAGGCGCGCGCCGTCGAGGTGGACGGCCGCGCCGCGCCCGCGTGCAGCCTCGACGACCGCGCGGTACTCGTCGAGCGGCCAGACGGTGCCACCGGAGCTGCGGTGCGTGTTCTCGAGGACGACGACGCCGCCCGGGCCGAGGTCGGGGTCCATCACCGCTGCGACGTGCTCGGGCGTGACGCGGCCGGCGTCGGCAGTGACGCCGCGCATGATGAGCCCGGAGTGGATCGCCGGGCCGCCCCACTCGTACACGAGGATGTGCGTCCGCTCCTCCGCGAGGAGCACCGAGCCTGGCTTCGTCTGTGCGCGGAGCGCGGACTGGTTCGCCATCGTCGCCGTCGGCAGGAAGAGCGCGGCCTCGTGCCCGAGCAACTCGGCCATGCGGAGCTGCAGCTCGTTCGTCGTCGGGTCCTCGAGGTACTGCTCGTCGCCGACGTCGGCGGCCGCCATCGCGGCGCGCATGCCGGCGGTCGGCTTCGTGAGCGTGTCGGAGCGGAGGTCGATCACCGTCGTAGCGTAGTGCCGGCGTCCAGCGGTACGCTCACTTCCTGAACCGCCTCGCTACTTTCGCCGTCCTGTCTGCGGCAATCGCTTTCGCCGTCGCCTCCCCGCCGGCCGGCCGCAGCGCGCCGCCTGCGTTTTCGTTCGTTCGGATCGCTTCCGGCTTCCACTCGCCGGACTACGTGACGTCGGCCCCTGGCGACACGGCGACGCTCTACGTCGTCGAGCAGCCGGGAACGATCGTGATGGTTCGCGGCGGGCAGGTCACCGGCACGTTCCTCGACATCCGCGACCGCGTGAAGAGCGGCGGCGAGCAAGGGGTGCTCTCAGTGGCGTTTCACCCCGGCTACGCAACGAACCATCTCTTCTACGTCGACTACACCGATCTGAACGGCGACACGCACGTGACCGAGTTCAGGTCGGCGAACGGCGTGGGCGACCCCACGACCGGGCGTGACCTCCTCTTCGTCAAGCAGCCCTATCCCAACCACAACGGCGGACAGCTCGAGTTCGATCGGACCGGATATCTCTACGTCGGGATGGGCGACGGCGGTACCGGCCCCGTCGATCCTTCGCCGGGAGATCCCCAGAACCACGCACAGGATCTCGCGAGCCAGCTCGGCAAGCTTCTGAGGATCAACCCGACTCGTGCCGGCGCGACGTGGCAGGTGGTCGGCTTCGGCCTGCGCAATCCGTGGCGGTTCTCGTTCGACCGCGCAAACGGCAACCTGTGGATCGGCGACGTCGGCGCCGCCGCCTGGGAGGAGATCGACTTTCGCCCGAAGGCGAAGATCGGCGCGCTCGCCAACTACGGCTGGCCGCGCTTCGAGGGGAACGTGATCTACCCGACGTACGGGGTGGACAAGAAGCTCGTGCACAAGGGCGTGCTCGTCTCCCCGGTATGGGTCTACTCGCACGCGCTCGGCTGCGCAGTCACCGGAGGCTACGTGTACCGCGGCTCGCGCGTCACCGGCGCACGGGGGCGGTACTTCTTCGGCGATTTCTGCAGCGGAACGCTCTGGAGCTTCGCCGTCGGCCGCACGGGCCGCGCCTCCGCCATCTCGCCGATCTTCGACGACTCCATCCCGAACATCTCGTCATTCGGCGAGGGCGGAAACGGCGAGCTGTACGCGGTCAGCCTCGACGGTGCGCTCTACCAGCTGCAGTAATCGCCGTCGTGGAAGCGCTGCTGATGACTTGGTTCAGTGAAACCGCAAGGCCTCTGCCCTGGCGTGGCAGCACCGACCTGTACGCCATCTTGGTGAGCGAGGTGATGGCGCAGCAGACGCAGATCGACCGCGTCGTCCCCCGCTGGGAACGCTGGCTCGAGCGCTGGCCGACGGTGGACGCGCTCGCAGCCGCAGAGCCGGGCGACGTCATCCGCGAGTGGCAGGGGCTCGGGTACAACCGCCGCGCGCTCAGCCTCCACCGCGCCGCGCAGCAGGTCGCCGCGCACGGGTGGCCTGACGATCTCACCGAGCTGCCCGGCGTCGGCCGCTACACCGCGGACGCACTCGCGCGCTTCGCGTTCGGACGCGACGTGCTCCCCGTCGACGTCAACGTGCGCCGCGTCTCCGAGCGCACGGGATACGCGTTCTCTCCCGAGGCCGCACAGGCGCTGATGGATCTCGGCGCGACCGTCTGCCTCGCGCGCATCCCCCGCTGCGGCATCTGTCCGCTCGCGGACGCGTGCCCGTCGCGAGGTCTCCGGTACGAGCCGCTGCGCAAGCAGGGCCCGTTCGAGGGGTCGTTCCGGCAGCGCCGGTCGAGCGCGCTCCGCGCGGTCGTCGCCGGCGAGCAGCCTGCCGACGCCGAGGCGGTCGACGCACTCGCCCGCGACGGCCTCGTCGAGGTGCGCGAGGGCCTCGTCTCGCTACCATCAAGCGCGCCGTGATCGCCTCGATCGTCACGCTCCTCATTCCGCTGTGGATCCTCCTCGGCGTCGTCGCGCTCATGGGCGTCCTGATCCTGCTCGGCCGGATCCGCGGCGGCCGCTATCTCCGCCCGGTCATCAACCTCATCGCGAAGGTGCCGCTGTTCAAGCGGTGGCTGCAGAAGGCGTCGACGGCCGCCCTTGAGCGGTCGAATCCCGAGCTCGCGAGCGCGATGCGGAAGATGCAGCGCTCCGGCGCGCTACGCGACCCGAACCGCGCGCAGGCGGCGATGTCGACGCTCACGCGGCAGGAGCGGCAGGCGCTCATGGAGATGCAGGAGGAACAGGGCGCTGCGCCGGAGGCGACGAACCGCCAGATGCGCCGCCGGATGGAGAAGGCCCGCCGCGACGCGCAGCGCCGCGGCCGCTAGAGGCTAATAGTCGAGCGCGAGCTCGGCCGGGTGCCGCACCCACACGTTCGGCTCGACGTACGTTCCCGTGCCGTTCTCGAAGTTGACCGGGACGAGCGCGCCAGGGACGACATAGTCGCCGGCCTCCGGGAACTGGAGGCCCGTCCACTCCTCCCACTCGTCGCGCGTGCCGGTGACCGTCAGCGACCGCGGCGCGATCTCGAGGATCTCTGCGCCGAGGCGCTCGTGCGTGCGGAGCCACGGGTCGTACGGAAGCCCGTCCTCGCGACGCCATTTGGCGTAGCTCTCGATCGGCGTCAGCGGATAGCGCTCCTTCCACGTCGGCCGGACCGGGGCGATCATCGAGTCGAGCCCGTGCGCGGCGGCGAGCTTC
>Ga0265338_10010749_pt1 | contig 10681 bp, 12 predicted proteins | sample 42126metaG_FD_193579 | JGI IMG/M metagenome (GOLD analysis project Ga0265338, IMG submission 193579) | Rhizosphere microbial communities from Carex aquatilis grown in University of Washington, Seatle, WA, United States - 4-21-26 metaG | ecosystem: Host-associated > Plants > Roots > Rhizosphere... | reverse complement strand
GTGATTTTGATGTAGTGCTCACCGAAACCGAAATCCAATCTGTGCGCGACGCCTTCTTTGACGAGTACCCGCACGAGATGCACGAAGCTATCAGCAACGCGATTGAGTATGTGCTCAATCAGCGACAAAATCGCTATGAGCAAAATCAATCTGAAAGGAATACATAAGCATATGAGCTATACCATTGCCGAGCTGACTGCCATTCTTGGGGTCAATGAAAAAACGGTTTTACGGTGGATTGATGGCGGGCTCAAGCCCATTGCTGGATGCGAGAAGCCGTATCTTATTGCTGGCTCCGAGCTGCAAGTATTTGTCAAAAACAAAGACGAAAAGCGCAAGGTAGAGTTGAAGCCGCACGAGTTTTATTGCTTCGGTTGCAAGCGTCCGCGACGCGCAAAGCGGGGCTCAAAAAAGGTTGTAGGCGACAAGATGAGGGGTGTTTGTGCGGTCTGCAACGGCAAAATGAGCAAGACAATCCAACCCTCCCAAAAGTACTATCAGGAACCTTTATTCCAGATGTAAATGTCCGTTTGTAAGCATATGATTAATCCAAGCCATCAGGACAAAACAGCGTACCGAAACGAGCTGGCGAAGCGCGGGTTTTTTGAGCATCTGCGCGGGGCAAAGGGCTTCACAGAGGCGTCGGTAAATGACTATGCAGACGCCATCGGTCAATGGCAGGTTTTCTCGGACAACGAGGACTTCGCCACCTTTGATAAAACGAGGGCAAGTGCTTATCGCGGTTGGCTTGAACGACGAGCAACCAAGACACCCGACGGCAAGCTCAAGCTTGCTACCCAATACCACTATTTGCGGCGGGTGAAAGAGTTTTTTGTCTGGCTTGCCGCCCAGCCCGACTACCGAGAAAAGGTAATAAAAGCCGACGCAGATTTTCTGCGCCTCTCCAAAAAGGATATGCAGGTGGTGTTGACGAGCACATCGCAAAATATACCAACCTTGGATGAGGTGAAAAAGGTCGTTGAGAGCATTGAACCAACGAACGAAATAAATATGCGCGACCGAGCGCTGATATGTTTTGCACTTATAACGGGCTGCCGTATCTCCGCAATCATCTCCCTCAAAATGAAAAGTTTTGACAAGCAAAAGCAGCTCATTCACCAAAATCCTGCCGAGGGTGTAAAAACCAAAAACTCCAAAACCATTCTGACCACATTTTTTCCTATCGGCTGGGATGAGGCGCAGCGCTACTTTGTGGAGTGGTACGAGTATTTGGAAAACAAAGGGTTTGGGGCTGACGACCCTATTTTCCCTGCGACCTCAAGCGAAATAGCCAATAAAAAGGGATACAGCAAAGACAGCATCAGTCGCTCGTTTTGGAGTGTCGCAAGCAGTGCGCGGAAGATTTTTGAGAAGCGTTGCGAAAACGCAGGGGTGAAGTACTACCACCCGCACTCTTACAGACACTTGGTTGTAAGTTTGATGAGCAAGATGCGCCTCACCGAAGAAGAAAAGAGGGCTATCAGTTTGACGTTGGGGCACGAGAACGTAGGTACTACTTTCGGCGCATACGGCTACGGCAGTATGGGCGTTGAGCGGGCGGTAGACATTGTGCGGGAGCTTCAAGATTTTCAAAGTAGCGAGGGTACGCTGGAAATACCCGATGATGTAAGGGCATTTTTGAAGCGTCTTATCAACGACAGGTAGGGGTATAATGAAGGTATAGCCGTATGAGCATCAAAACTCCCAAAATAAAATACTTTGCCTATATGCGCAAAAGCTCCGAGGACAAGGAGCGACAGGCGCTTTCTATCCCCGCGCAACGCGCCAAACTCTCGGAGATGTTTGGCGATTTGGACATTGAGTTTATTGATGAGGAGCGCAGCGCGTTCTTGCCTCATAACCGTCCCAAGTTCAGCGATATACTCGCACGAATGCGAGCTGGTGAGCGTGTGGGACTACTTGCGTGGCATCCTGACCGTCTCTCGCGCAACGAGGTAGACGCAAGCTCCATAACTTATATGCTGCGCACGGGCGAAATACGCGACCTTAAGTTTGCAACCTATCACTTTGAAAATAACTCGCCCGAGGGTATTTGGATGCTGCAAATGGCACTATCTCAATCGCAGTACGAAAGCGCCAAGAAAGGACGCGATGTAAAACGCGGTCTCGCGCAAAAAGCAAAAATGGGTAACTATCCTGCACCTGCGCCGCTTGGCTACCTCAACGACAAATACCAAGAGCGTGGCAAGAAAAAGATTTACACCGATGCAGAGCGTTTTCCTTTACTACGCCGAATGGTAGACCTGATGCTCACTGGCAACTACACACCACCGCAGATATGGCAGATAGCAAACAACCAGTGGGGCTTTCGTACTCCCAAAGGAAAGAAAATGGCGCGGAGCAGTATTTACAATCTGTTTACGCGTACTTTTTACTACGGTGAGTATGAGTATCCTGTCGGCAGCGGACTTTGGTACACAGGAAGCCACGAGCCGCTGATGACACGCGATGAGTACGACCGCATCCAGTTTTTGCTCGGACGCAAAGGCAACCCGCGCCCCAACTCAAAACACGAAATCGCGTATCGCGGTCAAATGCGTTGCGAAGAGTGCGGTGCAAAGATAACCGCCGAGGATAAATACAAAAAGCTTGCAGGTGGTGGCGTAGCGCATTACACCTATTACCATTGCACCAAGAAAAAGAACCCTGATTGCTCGCAAGTAGCGATTGAGGAAAAAGAACTTGAGAAGCAAATAGCCGTTGAGCTTGCAGCACTCCAAATACCTGCGGATTTCAAACAGTGGGCACTTGCTCGGCTCAAAGAAATGAACGGCAAGGAGATTGCAGACCGCGAGCAAATGACGAGCAACCAACGCCGCGAGTACGATACTTGCGTTCGCAGGATAGATAACTTGATAGATATGCGAGCCAACGGCGAGCTTGATGAGCAAGAGTTTCGCACCCGCAAAGAGCAACTCATTGAGGAAAGGCGGCGTTTAGAAAAGTATTTGAACGATACAGGTAAGCGCGTAGAGAACTGGCTTGAGATTGCCGAGCGTGGTTTCAACTTCGCAGAGAAAGCATCTACGGTATTTGCGCGGGCACAGCGCGAAAACAACTTTGCGGTCAAAAAAGAGATTTTCAGCGCCTTGGGTTCGGACTACACGCTAAAAGACAAAAAGCTCAATGTTTCCTTGGATAAACTGCTATTCCCTATACGCGCAAGCGCAGATGAGATACGCCGCATTACGACAAAGTTAGAACCAAAGAAAAAGCTTGTGGTTGCAAAGGATATGGGCGAAATCTACGCACAAAATCCACGATTGCTGCGGGATTTGGATTCGAACCAAAATAAACAGATTCAGAGTCTGTTGTCCTACCATTAGACGATCCCGCAATTATTTCTTTTTTCTACCTTCGAAATGCTGTTTTCGATGGCAATTTGCGCATAGTACCACACACTTGCCTATCTCTCGTAGGAGGCGCTCTTTGCCATACCCCCACCCCCGTATATTACCCAGACTAAACTCTTTTGTCTTGCTGTCCCTATGATGGAAGTCGAGACACGCCGGATGAGTCTCAGGACACCTTGAACATATTAAAGAAAGTTTATATTCATCAAGCCAAACTCTTAACTCCAGACGTCTCTTTTGAATTCGAGCATATTCGCTTGCTTTATTGTTTAGATAAAATTGCCGATTCCATTTCTTAGCATAGGCTTTCTTTTTAGCGGGATTTTTATACGGCATATACTATTTTATCAGGGTTTTGGAACACAACAAAGGTCCATAACCTATGTCTAAACAAAATTTTTTCTCAACCCATCTACACCCGATCCTCATGATGGAGTGGGTAAGATATTTTTATGAATACATTTATCGCCGGCAAGATGGGCGAGGTGCTTGCTTTTGCCCGCGTGGGCATTGATACGCTCACCAAAGGCCGCGAAGCTTTTTTAAAAATATTCGACGCGTCAGTGCTCGACGCCGCCGCGGATGAGCTGAAGAAACTCGAAGCAAGCATCCTTGCGCTTGCCAAGAATGAAGGTAGGGCAGAAAAGGTTGAGTCGGGCGCGCAGGAAACTGCAAACAAAGTTACCAAAATGCGTGATACGTACTTGGGCGGCAAGTGGAACGAAGCAAGCGAAGTGCTGGAGTGGATGGGATTTTATACGGGTGCCGCGCTCGTGCATTGGTATCTGCTCTCTGGCGCAGGCAAGGCGCACGGCCCCGCACAGCTTGAAGAGCTGAGCACCGAGGCGCTGCGGTTTTACACTTCCCTCTTTGCCCAAGACGAGAAACTTTTGGCAAAAATAGGCGCATCGGAAAGCGAAGAATAGAAGCGCTAGATAAAATAAAAAATCGCCCGAGTTTTTCGGGCGACGTATCAAACATTATAGTTCCACGAAAACGAGCCGGTCCGTTGCATGCAAACGCGTGTGCGGATACAGAAGCTCACTGTAGAGCAGCAGCCCGCCGAACCCGTTGCAGAGCACAAACACAAATGGCTTGCCGGTTTTGCTCAGTATCGGCACCATTGGCATATAGAGCGTCTCTCTGGGCTTTTGGTCGAGATACATAAGCCGCAGCGCGGGTCCCACCTCCTTTGGACAAACATAGAACTTGTTTTCTGCCGCGCGCGAGCGAATGTTTTCGTAAGAGCCTCCCTCGGGGAAACCTAAGGCGGCAACGGAAGTAACGATAAGCGGCAGCGGCCCAATCCAACGCTCGTGCATGCTCTCGAGCATAAACTTTGCTCTTTCGTGGACGAAACATCCCCTATTCTCAAATGCGGCATAGGTATGAGCCGCATCTATATAATGCGTAACCGGAAGTCGGAAACCTCTTTCGATGAGCATTTAGTATCTCCTTATAAGAATCTATATGCACCGTACCATGGCTGAATATCTAGTACAATGTAAACGTGAATTTCTACGACGAGGCAAAAATCGGCAAGCTGATTGCCTGGAGCGGGGATCATTTTGTGTACGAGTATGGCATCGGTGAAGTGATAAAATTTTCAAAGTTTGATTTGCTGCTCGGTTTTGAAAAGGCAAAACAGAAATATGCGAGCGATTACAGGGTATGCAAAGAATATTTAGGAAAGTACGTGCTTGATACGGAAGTGTGCATTTCTCCTGGCGGCAAGCGGGTGGCAAAGATCCAGCCTAAGATTACGGGGCGTTTTTTATATAAATCTGATTTGCAGGATTATAAAATACAATCGCAGTTTAAAGAATTGATTGCCGGTTATGACGCTATGGCCGCCGCAGGCTATCCGTGGCTCGACCTCATAGGCCAGCACGGCGTATGGCGCGGATGCCTGAGCAATATTTTTGTCACGCCAGAATATAGGCTGATACTGTTTGACGCGACGCTTTTTGATGTAAAAGAGTATCCGTTTTGGCAAAGGCCTTTTTTGTACTATTTGTTTTTGTTTGGCAGAGTATTGCAGGCTAGAGTTTTGCGCGCTTTTCGGTCTGAATCGGATTTGTTATTGCTGGGTTAAGTAACTATTCGTGTTGGTCAAAACAAACAAAAGAGCTTGATATCTCGAGATATTTTGTTTGTTTTGAAGCGATATATACCCGCCCCTGTATAAAATGCGCGGAAAACGGTACGGTAAAGTCCTCCTCTTACAGAGGAGTTTTCAATTTATCCATATATTGCAAGGCTAACTGCTCGTGCTGGATTTCCTTGCGGCAAAACGCCACCAAGAAAAGCCAACACGAATAGTTACTTAACCCAAGCTTAAGCTCTATGAAGCATTGCCCGTATTGCAAAAAACGCCTCCAGCATTGGGGTACGACCGCCGCCGGGCGGACACGCTTTTTTTGCGCCGCGTGCGACCGGACCGTTACCAACAAAAAGCGCAAAGACGTGCACGAGCGACACCTGCGCTACGAACTCGACCTGTGGCTTGGCGGCAAAGACAATCTCCGCGAGATAGCCTCCAAATATCACCAAACGCGGCAAACGTTTTGGAAAAACTTCAAACCGCTCTTCAGCCTGCCCTTTGAACCGCTGATACCAGAAGAGCCTATACATACGCTCATACTCGACGCCACGTACATACACGGCAACTCTTTATGCGCGCTCGTAGCGATAGACGAGCGTGACCGCGTGTATTGGCGCTTTGCGCCGTACGAGTCATATGAGGCGTGGTTCCAATTCTTAAAACTCTTCCCCAAGCCCGAGGTAGTGGTGATGGACGGGCAAAAAGGTCTTTACCTTGCCGCGCTGAGGCTCTGGCCGTTTACCGCTGTGCAGCGCTGCCAGTTCCATGTCATTTCCTTCGCGTCGCAATACACCGGCCGCCGGCCCAAGGACCCCGCCGCGCGCGAGATACTCGACCTGCTATACCGGCTGAAATACGCCAAGACCCCCGAAGGCAGGGACGAGTGGAAATCGCTTTACCAAAAGTGGGAGAAAAAATTCCAGATAGAATTGTATGAAAAAAATGTCTGGGGCAACTTTAAGCATCCGCGGCTGCGCACGGTGCGCTACATCATACGCAAGGCGCTCCCCAACCTATTTACCTTTTTAGATTATCCGGACACGCCCAACACGACGAACTTGGTCGAAGGCTGGATAAACTCCGCAGTGGCCGAGGCGCTGCGGCGGCACCGCGGGCTCAACGAGATGGAGAAAAAGACGCTCGTGGCTACGGTGCTTTCGCATCTTACGCGCAAGAGGCGCGAGGCCCTGAAGCAGGATGGCTTGCAGCGGTAAATATAACGTCGTAGGGTAATATACATCTATGGCAAAACTGACTCCCCTGCTCGAGCGCGTGGCGCAGCAGCAATTCGATAAAGCCGGCATCGCCATTAACGGCACCCGGCCGTATGACATACGCGTCAATAATCCGCGCTTCTATCTGCGGCTTTTGCGCGGCTCTATTGGCCTTGGCACTTCTTATGAGGACGGCGACTGGGACTGCGCGCGGCTGGACGAGTTCTTTTTCAAATTCCTGCGCTCGCCTCTCGCGCATACTCCGCTAAGGATCCCCGGGCAGCTCAAGCTCTTTGTGGCGAACAGCCTCTTCAACCGGCAGAGCGTATCGCGCGCCAAGGTGGTCGGCGAGGAACATTACGATCTAGGCAACGATCTGTACCGCGCGATGCTCGATAAGCGCATGATATATTCTTGCGGATACTGGAAAGACGCGCGCAACCTCGACGAAGCGCAGGAACACAAGCTGCGGCTGATATGCGAAAAACTGCAATTAAAAAAGGGCGAGCGCGTCTTGGATATCGGCTGCGGCTGGGGCGGCTTTGCGAAGTATGCCGCGGAGAACTACGGCGTGTCGGTTACCGGCATCACCATTTCCAAAGAGCAAGCGGTGTTGGCTAAAGAAGCATGCAAAGGCCTGCCGGTTATTATAGAACTGATGGATTATCGCATTGCGCCGGCCAAGCTGGGGACGTTCGACAAAGTGGTATCGATAGGTATGTTCGAGCATGTGGGGCAGAAAAATTATAAGGCCTACATGCAGGCCGCAGCCGGCTGCCTGGCCGATGACGGACTCTTCCTTCTACATACTATCGGGCGCAGCGGCCACATAGCGGGCGCGGACCCGTGGATAGACAAATATATTTTTCCTAACGGTGTCTTGCCCGCCATGCGGCAGATAGTGGCTTCTGCGCAAAAGCATTTCACTATTGAAGACTGGCATAACTTCGGCGCCGATTACGACAAAACCCTACTTGCCTGGCACGATAATTTTGAAAAGGCTTGGCCTGAGTTAAAAGAAAAATACGGCGAGAAATTCCACCGCCGGTTTAGATATTATTTGCTTAGCTGCGCAGCGGCGTTTAGAGCGCGCGACATCCATCTGTGGCAAATTGTGCTGACCAAAAAAATGCTCGGCGGCTACCGCTCAGTACGCTAGCTCAGTAAAAAGAAAAGGCCCCGCGCGTTTCATGCGGGGCCTGCGTAATAATCCGAGGGTTTAGTGCGGCCGACGGCGCGAAGGATGCTGCTTGCGAAACTCCAACAATTCGTGGAATACGGCCACCCACTGCGTTGCTATTTTGTATTGCGCCTGCCACAACTCAAGACGGTACTCGGCAGGCATTTTATCGTTGCACACTCTTTGATGCAACCAACTCTCTACCATGTCTTTGGCATGCGCGCCAAGCTCATCGTCAGGAAGTTCGCCGGCGCGCATTTTTTGAATTTTTGTCTTGTCCTCGTAAGCTTGCGGAAAATGGTTCGCAATGTCGGCGTCCGCCCCGCCAAGCTCGAGACTTATGACATGGTCGTTTTCGTACTTGGTATCGCCACCGCGCGAAAGGCCGTACTCCGCAAAGACTTCATTGTCGAGTCTTTTGTTTGGATGACGGGCATTCTGCGTGTAACGCGTACAAACACCTTCTTTGGTTACCGAAGTATCGACTGCTCCGGGTGTACATTCAGGATCAGGTAAGGCATGCCGTATCACGCAACCCGACGTTTTGGTGCGTGGCGGCGGGCTGTACAAGCCATTGACTACTTTCGCTTCAGGTAATGCAGTGCTGACGGAATCGTCATGCACGAATTGGTAGATCAATGCTGTTGCGGCAATGATCAGCGCCAGCGCGCCAACTGCAAAAAGCACGATATACCATCGACGGCGTGCATTGGCGTCATTCTTATACTGCTGTACCACCTCTGCCCCTCCTCTTTCAGACCTTATCTACAGCATAATATAAATTAGAATTGGTAGGTTGTCAACCAACGCCATTTGGTGTTCAATCAGTAAAGTGATGCGAGGGATTTTGTGGTATAATTGCATCAATGAAGAATAATTCCGCTGCCGAGGCACTCTTGAAGTCTTGGCCGCGCCTCCTGGTAGAAAAAACGATTGAATCCCCGGAAGCTGACATGGGCTTCTTGCAAGTAAACAGCGCAGCCGAGAAGATAGAGGTCGGCTTTGCCGCAGGACGCGAGTTCCGCCTCGTGCAATGCCTTTTCAGCCCGCAAAATTTTGCTTCTGCAAAGTACGCGCCTGTAACGCAAACGTATGAGCGCGCGTATGGGGCGATAAAAATAAGCGCCGACGCGCTCAACGCGCGCCTCCTCAACCCAGAAAGCGCGCCGGAGGAAATGATGGCGATAGTCGGAAAGTCTTTGCGCGCGCTCAAGCGCGGAAAGGTCGGGGATTATTTTACTTTTATATCCGTGGGCGACCGTTTGCGGATGGACATGACCGCAAGCGCCGCCTAGCACGGCCACCCGCCATGTACTTTGTGTACATATTAAAATGCAAGGATACGAGCCTCTACACCGGCATCACTACCGATGTGGCACGGCGTTTCATCGAACATAAAAACGGCACGGCAAGCCATTACACCCGCGCAAAGAAAGCAAGGAGGATACTCTATATAGAAGAGCAAAAAGATCGGAGTGCCGCGCTTAAGCGCGAAGCGGAAATAAAGCGTCTTCCCCGCCAAAAGAAATTGGCCTTGTGCCGCTAGTTCGAGGTTGTTTGCTATACTACTTATATGAATGAAATAGACGTATTTATCCTCTCGGAAGACGCGCTGGTAAACGTGGTCAACAATATTAAAGACGACCAGTGGAGCATGGATATGCCGCCGGAGTTTAGGCGTAAAGACCAAAAACCGGTTACGTTGCGCGAAATAATAAACTACCATGCATACGACGACGCCTGGGTGCCCGACATACTGGCAGGCAAAACGATGGAAGAAGCCGGCAAGACCAAGTTCGACGGCGACTTGCTGGGGATAGAACCCAAGACAAGCTTTAAGGCTATCGCGGACAAAGCCTGCACCGCCGCAAGAGATGCCGACTTGAACCGCACGGTGCATTTGACTTACGGCGACTTCCCCGCGGGCGAATATTTTAAGCACATAACGCTCTTTCGCGGGATGCGCGCGTTCGACATCGCGCGGGCCATCGGCGCAAGTACCAAGCTGCCGCCGGATTTAGCGCAGGGCTTGTGGGATGAAATAGCTCCGCAAGCGGAGGAATGGCGCAAAATGGGCGTCTTTGGCGCCAAAGTAGACGTGGCCGACGACGCGCCGCTGCAAGATCGGCTGCTCGGGCTCACCGGCCGCAAGCCGTACTAAAAAATGGAACTGAAAACCGAACAGCAGGTGGAACAGGAGGCTATGGAGCACCTTTCTCGCATCGAAGGCGAGCTAGAAGAAATTAAAAAGCGCACGCCGGGCTCGCGCCGCTCTTTTATTAACGGCATATGGCAAGGCGCGGGTGCGATAGTGGGCAGCATACTCGCGCTCGTTTTGCTCGGCTGGGCGCTTTCTTTTTTCGGACTTTTGCCAGGATTCGGAGTGATAGCGCACTACCTCCAAAACGTGGTGAGCGAGCTGCACAGCGGCCGATAATACCAATACCGCAAGAAAAACGTTTAGAAAGTCTTCATAAAAAGTTTCTATACTAATCCCGTGGCATCACCTGCTTCAATACTTACCGTCGAAGGGCTGCTCATCGCTTATGATCAGCGCATTGCGGTAAACGACGTAAGCTTTACGGTGGAACAGGGCGAGATATTTGGCCTGCTTGGCCCCAACGGCGCGGGCAAAACCTCGACTCTCTCTGCGATAGAAGGCCTGCTTAAACCGCAAGCGGGCTCGGTACGCATTGCCGGATATGACATACACCAAGACTTGCTCGAGGCGCGCGCCAACCTGGGCGTGCAGCTGCAATCGACCAGCTTCCAGCAAGAGTTGACGGTGGAAGAAATACTTTCTCTCTAC
>Ga0265338_10010748_pt1 | contig 10682 bp, 16 predicted proteins | sample 42126metaG_FD_193579 | JGI IMG/M metagenome (GOLD analysis project Ga0265338, IMG submission 193579) | Rhizosphere microbial communities from Carex aquatilis grown in University of Washington, Seatle, WA, United States - 4-21-26 metaG | ecosystem: Host-associated > Plants > Roots > Rhizosphere... | reverse complement strand
AGACGTGACGAATTCCGGGCGCCGGTCACCGATGTGATCGAGCTCCTCCAGGAATTTTCCCGTCCCCATCGCCACGCAGCTCAGAGGGTCCGCGGCGCGATGCACCGGCAGCTCGGTCTCCTGCCTGATGAGGTCGGGAAGACCTCTCAGCAAAGATCCGCCGCCTGCGAGCATGATTCCGCGGTCCACCAAATCTGCAGCCAATTCCGCCGGAGTCTCCTCCAGCGTGTTTTTGATCACGTCGAGGATCAGCTGCACAGGCTCCATCAACGCCTGGCGCACCTCCTCGCTCGTGATCAGGACAGTCTTCGGAAGGCCGGTGGCCTGATCCCGGCCTTTGACTTCCATCGTCTTCTCTTCCTTGAGCGGGAACACCGAGCCGATCTGGATCTTGACGTCCTCGGAGGTGGTCTCGCCGATCAGAAGATTGTACTTGCGCCGGAAGTGCATCATCACGGCTTCGTCCATCTCGTCTCCGGCGATGTCGATGGACTTGCTGACGACGAGGCCGCCGAGCGAGATGACGGCCGCTTCAGTCGTTCCGCCGCCGATGTCGACGATGAAGTTGCCGTGCGGCTCGGCGATCGGCAGATCGGCGCCGATCGCGGCCGCCATGGGCTCCTCGATCAGATAGACTTCGCGGGCTCCGGCTTGCTCGGCGGACTCCTGGACGGCGCGGCGCTCCACTTCCGTGATGCCGGAAGGGATGCCGATGACGATGCGCGGGTGCAGCAGGCTTCTCCGGTTGTGCACCTTCCGGATGAAGTACTTGATCATCTCCTGCGTCACCTCGAAGTCGGCGATGACGCCGTTCTTCAAGGGGCGCACGGCGACGATCGACGACGGCGTGCGGCCCAGCATGCGCTTGGCCTCGGCGCCGATGGCGAGCACCTTGCGGGTCTCGCGATCGATGGCGACCACCGAAGGCTCACGAAGGACGATCCCCTGATTCTTGACATAGACCAGCGTGTTGGCCGTGCCAAGGTCTATCCCCATGTCGTTGGAGAAGAGACTGAACAGGAAATCGAACATTGTGTTTTTGGGGGCGCTAGCTGACCAGCGAGATCAAGCCGCGCTTGGCGTTGTCGCCGACGCGCGGAGCCAAGTGAAGGATCCGCGTGTAGCCGCCCGGGCGCTCCTTGTAGCGGGGCGCCAGGACCTCGAAGAGCTTCTTGTACACGATCTTGTCGTTGATGCGGCGGCGGACCATGTAGTGCTTGCCCTGCTTGGCCTCGGTGATGATCTTTTCGGCGTAGGGCCGAAGCTCCTTGGCCTTGGCCAAGGTCGTCTCGACCTTCTCGTGCAAGAACAGGCTCGTCGCCATGTTCCGAAGGAGGGCGCGCCGGTGGGTGCTCGTGACACCCAGCTTGCGTCCGCCCGTAGTCTTGATCATAAAACGCTCCTAACTTATACCAAATTCCGCGATCAGCCCTGCACGGCGGCGGCCGGCGTCGGGCCGACCTGCATGCCGAGCGACAGCCCCATGTCCTTGAGGCGGTCCTTGATCTCGTCGAGAGACTTCTTGCCGAAGTTCTTGACGGCCAACAGCTCCTCGTCGCGCTTGGAGACGAGCTCGCCGATCGTCTTGATGCGCGCCACCTTGAGGCAGTTCGACGCGCGCGACGACAGCTCGATCATCTCGATCGGCTGACCGAGGATCTCCTTGAGCTTGGCGTCGATGGGCATGCCGCCCATCTCGCCGGCCTCGCCCTCGGAGTAGCCGGCGCCCTCGGCGGCGGCGACCTGCTCTTCCTCCGGGATGAAGATGTTCAGCGACTCCCGCAGCAGCTTGCTCGACTGGATCAGCGCCTCGGCCGGATTGCGCGAGCCGTCCGTCCAGATCTCGAGGATCAGGCGGTCGTAGTCCGTGACCTGGCCGACGCGGGCGTTCTCCACGTCGTAGTGCACCTTGACGACGGGCGAGAACAGCGCGTCGACGGGCAAGAAGCCCGCCGGCCACTGGTTCTGCTGGCGCAGCTCCTCGGCGGGGACGTAGCCGCGGCCCTTGGAGATCTCGATCTCCATGTCGATCTTGCCGCCGGCCTCGAGGTGGGCGATGACGAGATCGGGGTTGACGATCTCGACGTTGCTGTTGCCCTGGATGGCGCCGGCCTTGACCTCGCCTTCCTTGTTGGCCGAGAGGTAGACGGTCTCCGGGCCGTTGGAGAACAGCTTCACGCGCAGCTTCTTGAGGTTCAAGAGGATCGTCATGACGTCCTCTTTGACGCCGGTGATCGTCTGGTACTCGTGCTGGGCCTTCTCGATGCGCACGGCGGTGACGGCCGCGCCTTCGAGGGAGGACAGCAGCACGCGCCGCAGCGCGTTGCCGACCGTGTGACCATAGCCCCGCTCGTAGGGCTCGGCGACGAACTTGGCATAGCTGTCCGACATCGTCTTCTCGTCGACGGACAGCTTCTGCGGCAGGATCAGTTCTTTATAGGCCATGGTTTCTCTGTTACCTCAATTCTTAAATTACTTCGAGTAGTACTCGATGATCAGCTGGTCGGTGACCGGGAACGACATCTCGGCGCGCTCCGGGTTGCGGAGGAGCTTGAACGAGAGGTCCTCCTCCTTCCACTCGCCGAACGACGGGCGCTGGTTGAGGCGCTTGGCCGTGTCGAGCGACAGCTTCACGCCGACGTTCTCCTTGAGCTTCGGGCTGATGGAGATCACGTCGCCGATCGAGCAAGCGAAGGACGGCACGTTGACGCCGCGGCCGTTGACCTTCACGTGCCCGTGCAAGACGAGCTGGCGCGCCGTCTTCAGCGACGTGGCCACGCCCATGCGGCGGACGATGTTGTCGAGGCGCAGCTCGAGGGCGCGCAGCAAGTGGTCGCCCGAGGCCTCGCGGGCCTTGGACGCCTTGTTGACGAGCTGCTCGAACGGCTTCTCGTTCATCTGGATCAGGCGGCGAAGCTTCTGCTTCTCGCGCAGGCGGATGGCGTACGCCGACGGCTTGCCGCGCTGGGGCTTGGCCATGCCGGGCGTCGTCGGGCGCTTCTCGAGGACGCACTTCGTGTAGCACTTGTCGCCCTTGAGGAACAGCTTGGTCTGCTCGCGGCGGCAGAGCTTGCAGACGGATTCGATATAGCGGGACATTCTCTTACACTCTCCTGGCTTTGGGCGGGCGGCAGCCGTTGTGCGGCAACGGCGTCACGTCCTTGAGGGCGACGATGATCAGGCCGGCGTTGGCGAGCGACCGGACGGCCGTCTCGCGGCCCGGGCCGGGGCCCTTGATGAACACGGCGCACTGCTTGACGCCGAGCTCAACGGCCTTCTTGGCCACCTTGCCGGCGGTGATGCCGGCGGCGAAGGGCGTGCCCTTCTTGGTGCCGCGGAAGCCGGAGCCGCCCGCGGACGCCCAAGCGAGGACGTCGCCGCGGTCGTCGGCGAGCGACACGATCGTATTGTTGAAGGAACACTGGATGAAGACCTTCGCGAAGGTCAGGCTCTTCCAGTTCTTCTTCTTCGGGCCGGCCGAGGGCTTGCTCGTCGGCGCCGTCGTTTTTTCGTCAGCCATTATCAACCTCTGATTTTACCTTTTTAGAACTTGCTCCGCCGAGGGGTTACTTCTTCTCGGCGCTCTTGCCCACGCCCACCGTCTTACGGCGGCCGCGGCGCGTGCGCGCGTTGGTCCGAGTGCGCTGGCCGCGCACCGGCAGGTTGCGGCGATGCCGGTGGCCGCGGTAGGCCTGGATCTCCTGGAGGCGGCCGACGTTGGCCTGCACCTCGCGGCGCAGCTCGCCTTCCACCTTGTACTCCTTGGTCAAAAGCGTGTTGATGAGACCGACCTGGCTCTCGCTGAGATCCTTCACGCGAGTCTTCGGGTCGATCGCTCCGTTGAGCTTCTCAAGGAGCTTCTTCGACGTCGTCTGACCGACTCCGTAGAGATAGGTCAACGCCACGTCGATGCGCTTGTTCTTCGGCAAATCCACGCCTGCAACACGAGCCATGCTTCCTCCTAACCCTGCCTCTGCTTATGCTTCGGGTTCGAGCACAGCACGCGCACGACCCCGTTTCTCTTGACGACCTTGCACTTCTGACAAATCGGCTTGACGCTCGCTCTGACTTTCATGGTTATCGATTACTCCCGGAATGTGATACGGCCGCGCGTGAGGTCGTAGGGCGACAGCTCCAAGCGCACTTTGTCGCCGGGCAGGATCTTGATGTAGTGCATCCGCATCTTGCCCGAGATGTGCGCCAGGATCACCTTGCCGCCCGGGATCTCCACGCGGAACATCGCGTTCGGCAGCGCCTCGAGGATGCTGCCTTCCACTTCGATCTTGTCGTCTTTAGGCATGTTGTAAATCGTTTTCGCTCAGCAGAGCGTGAGGATCTCCGGTCCGTTCTCCGTGATGGCGATCGTGTGCTCGAAATGAGCGGACAAGCTGCCGTCCTTGGTGACGGCCGTCCAGCCGTCGGAAAGCGTCTCCACCTCGGGGCCGCCGGCGTTGACCATGGGCTCGACGGCGAGCACCAGGCCCGGCTGCAGCCGCATGCCCGTGCCGGCCTTGCCGAAGTTCGGCACCGGCGGGTCCTCGTGCAGCGCGCGGCCGATGCCGTGGCCGACAAAATCGCGCACGATGGAAAAGCCGTTGGCCTCGACGTGCTTCTGCACGGCGGCCGACACGTCGCCGAGGCGCGCGCCCGGGCGCATCTGGTCGATGCCCATGCTGAGCGACTCGCGGGTCACGTCCACGAGCTTCTGCGTGGAGGCCGGGATCTTGCCTACGGCCGCGGTGACGGCGCTGTCCGCGTAGAAGCCGCCCACGATGCAGCCGAAATCGAGACCGACGATGTCCCCCTCGGCGAGCTTGCGCTTGGCCGACGGGATGCCGTGCACGACCTCCTGGTTGATGGAGACGCACAGGCAGCCGGGAAAACCGTGATAGCCGAGGAAGGCCGGCTTGGCCTTCTTCTTGGCGAGCTCCGAGGCCGCGAGCTTGTCGAGCTCGAGCGTGGTCGTCCCGGGCTGGGCGGCGGCGGCGAGCAGCTTCAGCGTGCCCGCGACGATCGCGCCCGCTTCGCGCATGAGGCCGATCTCCTTGGCGCTCTTGAGCTCGATGGTCTTGGTCGAGAACATCAGCGCTTGACCGCCATGAGACCGTCGATGATCTTGCTCACGTCGGCGGTGACCTTAGCCGGCTGCTGAGCGGCGTCGACCTGCTCGAAGAGACCCTCCGCCTTGTAGTAGGCGATGAGCGGGCTCGTCAGGTCGTCGTAGACCATCAGCCGCTTCTTGGCCGTGGCCTCGGAGTCGTCGTCGCGCTGCACGACGTCGCCGCCGCAGAGGTCGCACTTGCCCTCGGCCTTCGGCGGCTTCGTCAAAACGTTGTAGACCTCGCCGCACTTGGCGCAGACGCGGCGCGACGTCAGGCGCTTGAGCGTCTCGGCCTGGCTGAGATCGAGGAGGATCACGCGGTCGACCGCGGAGCCGTGCTGCTTGAGCATCCCGTCCAAAGCCTGCGCCTGCTCCACGTTGCGCGGGAAGCCGTCGAGCAGATAGTTGCGGCCGGCCTCGAGCTTGCCGGCGACCATCTCCGTCACGACCGTGTCCGGCACGAGCTTGCCGTTCTTGACGTACTCGGCCGCCTTCTCGCCGAGCGGCGTCTTCTGCGCCATCTCCGCGCGGAAGATGTCGCCCGTCGACAGGTGCGTGAAGCCGTACTTGGCCGCGAGCGCCTTGCTCTGCGTGCCCTTTCCGGAACCCGGTGCGCCGAGGAGAACGAGGATCATGCCTTTGCGATCAGCTCCCCACGTTGAACCAGCGTTGGCGCAGCTTGCTCTTCTTCAGGAAGCCCTCGTAATGGCGCATGATGAGCTGCGCCTCGAGCTGGCCCATGGTGTCCAGGGCGACGCCGACGACGATCAGCAGCGCCGTGCCGCCGAAGAAGAACGGGATGTTCATGTGCGTCCGAGCCCAGTCGGGCAGGACGCAGATGACGGCCACGAACGTGGCGCCGCCGAGGGTGATGCGGTCGAGCACCCACTCGACGTACTTCGCCGTCGACTCGCCGGGGCGATAGCCGGGGATGAAGCCGCCCGACTTCTTCATGTTGTCGGCCAGGTCCTCGGGGTTGATCGAGACGGAGTTGTAGAAGTAGCAGAAGAAGACGATCAGCGCGGCGTAGGAGACCTGATAGATCCAGTTGCCGCGGTTCATGAAGTCCTGGACCTTTTGGGCCCACGCCGCGTTCGGCGAGAACTGCACGACCGTCATGGGCACGGCCATCAGCGAGATCGCGAAGATGACGGCGATGACGCCGGACTGGTCGACCTTGAGCGGCAGGTAGCTCTGCGAGCCGCCGTACATCTTGCGGCCGACCACGCGCTTGGCGTACTGCACGGGGATCTTGCGCTGGGCGGTCTCCACCCAGACGACGGCGACCAGCACGACGAGCAAGGCCGCGACGAGGAGCAGCGCCTGCACCAAGCCGATTTCCTCGGCCTGGATGAGGCGGACGAGGTTGATCGTCGCCGAGGGGATGCGCTCGACGATGCCGGCGAAGATGATCAGCGAGACGCCGTTGCCGACGCCGAGCTCGGTCACCTGCTCGCCGAGCCACATGATGAAGACCGTGCCGGCCGTGAGCGTGAGCACGGTGACCATGTAGAAGCCCGCCGACGGATTGGAGACGACCGGCAAGTGGCCGGGCGTGGGCATCTTCGTGATGGCGATGGTCAGGCCGAAGCTCTGGAACGCCGCCAGCGCCAGCGTCAGGTAGCGGGTGTAGTTGTTGAGCTTGCGGCGGCCCAGCTCGCCCTCGCGGGCGAGGCGGTCCAGGTGCGGGATCACATGCGCGCCCTGCAGCAGGCTCATGATGATCGAGGCGTTGATGTACGGCATCACGCCCATCGAGAAGATCGAGAAGCGCGCCAGCGCGCCGCCCGAGAAGATGTTCAGGAAGCTCAGGATGCCGCCCCGCTGAGCCTCGAAGATGGCCTTCAACGCGTCGCCGTTGATCCCGGGGATCGGGATCGCGGCGCCGACGCGGTAGATCGCTAGGGCTCCGAGAGTATAGAGGATCTTCTTGCGGAGATCCGAGCTCTCGAAGAGATCGGCGAACTTATTGACCATCGCGGCGTCGGCCATCTTTTAGCGCGCCACCACGTCGGCCTTGCCGCCGGCCTTCTCGATCTTCGCCTTCGCCGACGCGGAGAACGCGTGCGCGCTCACCGTGCGGGCGCTCTTGAGCTCGCCGTCGCCGAGGACCTTCACGGGCGAGCGGCCGTTGATGAGGCCGTGGATCTTGAGGGCGTCGAGCGTGACGTCCTTCTGGTTCTTGAAAACGCGCTCGATCGACTCGAGGGAGACGACCTGGTAGACGACCTTGAAGGCGCCGTTGGTGAAGCCCCGCTTCGGGATGCGGCGCAGCAGCGGCGTCTGGCCGCCTTCGAAGCCGATCAGCTTGCCGTCGCCGGAGCGAGAGCGCTGACCCTTCTGACCCTTCGTCGCCGTCTGACCGTGACCGGAGCCTTCGCCGAAGCCGATGCGGATCCGCCGCTTCCGCGCCCCGGGCATCATGTGGATGTTGGAGAGAGTGATGGCGCCGGTGGAAGGCGCGGAAGCGGCGGAATTATTGGATTCCTTCGCCTCGGTCTTCTTGGCCGTCGCTTTTTTCACCGGCTTCTCGCTTGCGCTCTTCGCCGTCTTCGTCGTCTTCTTCGCCATGGTTGAACTCTCTCTCAGATTCGTATCGACTTATCCACTAACGGTGCACGCGTGCGCAGTTGGTGGATAACTTTCTCGCCTTACTTGCCCCGCAGCCTCGCGATGTCCTCGGCCGTGCGCAGCTGGCGCAGGCACTCGAGGGTGGCGCCGACCACGTTGAAGGCGTTGCGGCTGCCCAAGCTCTTGGTCAGGACGTTCTTGACGCCGGCCGCCTCGAGGACAGCGCGCACGCCGCCGCCCGCGATGACGCCCGTGCCGGGAGCCGCGGGCTTCATCCAGACCGTGCCGGAGCCGAACTTCGCGATCACCTCGTGCGGGATCGTCTCGTTGAGCACCGGGAACTTGACCAGGTTCTTCTTCGCCTGGGCGTTGCCCTTCTGGATCGAGGCCTGGACTTCCTTGGCCTTGCCGAGTCCCGTGCCGACCGTGCCGTTGCCGTCGCCGATGACGACGAGCGCCGAGAACGAGAAGCGCTTGCCGCCCTTGACGACCTTGGCGACGCGGTTGATCGCGACGACGGTCTCCTTGAAGCCCATCTCGTCGCGCTCGGGGCGCTCGCGGCGCGGACCGCGGCCGCGCGGGCCGCCGTGGCCGCCGTGACCGCCGTAGCCGCCGCGGCGCTGTTCCTGATGAGCGGGCGCGTGGGCCGCAGCGGGAGCGGGAGCAGGAGCGGCCGCCTGGGGCGCCGCCGGGGTATTCTCGGTATTCTCAGCCATGATAAATCCTCTCTTCTCCGTTAGAACTCGAGTCCGCCGGCGCGCGCCGCTTCAGCGAGGGCCTTGATGCGGCCGTGATAGATGTGGCCGCCGCGGTCGAACGCGACCTGCTTCACGCCGGCCGCCAGGGCCTTCTTCGCCAACGCCGAGCCGACCTTCTTGGCCGCCTCGACGTTCTTGGCCGACTGCGCCTTGCCGCCCTTGATCTCCTTCTCGAGCGAGGAGGCGAACGCCAGCGTCTTGCCGTTGGCGTCGTCGACGACCTGGGCGTAGATGTACTTGAGGCTGCGGTGCACGGTCAGGCGCGGGCGGCCGTTGCTGATGGTCGTCTCGCGAACCGAGTCACGCGTGCGCTGCTGCCGGTACTGATATCGGGTCCACTTATCTTTCATCGTTCTCTCTCAACTACTTCTTGCCGCCCGCTCCGGCGCCGGCGCCCGCGGCCGTCTTACCGGCCTTCTTGCGGATGTGCTCGCCCTGGTAGCGGATGCCCGTGCCCTTGTAGGGCTCGGGCTTGCGCAGCTCGCGGATATCGGCGGCCGTCTGGCCGACGAGCTCCTTGTTGGAGCCCGAGATCGTCAGCTGCGTCTTCTTCGCGTCGACGGCGACCGTGACGCCCTTCGGCGCCTCGAACGTCACCGGGTGCGACTTGCCGAGCGTCATCGTGATCTTCTGGCCGGCGACTTCGGCGCGGAAGCCGAGGCCGACGATCTCGAGGACCTTCGTGAAGCCGGTGGACGCGCCCTGAACGAGGTTGTTCAGCTTGGCGCGCGACATGCCGTAGATCGCCGAGGCGTCCTTCTGGGCCTGGAGATCCGCGGTGAGAAGGATCGTGCCGTTCTTCACCTCGGCCTTGACGACCGGGTGGAGGGCTTCCTTCAGCTCGCCCTTGGGGCCCTTGGCCGTCACGACGCCGTTGGCGACGGAGACCTGGACTCCCTGCGGGATGACGACGGGCATTCTTCCGATGCGGGACATATCAGCTCACCAAACCTGGCAGAGGACTTCTCCGCCGACCTTCTTCTCTTGCGCCTGCTTGTCCGTCACGACGCCCTGCGACGTCGAGAGGATCGTCACGGCGAAACCGGCGCGCGCGCGGGATGTCGTCGTAGCCGCGGTAGATGCGCAAGCCGGGCTTCGACACGCGCTTGATGCCGCGGATGACGGCTTCCTTCGTGGGCGAGTACTTGAGGAACACGCGGATCGTGCCCGACTTGCCGCCGGGGTTGAACAGCGTCTTGAAGTTGGCGATGAAGCCCTCGTCCTTGAGGATGCGGACGACCTCCATCTTCAGCTTCGAATACGGGACGTCCACGCGGTCTTTCTGACGCGTGTTCGCGTTGCGGATGCGGGTCAACAAGTCGGAAATGGGATCCATTGTCTCAGTCCTACCAGGAAGATTTCTTGACGCCGGGGATCTGCCCCTGGTGCGCCATCTTGCGGAAGCAGATGCGGCAGAGGCCGAAGTCGCGGTAGTAGGCGCGCGGGCGACCGCAGATCTGGCAGCGGTTGCGGTAGCGCGTCGTGAACTTCTGCGGCTTGCGCATCTTTGCGGTCCAAGCGGTGGTGGCCATAGTTATCTCTTAGTGTCGGTTTAAGCGGCGACGGCCTCGCGGGACTCCTTCTTGGCCGCTTCCTTCTGCTTGTACGGCATGCCCATGGTCTGCAGGAGCTCGAACGCCAGGTCGTCGTTGCCGGCGGTGGTGACGACGGTGATGTTCATGCCGCGCTGCTTGGGCGACTTCTCGACGTTGATCTCCGGGAAGATCAGCTGCTCGCGCAGGCCGAGGTTGTAGTTGCCGTTGCCGTCGAAGCCGCGAGGCTCGAGGCCGCGGAAGTCGCGGATACGCGGGATCGCCGTGGAGATCAGGCGGTCCATGAACTCCCACATCCGGTCGCCGCGCAGCGTGACGCGCACGCCGATGGGCATGCCCTCGCGCAGCTTGAAGTTCGAGATCGACTTCGTGGCGCGGCGGATCTGCGGCCACTGGCCGGTGATCATCGCCAGCTCCTCGCGGGCGGCATCCAGCATCTGGATGTTGTCGCGCGCCTCGGAGACGCCGATGTTCACGACGACCTTGACGAGCCGCGGAACCTGGAACGGGTTCTCGAAAGCGTGCTTGTCCATCAGCGCGGGCACGACCTTCTCGGCGTAGTGCTTCTTGAGCCGGGGCGTCTCGTGCTTGACCTCCTTGCCGTCGGAGGTCTTCATCGTCGGGCCCGCCGTCTTGGCGGCCTTCGCCTCGAGACCGGCCTTGCGCTGCGCCTCGGCCTTCGCCTTGGCTCTCGCCGCC
>Ga0265338_10010747_pt1 | contig 10683 bp, 11 predicted proteins | sample 42126metaG_FD_193579 | JGI IMG/M metagenome (GOLD analysis project Ga0265338, IMG submission 193579) | Rhizosphere microbial communities from Carex aquatilis grown in University of Washington, Seatle, WA, United States - 4-21-26 metaG | ecosystem: Host-associated > Plants > Roots > Rhizosphere... | reverse complement strand
AACGCTGGTGTGCTTCGCCCTCGACGAGGAGGCAGGAGCATTCCGAAAAAGAGCGGTGACAATTCCCGATGTCTCAATCCTCATCACGGGCATCGGGCGCAAGAATGCTGAGGCTTCCCTGCGCCGGTATCTCGTGAAAAACCTGCCCCGGCTGGTTTTGACCTGCGGTTTCGCCGGCGGCCTGAATCCGGATCTGGCTGTTGGCGACGTGGTTTTCATGACCGGCTATTCCGCGCTGGAAGAGCGGCTGGCCGACGCGGATGCGAAGCTGGCGAATTTTTTAACCGCCTCGCGCATCGCCACCACCGCCGCCGAAAAGAAGAAATTACGCGAGGAAACCGGCGCGGACATCGTCGAAATGGAATCGGGGGCGATTCTGGCGGTCTGCCGCGAAAGCCAGATTCCATGCGCGATGGTGCGGGTGGTTTCAGACGCAGCCAACGAAGATTTGCCACTCGATTTCAACGCGCTTTCCAGGCCGGACATGAGCCTGGATTACGATAAATTGCTTTGGGCGGTTGCAAAATCGCCGCTTAAAATTGGCGCGCTGATGAGATTGCACAAGAACACCCGGTTCGCTGCGGAATGCTTGGCAGCCGTGCTGGAGGAATTTACTTCCCCGTGACCTGCGATTCGCCGGGTGCCGGCGCGGGTTTTTCCTTCGCGTGCTGGCTGTAGCTGATGAACGCCGCGCCAATCATGATCAAAATCACGCCAACCCAGCGTGTGGCGGAAACCTGTTCGCCAAGAAACCAGATCGCCGCGAAGGTCGCGAACACGAAACTCAACGCGGTGAGCGGCCAGAGAAAGCTGATTTCACTTTTCGACATCAAAATCAGCAGGCAGCCGAAAAACAGCGCCTCGAAAAGCACGCCGAGCAGGATTTGCGGGTTGGTGACGCCGGCCTTGAAGACGCGGAAAATCTCGGCGGCAGTGTAGCCATTCATGTCGCCGATGTGCGTCATGCCCTTTTTCAACAGGATGACGCCGGTGGACTCGAACACGAGCCCGACAATCAAAATCAAAAGCAGTTTTATCATAAATTCTTTTGCTGGCAGGGACGCGCTGCCGCGCGTCCGGCGGTGCGGCAGCACCGCCCTACCGATTTCTACAGATCCTGGTAACGAATCAGTTCGATGCCGAGCTTTTTCACCAGTTCCTTCACGCGCGGGCTGACGAGGGCGTCGAATTCATCTTTAGATTTGTCGAGCGACGGATGCGAGTAAAGCTCGGAATCGCCCGGCGGCAGTTCCGGCAGCAGTTTCAAAATGTATTCCTCGTCCACCCGGGCATTTTGCAACAGGCCGAACGTAATCTGTGCGTGCTTGATGCCGCGCCGGCGGAGCGGTTCGCGGGCGCGGCTGGAAAGCCATTCGTAAATCGCTGCGTGCAAGATGCGGTAAAACCAGCGCCCGCTGGCCATGCGTCGGCTGCGCGCAAGGCAATCGCGCGTCAACCGTATCCGTTTGACGCCGAATTTCTCCGCGTCTTCCATCAGGATATTGAAAATGACGGGATGCAGGTGCAGGTGGAGATGGCCATTGACGTGGTCGAGCGGCAGGCCGATGGCGTGGAATTTTTCAAACTGCGCGCGGATTTCGGCGCGAAGCTGTTCGCGCAGGTTGCGCTTGAAAAAGTAACTCATACCGACACTGACCGGATTGTTTGAAAATTCGCCGCGGGAGTTCACGAGGCCGGGTATTTTTTCCGGCGGCAGCGCGGAATGGCCCATCAGCAAAGTGAGGTGTAGGCCGATGCCGAGTTTTGGATTTTCTTTCGCAAGCTTCACGGCCTCATCAAAGCCGGATTCATTCACCATCAAGCTTGCGGTGGTCAAAATGCCTTCGCGATGTGCCCGGATGACGGCGGCGTTGACGGAGGATGAGAGCCCGAAATCGTCGGCATTGACGATTAACCGGCGGAATTCAGAACCGGCCATAGCTGGGTGAGGTTGAACCGGCGGCGAAGCGCAACCACGACTGCAAAATCAATGCTAGCTTGTGCGGCTTGCTCAATTTCAGCGGCTCAGGTCCGAAGACATTGAATTTTTCGCGCTCAAGTTTTTGCAGAAGCCTCCAATAGACCGACCCCATCAATTCGGCGGCAATCATCGCCTTGCGGTCTTCGGCGGGCAGGGTTTGTTGTGCGATTTGATAAAAGTTTTTCGCACGTGCCGCAACGTCGCCGGCAAGCTCAAAATAGCGTTCGGAGTATTTTGAATTCAGAATTTCGTCCCCGGTGATGTTGAATTTCTTCAATTCGGATTGCGGCAGGTAAATCCGCCCGCGCGCGGCATCGGTTTTCACGTCGCGCAAAATGTTCGTGAGTTGAAGGGCTTTTCCCAAATAAACCGCATAGTCGCGGCAAGCCGGGTTTTTGTAGCCGAAAATTTCAACGCTCAAAAGCCCGACGACGGACGCGACATGGTGGCAATACTTTTCCAGCGCCTCAAAATCTTCGTAGCGCTTGATGTCCAAATCCATTTCACAGCCCTTGATGAGATCGTCGAACAATTCAAACGGCAAATGAAATTGCCGGATGACGGGCTGGAGTTCCTGGTTGACGGGAAACCGCGGTGATTGATTTTCGCAGGCGCGCTTCACATCGGCGCGCCATTCGGCGAGCTGCGTGCGCCGCGTTTCCACCGGCACGGTTTCATTGTCGGCCACGTCATCCACTTCACGGCAGAAGGCATAGAGCGCGGACATGGCGTCACGTTTGGCGCGCGGCAGGAGAACGAAGGCAAGCGCAAGATTGGAGGCGCTTTTGCGGGTGATGGCGCGGCTGTGTTGCATCACAACTGGGGCGACGGAGGCGGCGGTTGTTCCGCCTCGCGAAGGGGCGGCAGGCCGCCGGTCTCGGCGAGTGTGGGATTGGTGTGGCGGTGTCCGCGATGACGCCCGCCTCGGCGTTGCCGGACAAGTTCCTTGATGTCGCCGGCACCTTTTTGGAACTGTTCACGATGACTCTTCCGATGGTGATGATGTTTGCGCTGGCGTTTTCCACTTTTGTGAAGTGAAAGCGCCCAGAGAAGAGCAGCCAACGTCACCAGCACAATGGCTCCCAACATGATCAGAAAGTCCACCCATTCCGGCATTAGCCATCTGGCGAGGGATATTTTATCGTTGTTCATGCGATGATCAGGCTTCGTTCACCGCGCCGTCGCCGACCTGCATATCGAGCCGCTGCATCCGGTAACGGAGCGAATGGCGGGTGAGTTTGAGTCTTTCGGCGGCGCGTGTCAGGTTGAAATCGCTTTGCGACAGCGCATCGGCAATCAACTCCCGCTCGGCCCGTGTCAGGGCATCGTCGAGCGATTCGTCCGGTGCCGGCTGGGCAGGCGAATTCCTGGCCAGCCGCGCCTCGATTTGAAAATCCGGCAGACTGGACGGCTGGATGTCATGCGCGGTTTCCAGAATCAAAGCGCGCTCAATGGCGTTGCGCAATTCACGGACGTTGCCGGGCCAGCGGTGCAGCAGCATTTTCTGCCGGGCTGCGGGCGCGAGGCCGTCCACGTTTTTGTTCATCGTTGCACGGAACATTTTAAGAAAATGCCCGGCGAGCAGCAGCACGTCGTCGCCACGGTCGCGCAATGGAGGCAGCTGGATTTGCACGACGTTGAGCCGGTGAAACAAATCCTCGCGGAACTGGCCGCCGGCGATGGCCTGCGCGATGTCGCGGTTTGTCGCGGCGACGAGCCGGACATTGACGCGCAGCTCCTGCGTGCCGCCGACGCGCGTGAACGTGCCGTCCTCGAGGAAACGGAGCAGCTTGGCCTGGAGCGGCTTGCTCATGTCGGCGATTTCATCGAGAAAAATCGTGCCGCCGTCGGCCTCCTCGACCCGTCCGGATTTTTGCTTGATTGCGCCGGTGAACGCGCCCTTTTCGTGGCCGAACAACTCGCTTTCGAGCAGCGTTTCGGGAATCGCGGCGCAATTGATGCGGGTGTAATTCGCTTCTCGCCGCCGGCTCAAATGGTGCAACGCGCCGGCGACCAGTTCCTTGCCGGTGCCGCTCTCGCCGAGAATCAAGACACGGGCGTCAGTCTGCGCGACGGTCTGGATCAATTTTTTCAGTTCCCGCATTCCCGGTGATTCGCCGACGATCTGGTCGAGCGTGATAACTTCACCGGCGCGGGAGCGCAATGCGGCGTTTTCCCGCAGGAGCCGGTGGCGTTCGGCGCATCGTGCCACAGCATGAAGCAATTCCTCGGGCGCAAACGGCTTGGCGACGTAGTCAATCGCGCCGGACTTGATGGCTTCGACGGCGAGCTTGGGCGTCGCGTAAGCAGTGATCATGAGCACGGGCAATTCCGGCCACTGGTTGCGCATCCGGGCCAGAAATTCGTAGCCGCTCATCCCGCCGAGCCGCGCATCGGTGATGACCATGAAAAATTCCTCGCGCGCGAGCAGTTCCAGCGCCTCCTCGGCGGATTCGACGGCGCGCGCGGCATACCCCTCGTCCTTCAGCACCGTCTGCAACGACAGGCGCATGTTCTTCTCGTCATCCACGACGAGCACGGGTGGCAGCAGCACGCTCATGTTTGGGACAATTTCATCAGCGCTTTGGCAGGGAAGAATAGGAGAAATTTCGCACCTTGGCCAGACTTGGATTCGAGGTGCACCGTGCCGCCGTAAAGCTCAACGTTGTGTTTCACGATGGCGAGGCCGAGGCCGGTGCCCTTTTCCTTGGTCGTATAATAAGCCTCAAAGATGCGCCCGGTCTTGTCCGGCGGAACGCCCGGACCGTCGTCGCGCACGGAAATTTCGATGGAATAATCGCGGGTGCAATCGGCGGCGACAAACACGTTGCCCTTTTGGCCGAGCGCTTCATGCGCATTTTGCAGGAGGTTCACGAGGATTTCCGACAGGTGGCCGCGTTGCATCAGCAATGGCGGAAAATGTGCGGCATATTCACTGTGAATTTTGATCTGGGTCGGCACCGCCGGCGGAAACACCTGCGCAATGGCGCGATCAATTTCGGCGACGACATCCAGTTTCTCGACGCGGCCTTCGCTCAGTTGCGCGTAACCCGTGATTTGCGTGATCACGCGGTCGGCGCGCGCGACCTCCTCCTGGATGATTTCGATTTGCTGCGACGCGTTGGCCTTGCCGTCGCGCAGCGAGCGTTGCAGCGAGAACGCGGCGTTGTTGATGACGGTCAGAGGGTTTTTGATCTGGTGTGCGAACTCGGCGGCGAGCCGCCCCGCCGAGCGCAACTGGGTTTCGCGCGCGGCGAATTCACCCGCTTCTTCCACGGCGATCTGCTGGCGTTCCAGCAAGAGTTGCGCGCCGTAACAGCCGCCCGTCACCAGCAGCAGGACCGCCATCCGCAACACAAACGGTTCTCCCCAATCGTCGGGCTGCGCGTCCAGCCCGCTCAATAACTTTGGGTCGATATTACTGTCCCTGAAAATGTCCAATGCGCCAACCGACACGTAGCACAGGCTGATGGCGACATTCAGAAACAGCTGGGAAAAGCCCGGTGGCACGCTCACGGCATTACGGACGATCAGCGTGACAAACAGCCAGAACAAAACGCTGTCCAATCCGCCCGATAACGACGCCAGCCCCGCGATAAACAGTCCGTCCACCAGACTGCTCGTGACGACCGTCCATTGCACCACGGCCAGCGGCAATTGTTCCGCGCGAATCAGTGCCGCCGCAAAAAATACATTTGCCAGAATGTAAAACCAAAAAACGAATTGCACGGTTTCCACCATCAAGTCCGACATGCTCAATGCCAGGCCGGTCCACGCAGCGGAATGGAAGGAATACAAGATCATCCCGATGAACACCGCCTTGACTGGCAGCATGATGTCCCGCTCCATGATTTCGATGCGGCGGAGCAGGCGCTGCGGGTCGGGTGCCGGAATTTCAAACAGGACCGGCAACCGCTTGAGCCATTGCTGATGGCTGGGCTTCATAAATCAAAACTTGAAACTGAAAATCTATTTCAACTTCAACGCGCGTGCCGCGATTTTTTCCGCCGGCCACAACCGGCCGCTGCCTTCGTAGCCGCACGACAGCATTCCCGCGTCCGGCCCGATGAACTCCGCTCCGCGCAATTTCAGGATCCTCACATTTTCCTGTGTGGCCGGGTGCAGCCACATCTTCCCGTTCATTGCCGGCGCAATCAAAATCTTCGCCTTGGGATTCAGCGCCAGCGCGATGCACGTCAGCGCGTCATCGGCAATGCCATGCGCCAGTTTCGCAATCACGTTGGCCGTGGCGGGGGCGATGAGCAGCAAATCAGCCGCGTCTGCAAGCTCGATGTGCGTCGGCTTCCAGCCTTCGTCCTCGTCGTAAAGATTCGTGACGACCGGATTGCGTGTAAGCGTCTTGAACGGCAGCGGCGTGATGAACCGCTGCGCATCCGCCGTCATCACCACACGCACGTCGCATTTGGCCTTCGTCAGCAACGACGCCAGATCCGCCGCCTTGTGCGCGGCGATGGAGCCCGTGACTCCGAGAACGATTTTCTTTGAAACACTCATGCCTGACTTTAATCCAAAATCCTTGCCGCACAAACCGCTAATCTTCGTCCACACTTGCCGTTTAGCGGCTAAATCTCCGGTGAAAGTGATCGCGCCACCCGCATTTTCTCCGACTCGACAATTGCCAGCGCCCGCCGCAAATCCTCCGCAATGGAGGTGCTGATCAGAAGATAGTCGAAATTGTTCCATTGCGCGATTTCCTGGCGTGCCACGGCCAGCCGCTTCTGGATTTCCGCCGCCGAATCCGCCGCGCGGTTTTTCAGTCGCGTCTCCAGCATCGCGACTGACGGCGGCGTCAGGAACACCGACACCAGCGCGCGCTTCAATTCCGGCTCCGCCTTCACCCGCCCACGAATCGTTGCCGCGCCCTGCACATCCACGTTCAGCAAAACGTCCCGGCCCGAACGCAGCTTGTCCAGCAGTTCGGATTTCAAAATGCCGTAGCTCCGGCCAAAAACGGTTGCGTGCTCGATGAATTCACCTGTCTTCATGCGCCGCTCAAATTCCTCCTCGCTCAAAAAATAATAATCCACACCGTTCTTTTCGCCAGGACGCGGCTCACGCGTGGTGCAGGTGACCGCCCGCACCATGTCCGGACGCGACGCGAGCAGTTGATTGCACAAAGTCGTCTTGCCGCCGCCCGACGGCGCGGAAATCAAAATCAACAGCGGAGCGGAATTTTTATTCCGGCCTCCGACTTCTGGCTTCTGGCTTCTGGCTTTCATTCCACATTCTGCGCCTGCTCGCGGAACCGTTCCAGCTCCGCCTTCAGCGTCACCACCTCGCGCGAAATCACCGCATCGTTCGCCTTCGAGCCGATGGTGTTGATTTCGCGGTTCATTTCCTGCGCGAGAAAATCCAGCGTCCGGCCCACCGGCTCCTTCGATTTGCGGCAGTCCTCGAACTGCTGGAAATGGCTTTGTAGCCGCGTTAATTCCTCCGTGATGTCCGAGCGGTCGGCGAACACAACGACCTCTTTCAACAATCGCTCGTCGTCCGGCGCGATGGATTCAATGCCTGCGGCTTTGATCCGTTCCAGCAGATGCTGGCGGTAATTTTCCGTCGTCTGCGGCGACTGCTTCAGGATTTTCCCCGCGCTCTGGCGCATCACGCCGATGCGCAACGACAAATCCTCCGCCAGGTGCGCGCCCTCGCGCTCGCGCATTTTCACCAGCGCCGACAGCGCCTGCTTGAGCGCCTTATCCACCACCGGCCAGATGCTTTCCGCGTCCACCAATTCCTCGTCCGTCTGGAAAACGCCCGGCGCGCGCAAAATCTGGTCCAGAGAGACTTCGCCCGATATTTTCAACGACTTCGCCAGCCGCGCTAGCTCCGTCGCGTAGGCCTTGGCCAGCGGCAGGTTGATATGCGCCCGCGCCGCCGACTTGCCGTCCGCCGCGTGGATGCCGATGCGGGCCGTGACGCGCCCGCGCGCGACCTGCGCGTTGATGGCGTCACGCACCGGCGATTCGAGCATTTCCAACTCGCGCGGCAGGTTCACGGAAATTTCCGGCTGCCGGCGGTTGACCGCGCTCAACTCAACGGTGATTTTGAAGCCGTCCCGCGCGCATTCGCCGCGCCCGTAGCCCGTCATGGATTTCATCCGGCGTAATATGCGAAATTCCCCCGCCGCAGGCGAATAAATTTTACCGCAGCATCGTAATCCTAATCATAATCTTAATCTGCTGAAACCGATTACGATTAAGAGCAGGATTATGATTACGACGGCCGAATGAATAATCAAATTTGACGCGGTGAAAACGAGGGTTTAGCGTTCGACGCATGGATTTGCCACGCCGATTTACCTACGGTCCGCAGTGGAAGCAAATCATGGTTATGTTTGTATTGGGCGCTGTCATACTGGCTCTCGCAGGTAGAACGTCTCTCGGATTTGGCCTGGCACTTGGATTCCTGCCCCTGTCATTTGGGTTGATGGGAACGGTGCGCCGGCTTTTTCTCCCGCGATTTCTTGAGTTGAGGCAGGACACGCTTTCGATCTCAACTGGATTCTATCAGGCAAAAGTCACGGAGATTCTATATGCCGACATCGGGCAGACATCGGAGGTCAAGCGCGGGCGCATGAAAACTTTTTATCTGCGAACAAAAGAACGCACATTTGAAATCAATTCCATACTGTTGCCGAACACGGCCAGCTACATTGCGGTCAGAGATTTCATAACCTCACGCGTTATACCCAAAGAAAAAATTGTTCCACCGATTGAAGCCGGAAAGTATTGCTTCAGGTGCAGCTATGAAGGCAAAGGCGAAATTTATGATTCCAATGGCGGGATTCTCTGGCGCTTCAATACCTTGCATAAACGCCCGCACTATCCGTATGGATTGTTTCGATTGCCCGATTTTGTTGTCCATGACAAGTCGGACAAAGAGATATTCAGGATAAAACTCGAACGAAAATGGTCGCTGGGTCAATTTGTGATGCTCGAAAATGGTCTGCCGGTCTGCACCATCAATCAGCGGAGCTTTCTGCGGAACAAATTCACCCTCAACTTTACCAGCGGACAGAAATGGGTCTTCCGAATGCCGTTGTTCACCGTGAAATTTGGAGGCATGTCAGAAACGGGTGAAAGAATTCGAGTTCGCTTTTGGAGCCATAATATCTGGTATGTGATGATTGATACCAAGGCTGATAGCGCACAATTAGCAGTCGCTTTGGCATTCATTCATCGCGAACGGCTGCGGTTCAATTAACACCCATTGCCCTCCAGTTTAGGCTTTCACGCGCAATAATTTCAGCGCCTTCCGGAAATCTTCCGGCAGCGGCGATTCAAAGCTCATTTCCTTTTCCGTGCGTGGATGGATGAATGCAAGTTCGCGCGAATGAAGCATCACGCGCGGCGCGGCGTAGCCAGTCGTCTCCGCGAGCTTCTTGTTTTGCTTTGCACCGTAGGTTTCGTCGCCCACGAGCGGATGGCCGATGAATTGGAAATGCACGCGAATCTGGTGTGTCCGGCCGGTGTGGATTTGCGCTTCAACAAACGTCGCGGCATTTAATTTTTCGAGAACGCGCCAGCTCGTGTGCGCGGCGCGGCCGGATTCGTCGTCGCTCGCGGTCATGCGCTTGCGATGCGACGGATGCCGCGCGATTGGCACGCGGATTTCGCCGGAGTCGCGCGCGAGTTCGCCGCAGACAATAGCGTTATAAATCTTTTCCACGCGCCGTTCGGCAAATTGTTTCGAGAGCGCGAGGTGCGTCTCGTCATTTTTGGCCACGACGAGGCAGCCGCTGGTTTCCATGTCGAGCCGGTGGACGATGCCGGGCCGCGCCACGCCGCCGATGCCGCTCAATTCCCCGGCACAATGATGCAGCAGTGCGTTGACAAGCGTGTGTTCCTCGTGCCCGGCGGAGGGGTGAACGACAAGACCGGCGGGTTTGTTCAGCACGAGCAGCGATTTATCCTCGAACAAAATGTCGAGCGGGATCTCCTCCGGTTGCGCCTCGGCTGGCCGGGCGTCAGGCCAGTGGATATCAATTTCTTCACCAGCGCGAGGCGAATGTGTGGGTTTGGCAATCTTGCCGTTCACGCGGATGTGGCCTTGTTCGATGAGCCGTTGCAGCGCGCCACGCGAGGCGGCCGGGAATTTCGTCCGCAGAAACGTGTCGAGCCGTTCGCTGGGCAGCGATTTCTCGACAATGAAATTTTCCGTGCGCGAGGGCATGACGAATCAATCCGCCGCAGGCTTCGGCGTGTGTTCGTTTTTCCAGGTGATGAGGAAAATCAGCCCGACGCCGGTGCAGATGGCGGTGTCGGCGACGTTGAAGGCGGGAAAGCCGAGTTCGCCGCCGTCCCGTTGTTGCAGGTAAAAATAGATGAAATCCACGACGGCGTGGCGGGTGGGAAGCAGGCGGTCGGTGAGGTTGCCGGCGATACCGCCGAAAATCAGGCCGAAGGCGATCTGGCCGGGCAGCGTGTGGGAGTCGAAATGGTGCCGCGAGAGAAACAATGCGACGAAAGCGAGCAACGCGATTAACGCCAAGGCGTTGTTATTGCCGCTAAACCGGCTCCAGGCCGCGCCGGTGTTGACCCAGTGGACGAATCTGAAGAAACCATCAATCACGACCCGCTCGTCGCCGATTGAGAGATTCTTAATCACAAGCCACTTGGTGAACTGGTCGAGCGCGAGGACCACCAGCGCGAGGGCGGCGATGCGGCGGTTGGATTTCTGGA
>Ga0265338_10010746_pt1 | contig 10684 bp, 8 predicted proteins | sample 42126metaG_FD_193579 | JGI IMG/M metagenome (GOLD analysis project Ga0265338, IMG submission 193579) | Rhizosphere microbial communities from Carex aquatilis grown in University of Washington, Seatle, WA, United States - 4-21-26 metaG | ecosystem: Host-associated > Plants > Roots > Rhizosphere >... | reverse complement strand
TTTCATTTTTGATTGTTTAGTTCAAGAATAGCATAAGGGATTTGAAATATATGAACAAACAACAGATAATAAAAGCATTGGTGAAATTATAAGAAAAATTGGTGGGTAGTGGGACTATTTAATCTTAAGAAAGGCAGCGGTTCGGTAACCCGGAGCACCGGCGGCCTGGTGGTCAGTGGACGCTTTAAAAAAGACGCCCGCTTAAGCTCTGACTTTATACTTGGCACCATTGAAGACGGGGTGATAATTGTTGACCGTGATAACGTGGTGCACCTTTTTAATCCGGGAGCCAGCAACATCACCGGCTGGCTGGCGCCAGAAGCTGTGGGCAAAGACATAAACAGTGTTATGCCGCTGGTCAACGACAAAGGGGAACCGCTGCCAGCTCAGAATCATCCATTCACGCAGGCCCTAATTGAAGGCCACGTCGTCCGCGACAGTAATGCCAATTTACTTTCGCGTAATGGCCGGCAAACGGCTATATCCATAGTTGTCTCGCCAATTATTGAACGCGAAGGCCAGGAACCGGAAATAGCCGTGGGGGTATTCCGTGATATCACTAAGGAAAAGGCTCAGGAAGCCCAGCGCTCGGACTTTATCAGTACCGCCAGCCACGAGATGCGCACACCAATTGCCGCTATAGAAGGCTATCTGTCGCTGGCTATGAACGAAAAAATTACCAAGATTGATGAAAACGCCCGTAATTATATGGTCAAGGCTTTGGATTCCACCCATCACCTAGGGCAACTCTTTTAGGATTTACTGACCAGTAGTAAGGCTGACGACGGCCGCCTACAAAGCAACCCCGTAGTAATGGAGGTTGGTGAGATTACCCAAGAAGTTACCGAAGCCTCACGCTTTAAAGCCAGCGAAAAACGTCTGAACCTGAATTTCGTAGTAAGTAGCGATAAAGAGATAGCTGGCGGGAAGGTCGTGCGGCCGCTATATTATGCCTTCGTTGACCCGACACGTATGACTGAAGTGCTGCAAAACCTGATAGACAACGCCATCAAATACACGCCGGAAGGCTCTATCCAAGTACGTCTGACCGGCGATGTTCACACTGTTCAAATTCAGGTCCAAGATACTGGCGGCGGCATCCCGGCCGAGGACATCCCCCATCTGTTCCAGAAATTCTACAGGGTCGATAGCTCAGCCACCAGAACCATTGGTGGCACCGGACTGGGGCTCTATATCTGCCGCAAGATTGTTGAGCTTTACAGTGGCCGTATCTGGGTTGAGAGTCAGCTGGGCAAGGGCAGTACCTTCTTCATAAATTTGCCTCGTCTGACCACAGAACAGGCCCTGGATATTCAGAAGCGGCAGTCAAGTATAGTTAGCCCTTCAGAAAACATATGAAGATGATACAATTGTACTTAAAGACAAGCATAAGGATAATAAAGAATGGCTAAAATACTGCTCGTCGAAGATGACACTAACCTACGTGAAATCTTTGATATGCGCCTGAAGGCTGAGGGCTACCAGACGCTAGCCGCCAGCGACGGCGAAGAAGGTCTGGTGGTAGCTATGAAAGAAAAACCCGACCTGATTATCGCCGACGTCATGATGCCTAAATTGTCTGGTTTTGAGATGTTAGAAACGCTTTTTGCAGCTCCCGAAATGGCTGGCACCAAAGCCGTGATGATGACAGCTCTTGGCCAACCCGAGGACAGGGCTCGCGGCGAGAAGCTAGGCGTGGTAAAGTATTTAGTGAAATCCCAGGTAACTCTGGAAGATTTCGTAAGAGTGATTCGCGAGGTCTTGTCGCCAGACCCAGCGGCCACCGGGCCGGAGACAAACGCACCCAGCCCGACGAATTCTAGTTCAACAGTAAATAACAAAGAAAGCGAGATATCTATGCAAGATGACGCATCAACACCACAAGTAGATCAGTCAGCCAGCGACGGCAGTGCAAACCCAATCAGCGGCGCTCCTGCCGAACCAGCTGGTACTCAACCAACGACCGACCAAGAACAAAGCGCGGTTCAGGATCAAATAAATAGTTTTGTGAGTACACCTCCGGCAGCCGACCCAGCAGCCCCCGCTACCGATGGCGGTTTTGGTGCTCCAGCAGCTACCGATCCCAGTGCTGCTACCGACACGCCAGCGCAGCCTGACATCCCGGTAACATCACCTCCAGCTGAGCCCGCCACTGAGCCGCCAGCTGAGCCAGCCGCGCCAGCCGAAGGCGTACCTCCAGCCCCAAGCAATACGCTCTAAATAAAAATCAAAAAAGTGTGTCTTCTCAAGTTAAGACACGCTTTTTTGTTGTCTTAGCAATTATTGACCTTAGGCGAATCGATGGGTTAACAGGTATAATACAGGGGTGAGTAAACAAGCAGGAATCGTAGCTATAGTGGGGCGGGCCAACGTTGGCAAGTCTAGTCTTTTCAATGCCGTGATTGGCCGGCGTGAAGCTATAGTGGCCGGCGAACCCGGGACCACCCGTGACAGCGTGACCGCCAAGGCTGGATACGGCGGCAAGGACTTCTGGCTGGTAGACACCGCCGGCATGAAAAATGCCCAGGATGATTTTGAGTTAACCATTCAGGAACAGATAAAAGAAGCTTCCGAGGCGGCTGATCTGATTGTTGTTGTAGTCGAAGCCGATATACCAATTACCGAGCAGGATCGCCGGGTGACCACCATGGCTCTAAAGAGTAAGAAGCCCGTTATCCTTGTAGTTAACAAAATTGATAAAGCTCCCCGGGCTATCTTGGAGCCGTGGCTGCGGCTGGGCATAAAACCGATAATTGCCACCAGCGTTACTCAAAAAATCGGTTTGGAAGATTTACTGCAAACCCTGGCTGAGCAGCTACCACCAGCTAGAATTAGGCAAGACTCGGACCGAATCCACCTGGCTATTCTAGGCCGGCCAAATGTTGGTAAGTCGGCAATTTTTAATACACTGGCTAAAAAGCAGCAGGCCATAGTGGCTGACAGGGCAGGCACTACCCGCGACGTAAACCGAACAGTTATCCGTTATGAGCGGCGGGAGATAGAATTGATGGATACCGCCGGCATCAGGCGCAGCGGCAAGATTGAGCGCGGCGTGGAGCACTTTAGTGTCCTGCGAGCCCTGGCAGCCATCGAGGAGGCCGACGTAACGCTACTTCTGATGGATGCTAATGAACTAAACGTCCAACTAGACCAAAAAATAGCCGGACTGGTTAAAGAGGCCGGCAAGGGGCTAATCCTGGTAGTTAGTAAGTGGGATAGCGTTGATAAAGACGCCTACACCCGTGATATGCTAGCGCCTCAGATTGCCGCTAATTTTGTGTTCGTGCCCTGGGCGCCGCTTGTTTTCACCAGTTCAGTTACCGGTCAGAATGTTACCAAGATATTTGAACTGGTTCTAGAAATTGCCAATGTACGTCTGCAAAAATTTAAAACGCCAGAGCTCAACAAGTGGCTGCGCGACGCCGTTAACCAACATCCGCCAGCCGGACTCAAAGGCCGCTCGCCCAAGCTCAACTATATGGTCCAGGAAGACGACATCGACATGCCCAGCTTCAAAGTTTTTGGAGCCCATACTAAATTTCTGCACTGGAGTTATAAGCGCTATCTGGAACGTAAGTTCCGCGAGAAATGGCCCCTGAACGGGACCCCTCTGAAGTTCTGGTTTATAGAGAAGCATTAAACCGTTAGTGTTTGCGTTGACACGTTGACTTATATAAACTCCTAGCTGGACATGGAAAAAGGTAGAGTCGATGTAGTTTTAGGTCTCCAGCGCGGCGATGAAGGCAAAGGCCGAATCGTTGATTTGCTGGCAAGAGACCACAGCATGGTAGCCAGATATAACGGCGGACATAATGCCGGCCACACCATTGATACTGGTGATGGAGTGGAACTTAGCCTACACCAAGTACCTTCCGGTATAGCCCGCCAGGGAACGCTTAATGTTGTCGGTAAAGGCGTCTTGCTTGAACCAGTAGAACTGCTCAAGGAGATTAGCCAGCTTCAGGCCGCCGGTATAGAGGTTACGCCCGAGAACCTAGCTGTTAGCGACCAAGCGGCCTTAAATTTATACCAACACGCCATGCAAGATCAACTGCGAGAACTAACTGCCGCGCAGCAGGGCACAACTAAAAGAGGTATCGCTGATGCCGCAGCTGACAAGTATCGCCGAACAGGAGCCATAGCCGAAGTTCTGGAAAGACCGGATGAGCTGAGACATCTAGTACTAAACGGAATTATTAATTGTTTCCCTCTATATCGGCAATACACCCGCTCACCAGAACTTCAGGAAGATGTTGAAAGATGGCTAAATGAGGCCTCTGGCCTAAGCCGATACTTGGCTGACACTGACGAACTAGTGAATAGACATTTGGAAGCTGGCGGATCAATTCTGGCAGAGGGCGCCCAGGCCTTTGGCCTGGACATAGAACATGGACCATCACCGATGACTACTTCATCGCACGTTACTCCCGGCGGCGCTATGAACGGTCTCGGCTTTAAGCACCAATACTTAGACCGGGTAGTTGGTGTGGCTAAGCTAGTGAAATCTCATGTTGGAGGCGGACCTTTGGTAACAGAGATCTGCGAAGAAGATAATCCCGAACTTGTGGCGATGGTACGAGGCCAAGCCGGTTTGATTGACAGTGAGTTTGGTAGAAGCACCGGCCGCCCCCGACGCATTGGCTTTCCAGACTTGCCAGAACTCCGCCGCGCCGTACGGCTTACCGGCACCACCGAGCTAGCCTTAACTAAACTGGATCACTTGCGCCGATACGGTAACAGTATTCTGATTGCCACCAAATATAGTCTGAATGGTGAAGTTCTGCAATATGCTCCAAATTCGCTCAGTAAACTTGAGCAGTGCACTCCAGTTTATGAGGAGTTCGGGTTATGGAATGAAGATGCTAATTTAAACGTTGCTAGTTTTAATGAACTGCCAACCGCTGCCAAGAAGTTAGTAAAACTAATTGAGGAAAGTGTCGGAGCACGGGTTAGCTATATTGGCACCGGGCCGTCCCGTGACCAGGTAATAGATCGAACTTAAACTTGTCCAAAGAAGGACAATAAACAATACTTAGATAAATGGCCTTATTTGAACGAAAAAAAGAATACGCTTCCGGCGCGCCGCTTTATAGTGTTGGGGGCCATAAAACAATCTTGGTTGTTGGGCTCGGTAACCCCGGTAAAGAATTTGAGGGGACGCGTCACAACATCGGTTTTGATGTAGTTGATGATTTTGCCAAGCGCAACGACTTTCCGGATTGGATGAATAAAAAAGACCTAAAAAGCCTGGTTACCATCCATACTTTGGGCGATAGTAAGGTGATTCTTATTAAGCCAACAACTTTTATGAATTCAAGTGGCGAAGCCCTTCAAGCCGTCCAGCATTTTTACCGGGTTTATAACTCGACAACCATTGCTGTCTATGACGAGCTGGCTATTAAATTCGGCCAGCTGCGGACCAGGGTGGGCGGCAGCGACGCCGGACACAACGGCGTAAAATCACTCATCAACCAGTCTGGCGACGATTTTGGGCGCATCCGCATAGGCATCGGCAATGAGGTTAGTGATAAGGCCGACGCCGCAAACTTTGTTCTTGGTAAGTTCAGTAAAGAAGAGAAGGGCAGCCTATCGCCAATTATAAAAGAGGCTGGAGTCCTGATAACTGAATATATCTACAGTGGTGAACTGCCCCACGAAACCCGCACCGCCCTGTAAAACGCAATGAACCTCCAGAGGGGGTGGGCACCGCTGGAGGTTCATTGCGGGCTCGAGCACCAAGCTCAAGCCCAAATTACACCCTTCAACCCACCATTAGCGAAGCGTACGAATACCGCATAAAGCGAGTAAATTCGAGCCGTCCTGGGTAAACCCAGGGCATCCGTCGCAAGGACAGACTCGCCGACCCACTTGAGCCGGGAACGAGTTAAAGGGGTTAGTTTGTTTAAGAGTTCCGCGCCAAATCCCAGGATTCAAAAGCTTAACCATTTGCTATTGAAGTGCCTCAGCTCATATACTTGAATTCAGGGAATTGGCACGGAGGATAGCTGCAAGTGGAGGGTACAACTTAACAGCTAACTCGACCTCTTAAACAATCTAACTTAAAGTTAGAATTGGGGGTATAAGGTACGAAAGTACAGAAAACTGTACTTACAAGTTGCAATTTTAGCAATAAAATGTCTTTAAGTCAATAGTAGAAAATATATGATATCTAAAGTCAATATTCTTAAGCTTAAACCGTCTGATTATCCTGCAGTTTTGAGCCAGATTGACGAACCTCCAAAGCAGCTATATATAGCCGGCTCACCCCTTTCTGAGTGGATGAATAGCCCTAAAGTTGCGGTTGTGGGCAGCCGCAAGACTAGCAGTTACGGCCTGGGCGTTACCGAGAAGATTGTCGGCGAATTAGCCCGAGCTGGAGTTGTTATTATTAGCGGTCTGGCACTCGGCATTGATGCGGCGGCTCATAGAGCAGCTCTAGCAGCCAGTGGCCGAACAGTAGCCGTGCTACCAACTAGCTTAGAGCGGATTTACCCCTCGACTAATCAAAACTTAGCCCGACAAATAGTGGAGCAGGGCGGGGCGCTGATTAGCGAATACTCACCTAGTGAGCCTATATTTAAGAGCAACTTTCTTAACCGGAATCGAATTATCAGTGGCCTGAGCGACGCCGTGCTTGTAATTGAAGCCCCTTATCGCAGCGGCAGTCTAGCAACGGCCCGCTATGGGCTGGAGCAGGGGAAAGCAGTCCTAGCCGTACCAGGCAATATTACTAGCCTTGGCAGCGACGGATGCAATAACCTTATAAAGAGCGGGGCTTTGCCGGTAACCGGCGCTGATGACGTATTTTTCGCTCTGGGCATCAAGTTAAACAAGAAAAGGGCAGTGGTGTTCAGGGGTACAGACGAGGAAGAGGCCTTGTATGAGCTAATTATTGGCGGCGTAACAGACCAGGAGGTATTGGCGGTAAAGGCCGGCCTTAGCGGCGCCAAAACCGGTAGCATCCTGACTATGTTGGAGTTATCCGGCTCTATCAAGCCGCTTGGCGCCGGTCATTGGGTGGCATCCTAGACTGCTCACGCTTATAGGATTTGCATATATTAGGTAAGCCGCTTAAACTAAAAAACTGAATCTATGGCCAAACCAAAAAATCTAGTGATTGTGGAGAGTCCGGCTAAGGCAAAGACTATTGCCGGCTTTTTGGGTAACGATTATCAGGTGAAGAGTAGCTTTGGCCACGTCCGCGACTTGCCCAAAAAAACTACCGGTGTCGATGTTGCTCACAACTTCAAACCAACTTATGAAATCAGCCCTGATAAACAAAAGGTAGTGGCCGAGCTTAAGCAGGCCGCCAAAGGCGCCACCGTTTGGCTGGCCAGTGACGAGGACCGCGAAGGAGAGGCCATTGCTTGGCACGTCAGTGTGGCACTAGGACTCGATGCCAAAGATACCAAACGCATAGTATTCCACGAAATCACCAAGCCAGCTATTGAAGCGGCTGTTGCTAACCCCCGAACAATTGACATGAAATTGGTTGACGCACAGCAATCGCGGCGGATACTGGACCGATTGGTCGGCTATGAGCTCAGTCCGGTACTCTGGAAGAAGATAAGGGCCGGTTTGTCAGCCGGAAGGGTTCAGAGCGTAGCCGTGCGTCTAATTGTGGAGCGCGAACGCGAAATAAAGGACTTTAAGGCCGAGTCCAGTTTTAAAATTACGGGTGAGTTCAATAGTAGCAAGCACAAATTTGAAGCCGAACTGAACGATAAGCCAGAATCGGTAGTCAAGGCCCGTAACTTCTTAGAAGCTGCCACCGACGCCAAATTCAGCATTAGCGCCGTTGAGCAAAAACCCGGCAGCCGTAGCCCCAGCCCACCATTTACTACCAGCACTCTTCAGCAGGCTGCTGCCGGTCGTTTGGGCTACAGCGTTCGCCAAACTATGGTGCTAGCCCAAAAGCTTTATGAGCACGGCCATATTACCTACATGCGTACCGATAGCATGACTCTGTCGCAAACCGCTATCGACGCCGCCAAGAAGTACATCGTAACCGAATTTGGCGAAAAGTATCTAAAAACCCGCCAATATCAGACTAGAAGTGCCGGCGCACAAGAAGCTCACGAAGCTATTAGGCCTACACATATGGGCACTTTGAGCGCTGGAGCCGATAGTGGTCAGAAGAAACTTTATGAACTTATATGGCGCCGCTCGGTAGCCAGCCAGATGGCAGCGGCGTCCATAGAAAAGACCGATATTACAATTGATATCTCCGGAAGAAGCGAAAAATTCATCGCCAGCGGCGAAGTTTTGCTGTTTGATGGTTTTTTGAAGGTCTACGGCGGCGGCAAAGAAGACAAAATCATGCCACCTCTTGAAAAAGGCCAATCTGTTGAGCTGGTTTCCGCGAATGCCCTCGAGACCTATAGCCGGCCACCGGCCCGCTACAGCGAGGCCGCGCTAGTAAAAAAACTAGAGCAGCTGGGCATTGGCCGCCCTAGCACTTACGCGCCGACTATCGGTACCATTCAGGACCGCGGCTATATAGAAAAGAAGGACCTGGAAGGCGAACTTAGACAACTAAAGCAACTCACCCTGGCAGATAAAAAGGTGGTTGAGGGCGAGGTCCCAATGATGGTCGGTGCTGATCGCAACAAACTCCTGCCAACTACCCTGGCGGAAATTGTCACCGATTTTCTAATCAAATACTTTGGCGAGGTTATGGATTATGACTTTACGGCCGATGCCGAGGCCAAATTTGATGACGTTGCCGAAGGCAAACTGACCTGGCAGCAAATGCTGGCCGATTTTTACGGAAAATTCCACCCGCTGGTCGAGAAATCAGATAAAGCTGATAGAGCTGAAGCCTCGCAGGCCAGGGAACTAGGTAAAGATCCCAAGACCGGCAAGCCAGTAATAGCCCGCTTTGGCCGTTTTGGACCGATGCTGCAGCTCGGCGAGACCGGAGATGCTAAAGATAAAGATACACCCAAACCACTGTTTGCCTCGCTACCGGAAGGCACCGAGCTGGACGATGTCACCCTAGCCCAAGCCCTGCCAATGTTTAACCTGCCGCGAGAAGTCGGCAAGACCAAGGAAGGTGAAATTATTACCGCTGACATCGGGCGCTACGGCCCCTATGTCAAGGTTGGCAAACAGTTTTATAGCATCAAGGGCCAGGACGCGCTAAAGATAACCGAAGTCGAGGCACTAGAAGTCATCAAAGACAAAGCCAAGGTAGAGGCCGAGCGAGTAGTTGCTGACTTTGGCCAGCTTAAAATACTGCGTGGTCCATATGGTCCTTACGTCACAAACGGCAAAAAGAACGCCAAGATACCAAAAGAGACCGACCCCGAGAAATTGACTGAGAAACAAGCCAAAGAGTTGCTCGATAAAGCACCGGAAGCCAGTGCCAGACGCCGATTCAGAGCCAAAAAAACAAAATAATCCTTTTTATCCACATTCTTTTCAGATAGACAAAATATTTTCTCCTAATGCGACCTTAACTTTTATGTGCAAGGCCGTCTAATTAGTGATAGAATAATATTATTGAGTTTCGAGTTAAGGTGTTGACTTTTAAAAATTAAAGTTTTATAATAAGCATTATTAATACACGTGAACGGATATTGACAGGGAATTTACAGATATGGAAGAGGCTAAGGCCAACAAACAATTAGACTTAGACAAGACCGTCCAGGACGTGCTTGGAACTATTGAACGCGAACGCGAGCGCGAGATTGTATCACGCCGTTTTGGCCTTTATGACCGAAGGGAAACTCTGGAGCAGATAGGCGAACTACTCGGCATTACCCGCGAGCGGGTCCGCCAGCTGGAAAAAGCCGTGGTTACCAAACTCAAAGCTACTGCTGCCAAAGATTTACCTCACATTGTTACCGTTGATGAGACGCTTAGCGCTCATCTTAAGGAAATGGGCAACGTTGCCCGAGTCAGCGATATTACCGGTAAGCTCACCAGAAACAATGGCAAGATTGAGCAGTCGCGGGTAGCTTTTTTGGCTCACCTCAGTCCTAACATCGCCGTTATTGAAGATAACGACCATTTTTATCACTCTGTTGGACTGGCCGGCGTACATACAGAAAAAGCTATTCGAGATCAGGTAAATAAGATTATCGAAGCCATTAAGAAAATTGGTGAGCCAACTGGAATTGATGCCGTTGCCAAAGAAGTTGGCAACAAGAATGATAAGCACGTTGAAGCTCTAGCCAGCATCAGCAAAGGGCTTGCCAACCTGCATGGTCGCTGGGGTCTTATCAAGTGGCCAATGGTCAACCCTAAGAATATTCGCGACAAGATCTATGTAATTTTGCACGAGAATAAAAAGCCAATGCACTTTAGCGAGATTGCCGAGGCCATCAAGGGCAGTGACTTCCGCCGCAAAGACGTTACTACCCAAGCTATTCATAACGAGCTCATCAAAGATAAGCGCTTCGTTCTAATTGGCCGCGGCATCTACGCTTTGCGCGAATGGGGATACAAAAAGGGTACAGTGGCCGATGTTATAGCTGAAGTTCTACGCAAAGAGGGCGGCCCATTGCACCGCGATGAGATTGTCCGCCGGGTACTAAAAAGCCGTCATGTTAAAGAAACTACTATTCTTTTGAACCTCCAGGGCAAAACGCAATTCAAGCGAGTTGCTAAGGCAACCTATACTCTGGACGACAAATAAGCTAAACAGAAGAAATCCAACGCTGCTTGTAGTTTGTTTATC